>BNJV01000631.1_pt1 | contig 322055 bp, 443 predicted proteins | sample 8540591 | NCBI WGS metagenome assembly BNJV01 (sample SAMD00202457, study PRJDB9452) | human saliva metagenome | host: Homo sapiens | reverse complement strand
GCGCATGTCGAAGCTGTTGCTTTGCTTACAAAGTAATGATTAATTTAAGCTACAATTTATATGAAGAATAACTATGATTTTAAGAAAAAGTTTTAATGGCATTTTTTTTCACTTATGTTAGTGACAGCAACAACTGTGCTGAAAAATGAAAGTTTATATAACCCTCGTTGTTGAACAACATTATACTTAATGAAGATATTTCTTTAGCAGCAGCTTTTGGTCAATCTTTGTTGATAAAAAAAAATGTTAAAATGATTTCTACTGCAAGCATTTGACAAAAAAGCGATATGGTGGTTTATTTCCAATGAATGAATTACAGGGGACTGTATATGTTGAAACACCATTTGCAATTTATGCAAATACAGCATTAGAGGATGTTCAAAGTGAAATAGCAAGTAACTATTCAACTGGTACAATAATATATTACAAATTCAAGTCTTCCTCTCTATGTGCCTGAGGATGCATAATGATACTAATAATATGGTTTTACTATACCAGAATGGAAATACATATTATCCAGCACGAAACAGTGCGTGGAATATTGGTCAATTTGAAGGTCTGATATGTGGGTAACAGTGAGAATAAATGAATTTGACTTATCTAAACTTGATGTTAATAGTCCTTTTGAGGTTCATATTAAGTCTGATGTCTGGGTAAAGAGATTGAGAGGCAGTAATTCTTTCTCACATAAATTCATCCAATAAGCTGTTTTAGATGATTCTTATTCACTTCATAGTGGTGATGAGTATTTACTACTAAAGTATTAGTATTGTAATTAGTGTCAACTAATAGGTGAAAGTAAAAGATTCTATCCTTGTACATCTAATTTTTAAAGATGTGATATGGTGGATCTCTTTTATAATATATTTATCTATGATGTTAGGAATTTAGAATTCTTGTGTATGTTTAGTTATAATCTATACAAATTTAAATTTCACACTTACAAATGAAATATATAAGCATCATTATAAGATATTCGATTAAATAGATTTTTGAACACCAAGAAGTTTGATATACTTACCAATGGATAACCAATAGTAGGGTACATATCAACAATTATACACTCCTTATATATGATGAATTGCAATAAGTAATGCGACAAAATTAAATCAATTTTTCTAATGCATGTTCTTCCATGTCAAATGGTGTTTTAAACCCAAAAGGCATTCCTGGTCGATTTAAATCAACATTAATGCTTCTGTTAGTTTTATCTGGAGCGTAACTTTAGCTAAATCGGGTTTCTTGGAAAAAATTATAAAAGTAAACCATTACTATTTTCATTTAGAACCTCGTTGCCCATGCTGCACCAGGCATCAACCCAAAATACATGGAGTATTCCAAACTCGTTTTCAACCTGTTCATATGCGTAAATTCCTTACCACGGTCCACCGTAAAGGTTTAAGTAATTTGCTGGTTAATATATGCAGAGAACTAATAACTAAAAACATAGAATCTTTAGATCGATCATTTCATTTTATGGCCACATAGAATCGTGTTTACGTTCAACAAATGTGCGCTAAACAGCCTTTGCTGACCTCTGGAAGAAACCATTGTATCTAGTTCCCAATGACCAAAAATCTACGGTTTTCAACTTCTTGAGTCGTTCTTTGGTCCTTTTAACATGAAGCGTCCACGGGTTTCCTGTGTGCGGGCTTTCATATTTTCCGGCAAGTACTTTCTCTGTTACCGCAAGAAAACCACGATGGATCCAAGAATATATTGTTTCAAAAGCTTAGAACCCCAACTAATTCAGAACCAACTATTTCTTCTGGAGACCAAGTTTGTTGTAACCTGGATTCAATTAAAGCCGCTAATTGAGGTGTTAACTTTGTTGGTCTACCTTTATTATTGAACTTACTAATTGCTAACTGTTGTGCTTTAATCATGAATATTCCACCTTCAACGCGATTTAATTCTCACTACAGTAGAATGGTGGACACCGATTAAGCTAACAGTTCTACAGACTGAAGTATCCTTCTTTTCAATAAAACTTCTATTTGACTTCATTTTCTATGGTAGATATATAGCTCATATTAGAGACCTCGTGTCATGTATATTTGTGGTTGTTACATTTTACGAGATCTCAATATGAGTTTTTTATTTGTCGCAATATATTTTACAATTCATCTTCGTATAACATATTATGATTAGTGACAATCACTTTAAAATATGGGTCCATGGGAGAGGAACTTGATACAGGTAAGCTTTGGGTACTTTTAAATCTGTACCTCATATAGTAATAGATATTGTTAATGTATTTCCAATATGGTCAAAATTATAAAACAATGGTAGAAGCTGAAATATAATTAGGATAGCTTTGAGACTATCATAATTATATTGCTGTTCCTATCAGAGGCAGAATCTTAAGACTGTACTCGAAAAGACTTTCTAGGAGCAGATAAAGAAATTGTATTTTAACTGATGGATATATTGACCATACAGCGGGACTAACGCTTGAGATATTGGCAGCAGGATATGAGAGCGATGATGTAGGGTTAGCTTTAAGGATGAAAATCAACCTGAAGGATGTTGGATACGAGATTGAGCACTAGCTAGAACATCATATAGTGGGTACATTACTAAATAAGCTATGTCAAGATGTTTGGATATGCATGCGGGAGATTGTATTTTGGCTTAGAAAACAGAGGGTGAAAAGATTGTACTTTGTTCTAATATGAATCCTAAGCAAAAATTACTGATGCTATTGATTCCGGAAAATAGCCTATTAGATGAGATGTATCAGTACTTTCTCGATATGGGAATAGATGCGTTATAGAAAAGAGAGGTGATTAGAGGAATGTTTTAGAATTTGATTCATAATTTTGTGGATATGATGAAGAAAGATGAGTCGAGGATTTATTCCCATTTCATATAATGGAAAAACTTGGCTGTATATTTTGTAACAGATATTGCGCCTATAAGATTATATTTGAGCGACATTGGGTAATGCTCCTATAACTTTTTGATTGGAGATAAACAAAGTTGTACAGTCCCTATCTTGATGATTACCAGCTACTAGTAGCTTATTTAGATATTAAATATGATCTAACACAAATTTAAGCCTGTTGATTTTTTGAAGCCTTAAATGAAAAATTCCTCGTGTATTTATGAATGCTCAAATTTATAAAGTAATACAAGTTGCTTCCTTAAAACCAGAAAATATTAGAGGCAGATAAAATATATTTCTGTGGTTGGAAGTAATCCACTAAGTGGTTCTGTTAGAGAAAAATTTAGAAAAACAAGAAGCGCATTTGGTGACAAATTGCAGATATGTGCAAACAAAAATATAAGTTCTCGATGGACTGATATTGATAGTGAGGAAGATTTAAGCTCGTCTAAATGAAATATATGTTATAACGATAACTTTTTAATCGATAATATTTAGTAGACACAATTGATTATAAGTGCTTTCATATAAAATAGCGTAGTGTTCTTCTTGTCCTGTCGAGACATATTTGAAGCGGTGACCTTGTTTACTAGGAGATAATGAACTGATATAATCAAATCTAAAATAGCAAATAGCGTCCGCTTTTAAATTACAATGTTAGACGCAAACGCGGGGATAACAGGTTTATACATGATAGAAAGGGTAACATCCTTTTTAGCCTTCAGGGTAACAAAGTAAATAGAATCAAATTTCATAATAAAATATTGACGTTAACAGCTGACGAAGTACTTATCGAATTAGTAGATGGTGAAGAAAAGGCATTCTGACGAAATATGTTTTTAAAAAGTTGTGATGTGAAAACGTGTGTAATGTCTAATATTTAATAAAACTTTATGTGAAGGTCAGCGCTTTTTATGGAAAGTCTCTTTGTTTGCATGATTTTGAATGAATATGCAGACTCAGAATTTGGTAATTACTGAAGGTTATTTTGGTAATACAACTACATACTACGGGTGGCTTTGGGAAGAAGGAAAAACTACATGTCTACCATTATGTATATTTGGAATAGCGGCGACATGGTGTATCGTGTCTAAAGTAAAATTAACAATGCAAACAAAAAGGTGGAAAACAGCTGTTGATAATATAAATGATTAAATCCATATTGGAATTACGCGTATATCAGAAAACTGAGAAAGCAATTAAATTTTATTTTGAGAAATTTATTATCCAATCTAATCTTAATTGACATCACGGGAGAAAGGAAGTTTTAATAGTTTGGAATCGTTAACTTCTGATTTATGGGTGAACTATAATATTAAATCCAGTAGATTAACAGGAATATATGGGCTAAGGCAATGCACCATTGGAGTGACACATACGATTAGACTTTAATCCATTCAAAATTTCTGATGTGTCTGTGGTCATGAACCAAGTTGGAAGATTGGCACTGTTATAGAAAGCCGTACGTGTTTATGGTCAGATTTTTGATGTTTAGTTTCTTATTTAATAAAGTATATCCTATTATAGATGCATCAGATAATGCACTGAAAGAATAGCTTTGATGTGCTTTGATAATTGGTTAACAAGATAACTGGATTAAAATAATTCATAATATTGAAGTTGATCTTATAAACTATAGTAAAAGTAGGCAAGATTTTTAAAGACATTTTATTGATTGGATTAAGGAAACTTGCTAACGCATCTGTTATAGTAGTTGAGGGAAATCACACAAACTGGAAAGGTACTCTAAAGTTGATGATACTAATAGACGTACTTTTATGTATCTTGTAAATATGATTAATAAATAAATTTAGGGCCTCATATTATGTTTAAACCAATTCGTAAAAGATAAATGAAATAGATCGTAATGCTGCAGAAGCTTTATTGCAATCTAATCGATAAATTATATAGCCATGAATGGTGATAATAATGATTTCCTTATGCTATTCCTATTAATTATTTTATGATTGTGCAGGGCAAGAATTTTTCTGGAGCTAAAGCTGGGTCACAAATGGATCGTGAAGGCTTCAGATAAGGTATGTTTTACCGTATATGGTAATGAGCATATTGATAAATCTGGATCAGGCACCGTATGCAAAGTGTAGTTGTATTTGGGCGGTGTGGTTTATTGAGGCTGGTCCCAAATCTATAGAGCAATTAAAAAGAATTTGCTATGAAGTATCTGATGGAAACATTGTGATGAACAAATTGCTCGTAATGGGAGAGCAACACAAATGTTTAGAGTACATTGAGCATATGAGTGGTAAACAAGTACAGAAATAATAGATTAGCCCTTCGCATAAACTAAGGGCTTTTACTATAAAATCATACTAGTAGATGTAATATAATTAAAATAAACAAGTTATAAGAAATTTGAGGAGTATTAGTGACGACTGAAGCCTAGAAATGTCTTGAAAAAGAAAGCGTGGCAGGATATAGCGAGTCATTTTAAGATTTTAAGGTGACTGGCAAAGGACGAGGATTAAAGAAAATCTAAAATAAAGATCTTACATTTGAAATCTGTTTTCAGGCTAACGAAATAATTATGCGTGTAGTGTAAATTTGTTCACATGTTTTTATCTATTCAAAGATATGAAAGAAGGCTAATTATCACATAATGGATTTGTTTATGGCGGAGAACTTGGAAGCTTATTAAATGAAAAGCTTGGCACTGGTGGCAATTAGCAGGAGCAAGCTATCAGTATACTGTAGATGAAGTTAGCAAATTACTTGAGAACATATCACACCAGTGTTGATTTTGAAGATACAGAAAGTAATATTGAAAGGATTTATAGATGGAGATATAATTGATCATAACACTGTATATTTATCACTTTAATTGGGAAAGATAAAGCTCAACAATATTTTAATAAAATAATGAAAAGATAAGTTAAAGTAAATATATTGGCTTTTATCATTTGAAAGACTTGCCGAAGAGTATCTTATTAGTAGAGAGTTTTATGGGCTGATATGATTAAGTTTGCATATCTTAATGGAATTGAAATAGAAAAATAGTAATTAAGCCCTTCGCTATGCGAAAAGGGGCTTTTCTCTACTCATACTTATAAATGTGTGCAATGTAAATAGTAATCATTTTAAAATATAGTTCATAGGAGAGAGACATGATAAGTTAAAAGATTTGGGTACATTTGAATCTGTACCTCACCATAACAGATATTGTAACAGGAAATATTGGGGCGTTAGAAAATGCATTGGCCAATAGTTGGCATATTAATCAACCTATAGAAATTGATGAGTATAGTGAGCATACACCTTTAGAATTAGCTCTTGTTATGTATTTGCTTGCCAAGTATTCAATGGTTAGTAGAGAATGGCTGATCTTAATAGTAGAAGAAAATCCAAGTTTCTTATTAATAACGGTATGGTAATAAAGAGAGATTATCATTATGTTGTGACTCATGGTGCTAATATTACGCCTTGAACCGTGTGAAAGTAGATGCCTTTCAAGCTGCCTTATCTTAGCAGAGAAATATAAATAACACAGATTATTCATGACTTAGATATGATGCAAGTATGGCGGTAAAGCTTTCAAATGCCATTACAGATAGAAATTATGAGGTTCTAGGTTTTATTCATAATGAACAGATATTAACTACAATAAGCCACAATTCTGTATGTCCCTTTACAAGCCAACGCCATTGTGCATGTAACCTTTGTTGTATAGATTTAAAGATGTATAAATACTTGGTAGAGAACATAGCATGACGTGACTCATCACAGAAGGATGGTATACTTGCCCTATAGCATTGCTATTGAAAGGCGATATGGAAATGGCAGAGTATTTAAATCCTTAAACCTGCTAGGTTCATGATATACAAAATAAAATGGATCAATTAAAAGCCATTTAAACTACAAAACGTTACTATCGTTTTTAGGGAGATACTCTCTATTTTTGAATTGCCAGACTCTGATTTTCTATCTGTAGAAGTTTTTGATCATTGATACGATTCCATTTAAATAGGTCGTCGTAATCTATTGCATTTATCTAAAAATTAGGTGAGTATAATGGATATGCGTGTGTATTATGGGACCTAAGTCTAAAAGATTTTGCTTATTTATGATATAGAACATCAAGAAACTGCGAGAGCTTTGTAAATTTTGATGAGTTTATGTCCGATATGGCGTTCAATTAGAATCCTTGTTTAGGGTATATCGTAAAGGAGAGGCAATAAGCATACATACATTTGAAAAGCTTGCTTTTGGATTATTCCATTGATGTGAGCACCTATAAACAGAGAGAATTGACTACACTGAATGAAGTTGAACAAAATCTGTATGCTATTGAAGACAAAGGCAAGACTTTGTAGTTATTTCTCCATCAATCTTCATAGATAATAAACTATATAACTTTGTACAGGTTTGTAGTGATCAAGATACCGATTTATTACATAGAGCTTAGTGTAACTGTGATGGTGACCGAGGCATAGCCATATAGTAAGAATGAGCTGGGCCATCAGAGGTATTACAGATAATAGAAGATTTTGTGCTCATCGTAAAGGTTCCTACATTAGATAGTTGGGAAATCGTGTTAGATTTAAGACCTGAGATAAGCCTGTAAAGGATACTGTAGAACATGTACTATATACACCGAATAACCTTTTGTATAAATGCTATTCGCTATCGATTTAGACAGTTCAGATAGAGATGCCAGCCTGGTATACGATGTAACAACACCAGAGGAAGAAGATGAGATTTGCCGTGATCTGTTAAAAAGAGGCGAAGATATTGATTCAAAGTTGGCATATTATATGCGTTGATCTTTGCCGTAAGTTTCGTTGGCTATTAGGGAACAGTGATTAAGCCGCTAATGCAATGGGAGATAAAGTCTTTGACTATGTCACACCCATTTTAAAATATCGATTTTAAAGTGGTATGCATATTCACTTGACCCCTGTACGGTAGCAGTTATTTGCGCGCCTATAGCGATTATAAAATGCATCTCCTTATATCCTTGTTTCCTATATGGTTGACCTAATTTTGATACGACAGGGGTAAAACTTTAATTAAAGAATATTCCACTGATGAAACCATTTGATTAAGATAATCTGTAACTAGGAGGCGTATTATGAATGATCTAAAAAGACTTTAATTGGACTGGATTTTTGGAACGATGTTGATTGTCATTTGAATCCTATATAGGTAATGTTACTATTAAGGATATTAAGGATGCTGAATCTGAGCTAGGCTATACATTGCCCTGCAGCATATGATGAATTACTTAACAATCATAATGGCGGTGTGGGCAGAACTTTGCTTTATAAATAATAATGGCGACTGTGTATATGTAACCGGCATATGATGACCCAGTAGAGATAAAAAATTATCTTTGGACAGTTTGGCAACGAGTTTTGGATTTCTAAATGGGGTATCCTCACATCATTATCGTTGTAGCCGATACGATTTCTGGTGGTCATGATATGATTTTCCTCGATTATCGTGGTGTGGTCCTACTGGTGGGCCTAAGGTGGTACGTGTTGACCAAGAGGTGATTACTCAATCACTCTGTTAGCAGATAACTTTGGTGACTTTATTAAGAACTATATATCAGTATAGAAGAGATTACGGATGAAGAGTTTCAATCTTTAAGTGATGCGGAAAAGGTTAAGCTCATTAATAACGAACAAGAGGACCTAGATGTTGATCGTGCTATGGAGCTGTTAACTAACATAGGTATCGATAATTTGTCGCCTATATTGTTAAGCACCTTAGGGCGTATGTATAACAATAATGGTCCTAAACCAGAAGAAACTATCAGGTTATTTGATCGTATAGATGAGGCACATCGTGATTGGTCTTGGTATTATCGAATTATTGGCTATGCTCATGCGTCTTTAGCATGTGGTGAAAACTACGAATCTAAACATGTACAGAAAGCTTTACAGTTAATAGAGACTGACCATGAAATGACAAAAGAAGACCACTTAGATAAACAACTTGGTTGGTGTTGTGAAGTTATAAAATATCTATTAACTCAAATTAGTAAAAGAGTACAAGACGGATTATCCTGTATGCTGAGGCGTGAAAATTTCTCTGATAAGAAAAATAGTAAAGAATACTACAGAACGTAAAGATACTGAAGATATTAATGAATGAAGAGTTAACTATCCTATATGATGAAGTCCATTGGGTGTTGGCAAACATACGTATAGTAGAAGAGTTTTTCAAAGAATACAATAAAGTGGTAAGAAAGTATGTGAATTAGGGATGGCTTGAATAACGACGATATATTAGCTGAACCGCAATTCTAGTAACCTATGAAGCTTGGATTGAAAGTGTAGACCAACTCTTTTGATAATGAACGTGTAACCGACGAAAAGAACTACTTGAAGACGATAAAGAAGATGGTATGTGAAGTGAAATCTTAGCAAACATCTTGTAGCGGACCGTAGTACATATTTTACAAGAGAAAGTTGCTCTTTAAATTGTAATCTAATGGCTATTAAGAACGGGTGATCACGTATTCTTTGAAGGTATTGAATACAGAGCATAGATATATGAGTTACGGGCTTGTAGATAACGAAGATGGTATACCTGTATTCTATACATGCTGTAGTAGCTAACTAATAGGGAATATAATAGATTAGCCCATACTGAGGGCTACTATACTCAGAGAGTATATACTTTTTGTGCTTTGGGCTACGTTATTTTATATAGCCTTCGTGTGGAAATATTAAGAAAGAGTATTTTAGTAATTTTGAAATCAAGCATTGTGGTAGGAGAGAGGATGCCTATGGTAGTATGAACTCGTATATAATGAGAGATATTGTGATTATAGACTTCTTTATGAAGGCTAGAAATTCTGTTAGGATGAGAAACCATCATTATTTGGAATACTGTAAAAGTTCTTGCTAAAAATTACCATAAAATATTGATAAGATTGCTGCTTTTATGCTTGAAGACATACAAAATGTATGATGGTCTTCTAGATTGATGTGAAAAGAACGGATCGGTATCCTCAAATTGATCCAGAGCTAGTCTTTGTAACCTATTGTGAACAAACCTTTGATTATACATATATTTTTGCTTTGAATTTTGGGACGACGAGTTTGAAGATTTAAATTACTTGCTATTGATGGCTGATATACCCATAAAAATGGCAAAACAGCACTAGATACATGGAGTGGTTTGGTGTTGTTGTGGAAATAGTAGGTACTGTTAACCTCTATTGGTTAAGGATGACAAGGAGGGATTATCCTATGATTTTTGATGCGATTAAAAAACTATTTAACAAGGATGAGAATACTGAGCAGATTGAATATCTCGGTACTGATAAAGATGGTAATAAAATATATGAAAGGTTACTATCATGAGTTTAAGAGATTCCTTGGGTTTCAATAAAACACTTATACTAGAGAAGAGAGTTTCTTAAGGCGTTTTATATGCAGATATGAAGGCATAATGTTAATCGTGATAATTGCGCCATTAGTAGAGCCTGAAATTCTTGTAAGCTATGAGCATGGATTGAAAGTAAAGTCAACTGCTCTAATGAATACTTGTACGAAGACGATGAATTGAAGAATACGATAAAGAAGATGGTATGTGGCAAGTTGAAATCTATATCGCCTAAAGCGAACTAATGGCCAGTACTTTACTACCTGAAGAGCTTCTTTTCAAGCTACATAACTTAATGGCCAATAAAGAGCTCGGTGATCATGTATTCTTTGAGGAAATCTAGCCTATGATGACCATGAGATTCGATCGCTGACGATGCCGACGATGTTCTGATGATGATGAAGGTACTCCTGTATTTGTCGTATGAAGCTTGGTAGCTAGTGAAAGCTAGCTGTTTTGTTATAAACAATATTTTAAAATTAGTCAGTTATTGTTTTAGAGTTATTATTTTGTGTTGTTTGTTATTATTATGATAAAGATGAGTTCATATACATATTAATGAGTATGAGAAGTGTATTGTATGTCTATGAGTGTTGAGCAATTTTTATCTTTGTCTGATGCTGAACAGTTACAAACTGTAAAGATCTTAATGATATCGGTCAAGAGAGTATTATCGATGTAAATGACGAGGGTTGGCATCGATAACTTATCTGTACCTTTATTAGGCGAGCTTGGTGAGCCTATAACAATAACGATAAACCAGAAGAAGCTATTAAGTATTTAAGACCATCGATACAGAACATGAGATGCAGTGTGGCATTTATCATGCGTACTCTCATGGCTCTATTGCTTCTACTAATCATGGGAAACATACATCAGAACATACAGATATTAGCTTTAGTAGATATTAATTGTACGATTAGCGACTAAAGAAGGTCGAAATAAAGAATACTGCTTTGAAGTCTTGGTATGTGCCGTTTAAAATGGACTTTGAAAATGTAAGTTGACTATCTGTTATGCTTAAACTATAACAGAGTATAGCAGAGAAAAAGAAAGAAAAGAAAATTAATACCTCGTCAACGAACTATCACTGTAGAAGAAATTTTAGCTACAGATGATATGTGGACTATAAATGAGCCTGCCTATTGGACTATCAATATTTATGGTTCCTATGATGACTATTTAGAATCTGCAAAAGGCTTCTGTAGAGCAAAGATATCTTAACGCTATGCTGGTACCATTTGAGGTTGTAATGGTGGTATCAGTTTTCTATAATTCAACAGGCATCATGTGGGAGGATGCTTTAAGGTTGCGTCTATTCAATATGAAAGAGTTGAATGTTTCCAATCAGTACTAGATTTCTTTGGCGGTACTGTACCATTTGATAGAAACGGAACGATGGTACTTATTACCTACAATCTGAGAATAATCCAGAGAGATTCTTGGTTCCTTGATGAAAAGGTAGTGTAGTCTATGAATATGAAGAATTATCTTTGAAGATGTGTTGTACATGAACATCACGATTATTTGTATTTAGTGGAACCTATACAGTCAGAATAAGATCGATTGTATAATTAACATATATGAATTTGCTTTCACTACTTAGTGTTTTACTTTCACCAAATTATATTAGAGGTATTACATGTTAGACAAACAAGAGGCATATGATTGCCATGACCATCATAGATTTTTTGAAGTACGGATCACACTGTTGAAGTATGGATGATAAGCCCAATGTGACTACCATATCTGAGTGGGATGCAAAGAATTTATTCATTCGAGACCATAAGCGGGAACATTATTTGATTACCGTTCGTGGATCTAAGCGTGGATCTAAAACAGTTCCGTAAGGATCCTAAGCGAAAAATTTCCTTTGGTTCGAAGAAACTATGGGATATTTTAGAATTAAACCAGGTCACGTATCTCATTCTGTTTGCTCCACGATGAAGACCGTAAGTTTGTTATTATATTGATGCGGATTATAAAGATAATCTAATCGGTATACATCCTAATCAAAATGATGCTACCGTATGGTTACAGGGAAAAGATTTAGTTAAACTTATTGAAGAACATGGTACAATGTAGTAGAATATATTACATTGTAATTTAGTCGAACTGGAGCATGTATAGATAGAACATTATTACAAAACGTGCACTTAACCTCTACGGTGCGGTATTAGGTGTGAGCACGTCCTTTTACAGCGCCCATGTGGAACGTGATGAAGAGTTTAGACACAACACTAGTGTAGGCATGTATCGCTATCAGTTCCTACAGAGTTACAGGCTATATAACGGTGCAGGTGTTGCCAATCTATCATCTATGGAGAAAAGAACTAATACATTAATCTATGAATGTAAGCGCATAGCAAAGGTAATCCATCAGGTCTTATGTAGTGAGATTTATAAAAGATTTAGCTGCTATTGAAACACATCGCAAATCCGAACGTTATCAAGCCTTTGTTAATGAAGTAGGTTCTAAATTAACAAATCATAAAATGTACGACATGCAGTCTGTACTATTATTTGAGAAGAAAGATGCTTTATCTGTGTCAATGATGGTAAGCAATAGTGACGATAACGAGTTTACTGTTAATGAAATGACCAATATCGATACAGTACAATCATGCGAACTCTGATATTGAGCGGGCCGTACGCGATGATGCGAGTTATAAAGCCGGGCCTGTGCTTCCTTGAAGAAAACGCAAAAAAAAATCGTTGGTATGTCATTCAAATCTATAGCGATCAAGCAGCTCTCACTAAACATGTAAATAGTCAGGCTATCGCTTCATGATGAGCCAAATCCAAGGTAGCCTACAAAACGTTACCACAAAGGTAATAGATGGGGATGTCTTGTCAACCATGGGGGACAAGCGTTTGTAAGACAGCAAACTGAATACAATATAGTAATATAATTACGGTAAAGTTACTGCTAACATGTGCTAGCAGTTTCTAAACAACAATAAATTGAACGTATAGTCTATAAAGGAGTTACATATGACACAGCAAAACAGTTGCCCTTTCTTTAGTTGAAGGCAGTAGTAGAATACAAAGAGAGCTGTGAACATATAGGAATCCCTATGAATGAAAGGCAATTTATACTCTTTAGATCTTTGTAATATTCGCCCTGCTGGTGGTATGTCTCTTGAATGGATGAAGATAGAGGATGAATATTTAAATATATTGGCCATGAAGGGCTCGTAACGATTAATGATATGGAAGAGCAGAGCCTCAATTTTATCTGTAACGAGGAGATATTACTCGATTGTCTGTAGACGCTATTGTAAAGTAGCCAATAAATTGCTCAGTTGTTTGCTTGAAATCCTTAAGTGTGTATCGATAATGAAATCCATACAGCCTTTGCTGGTATGGGAAGCTAGCATGGAATATTGCTAGAATGACTGAGTATATGATGCCTGAAGAAAAAAGCGGGTGGCTCATTATGACCTATGGGTATAATTTACCAACCAAAGCATGTAATTCATACAGTAGGACCTATTATTTATGATGAGGGTAACAGACTGGAAAAGAAATGAACTAGCTTCGTGTTATCGATCCTGTTTACAACTAGCTAATGCTATAACTTACCTCCATTGCATTCTAACATCTCTCTACTGGGTGATTCAGATTCCCTAATGAAGAAAAGCACTTTGATTGCATAGATACAGTACGAACATATTTAAAAGAAACAAATAGTAAAATACAAGTGGTACTTAATGTATTTAAGGATAGATTATGATATCCACAACAAATTATTATCATAATATAGATAGTTTATATGTACCCCGTGTGGGAATGGAACCTACACCTTTTGAAATTCACAAAAATACTGTATCATTTAATATGACTTTAAAAGTTATGTATGATTGGTTAGTTTTAGAAGGAGTTAATATATATAGTTATAAATACACTATGAAAGTCCATTAGGAACTATGATTATGCTTGGTACGACCTACTTAACAGACTTATTCTTTGTAGATGAAGCACATACCAATTTATGATGATGGAATATATCGAACAACTAACAGGTCCTTTTGTTATTTAAATGTGGCTAGATCAATATTTTTCTGGTAAGAAAGCTTTTAATAATTCTTCCTATTAAATTAGAAGGCACTGAATTATTAAATCTGTATGGGCTGTGTATTTACAAACAATCCCTTATGGAGTAACTACACCCTATGGTGATATTGGTAAAGAGATTGCAAAGCAGCAAGGAAAGATACGATGTGCAAGCAGTAGGAGGTGCTGTGGGTCATAATCCTAACGATCATTATTCCTTGTCATCGTGTTATCGGTAGTAATGGTAAATTAACTGGCTATGCTGGCGGTGAACACCAAGAAATATAGCAATCTTGAAGCAGAAACATAAATAGTACATATTAGACAGCAAATCATATTTAAATGAACTCATGAAAAGAAAGAAAGAGATTACTCATGATGGATAGACACATCATGGTAATCTCTTTTGAGTATACTAAATTGGGACTATTTAAATTAGTTTACTAGTACCAATACCACTAATCAATGAATACAGTATCTCTGATTTTAACCAACCATATCGTTTTCATTTTTTACCAAGTACCTTTCTAAATTGTACCGGTAAAGATAATGTCACCTTCCTATTGATGTAATATACTGGGATACAAATTCGATAATCGCGTCGGTTTAAAACATCATTTTGTTGTAATTTGGCTTGTTGACATGTTTACCATTACTGTTGTGGTAATAGTGGCATTGTCAAAATAAAATCCATCTGGAGAAACAATAGTAGGACCGATAGGGGCAAGTTATCTAGTGGTTGCCGAGAATCCATTGAGAGCCTCTAAATTGAGGCTCGAGCTGAAACATCATTCCAATGGTATAGCCTAATATATGGTCTCTGGCCTGTTCACGAGATATATTTTTACCAGCCTTACCAATGATGATAACCAGTTCTCCTTCGTAATCATAATGAGTTTTTTATACGAATAGGAACTATATCTTGATGACGCCAATGCATTAGATGTTTTCATAAAGATTTCTGGAAATCATGTGTAGCAAGACTAGTTTCCTCTATATGGTGAATAGTTTAAACCGATACAGATAATGTTTTTGGGATTAGTAATTAATTTTGTGGATTCTTTCATGAGAGATAGCTCATAAGAGATGAGATACATATGTAAGTTAATTATAATATAAATCGGTATGTAAAGAATAATTTTATCATATAGTTGAAACAAGGCTAAATTTATTATAGATAAGACTTAGGAATTATTTGCTGATACCAATCGTTATGAAATGTGATGATCATATTACTGATTTAACGCATCAAAATAAAGTGTATTCTATATTTTGTACTTAAGTATGTAACCTAATTACATGTCTAATTTTTGTTCTCTATAGAATATGTTGAAATAACTTATCATAGTGTTAAGATTATAAGTATATTAATAAGCAGGTTATTATTGGCAAATATCGATTGAGGATAATCTCGGTTTTGGTTATGTAGAAACCGACTACCGACATTGACTACATATAAAGATGGTAAATGGGATGAAGGTGGTTTAATCACTGATTCTAATATTAAACGAATGTGCTGGCGTATTCAATATGCCCAAACTATTTTGAAAGGTTTAAAGCATATTATACTAAAGACGGACGTATTGTATGTTTCCGTCCAGATCTTAATGCAATTCGTTTAGATGAATCTACAGAACGTCTTGTAATACCTAAGTTACTAATTTTTATTGAGGCTGTAAAGAAGTAGTAAAGCAAACAAAGACTTTGTTCCTCCATATGGTGCAGTGCAAGTCTTTATGTTCGTCCTTACATGATGGAGGTACAAATGCTGTTATCGGCGTAAAACCAGCTGATGAATACCAATTCGTATCTTAACCACCAGTAGGCCCTTACTTCAAGGTGGCGCTAAACCGATTAAAATCCGTACTACAGTTTTGACCGTGCTGCTCCACATGGTACTGGTCATATTCATGGGAAGCAAGCTATGCTATGAGCTTTGCACGCTGTACAGACGCCCACAACGAGGGTTACGCAGAAAACATATGTGCCTTAAGTGCGGCTACTCGTGCATGTTGAAGAAACTGGTGGAGCTAACCATCTTTATCACAAAAAAGACGGCAAATTAGTAACACCTACGTCTGGTGCGTATCTTGCCATCTATTACGCATTCGTTCCCCTTGATGTACGTATGGGAACAGTACAGCATGGAGGTCAGACATCGTCCTGTACCGTAGATGATTGAAGATTTTGCAGAAATTGGTCTTTGTGGTACAGCAGCAGTTATCTCTCACGGTTGATTCACACTAAAGATGGGTATCATGTACCTGCTGGTATGGATGATATGGGGCCTATCATAAAATTATGTATTTTTGACCTCGGCATTAACACTGTGAAATTGGAAGCGCCAGAAGGTTGGATTATTTGAAATTTGCTAATTCTTTTTGAATTATGTAAATGTGAAAGTAATAAAAACGGCATCTATCGTCTGATAGATGCCGTTATTATTCAATAGGGATATTATTAACCTGTGATTTGATGGATACATATTCTAGTTTTATTTAGTTAGATTTTGCTCAGCTTTTCACTTTATTATGATTTTTCGTTATTATGTGAAGCGTTCATGTGTGCCGTGACCAATGATACCAGCACCATCAGAGGCTTCAATATCAAAAGGTGATTTTACGACCTTCTGGCTGCCCGTCGCTTGCTTGATTACTATTGCACCACAAGCAGGTAAGGGGCCTCATGAGTAATAGATAAGGAGATACCTGCTGTGCCTTCTCCTTCTTCTAAATGAGGTTGTGCCGCTTGTGCTGCCTCTTCCATAGAGCACACATAGCTGGTGTGGCAAAGACCTCTAAAGAACCAGATTTCATAGTTTTTTCAATATTAGATTCTGTTACTGTAACAGTTTACTGTAGCTGTTTGACCTGCAATATAATATATTCTTTCCTTAAGAATATTCTTGTTATAATTGTATTATACATCTCAATTATTTTTATGCTAGATGGAATTGGAATCAAAGGCGGATAACTATATATAACGTGTCTATGAAATGGCTGATATAATTAAGCCTGATCTTTTTAATACAGTATATATATAAGGTAAAAGAATTTAAAGCCTTCTGGTGAGGGGTTGGAATTTACAGTTAATAGCAGGACTAGGTTTATTGACCTGTTAATTGTCATAAAATATAATAGATCACCATTCTGTATCAACCATGTGGCACTTGGCGACGAGTGGTTCTATGGAGGAAATAGCAGAATATATTCAAAGCTTTTGGTCCTATGGCTATGGTTGTGAGTATGGTCCTCCCGTGCTTTCGTTAATGCTGTATTGGATTCTTACCATCCATTTTATTTCTACTGCGAATGGTCTAGTATTCGGCATGTGGCCGGAATTATCATTTCTTGGCTAGCTGAAACAATTGGAATTGATCGTCGGCTTTTACATTATACGTACTTCTTGCGCGATACAGCAGACAGCTCTCATTGAAAGAGTACTGTTTTGATGAAAGTAGATGATTACTCCGGTAAAAAATGGTTTCGTAGTAATGTTATTTACAGTCTACCATATTTTCCGTCTGGGGTCATCACTGCATTAGGCGCCATTAGTAAGATTTAAACCAAGAGATTATATCTTAGCGAATTTAATCAGTAAGTTTCCATCTGCTTGAAGTTGCTATTGGTACAGATATTGTAAAACTTTCAAAATATGGAGGCGCTTAGGAATTATCGTAGTTGTTGCTGGTGTGGTGCTATACCTATGGAGAAGTATACAAAAATTACATGGATAAGAAGAACCTTTGAACAAGAGCACGATCCTAAAAGGCATAACAATTTCTAATCTTGGTTGGTACCGACTATTATATATGAAGAAAGAGGCGATAGTATGAGCTTTTCTCTTCCTGAACGGGTTACCTTAAAGGTCCTAATTTTATTCATTGAAGTGTTTGAACGTGAGTGTAAGGGTAGAAGGTTTTATCAGCTTTGGTATTGGTAATCCTGCACCTGAAGCCATTCCTGTTGAGGTTATTGAACAGGCTTTTGATGAAGTGGTTCATTCTAATCCGATGAGCCTTTTACAATATGGTCCTATGCAATGTGATGCCCGACTAGCTGAGCTTACATTGGAGCGTTTAGTAAAACACATAAGATGGTGACCCAGGGTCAAGGACTCATTATCTCCTAATGGGGCTGGTCAGTTATTAGGTCTTGTACCGATTACTGTCATTAGAACCAGGCGATGAAGTATATATGGATGAGGTTTACTTTTACCAGTGCTATTAATTCCGTACGAAATATGGAAGCATTAGGTATTAAAACAGATGAGCGGCATGATTCAAGTGAATTAGAGAAAGCTGCTCAATCTGGCAAGGGAAAATATATTTATCTCATTCCTAACTTCCAAAATCCAACAGGCATTACGATGCCGTTGGAACGCCGTAAAGAAATTTATGCTATTGCATCTAAGTATGATTTGTTTATCTATGAAGATGATCCATATGGTGAAATTCAGGTTGCTGAAATACATCGGCCTGATCTTTTTGATTCAGAGATCGCGTTCTTTATACGGGTTCTTATTCAAGACGTACATCTGCGGAAGGGCTTGCGTGTGGGTTTCTTATTGGCCCCATGAAAGTGGTAAAAGCTATTCAAGCATTAAAAATAATACAGCAGGTCAAATGCCGTAGTCACTCAAAGTTGTGGCTAAAGTGCTAGATACGATTGACTATGATGAGCATTTAGATAATGTGCGCAACGTATATAAAATGGTAGATGCTTTACTTAACGCTTTTGACAAGTATGCCAGCTCTAAGTTCATTTAACTAAGCCTACAGGAGGTATGTTTGCATGGTGACCATGCCAGCTATGAAGTTAACTGTGATGACTTCTTTGAGCATGTGGACCTGTGTAGGTTAATTAAATAGTTGCCTTTGCGGCAGATGGTGCAGACGAAGGCCATGCGTTCCTTGAGCTGTAAGAAAGTTGCCAACTGTGAAAAGAAATTACAAAGGGCATGGAAATTCGTTAACTAAAGAATTCTGTGTGATAATGATAATTTTGATATGACGTGATACAATGTAACAGTAGATACATTGCTGTTTACCATATAAACAAAAGGTTTTACATATAGATGTGAGGTAGTTCCTCCAAGAAGTAGGTGTATACTATAGGTTGCGGTAGCAACAGTGATTGTAGCGGATGCCCATCTCAATCTTCTGGTTTGCGGTGGCGCTCCTCAACAACCTCAAGATCTTTTGGCTCAATTACACGAGAGCTTGGTTCTGTTAAACATGTAGTCGGCGTGGTACTCTGGTAAAGGGCGTGGTAAATCCTCCGTTACGAGCTTGATGGCCATTACAATGGCGCGTAAAGGTTACAAAGTAGGTATCCTCGATGCGGATGTACAGATTCCATTCCTAAGATGTTCGGCGGCATCGGAAAAAGCATATGCTGACAGGTGGCATGTCTATGCAAATCTAAAGGCGGTATGATATAATCATTAACCTCCTTTTGAAACGATACAGATCCTGTTTTATGGCGTGGTCTATTCTGACAATGTTGTAAAACAATTCTATACAGATGTAATTTGGAAGACATCGATTATTTATTCGTTGATATGCCACCAGGAACGGGTGACGTAACGATTACAGTTTACCAATCTTGAAATTGGATGGTGACGTATCGTTACATCTCCCTCAAGACTTGGTATCATGATTGTTGAAAAAACATTAAAATGGCTGGTTAATGCAGAAGTACCTATTATTGGTGTAATTGAGCTTCTCTTATTTCATTATACAGATAACGGTAAGATGCAAAATCTTGGTGAAAGCCGCATTAGAAAATCCTTCAAAATACGGTCTATTATTGTTGAACCGTTGCAATTGATCCAACTATTGCAAACCTTGCGACCAAGGTGATATTAAGGTCTGCTCGAAAAACAAACTTAGAGAGCAATATCTCTACAGAATGGGGTTGCGTGTAATGAAGCTGTGCATACCTAGATACACAGCTTTTCTCTATATTTTATTTTGTAATATATTATATTTATCATGAAGATATAAATATATTTTGGTTTTTCTATGTAGGAGGCATGTGTATGAAAAAACTATTAAACTGGATTATTCAGCGGCCTTGAGTTAGGTCTTTGGTTTATTCCGACTCCAGAGGTTAACTCCTCAATCTTGGCATTTATTCGCCATCTTTGTTGCTATCGTAGGCTTTATTACTCAGCCATTGCCGATTGGTGGCGTATCCATCGTTATTATTACTGTGGCTGCTTTGACAATTTTTTTGAAAATCAGCAGAAGCTTTAATATCTCTGGTTTACTAACTCTGCTATCTGGATAATCGTAGGCACTTTCTTATTCTCTATTATTTTATTAAAACTGGTTTGGGGAAACGTATTGCGTATAACTTGATTGCTGCTTTTGGTATGATTCATTACGTTACAGCATACACGTTAGCTTTATCTGATTTGGTTTGGCCCAGCAACACCATCATACAGCTCGTGTGGGTGGCGTTATCATACCTATTACTACAAGTTTAGTAGCTTTCGGTTCATTCAAGATGGTCCTCGTAAAATTAGTTCCTTCTTGGTGCAATAAATTTTACCAGAAATAAATACGATTACATCTGCTATGTTCCAAACATCCATGGCTGGTAATACCTTGGTTTATTTCTTTAGCACTTCAATCCTTTAGTATTGGCATTACTTGGGAATTGGGCTGGCTGCCATCGTGCCTGGCTGTTGCATTGCTTATTATGCGTACTTCATTTACAAAGTATATCACCTGAAATCACAGATGCTCATGACACAACAAATGATTCGTGAAGAGTTAAAAGGTCTTGGTAAAATGTCCTTCAAATGGGTTATGCTTGGCGTATTTATCTTAGCTTTTAGTATTGTGGGCTACATCTCAATTCACTAAACTTGATGCAGCAACCTTTATTGCATTCTTGAGCATTCTATTTTGCTTGCCACAGGCGTTCTATTTGGGACGATGTTAAAAGTGAAAAAGGTGCTTGGGATACATTAGTTTGGATGGGTACATTGATGGGCTTTGCCGGTTTCCTTTCCAAATTGGGCTTCATTAAATGGGCCACAGTTCAAGTGGGTGGCGTTATCCTGAAAGGTTCTTGGGTGCCTTTGTTATAGCCGTTCTTGTAATACGTATGCATATTCGCATCATAACAGCACACATATTTCTGCAATGTTCGTAGCATTCTACTGCAATCGCTATTTCTGCGATTGCCACTACCAATCTAATTGACATTGTTGATGATCGCATTCACATCTAACGTATCCTTAACTCCTTGGAATTCCATCCCCAGTAATCTTTGCTAACACTGGTTATGTTCCTCAAAATACATGGTGGAAACTAGGTTTCTTCGCATCTGTAATCAACTTAATCATCTTTATGGGCCTTGGTTCCGTATGGATGAAATTGATTGGCATGTGGTAAGAAGTAATACTGATATTTTATATGGTCGTAGTATATATAATTGCCAAATTGTGATTTAGAGTTGTAATAACATTTACAATGTATATTTAAGCCGCTCCGAAAAGGCGGCACTGTGATAAATATTAGTAATTAATATATTATTAATGTATATATCTGTAAAATTATAAAAAGTGAATAATCTATAAATTGAACGAATTTAAAACTATTCATGATATTGTACAAATTGTATTTGTGCATAGGAGGAATATGATTTGATAATAAGGCAGTTACTAAAATATGTGGTGCTTGTACTTCACCGTACCATACGGTAGATACAGGATTTACAAATGGTGTTGAGCTCTGGTTTTACTGAACTCAGTTTCCCCAGACGATGAGTGGCAACGCTAGATTAGGGTTCTTATGCAGTGAATGTTTTGGCACTACATTGTTTCACTTTCATATAGGCAAGAAACCTGAAGCTACAATTGCTTCACTTCAGCTCATACTGATTTCCCTGCTATTCTTGTTAAACTAATCCTGTACAACTGTGAAAGGCTATACCCAAGTTAAATATTGGAAATATGGTGGTCTCATTGAAAACACATGGTTGGAATAATAGTGGTCTGCAGGTACTGTCGTGATAAAGGTGATAATGCCTTTGATGTTGATTCTGTACTAGTTGATACAAAACGACCGATTGTATCGTTCCCCGTTGGCAATTCCGCGATCGTTCTGTCAATGATGGGGTTAAACTAAATCGTCAAAAGAAATGCTTCCCATTATGATGATGGCAATCCCAAAAAGATGATAATGGTGAAAGGGTTTTGTTGATAATAGAAATCCGGTTATTCCTGGCAACAAGGTTCAATATGATGAGTGGAATTACTTTTTTAGCTGATGAAGTGGTGCGATCCTTCTGAAATATTGTCTTATGAAATGACCTTATATCCTGCGGGGCAGGCTGTAACTTAGCATAGAAGGTGGGTTTCATTAGTACTCCACTGATTAGATAATTTAACATCTTGCTTTGGTGTATTATCTGGTATTATTCAAGCTCAGAAATATAATATAATGGTGTACGTTGTGCTATTCTCTTTGATAATGAAAAGAAGTAGGTAGTCGTACACAAAACAAGGTGACAGGAATCTTTACTAACCTTATTAAACATTTGTATGATGCATTAGGATATTCTAATCAAGAGAGATGGACAGTTTTATCTCCAAAACTGTAATTTCCTCTGATGTAGCTCATGGATTACATCCTAATTATCCGGAGAAAACAATGTCACTAATATTCCTATCACTTAATAAAGGCCTTGCCCTTAAAATTGCATGTAATCAATCTTATGCAGGGGATGCAGGTAGTGCTATAGTTAAGGGTCTTTGTGAAGAAGCAGGTGCAGAGTATCAAATTTATGTAAATCGTTCAGATGTTCCTGGAGGTTCAACAGTGATTCTATTTCTTCCGCTATGTTGCCCAATGCGTACCATCGATGTGGAAACACCATTATTAGCTATGCATTCTGCCGTGAGTTGGGCTAATGATCCAAAACAACTAAGTGATTGATGAATCATTTTTTAGGTGGTAAATAATAGAAAATAGAATTAATTCGATGTACATCGATAAAAGACACATGCATGTAATGAACAGCAAAATTATATTTTATACTTTCTATAATTGATATAATCCTTTAAATATACTGAAAATGTTGTATAGTAGTATATATGTTATTATGAATATAAAACTCATCATAAATTTTCGATGAGCTGTCCAAACACATTATTTTATCTATAGTATGAGGAGATATTCCTTATATCAATAAAGAGTGAGCTGATAGTTCACAATTGTGTGAAAGTAGTTTCAGGAGGCGATACATGAGAAAAATTGGAAAATCCGTATTGGTTTGCACAACCGTGGTGAGATTTCGCGATCCGCGTATGTTCCGTGCTGTGTAATGAAATGGGTATTAAAACTGTGAGCCATTTATTCTAAAGAGGATATTACATTATCCTTGCATCGTAGACAAGCTGACGGTAGCTTTCACCTCGTAGGGGAAGGTAAAACCAGTTGACGCATATCTACGACATTGGAAGATATCATCCGTATTGCAAAAGAACATGACATCGATGCTATCCATCCTGGTTATGGTTTCTTATCTGAAAAATGAAGGCTTTGCTCGTCGATGCGAAAGAAGAAGGCTAGTAACTATCGGTCCAAAAATCAAACACTTAAATATGTTTTGGTGATAAAAGTTAATGCTCGTGAGCAAGCGAAGTAGCTACTACGCAATGATTCCTGGTTCTGATGGAGCGTTAAAAGATTATGCTCAATTAGAAGAATCGCCATCACACATGGCTTTCCCATTGATGATTAAAGCCGTTAATGGCGGCGGTGGCCGTGGTTATGCGTGAAGCATCGCAAAGAAGACCTTTTACGTGGTGCATATGATCGCGCTAAATCTGGAAGCTGAAAGCGAGCATTTGGTGACGATGATGTATATGTGACTCATCGTAGAACCTAAAACATATTGAAGTTCAAATCTTAGGTGACGAACATGGCTTAATGTGGTTCGTTTACATGAACGTGACTGCTCTGTTCAGCGTCGTCATCAAAAAGTAGTTAGCCGGCACAGCATTTGCGTTGTCTCTAGAAACACGTAAAGCTGCATGTGATGCTCGCAGTTAAAATCATGAAAAACGATGAATACGTTAATGCTGCACGGTACAGTAGATTTGTGCACAGCTGATGGTAACTTCTAGCTTCATCGAAGTTAACCTCGTATTCAAGTAGAACATACTGTAACAGAAATGATTTACAGATATTGATATTGTTCACGTCTCAAATTAGAGATTGCTGAAGGCTATAATTTGCAGCAGAGGTGGGTATTCGAGCAAGATAAAGTTCCTTGTAAAGTGCACTGGTTATTCAACGTCGTATCACCACAGAAGATCCTGAGAATAACTTCAGACCTGATACTAGGTGAAAATCTTGGCTTACCACGTGGTTCCGGTGGTTTTGGCATCCGTCTTGACCTCAGTAATGCTCGGCGCCGTATGACCAACCTGCCTTTACGATTCGCCTGTGTAAAGCAACCGCCTTTCAGTCCCCAACAACGAAGAAACAATTCGTAAAATGCCTGTCGTTGTGAAAGAGTTCCCGTATTCGTGGCGTAAAACAAATATTCACTTCTTAATCAGCGTTGGAACATCCTGAATTCCAAAGCGGTTCTTATAGTGTAAACTTTATTGAAGAACATCCTGAATTGTTTGAATTGAAACCAGATCAGTGACCGTGGTACTAAATTGTTGCGCCACATGACCGATGTGTCAATCAATGGTTACTCTGGCGCAGGTCCTCAAAAGTTTCCTGACTGATCCATTCAAATGCCACCTACTTTGGATGTAAGTCCAGCAGCTGGTACAAAACAAAATTTGATGAACTTGGTCCTGATAAATTTAGCAAATGGTTCTCTGAACAAAAACAAGTATTCTTCCACAGATACCATGGCGCAGTGCTCATCAGTCCTTGTTTGCTGCTATCGTCTGCACTGATCGATATGGCTCGCGTAGCTGGTCATGCCGCCAAAGGTGTGCCTAACTTATTCTCTTTAGAATGTTGGGGCGAGCTACATGTTTGACGTTTCTGCATCGTTTCACATGAAGAATCCATGGGAACGCTTACGCATGTTCCCGTCGCGAAGTGCCCAACACATTGCTTCAAATGCTCCTTCGCGAATTGCCAATGCAGTAGGTTGGCGTACATCTTATCCTGATAATGTTGTTCGTCCAATTCATTCAACGCGCGCCAGCCTAACGGTGTTGAGGTATTCCGCGTATTTGATAGCCACCTTGAATATGTACGTCATGTTGCAATCGATGAAGTGCGTGCACAAAATAAATTAGCTGGAAGTTGCATTGTGCTACACCGGCGACCTCCTTGATGGTTCTCGTACACAAAATACAACTTGGACTACTATGTAAGCATGAAGCGAAAAGAGCTTGAAAAAGCAGGTGCTAATATCTGTCGCCAGTTAAAGACATGGCTGGTCTGGCCAAACGCGTCAGCATAATCTTGTGTCTGCCTTTAAAAGATGCCGTTACTGTACCACCCCATTTTGCATACTCATGAAGGTTCTGGGTACTACTCTATACATGCTGGTCTGTTGCAGTAGATGCTGGCGTAGACGAAAATACGACTTAGCATACCCAGCATTTGCTAATGGCACATCCTTGCAACTCAGCATGAACCCATGTACTATGCTGTCTGGTCATGAACGTCAACCTGAAATGAACATCGACTACATGGAAGAAATAGTCTCACTACTTTCGGTAGTATTCGTCCATACTATAAAGGTGTAGATAAAGCAGAAGCGATATCCAACACTGCAGGCATATCAACACGAAATGCCAGGTGGTCAATATTCTAACACGGCAACAAGCTAAGTATGGCTTGGCCTTGGCGATCAAGCTGCTGATATCAAGAAAACGACACCAAGTAAATATGGTGTTTGGTGATATCATTAGTAACACCATCCCTCTAAAGTTTGTAGGCAGATATGACATTGTACATGGTTCAAAACAACTTTGACTGAAAAAGATATTTACGAAAAGGTGATGACGTGCCAGACTTCCCTCAATCCAGCTGGTTGAATTCTTTGAAAGCGTCAGTCTTGGCACTCCATACCAAGGTTTCTGAAGAGTTACAAAATTATCTTGAGAAAGGCGCTAACCAATCGAGACAGTTCGTCCTGGCAGCATTCTGCCTCAACGATTTTGAACATATTCGTCATGCGACCAAGTGAAATGGGTGCCAAACAACTGATGAAGATATCAGTACATACTCGCTTTATATCCTAAGGTTTATCAAAGATTACAACAGAATTTGTGAAACGACTTTGGTGATGTATCTGTGCTTGATACTCCAACCTTCTTCTTCGGTATGAGCACGTGGTGAAAGAGATTCAGCTAACTATCGAAAAAGGTAAAAACATTAGATCGTCAAAATGAGACGGTTTCTCTGAACCAGATGAAGATGTAATCGCATCACGTATTGTTCGGAGTTCAATGGTCAAACCTCGTAGCAGTAAAGTTCATGATGATACATGCCGGAACTACTGGTGTTGTTCGTCGTAAAGCAGATGAATCTAACCCGTGAACGGTGCGACATTGTCTCGTTGTCGTCAAGATCGCTGTTAAGAATGGTCAATCCGTAGCTACAGGTGAACCATTGATCGTTGCAAGCTGATGAAGATGCGACAACAATTACAGCTCCGATGGATTCGGTATCGTAGAAGAAATTCCTCGTACGTGAAGAGGTAGCCGCATCGAATCTGGCGACCGTTTGCTTCGCATTGAAGAGTGCTTTGAAACGATAAGCTTTAAAAGCGCTTAAAATTAAAAATATTATTTCAAAAGTGTTTCACAAAATGAAAAACTGAAGAATACGGAAGAACCTAGGAAATCCTGAGGTGACTTTTGTATTCTAAGGAGTCTTCATGGTACTATATATATAGAGAAAAATGGGCGTATTGTGCGCAATTTCAGAGTGATTAGTAGAAAAAGGAGTAGTAACAGATGAGATGTCCTTGTCCCAACACACAGACACGAAGGTGACAGACTCTAGAACAACTGATGAGGTAATAGTATTCGCCGTCGCCGGAATGTATCAATTGTGCCGTCGCTTTACTACCTATGAAATTATAGAAGAAGTACCTCTTATGGTATTGAAGAAAACGGACGCCGTAATTATTTGATCGCGGTAAATTATTGAATGAAAGCTTATTGCGCTCTTGTGATAAGCGTACAGTACCAAAGTGTCCGTTATGGAACAAGTAGTTAATGATGTAGAGCGCGATATTCGTAACGAAATTAATCAAGAGGTTACAACAGACCGCATTGGTGAACTTGTATTGCAACAATTGAAAGATATTGACCAAGTTGCGTATGTTCGTTTCGCCAGTGTATACCGTAAGTTCGATAATATCCGATGAGCTTCATGGAAGAGCTGAAAGCGCTTAGATTAGATGCTAAAAAACCAAAACGCAGTTAGTTGATGTTACTACATAGTGAGGCTTTATGATAGATTTACATTGCGATACGATAATGCAATTACTCGATCATCCCGATAGTGGTGATTTATATCGTAATACTTGGAAAATCGATATTGAGAAATTACAAAAGGCTCACAGCAAGGTACAAGACTTTGCACTTTTTATTAATCTTGGCAAGACGAATGACCCCTATGGTCGTTATGAAGAGATGCGCAACTTATGTACATCACAAATTCATCGCTATGGAGAGCACATACAGCATGTGCTCTCTTATCAAAATGTGGAGTCTATATACGAGTCTGGTAAAATTGGCGCCCTCATGTCTATTGAGGAAGGCGGCGTACTAGGCGGCGATTTAGATAAACTTAATCAAGCTTATCAAGATGGGGTTGGACTGATAACACTTACGTGGAACTATCCAAATGGTTTGGGAGAACCTCACTGTGGTGAGCAACATAAAAAATTAACACCTAAAGGCATTGAGTTTGTTGAGGCTATGCAAGATTTAGGGATAATCGTGGATTGTTCTCATCTTAATGATGCTGGTACAGAGCAATTAGGGGACATCTTAGATGTACCATTTGTGGCATCTCATTCTAATGCGCGTGAAGTTACGGCTCATACAAGAAACTTACCAGATAATTTAATTAAGCTGATTGCTAATAAGGGTGGCGTTATAGGCCTTAATTTCGCTCAATCTTTTTTAGGTACATCATCTATAAGTCGGATTGAAGATATCGTAAAAGCACGGCTTATATCTCATCAACTAAGAGGCGGGAAGATGTTGTGGCATTGGGAGACCGACTTTTGATGGCATTAAGCCAGATACAGAAATTAAAGATGCTTCTGAAATGCATCGATTATATGATGCATTTAAAGAGGCAGGTTTATCTAGTGGAGCAATGTGAGAAACTGTTCTGGAAAAATGCAGATAGACTATTAAAGGAGATTTTATAATGACTGATTTAAATCCAATCATTGCAGATCGTTTTACAGAGCATCTTGAAGTCTTTGGCAGACGATGGAGCATATGGATACCATTCAAGAGAGTGCCTATCGCTGTAAGGGCTGCTTTAGAAAATGGCAATAAGATTTTATTCTGTGGTAATGGTGGTTCCTGCAGATTCTCAACATTTAGCAGGGAATTGATTTGTCGCTTTAAAAGGAACGACGCTCTCTTGCAGGGATTGCATTAACTACTGATACATCTGCATTAACAGCGATTGCGAATGACTATGATTTTGAATCTGTTTTGCACGTCAAGTAGAGGGACTAGGCCGTACAGGTGATGCTTCTTATTGGTATTTCTACATCTGAGAACTCCAAGAATGTTGTGAAAGCTGCAGAAATGGGCCCGTTCTGTTGGTCATGCATACCATTGCTTTCACCGGCGAAGGCGGTGGTAAAGCTAGCTGAATTATGTGATATTACATTAGCCATTCCAAGTAATGTGACAGCTCGTATTCAAGAGATGCACATTTTGGCTGGTCATATCATGTGTGAAATTATTGAAGAAGATTATTAACCTTTAGGTTATACGTGATACATACATGGTGTGGTAATTTAAATCTCATTTTAATCAAGCATACATGTAATTTGGGTAAGAAATAGGTGGTTACTATGATAAATACTACCATTAATCAGTTTTTAACAAAGCAACTACCAAACTTGAAGATTGCCGTTGTTGGCGATGTGATGGTAGATCGTTATGTTTTTGGTGATGTAAGTCGTATTTCTCCAGAAGCACCGGTTCCTGTTAACCGTGTGTCTAAAATGAAAGAGGTACTCGGTGGGGCTGGAAACGTCGCATCTAACTTGTCTAATTTAGACTGTACGGTATACCTTGGTGCACTTGCTGGTAATGATGATCATGGTCGCCTATTGCAACATTTACTTGATGCTGACAAAATCGATACTTCTGGCTTGATTACTAGTGATGACCGTTCTACTATTACAAAAATGCGCATTTTAGGTGACCGGCAACAGATGATGCGCCTTGATTTTGAAACGATTACGGATTTAACAGTTCAAGAAGAAGAGCAGTTATCTAATTGGCTAGAAAATCTATGTAAAGCTGGTATTGATGGTATTGTCGTATCCGACTATGGTAAAGGTGTTTGTACACCTACCTTATTGAAGAAAATCTTTAGCCTAGCTAAGGAATATGGTGTGCAAACTATCGTTGATCCAAAAGGTTCTGATTGGTCTAAATATAATGGTGCCACTTGTATTACACCAAATGTAAAAGAGCTTGGTGAATGTGTAGGTCGTAAATTAGAAAATGATGATGCTACTATCGTTGAGGCTGCTAAATCAGTATTAGCTAATGTAGAGTTAGACTATATTGTGGCTACACGTTCTGCGAAGGGTATTACAGTTATCGCCAAGGATGGCCGCACATGGCATAATCCTGCCACTCAACAAGAGGTCTTTGATGTGAGCGGCGCAGGGGATACCGTTGTATCTATGATGATGACTTGTCTGGCTAGTGGTTTGTCTATGCGCTTAGCCTTGCATATCGCCAATGGTGCTGCAGGCATCGTAGTGTCTAAGGTAGGTACATATCCAATTCATCGGTCTGAACTATTAGACTTATGGCACTCTTTCAAACATAGCATTCAGTCCAAGCCTTTATATACGAAGGAAGAGATGAAAGAGCTCGTTACACAGTGGCAAAGCAAGGGTGAAACTGTAGTATTCACCAATGGTTGTTTTGATATTCTTCACCGTGGACATATTACGTACTTACAAGAGGCCGCGCAGCTTGGAACCATCTCATCATTGGTTTGAATTCAGATGCATCTGTTAAACGCCTTAAAGGGGAAACTCGTCCTATCGTTAGTGAAGAGGATCGAGCTGCTCTATTGAGTGCCTTGCAGTGTATCGATGGGGTTGTATTATTTGAAGAAGATACTCCAGCTGAGTTATTAGCGTACTCTACGTCCTAATACGCTTGTTAAGGGCGGCGATTATAAGATTGAAGATATTATCGGACGGGAGTCCGTTGACAATGTAGAGGTGCTTTCATTTAAAGAAGGTTATTCTACATCTGATATTGTAGGAAAAATAGCCACTATGGCTAAGGAGGGCAAATTATGATTATCGTAACAGGTGGTGCTGGTTTTATCGGCAGTAATATTGTGAAAGCACTAAATGACCGTGGTCGTACAGATATTCTTATCGTTGATGATCTTACTGATGGTCGCAAAATTCGCAATATTCAAAATCTAGAATTCTTAGATTACATCGATTGTGATGATTTTGATTGTGCTATCGCTGACGGTACATTCGATGTGGGCCCTATTGAAGTCGTATTCCACGAAGGCGCTTGTGCAGACACAATGGAATATAACGGCAAATATATGATGAAGAACAACTATGAAGGTTCTAAAAATCTATTCCACTATTGCCAAGACCGTCGTATTCCATTTATTTATGCATCCTCTGCATCTACCTATGGTAATGGTACAAATGGTTTTGTAGAAAAACCAGAAGCTGAAGAGGCGCTTAACCCATATGCGTACTCTAAGTTGTTATTCGACCGTTATGTGCGTAAGTATGAAGGTGAATATACTGCCCAAGTAGTAGGTTTACGCTACTTTAATGTGTACGGTCCTAATGAAGCGCATAAAGATAAAATGGCTTCTTTGGTACGTCAAATGTTCTACAAAAATAAAGAAACGGGCGTTATCAATCTCTTTGAAGGTACAGATGGCTGCGAAGACGGTGGTCAAACTCGTGACTTTATTTATGTAAAAGACGTAGTTAATGTAAACTTCTATTTCTGGGAGCATCCAGAAATTTCTGGTACTCTTAACTGTGGTACTGGTAATGCTCATAGCTTTAATCAATTCATGCAAGCTGTTATCGACTATAACGGCCACGGCAAGATTGAATACGTGCCATTCCCAGAGGTGTTAAAAGGTAAATATCAAAGCTTTACAGAGGCTGATACGACTAAATTATTAGCTGCTGGCTATGATAAAGGATTCCACAAAATGGAAGACGCTGTTAAGGAATATTGTGAACTACTCGATAATAACGAAGGGTATTTACGTTAATGCGCAAAGTATTATTTTTAGATCGCGATGGTGTTATTAACAAAGATGTTAGCTATCTATATAAAATCAGTGATTTAGAGTGGGTAGACGGTGCAAAAGAGGCCTTAGCTTATGCTTATAGTAAAGGGTATGACCTCATTGTGGTGACTAACCAAAGCGGTGTAGCTCGTGGCTATTATAAAGAGTCTGATGTACAGATTCTTCATGACCATATGGCTCATGAACTAGACCGCAGTGGGGCGCCAATTTTACACTTCTATTATTGCCCTCACCATAAAGAAGGCTCTGTACCTCTTTATGCTGTCGATTGTGAATGTAGAAAACCTAAGCCTGGCATGATTAAGCAAGCTATTAAGGATTATGATGTAGATCCTAAATCTAGTTTTCTTATTGGCGATAGTCAGCGCGATGTTGATGCAGCAGAAGCGGCTGGTGTAAAAGGCTATCTATTTACAGGTACTAATCTTTTAGATTTTATGAAAACTATCATTTAATCTATTATTTAATCAATTATTTAATCTACTAATCTGGTATTGCGTTTGTATTCGCTTTATTTTTAAATCTAATGTAAAGCTATTATAAGGTTCTTTACTGTTGTGTTGTATTTGGGAGGCTATATGAAAGACTACAAGAATATACTCATCATAAAGATGAGCTCATTAGGCGATGTAATTCATGCATTGCCTACCTTGTATGCTGTGCGTAAGAATTGGCCTAATGCGCATATTACCTGGGCCATTCATGAACAATTCGCTAGCCTCTTACCAGGTACACCTTGGGTTGATGATGTGATTATCATCGACAAGAAACAACTTAAAAAGCCTTCTTACTTATATCAATTGCGTAAGGATTTACATAGTCGTCATTTTGATATGACTTTAGACCTTCAATGTATTGCTAAAAGTGCCATTGTATCATTATTATCTGGTGCGCCTGAAAAATATGGCTACTGGGAACTTCGTGAAGGCAGTAATCTAGTCAATAAAGCACTTGTTGGTGAACATAAATACGATCATGTCATCGAACGATACCTCGATACCGTACGTGTCCTTGGGGGCGATGTAGAAGGCGTAGAGTTTCCTATGCCTGCTTATGTGGAGGCGGAGAAGTCCGTTAAGCATAAGTTACAATCTTATGGTGTAGAAGATGAATATGTAGTAGTAGTACCAGGTGCTCGTTGGATTGTTAAGGAGTGGCCACTTCTTAACTTTGGTGAGCTATGTATCCGCTTATGTGAATCTGGAAAAAAAGTCGTTATTGCTGGTGCCCCTGATGATGCAGAAAAAGGAGCTTTTATAGAAAACTATGTAAAGCATAAGAATCTCATCAATTTGGTAGGATCTACGTCCATGCCAGAGCTCATTGAGTTGATTCGACATTGCGAAATATTCATCAGTGCTGATACGGGCCCTTTGCATATTGCAAATGCCCTCAAGCGTCCTTTGATTGCATTATTTGGAACGACATCTCCAAGCGAACTGGTCCATATGGAGGGAGTCATGTACACCTTATTATTTCACCTACATCAAAGGCTACACCTGAACAGCCATTGGTAGATGATCCAGATTGTATGGCTCAAATTCCTGTAGATGCAGTATGGTCTGTGTATGAACAAGTACTTGGAAAGGAACTATAATGGAACTAGATTATAAGCGCATTGTGGTCACCTTTCTAATGCACTTAGGTGATGTTATTCTAACGACTCCATTCCTAGAGGTGCTACGTAAAGCTGCTCCACATAGCCATATTACGTATGTAATAGATGAAAAACTGCAACAAGTGATGCAATATAATCCAAATATTGATGAACTTATCGTTGTAGATAAAAAAGGGCGTCATAATAGTATTTCTGGGCTCAATGAGGGTAGCTCATGAGATTAATGCAAAGGGTAAACCTGATATCGTTATCAATTTACACCCCAATGAACGTACTTCCTATTTAGCCTGGAAGATTCATGCGCCCATTACGACTGGTAAGTGAGTCGTTTTTGTTTAGACCATTTATGACAAAGTATACCCGTCTAGACCGTAAAACTCGCCACGCTGCAGATATGTACATCAATGTACTAGAACAATTAGGGTGTAACCGATACTTCTAACTCTGAGCTTACACATTGAAACCCTGGAAGCATGGCGCCGTGAGGCTCAAGATTTCTATGCTAGTCATGGATTAACCGATAGTGATACGCTCATCGGTTTTAATATTGGTAGTGCTGTTCCTGAGAAGCGCTGGCCTGCTGAACGATTTGCCCATGTGGCCGATCATTTCGGTCGTTTAGGGTATAAGACGGTATTCTTTGGCGGCCCTATGGATCTTGGAAATGAGCAACCTGTAGTAGAGCAAATGGAAACGAAAACCGATTGTGGCTACTGGAAAATTCTAGTTAGGGACCATTAGCGGCGCTATGAGCCACTGTAATCTATTGATTCACAATGACTCTGGTCCTATGCATGTAGGAATCAGCCAAAAGGTGCCAATTGTGGCACTCTATGGGCCATCAAACCCATTCTTTTATGGTCCGTACCAAGCTCATGCTATCGTTCTTGAAACGATGGACTCCTATGAGGTTGGTAAAAGCATGAAGAAGATTATTAAAGAAGGAAATTACAAAGGGTTATCTGTAATTTCTGAAGAACAGGTTATTAAAGCGGCGGAAATGTTGCTTTTAGAATCGAAATAAAAGCCTATGAATTATATAGTATTTGATTTGGAGTGGAATCAACCGTATAGCAATGACATTAGCTTTATGAAGCGTACTAAAATGCCGTTGACTGGTGAAATCATTCAAATCGGAGCGGTAAAACTGAATGACGAGATGGACATTGTAGATCATTTTACGATGTTCATTAAACCTCAATACTTGCCACGGATGCATAAGCATGTACGAGAGCTGACGGGGATAACCTCTAGAGAACTCGACCATGGTGTGCCCTTTAAGACGGCGATGCAGCACTTTCAAAATTGGTGTGGTGATGAATATATGCTATTGTCTTGGGGTTCTGATGATATTCTTATTTTAAGAGAAAATCTTATGCTCCATAAGATGAAAGCCTTATCTTATGATCAATGGGTAGATGCACAAATGATTTATGCCTATCAGCGATATGGGTACAAATCAGCAGTATTCTGTGGCGCATGCTATGGAGGATCTCAATATATCGACAGAGCATTTGTCTGCTCATAACGCATTGCATGATGCTGTATTTACGGCTCGTATATGTCAGAAGCTAGATATTCCACAAGGAATTTTGCATTATGACCAAATTCGCAAGGAAAGTAGCAATCCTTTCCTATATCCACCGATTTTTGACATTTTTTGTGTATGAAAACTTCCCTGAGAAGAAGCGTCATCGTTCACGATAGACGTGTACGTTTATCGTTCTGCCCTGCATATGTCAGACTCTGTTTAGAAAATGACTAGACCAGAACGATTGCAAGGGGACAAAGCATCTCGCTATAGGCTTTTTGCCCAAAACATGAGTGATTTTGCAGTGCAACTTAAAGTTGGAAAAATATACGATTAAGTCCGGTAGTACTAAATTCTACGTTACAAAGGTATTAACGCATTGTACGGACGAAATTCGTTCTTTATATACTCAGAAGTCTGAAATTAATCGAGAAAGAGCGAAAAATATTTAGAATTTCGCAGGGCGGAACTTGAAAGGACCGCCAAAAATAACTTTTTAATTCCTGTTCACATCTACAGTTTCTTAATTGCTAGATTGTGAGCATTTAGAAAGGATAGATTATGGAACGCAAATATGCATGGCATAATTATGACGATGCCACTATGGAAAAGGTATATGCCTTAAGTGATACGTATCGTCAATTTTTAGATAATGGTAAAACAGAACGTGAATGCGTAGTGCAGGCCGTAGAATTTGCAGAGGCAAAGGGCTATGTAAATCTAAAAGATATCATTAAAAATAATACGCCAATTAAGGCGAGGATAAGATTTATTACACCTATATGGAAAAATCTATTGCTCTCTTCAATATCGGTACAGATGATATCGAATTAGGTATGAACATTTTAGGTGCTCATATCGACTCTCCTCGTATTGACGTAAAACAAAACCCTCAATACGAAGATAGCAACCTTTTATTCTGGGATACTCACTACTATGGCGGTATCAAAAAATATCACTGGGTAGCTATGCCACTTGCCATTCATGGTGTTGTGGTAAAAACAGATGGAACACGCATCAATATTAATATTGGTGATAAAGAAACTGATCCTGTATTCTGTATTACAGACTTGTTGCCTCATTTAGGCCAAGAGCAAATGCAAAAGAATGCAGCTAAAGTAATTGAAGGGGAAGCTCTTGATTTACTCATTGGTAGCCGTCCGGTAAAAGATGAGGAAAAAGAAGGGGTTTCTAAATTTATTAATAACCTTCTTGAAAAAGAGTATGGCTTTGTTGAGCGTGACTTGTTATCTGCAGAGCTTGAAATTGTACCAGCAGGTAAGGCGCGCGATATGGGCTTTGACCGCTCTATGGTAATGGCATATGGCCAAGATGACCGCGTATGTGCCTATACATCCTTAGTGGCTATGCTTGAAGTAGATAATGTAAAACGTACTACTTGTTGCTTACTCGTCGATAAAGAGGAAATTGGCTCTGTAGGTGCTACGGGTATGCAATCTCGTTTCTTTGAAAATGCTGTAGCTGAAATTCTAACACTTATGGGTAAACCAAATTCTGTTAGCGTTCGCCGTACATTGGAAAAATCACGTATGTTATCTTCCGATGTTAGCGCTGGCTACGATCCACTCTATGCATCTGCGTATGAAAAGAAAAATGCTTCTTACCTTGGTATGGGCGTAGTATTTAATAAATTTACAGGCTCTCGTGGTAAAGCTGGCTCTAATGATGCCAATGCTGAGTACATGGGCTTTATCCGTCGTGTTATGGAATCGAATAATGTAACGTATCAAACGGCAGAGCTTGGTAAGGTAGACCTAGGTGGTGGTGGTACCATTGCGTACATCATGGCACTTTACGGCATGAATGTTATCGACTGTGGTGTAGCAGTTCTTAGCATGCATGCTCCGTGGGAGGTTACTTCTAAAGCCGATATTTACGAGGCTAAACAATGCTACGTGGCATTCTTAAATGCAGCTGATGAAACAATCTAGTATAATAGGGCTTTCACCAATGGTGAAAGTCCATTCTATGTGAGGTATATATGAATCAAACGGAATTAGGTGCAGCTATTGAGGCTGCGAAGGGAGAGGCAACCGAGGTTAAGACTGTAAAGGTCGACATCTTTGATATTCCTGAAACACAAGCTGAAGAATATATTGCAAATCGTGAAGAGGTAGCTGAGGCGGCTGCTGCAGTTATGAAACCATACTGCGTAACAGTAAAGCGAGAAACCTTAGATGAAGACGAAGGGGAAGCTGTAGTAGGTTATTATGTAACGGGTGAAATCTTGATGTGCGTTATTCTCGACCCATTTGAAGTACCTGTTATGAAGGTAGCACTCGATAAAGGTACTCTTAAAGAATATATTCTTGCAGCAAATGATTTGACAGAAGATATGCTAGCATCTTTAGAAAAAAATAGTTGGATTTCTTGTCTTTATTGTGTTTTTACACATAATAAAAATGTAAAATACTTTACTCTGCTACATTGATGTAGTGAATAAATTTGTTTATAATAGAAGTATTATAGTCATTGCAGATAGGAAGGAAATCCCCATGAACTTGAAAAAAGGTATTGCCCTAGCACTCACGGCGGCAGCTTTATTAGCTTTTACAGGCTGTGGCTCAAATGGAACAACATCGAATGGTGAATACAAAGTTGGCGTAGTACAACTCGTTGAACATCCCTGCACTAGATGCGGCAAATAAAGGTTTTGTTGATGCTCTTAAAGAAAAGGGATTAGCTGAAAAAATTGCTTTTGACCAACAAAATGCACAAGCTGATCAGTCTAACTTGAATAGTATTGCTCAGCGATTTGTATCTGATCGTAAAAACTTGATTTTAGCAATTGCTACTCCAGCAGCGCAATCTATGGCGAATGCTACTCATGATATTCCAATCTTGGGTACTGCGATTACAGATTACGAAGCAGCTAAACTTGTTAAATCTAATCAAAAACCTGGTGGTAATGTGTCTGGTACATCCGACATGAACCCAGTAGAGCAACAAGTTGACTTAATTTTACAAGTAATACCAAATGCAAAAACAATCGGTACTATTTATAGCTCTAGCGAAGTAAACTCTCAAATTCAAGTAGAGAAGATGAAAGCTTACGCCGCTACAAAAGGCATTAAAGTTGAAGAAGTTACAGTTTCTAACGTAAACGATATTCAACAAGCGGCTCAAAACCTCGTATCTCAAAGTGTAGATGCCGTATATGTACCGACAGATAATGTTGTAGCTTCTGCAATGAGCAATCTTGTAGCTATTACCGACCCAGCAAAAATTCCTGTATTTGGCGGTGAAGACAACCACGTAAAAGGTGGTGCACTTATGTCCTTGTCTGTAGATTACTACAAACTGGGCTACCAAACAGGTTTGATGGCAGCAAAAATCTTAACTGGCGAAGCTAAAGTTGAAGATATGCCTATCGAAATGCAAAAAGAATTTAAATTAGTTGTGGGTAAAGAAAAAAATTAGAAAAATTTCGGGCATCACCTTACCAGAGGATTTGATGAACAAAGCGACTATGATTTAAAACATAACTGGTAAGGAGTTACATATGAATTGGAAAAAAAGTATTGCAGTGGCACTTAGTGCCGTCACTATTATGGCAATGGTAGCTGGTTGTGGTTCTAATACTGCAACTAATGACCAAAAGAAAATCGGCGTTATTCAATTAGTAGAACATCCATCCCTTGATGCTGCTAATAAGGGCTTTGTTGATGGTCTTGCTTCTAAAGGCTACAAAGATGGTCAAAATATTAGGTTGGATCAACAAAATGCTCAAGCTGACCAATCTAACTTGAACAGTATTGCCCAACGCTTCGTATCTGATAAAAAAGATTTAGTATTAGCGATTGCAACGCCAGCAGCGCAAACGATGGCAAATGCATCTCATGATATGCCGATTATGGGTACAGCTATTACAGATTACGTAACAGCTAAACTCGTTCAATCTAATGAACGCCCAGGTGGTAACGTATCTGGTACGTCTGATATGACACCTGTTGAAAAAGAGGTTGATCTCATTATCGCATTAGTACCAAATGTAAAACGCATTGGTGCTATTTATACATCCTCTGAAATCAACTCCCAATTACAAGTTGAAAAAATGAAAGCTTATGCAGCTACTAAAGGTATCACTGTTGTAGAAGCAACTGTTTCCAACGTAAATGATATCCAACAAGCAGCTACTAATCTTGTAAACCAAGATGTACAAGCAATCTATACACCAACAGATAATGTATTGGCATCTGCTATGGCTAACTTAGCACAAATCACAGATGCCGCAAAAATTCCAGTATTTGCTGCTGATGAAGGTATGACAATGACTGGTGGTGTAGCAACATATTCTGTTGACTATTATCAATTAGGTTACCAAACTGGCTTAATGGCTGCTAAAGTGCTTGCTGGTGAAGCAAAAATTGCAGATTTAGCTATTGAAACGCAAAAAGATATTAAGTTAACTGTTAACGAAGAACGTGCTAAAAAATTAGGTATTACAATTCCTGACGCACTTCGTAAAGATATGAAATAATAGAGGAGATTTTGATGTTAGATTTAATGGTAGGCACCATAACCACAGGCCTTTTATGGTCCTTGTTAGCGGTCGGTGTATTCATTACATTCCGTGTACTAGATGTGGCCGACTTAACTGTGGAAGGTACGTTCCCAATGGGGGCGGCTATTTCCGCTGTTTTAATTACAAGTGGCATGAATCCAATCCTTTCCATTTTGCTTGCCGGTGTGGGCGGTATGATGGCAGGTGCTGTAACAGGCTGGATTCACACAAAACTAAAAATTCCTGCATTATTGGCTGGTATTTTGACAATGATTGCTTTATACTCTGTGAACCTTCATATTATGGGCAAAGCTAACGTATCCTTGCTTCGTATGGATACAATTTATTCTATCCTCGGCGGTGTATTCCACACTCCTAATATGTGGTCTGCTGCTATTGTAGGTGTATTGGTTGCTGTTGCTGTATGCTTGTTCTTGTTCTGGTTCTTCGGCACTGAAATTGGTACAGCTTTACGTGCAACAGGTGTTAACCCTCAAATGATTCGCGCTCAAGGCGTAAATACTGATAACATGATTGTTCTAGGTCTTTTGATTTCTAATGGTTTTGTTGGTATGTCTGGCGCTCTTATTGGTCAGTTCCAAGGCTTTGCCGACGTAGGTATGGGTATCGGTACCATCGTTATCGGCTTGGCGTCTGTAATCATCGGTGAAGTAGTATTCGGTACGAAATCCTTCGTACGTAGTCTTATCGCCGTAGTACTTGGCTCCATCGTATATCGTATCGTTATCGCTGCTGTACTCTACATGGGTATGCCGCCAAACGATTTGAAATTATTCACTGCAATTCTCGTTGCCATCGCGCTTTCCTTGCCTACATTGAAAGCAAAATGGTTGGCTCGCTAAGGAGGACACTATGTTAGAAGTAAAAAATATGGTAAAAACCTTCTTTAAGGGCACAATCAATGAAAAAACTGCACTTCAAGGTATTGATCTTCGTTTAGAAGAAGGAGATTTCTGTACTGTTATCGGTGGTAATGGTGCTGGTAAAAGTACGTTACTAAATTCCATCGCTGGTGTATTCCCAGTAGATGAAGGATCCATTACAATCAATGATATTGATGTCACAAAAATGCCAGAATACAAACGTGCTAAATACATTGGCCGTGTATTCCAAGATCCTATGGTAGGTACTGCAGGCAACATGCAAATCGAGGAAAACTTAATCCTTGCTATGCGCCGTGGTAAAAGTTTAGGTCTTAAATGGGCTTTCAAAGATAGCGAACAAGCATTCTTCAAAGAACGTCTTGCACTATTAGGTTTAGGTCTTGAAGATCGTTTATCTGCTCGTATGGGTCTATTATCTGGTGGTCAACGCCAATCCATTACATTATTGATGGCTACTATGCTTCGTCCTGAACTTTTATTGTTGGACGAACATACGGCGGCTCTTGATCCTAAGACTGCAGAAAATGTTTTGCAATTAACAGATAAACTTGTAGCAGAGCATAACTTAACAACTCTTATGATTACTCACAATATGCGCGATGCATTGCGCTTTGGTAATCGCCTCATCATGATGGACTCCGGTCGCATCATTTATGATGTAAAAGGGGAAGAAAAGAAAAAATTAACAGTTGCTGACTTACTTCAAAAGTTCGAAGTAGCTGGGGAAAATGTATTGAGCGACCGCATGGTACTTGGTGCGAAATAATAGAAGAGGGCATAAGCCCTCTTTTGTTTATTTACTGTATTTATTCTTTACAAGATAAGGTAGATACTGTATACTAAATAAGGTCGTAAGACATATCGTAAGCGAAGTATTCGAATCTCCAACGGTTACTTAAGCTTATCGGGATTATTTATTTTTAGGAGGTAACATTAATGTTAACTACAGAAGCTAAATTAGCAGTAATTAAAAGAATACGCTACTCATGAAGGTGACACTGGTTCTCCAGAAGTACAAGTTGCGATTTTGACAAGCCGCATCGTTTACTTAACTGAGCACTTGAAAGAGCACAAAAAGACCATCATTCCCGCCGTGGTTTTGTTGAAATTGGTTGGTCAACGCCGTAACATGCTTGACTACCTTCGTCGTAAAGATATCGAACGTTACCGTTCCCTTATCGAACGTCTTGGTCTTCGTAAATAAAAAAATTAGCCGTCCTTTTGGACGGCTTTTTTATTTTATTTCCTTGTGTTATAATAACATTAGGCAAAGGGAAACGAATGCCGATAATCTATTGTGGAAACTGGAAAAAGGACAGAGCGGCAACTCTGTCCTTTTTATTGTGCTAGTTGCTATAAATGAAGTGAAAAAATAGCTTATTTTTTACTGATGATATATAATAAGAAGGTATACATATAAGAAGATTTTTAGGAGGAATAGGAATGGAACAATTCCAAATGGACCTAGCTGGTCGTACGCTTACGATCGAGACTGGGGAACTTGCAAAACAAGCTGGCGGTGCCGTAATGGTTGGCTATGGCGATACTCGTGTACTCGTTACCGCTACAGGTTCTAAAGAGGCGAAGGATATCGACTTCTTCCCACTTACAGTAGACTATGAAGAAAAAAATGTACGCTGTTGGTCGTTTACCAGGTGGCTTTATTAAAACGTGAAGCACGTCCACCTGAAACTGCGATTTTGAATAGCCGTTTGATCGACCGTCCTATTCGTCCATTATTTGATAAAAGGTGTACGTAATGAAGTACACGTAGTAGCAACAGTTATGTCCGTAGATCAAGACTGCGATCCAGCAGTATGTGGCATGATTGGTGCTTCTGCAGCATTATCTATTTCTGATGTGCCTTGGAATGGTCCTATTGCAGGCGTTCGCATGGGTCGTATCAATGGTGAGTTCGTTGTAAACCCAACTAAAGCTCAATTAGAAGAAACAGACCTTAACATTGTTGTAGCTGGTACTAAAGATGCTATCCTCATGGTTGAAGGTGGCGCTGAAGAAGTTCCAGAAGATATCATTCTTGAAGTTATTATGACAGCTCACGAAGAAATCAAAAATCGTAGCGTTCCAAGAAGATATGACTGCAAAAAGTAGGCAAGGAAAAACGTGTATTTGAAAGTAAAGACGTTCCTGCTGAAATCGCTGATGCAGTTCGCGCTTATGGTCATGATAAACTTGACGCAGCAGTTCGTTGTGCAGATAAACAACAACGTGATGCTCAAGAAAGTGAAGTACGCGCAGATGTATTAGCTCACTTTGAAGAAATCTACCCTGACAATATGGGGGACGTAAATAAAGCATTTGACGCTATGATTAAAGAAATCGTTCGTCATATGATTACTGTTGAAAAAATTCGTCCAGATGGTCGTAAACTTGATGAAGTTCGTCCAATCTCTTGCCGTACAGGTGTATTGCCTCGTACACATGGCTCTGGTTTATTTACACGTGGTCAAACTCAAGTATTGAACGTAGCTACTGTAGCTCCATTGTCCGAAACACAAACAATTGATGGCATTGGTATTGAAACAGAAAAACGCTATATTCACCACTATAATTTCCCATCCTTCTCCGTAGGCGAAACTCGTTCTTCCCGAGGTCCTGGTCGTCGTGAAATTGGTCATGGTGCTTTGGCTGAACGCGCTTTGGTTCCTGTAATTCCTAGTGAAGAAGAATTCCCTATATGCATTGCGTTTAGTATCTGAAGTATTAGAATCCAATGGTTCTAGCTCTATGGCTTCCGTATGTGGTTCCACATTGTCCTTGATGGACGCTGGCGTACCAATTAAAGCTCCTGTAGCAGGTATCGCTATGGGTCTTGTGACGCAAGGTGAACACTACACAATCTTAACAGATATTCAAGGCATGGAAGATGCTCTTGGCGATATGGACTTTAAAGTTGCTGGTACTGCAAAAGGTGTAACAGCAATTCAAATGGATATTAAAATTCTCTGGTTTATCCCGTGAAATCCTTCAAGAAGCATTAGAACAAGCTCACAAAGGCCGTATGCACATCATGGGCATTATGCTTGATACAATTGCTGAACCACGTCAACAAATGTCTGAATATGCTCCACGCATCATTACTATGAAAAATCGATCCAGATAAGATTCGTGACGTAATCGGTTCTGGCGGTAAAGTAATTCGTGGTATTATCGAAGAAACTGGCGCTAAAAATCGACATCGAAGATGATGGTACAGTATTCATTGCTTCTGTAGAACAAGAAGGTGCTGCAAAAGCGCAACAAATTATTGAAAACCTTACTAAAGAAGTTGAAGTAGGTGAAGTATACCTTGGTAAAGTAACTCGTTTGATGGCATTCGGTGCTTTCGTAGAGGTATTACCAGGTAAAGAAGGTCTTGTACATATTTCCAAACTTGCGAAAGAACGCGTTGAAAATGTTGAAGACGTAGTAAATGTAGGTGATGAGATCATGGTAAAAGTTATCGAAATCGATAAACAAGGCCGTGTCAACTTGTCCCGTAAGGATTGTTTAAAATAAGAGGTGTTACATGGATATTCGTGGCTTTGAAGTAGTTTCTGCTTTTGAAGAACAAGATATCAATTTACCGACACGTAAAACAACAGAAAGCGCAGGCTATGATATTGAATGCGCTGAAGCTGTTACTTTAGAACCAGGTCAAGTAGTATTAGTGCCAACAGGTATTAAAGCTTTCATGGCATACGATGAATACCTTGCCATTCACATTCGTTCTAGCATGGCTATTAAGCGCCATCTAGCACTCGTAACTAGCACAGGCATCATCGATAGCGATTACTATAATAATGAGGAAAACGAAGGTCATATCATGATCGCTTTACTCAATTATGGTAAAGAAACAGTTTCCCTTGAAAAAGGCGAACGCGTTGCCCAAGGCATCTTCTCTAAATACCTTATCACTAACGATGACGATGCTACAGGCATTCGTACAGGTGGTATTGGTAGCACTGGGACTATGTAAACTAAATACGATTCTGAATAGAATGGTGAAAGCCGCTCAACTTATGTTGGGCGGCTTTTGCTATTGTATTTGTACTTATATGATGATATTATTGTGATAAATAATGAATGAAAGGAGGTTATAGTATGAGCTTCACTCTTGATGAATACAAGCTCGAGCTAAAAAAACTACGACTAATAGCAAGAGATACTATTCGTTGTCTAAAAACTTGCTAAGTATGAACCATATAATCAAGTTAGTTTGATTTTGGTACATCGACTACAATATGGATTAAGACGAAATCGTATATTACAACATGTATACATGGGTGCAATTGCATCCTTAGGCTAATATAATATTATAATGAGATATGTTAAAACCGTTCAACATAAGTTGAACGGTTTTTGCGTATAAATTTGTACATATATTTTCATATAATTAATTTAGTAATTTTTAGATAATACTAAAAAATAATAGAATGTTTTTACTATATTTTTATGAAAAATTAAATGAAATCATGTTATAATTGTAAAAAAATATTGTGAGAATGGAGTTAGTAAAAAAATATATTATGGATTCAAAAATTAAGAAACAACAACTTTATCAAGGTCAATTTGATTCAATAACTCATAATGATCGATTAAATAGATTTAATAGTCAACAAGGTCATGGATTTGCTGCAGAACAAGGAAATGATTTATGGGATCGAATGATAGGAAATGAGGCAAAAAAATCTTAGGTGATGATAATGCTAAAAAATGGAGCTGATAGATTAGTTAATGGTAAGCTAATTCAAACAAAGTATTGTCAAAATGCTCGAACATCTATTGATGCTGGATTTAAAAATGGTCAATATAGGTATATTGATACAAATGGTAATCCAATGCAATTAGAAGTACCTAGTGATCAATATGAAGAAGCTGTTAAAATAATGGCTAAGAAAATAGAAGATGGTAAAGTTCCAAATTGCAATAATCCTAGCAAGGCAAAAGATTTAGTGCGGAAGGGAAATATAACATTAGAGCAAGCAACTAATTTAGCTAAGGCTGGTACGATTGAATCTTTAGCTTTTGATGCAATTAATGGTGTGGTAATTGGAACAAGTGCTGCCGGAATTTCTGCAACTATAACTTTTGCACGTGCATTATGGAATGGTGAAGAGCTTAACTCTGCTATTGATAATGCTGTATTTATAGGTATTCAGGCCGGAGGTAGCGCTTTTGTAATATCTTTAGTATCTGCACAACTCACTAAAACTAATTTAAATACTATATTATTAGAGCCTTCAATAGAACTGGTAAAAGCTTTACCAAGTGTTGTAAGATCAAACTTATTAGCAACTATGAGAAATGGTGCACCTATTTTTGGAGCTGCAGCCAGCAATAATTTATCAAAATTATTACGTGGAAATTTAATTGTTTCTGCAGTTACGTCACTAGTTTTTATCAAGTCAGGATATTCTTAACTTTGTTACCGGTAAAAATCTCAGGCAAACAATTATTTAAAGAAGTGACTACTATAGTTTCTGGTGTTGTTGGGACAACTGTTGGAGCAACCGGTACTACAGCATTAGCTGGTGCATTGGGGTTATCTTTAGGTCCAATTGGAGCTACTGTAACATCTATTGTTGGAGGAATAATAGGCGGTGGTATGAGTACAGCTGTATCAAAAAATATATTAGACCGATTTATTGAGGATGACGCTATAGAACTAGTACGAATTATAAATAAACAATTTTTCAATATTAGCATTTGATTATCTATTGAGTGAAGAAGAGATTGAGTTATCTTTAGAAGTTTTAAGAGGATGCTTAATACAGAGTAAATTATTAGAAATGTTTGCTGCAAAAAAATAGGGAATTATTTGCAGATGAACTTATACTTGAATGTATAAACTCTGTAATAATATGGAGAACGAAAGTTAGAGTACCTAGTCAATCACAATTTGTAGATGGAGTAAGTAGAGTCATTACAGGTCTAGAAAATAATACTTTTACGCTATCTAGTTCTTCTAATATCAATTCACAAGAAATTGCCAAAAGGTTATTAAATCATAATGTAAGTGATTTTGCTGCAAAAAAAGCTTGGTACGTTACTAAACAGTTTAATTCTATTGAGTACAGGAAGAGATGATTTTATCTAAGATAAAAGAAGATGAAATTAAGCATTCAAGAAATATTAATAAGATACAAAATAAATTACATGATAGTAAAGAAATTTTTAATGCGTCAATAAATCGTATGACAGAAAAAGTAAAATTGAATAATTTTGTAATTATAGTAATCTCTGGAGTAAATAAATGAATGAGTTAAATATTATTAATAGTGAAGTTGTTACAGTTGAAGATAAAGATTTCTTTAATAATCAAATAGATTTGATTATTAATCAACATAAGAATAATCGACAAACAATTAATCGTCTTGTTTTTGATAGTATGGCCCTATTAACAGATGCAGATACCGCCAGTGATACGTTAGCAGGAAAAAGGGTTCTTTAAACGTTTAGTAGGATCATTTACCGGATCTAATAGAAAACTTGAAACAATCATTAATCAGAATCGTAGTAAAGCACAGTATTTGGCACAACAAACTCTACAGAAATTAGCTGAACAGAATCTATTATCTTTTGATTTGATTGTCAGTATCAATAATAAGTTAAACTTACATATAGAAGCAATTAGTAAAGAAGTTGAGAATATTTATAATGGATTGAATAATTTTTTTGAATTATACCAAAATAACATAATTCAAAACTGAATTAAGACTTGATAAAGTCGAACGCAATCTTAATTTGTTAACCTGGGGAAATTCGATTGAATACCAGATGCTTAATGGGATTAATTATTTTGAATTAGATGAAATTTCACAAATCGTATGCATTGCAAAAGATTTTTTTATAATTTAACAAAAAGGTGAATGGAGTGTTTCAGATTTATTATTACTGAAAAAGCGTATTAAATCAAATTGGTATTATACCTACAAAAAAAGTAAATTTATGGGAAGTAATACTTAGAATTAATGAATCAGAAATTTTGAGGGAAAAATTATTAGGAGAAAAAAATATTTATTTCTTCAGATATTATTGATAATAATTTAATTATATTAGAATCTTTATATAAGTTTAATTTGTTATTATCTGAGGAAAAATATTTAGTAACTATATGTAAAAAACTTTTAAACGATAATAGTATTAGCATAAATGATAATAGCATTGAATCATTATTAACCAAATCTTATATTGAAGTTAAAAAAACAATATTAATTTGGATAATGATATGGCAATTTTTGATTTCATTTTAGAGCTACTATTTAATTTATCACAGGGCGATGACTTTATTAATTCTCAATTTAATGTTGATGAAAAATAGTGAAAAAGTTAAATTTAATAGATGTTGATCAAGCGAGTGATTTTGATAATGTTGATAATGAATTGCTTTTCAGATGGCATAACTGCCTTTAATGATAAGATATATAGTTTATCCTTCGATAAGTTTTTCTGATGCCTATAAATTAGGTAATCTAAGTGCAGGATATTATTTAGCTTACCTCATACTTATACGGACTTGGAACTAGTGTTAATTATGAAAAACGTTAGAAATTGCTAATCAATGCTTAGAAGAGAATGAATATGATTTATTATTTATTTTAGGAAAAATTGTACCATGATGGTCTTGGTGTTAATCAAAACTTTGATTTAGCTTATGAAAATTATACAAAATCAATAAATAAATCTAATAATGATATGGCCAAGGCCTCTCTATGAATAATTTAGGATCAATGTTTTTACTTGGAGAAGGGGTCAGAAAAAGATATTGATAAAGCGCTTGAATACTTTGAACGAAGTGCTGAATTGGGTAACGATACAGCTATGTTGAATTTAGGCTTATTATATTTTTAATGGAGAATTGATTGATAGGAATTATCAAGTGGCGTTCGAATATTTTAATAATGCTGCTACCAAATTTAATGGAAAAATCTTTAAATATGTTGGGATATTATTACGAAGTGGGATTACTTGGAAATCAAGATATTTCTAAAGCTATAGAATGTTATAAGAAATCTTATGAGAACGGTTTTGTAAAAAGCTGCTTATAATTGTGCTAGATTTTTTTGAAAATGGTATTGGCGTCCCTACAAATTATGAAGAGGCATTTAAACTTTATAAGATTGCTGCAGATGCTGATATTCCTTTTGCGTTATTAAAAGTTTCAGATTGTTATTCTAAGGGGATGGGAACAGAAAGAGATTTAAATAAATCATGTGAAGCATCCGAACGGTTTAATAACAAAGGCATAATGTATCCAACTTTTGGGGGGCTTTTTCAACATTCAATTGTAGGAATTTAGATGATCCATTACTATAAAAGATAGAAGGTATAAATTATTAATTAAAAATATTGTATGAATTAATCAGAAAAATAGTTCTGATTCTTAATTATATGTTATATCGCTATGATTTATATGAATTATTGTTAGTTTGATGGTAAGAATGTTTTGTTATAGATGTATGTATTGTAATAATGAGCTTGATAAAATAAGTAGAGAACATATTATACAAAATGTCCAATATGAAAGTTTTATATTTTCTAAGATTTTATAGAGCGTAAATTCAAGATGATATATTATCTTCTAGATTTTATGATTATATTACATTTATAGGTTTAATTTCAGAACCAATTATTGTAGATAATGTTATATTGCTAAATATGATAATACCTATTCGAAATAATATTTTTTTACAAACGTTATTAGTATACTAGTGGTAAGCTTGTTTCTGTGTCATCATATTTATTAAAAAATTCTATTATAATTAAATTAATACAGAACATGTAGTAGAGTTATATACTAAACTAAAAATCGAACTTTTGATTAACTATTTAAATTTTAGGATTTTATAGTTATTAAAGCACTATTATTAATATTTCATATAAGATTGAAGAATTGTAATAAAAAATATATAATAATATATTCTTATTTATACTTTAGTATTTATGAGGAACATACCTTATAGGGAAAAATTATGATTCGTAATTAGAAATTATTTACATTAAAAAAAGGAGATGCAAAAATGGTTAGAAAAAGGTTGGGCGGTATCTGTAAATGTATGGGATGGAACTTGGACAGATAGTCCATATGATCAACGTGATATTTATCCCATTGATAGTTACATTGATTCTAGTGACTTTTATAAATCAACTACATAGATATCAAAAGTAGTTTCAATAATTTATCTAATGATGAGTTGTATGATATTTTAGGTGAATGTATTGACTTTATTAATGATATGCAAGATGAATTAGATGAGGTTGTAGAAATTAATAACTCTAACGTCAGTGAGTTTTGATGATTACAGCAATACGGACATAGAGGCAACCTTTGATTTAATCCTCGACACAGTTGTGAAAAATCATTTGCCTCAAGGAACGTTACCTTCATCGTGCCTTATTATTTCTGATATGCAGTTTGATCAAGCTACGAAACATGATGATAACACCACCGTTATTGAATCGTGTCGTCGGAAGTTTGAAGACCTTGGGTATATTATGCCACGGCTTATCTTCTGGAATGTATCTGTGTACGCGCATAATACAATTCCTGTACAAATGCATCCGAGCGGTGTTATTCTCGTATCTGGTTTCTCGAAAGCAATCGTAGATATGGTAGTATCTAGAGAACTCGATCCTGAAACGGCACTTAAAGCTGAGCTAGATGCAAAGTGTAGTATTGTAGATACAGTACTACAAGACTATGTAAAGGTAGCGTAATATTTATATAATTTTGTTCCATAAGGTTCTTATTAGTCTAGTTATGACTAGTAGGACCTTATTTTTGTGCATTTAATTTGTGATATAATGAAGAGTAGGTTTTATATGGTAACAATCATTTTTATATACGAGGAATTATATATGGCAATTAGCAAAGAGATACAAAAAAATCAAGCGAAATGAAATTTGATGGTAAACTAATTAAAGTTACTTATGATATAGCTGATGTTAATGGTAATGAAGCGTGGCGAGAGGTAGTTCATCATCCTGGTGCTACAGCGATTGTAGTTGTTACGGAAGATAATAAAATTGTAATGGAGCGCCAATTCCGTTATGCTCTGCAACAGCCTTTGCTTGAAATTCCAGCAGGTAAATTGGATCCTAATGAGGAGCCTCTAACTTGTGCTAAACGTGAGTTAGCAGAGGAGACAGGATATCGTGCTAACGAGTGGATTCCATTAGGTACTATTGCAACAAGTCCTGGTTTCTGTAATGAAGTATTACATTTATATTTAGCGAAAGATCTCACTATGGGTGAAACTAATTGGGATCCCGACGAATATGTAGAGCTTGAGTATTTTACTTTGCCTGAATTATTAGAGGCAATTAAGGGTGAGCAAATTAAGGATAGTAAGTCCTTAGCAGCTCTAATGTTAGCTATGCCTTATCTTAAGTAGTACTTTATTTTCATAATTATATATAGTATAATTAACACATAAAGAGAGCCAAATAACGTGCCGTTAGCGTTAGGCTCATCTAAAATAGGGAAATTTGATGATGCCTAACGTGTTGAGGTGGTAGGATACCTCATACGTTAGGCGTTTTCATTATTATTTACGGCTATTAAAAAATATCGTAATCATAAGAGTAATGATTGCTACTATGAGCATAGAAAAATCTATCATTATAGATAGCGATTCATATGTTGTCATAGCATCACCTCCTTACGGAGATGAACCTAACTCACGTTATTTGACCCTTAAAGGTAGTATAGCATGGATTATTCTGCTTGAGTATTACAATAGGAGTACTTATGTATAAAAAGAATTATTTTATTAGTTATGGACTCTGTTGGTATCGGTTACGCTACTGATGCTGCAAAATTTGGTGATGAAGGTTCCAATACATTAGGCCATATTGAATCAACGGCTGGTCAGATTCATTGTCCTAATTTAAAATCTATTGGCTTAGGTCGTATTGCTGATATTTCTGATACTGGTGAAAGCATCAAAGGTGCTTTTGGCCGCATGGCTGAGCTCAGTACTGGTAAAGATACGACTAGTGGTCATTGGGAGATGATGGGGCATCCCGTTACCGTTCCATTCCCAACCTTTTACGAAGGTTTCCCAAAAGAATTAATGGATACTTTCACAAAAGAGACAGGCTATGGTTATCTTGGTAATGAAGTAGCATCTGGTACAGAAATTATTGAGCGTCTAGGAGGAGAGCACATCAAAACAGGTAAGCCTATTGTATATACCTCTGCAGATTCTGTATTCCAAATTGCGGCTCATGAAGATGTGATTCCTATCGATGAATTATACCGTATTTGCCAAATTACCCGTGATAAGGTATGCATCGGTGATTACTATGTAGGACGTATCATCGCACGTCCTTTCATCGGTGAACTTGGTAATTTTGTACGTACATCTAATCGTCATGATTATAGTCGTATGCCTGAGAAAAAGATGGTACAACAAGAGCTACAAGATGCAAAAGTTCCAACTATAGCTGTCGGTAAAATTGGAGATATTTATGCTCATGTAGGATGGGATGAAAGCTATCCAACAAAGACTAATTCCCATGGCATGAATATGGTTCCATACTTACTTGGTTCCTCCTTTGAGTGTGGTTTAATGATGGTTAACCTCGTTGAATTTGATAGCTTATATGGTCATCGCAGAAATGTAGAAGGATACAAACGAGCTATTGAGGACTTTGATTACCAGCTAGGCGGCTTATTACAATTACTGAATGATGACGATTTACTACTCATCACCGCTGACCATGGTAATGACCCAACTTGGAATGGAACCGATCATACTCGTGAATTAGTACCAATTCTTGGTTATAGTCCACGTATTGATGGACCAATAGACCTTGGTGATAGAAAAAAAGCTTTGCTGATATTGGGGAAACTATATTAGAAAAACTTTAGTCTAAAACAATGGGGCATTGGAACATCGTTCTTAGAGAAACTTAGTAAATAATTTTCTAATATGTTTTTTTGTACTTTTTAGATTCAGAATCTATATTACTAGCTATGTACGACACTGATATTATTTAAAAATAACAAATTAATATACTATATATGAGATACTACCAGTTAAAAATAAACAGTTTTAACTGGTAGTATCTTTAAATGCAGATATGATGGTAGCCATTGAACGTATTCGTGAAATTGGTGGGGGCTATGTTATTACAAGTGAAGGTAAAGTCGTAGAAGAATTAGCCCTCGAAGTAATGGGGTTAATTACAAATTGACCACACAAATTACTACCACTGGTGTAATGGAGTTTTAGTATTTAGTGTAAGAAAAAAATATAATAGAAAAAAAGAGGTTGTAACTAGAATGCGATTAAATCACATTCTGTTGCAACCTCTTTTGGTTTTACTACAGGATATTTCTAGAAAAGATATGATTATTTTGTTATAGTAAGCCCTTATTTTCCATCATTTCTTTTATATTTAGTAAGGTGGATTTACAAACTACATCATATTCTAGTGTACTCAAGAAATCTGCAAATTTTCTATCATCTTCGTTTTTACAGTTTTTCATAAGGAATTTTACCATTTTGTTGATATGGTTCTAGAATCTGATTTCGTCGGTGCTTCCAAGTATTATAATAAGGACCTTTAAATTTTGTCATAAAGCCATTGCTATCGACTAATACAAAAGCCTTCAGACTCATGATGTGAATTGAGTTCTTTATTTATGATGTTTGTCAGTTCGTCCATAGTATTAACTTGTTGAATTGTTTTTACAATAGATATCAACTGTGTATCATATTTCTTAAGGATGGAGTCTAGTTCTGCTAGCCTCTCCCTAGAGAAAGATACATCAATATGTTTACCATTTACATCTAACGTATTTTGAATCATATCAAGTACATAGAGATGATCTTGGTCATATTTTTATAATATGTGTATCTTCTTGGCTGATGACTTCAAACATCATAGAACAGCAATTACGTTTTAATAATTCTTTGATTTCTTCTTGTAGGCTTGTAGGTAATTTTTTTGGAATAAATTTTTAAACAAATCTACGTGCATACCTTCTGTAGTAGATTTAGAAGCAAAAGACTAACTCATCATTAATGACACCAAGAATAGAAAGGTATCCATTTTCTTTAGTTCGAATTTCTACAGGGAAGGAGAGAGTGTTAGCTAAATTATTTAACTCAGTTTCTGGTCGTTCATTGAGATTAAAGAATTTATTATAACTACGTAATTTTACATCTCCTGTCATACGATCCACAAATAATCCTCGAGCTTGTACTGTATTTTCATTCCATAATCGTTTGTGGAATACACGTGAGGTAAAGTTCAAAGAATATAGGTTAGGAAAGCATTTTTTCACTTTTACTAATTTAGAATTACCCAAAATATTAATATCTTCATTTTGCGTGAAGATGACATATTGTGTCATGTTTTGGTATTCATGGCGCATGTACTCTTTGTCGTACACATCATTTTTAATACCATTTTTAGTAAAAGCATCTGCAGTAATATCAATGTATTTGAGCTCTCCACCAAACTCTACTTCGCCTTCTAAACAGAAGGAATATTTACCATCTGGAACACCACGATGACCATGAATTTGAATAAAGTTCTGACACATACCTTTTTCGTAATTATTATCATATATTTTAGCAATATCTGTTTCGTAAGCTCCAAAACCATTTATAAAGGTAGAGGTAGCTATAAAGGTCATGTTAGGTACATAGGAAAGACCAGCATGGGATACTAAATACTTTTTGCCATGAAAGCTGAAAGGATAGCATTGACGAAGTGATTTATAAAAGAGGCGTAATTCTCGTTGAAGTGATTCTACATCTTTTTTCGTCATATCTTTTACGATAGGTGCCACTACTTCTTTCATAAATCGTTTGGAATGATCTAAGTTTGTATCGAATGCAAAGTTTGCAATATGTCGTTCGTGATTGCCTTCTAACATAATCGTATTAGGTAATGTGCTGAGGCGCATCATTTCATATATCATTTCTTTATTTTTCAATACCGCGCTCCAAATAGTCGCCACAAAAAGATATAAAGTGTTTTTTTCATCCCATGGAGTGATAGCTTGTTGTAATGCCGTGTAACAGCCGTGAATATCACCGATGATACGTACTCGTTCATATCGATTCGTTAAATTTACAGTAAAGTAATTGTTGATTTCATCGATAGAATTTATTTTCCTACAAAACTTTGGTAATGTAGTTGTTTTAATCATCTTGTGCATGCGGTGTATAACTTGCTCAGGCACTCGTTTGTAATCTGTTCGTATAGCATTACGAGCTAAACATTCTTCTAATGATGTATCTGGTTCGTAGTAATATACAGTATATTTATATTTGTTAAGCAATTCTTTATATGCATTAACAGCTTTAGATGTAGTGTGGGTAGCATCTAAAACGATAAAGTCGCCATTGCTCATTCGTTTCTCTAAGCAATCTAATAGGAGTTCCCAGGCCGGACCATTATCCTCTTGTGAAATATACCAGCCGCTTTCACCAAGGGAAGGGCTGCGTAATAGCATACGGAAATGATCGGCTTCTAAGGTGTAAGCCTCAAGATTGTTGTCACGAATCCACTGAGACTTACCACTAGCAGGAGCACCACGCATTAATAATAGTGTTCTCATAGTAATAGTCCTCTAATCTGCCCATAGGGCGTAATAAAATATAACTGTATAAAAAACGAAACAAGTATTATATAAAAAATAAAAAAGGGCATAAAAAAACAGCCTCAACGGAAATCCGAGAGACTGTCTTACTTGCTTTTAAAATTATAAAGCGTTTACTTTAGCTGCAAGGTTGGATTTTTTGCGAGCTGCAGTGTTTTTATGAAGTACACCTTTGGAGGTCGCTTTATCAATTACGCTAGTAGCATGAACAAGTGCTTGTTTTGCTTCTTCTACTGCGCCTGCTTGAACAGCTTCTACGGTTTTACGACTTGCTGTACGGATTTGAGATTTTACAGCGGCGTTTTTCGCACGACGTTCAGCATCCGTTTTTACGCTTCTAATACTGGATTTAATGTTTGGCAATTGAGTCACCTCCTTAAAAATCGTTTCTTATACCTGAATGATTATATCATACCACATATTGATACGCAAGGACTTTTTCAGCCCAATATTTTCCTTGTTAGTATGAAGTATAAAACATTTTCTACTATTCTTTAACTATAGCATATAAGTCTGTTTTTATGAAATCAAGATTATTAATATATTTGCTAGCGTTGTAATTAGTTAATTATTTTGATTTTTAAAAAGTTAGTTAGCTCCATTATGTTATAATAAAGGATAGAATTAAGCGAGGTGTATTATGAAAAAAATTAATGATTATAGATGGCAGTAGTTTGTTATTCCGTGCATTTTTTTGCGTTACCACCGTTGAAGTCTGCTTTGGGGCACTCCAACGAATGCGGTGTATGGTTTCTTAACAATGCTCATCAAATTGTATGAAGAAATTAACCCTGATTATATTGCTGTAGCTTTTGATAAAGGTCGTCAGACGTTCCGTACTGAAATGTACAGCGAATATAAAGGTAATCGTCCAGATGCACCAGAGGATTTACGCCCTCAATTTAGTCTTATTCAAGATGTATTAAAAGGCCTTTAGGTATTTGTGTTATTGAAGAAGAAGGCTTTGAAGGGGACGATATCCTAGGATCTTTAAGTAAGAAATTTGGTACACCAGAGATGGCTGTTCAAATTATTACTGGTGACCGCGATAATCTGCAGCTCGTTACAGAGCATAGTCACGTGTTCTTAACTAAAAAAGGTATTTCTGATATGTTAGAGGTTACTCTTGATAACATGGAAGAACTTTATGGCTATGGTCCTGATAAGGTTATCGAAATGAAAGCTCTTATGGGTGATTCCTCTGATAATATTCCAGGTGTACCAGGTGTAGGTGAAAAAACGGCTCTTAAATTGATTACAGAATACGGTAATCTTGAGTCCGTATATGACCATATCGAAGATATTTCCGGTAAGAAATTAAAAGAGCGACTCGTAGAAAATAAAGACTTAGCGTTTTTATCTCGTGAATTGGCAACCATTAAGACAGATATGGATTTATCTTACAAGGTTGAAGATTTTGTACAAAATTTCCATACCTCTGAGGTACAGCCTTTATTCGAAACCTTGGGATTTACTAAATTAACGCCTCGTATCGTACAAGTAATGGGCGGAGAGGAAGCCGATTTTGGTGATCCTGGTTCTTTATTTGCTCCACAAGAGGAAATTTCTCTAGATGATTTAGCAGATGCTAAGGCTTTAACCTCTGAGTTCTATACAGATAAAACGGTGGCAGTACATGTTGTGCTAGATGGTAAAACTCCATTTAGAACAGTAACGAAATGCGTATTTATCTAATGGTGATACTATTGTAAAAACAGATGATACTAAAGCTGTATTAGCTGTTTTACAAGGTGCAAATGCTATCGTTACTACTCAAACCAAAGAGATTATTGAAGCCTTTGGTGAAGATGCACCAGCTGAGATTTCTCTATTTAATGATGATAAAACCGCTCGTGTCCATGATATGTCTCTTCTTGCGTACTTGTTAGATCCTACGCGTACCAACTATGGTTATCTATATTTAACGGAACGTTTCTCCGTGCCAAGCATTGCTAGTGGTAGTGTAGATGTAGAATGCGTGTCCATGGTGAAAGCTTTACTCGCAATGAACGAAGTCGCTTGTGAATCTGCACGCCGTGAAGAGCTTTGGTCTCTATATGAAACAATTGAGTTGCCATTGATTCATACTTTAGTAGTAATGGAGAAAAATGGTATTTACATTGATACAGAAAAATTAGCTGAAACTACGGCTCGTTTTAAAGAGGAACTTGCGCAAGTACAGCAAGAGATTTACGATATCGCAGGGGAAACTTTCAACATTAACTCGCCTAAACAATTGGGTGTTATCTTGTTTGAAAAGATGAACTTGCCAATCATTAAGAAAACTAAGACGGGCTATTCTACAGATGCTGAAGTACTTGATATGCTTCGTCATGAGAGTCCAATCGTGGAGAAAAAAATCTTGGCATACCGTTCTGTAGCTAAGATTAGTATCTACCTATTGTGAAGGCTTGGCAGTTCTTATTAATGATAAGACTAAGCGTATTCATACGACCTTTAATCAAATGGTTACCGCAACAGGACGTCTCAGCTCTTCTGACCCTAACTTACAAAATATTCCTGTTCGTACTGAAAAAGGCCGTGAAATTCGTGCCTTATTCTATCCAGGTGCAGGGTACGATACATTAGTTAGTGCCGATTATTCTCAAATTGAGTTGCGCATTTTAGCGCATCTATCTGGCGATGAAGCGTTAATCAAAGCCTTTGTTGACGGTAAGGATATTCATCGCTTTACTGCGGCAGAGGTACTAGGAAATCTCAAGAGGACGTAACGAGTGAAGAACGTTCCCATGCGAAGGCGATTAACTTCGGTATCATTTACGGTATTTCTGACTTTGGCTTGTCTCGTGACCTTGGTATTACACGGGGTGAAGCTAAAAACTATATTGATTTATACTTTAGCCGTTATCCGAAGGTTAAAGAGTATATGGATCGCATGGTTCAAGAAGCTCATGAAACTGGTAAGGTTCGTACTATGTTCGGTCGTCAACGTGAATTGCCTGATATTAACAGCCGTAACTTTAACCGTCGCTCCTTTGCAGAACGTACTGCAATGAATACACCAATTCAAGGTACTGCGGCAGATATTATTAAGTTGGCTATGAACCAAGTCGAGAAAAAGCTAGAAGAAGGAAACTTTACATCCCGTCTTTTATTACAGGTACATGACGAACTTGTATTAGAAGTGGTGAATTCTGAATTAGAAGCCGTAGAAGAATTATTACGTACTACTATGCAATCTGTTGTGGAGTTACAAGTACCTCTTATTGTAGATGTACATCATGCGGAAAATTGGGCGTTAGTCAAATAATAGTTTCTTAATATTAGTTTATTAAAAATAGTAGGTATATATGTTTAAAATAGGATTAACTGGTGGTATTGCATCGGGCAAGAGTACAGTCCTTACCTATTTTAAGGACAAAGGAATACCTTATATCGATGCAGATATCGTCGCTCGTGAGGTAGTAGAGCCCGGTACTGAAGGTTTAGAAGCAATTGTGGATGCCTTTGGTTCTAATGTATTGCATGATGATGGTACATTAAATCGTGAAGCATTGGGCGCTATTGTCTTTCATAATGAAGAAAAGCGCCGACAACTAAATGACTGTTTGAAAGAACACATTCGAAATCGGATTATGGAACTTACAGCTCATTATGAGTCGAATCGTACAGCTGTTTTAATCTATGACATTCCCTTACTCATAGAAGGTGAATGGTATACCATGATGGATGAGGTGTGGCTCGTTTATGTAAACGAACTAACTCAGATAGAACGCTTGATGAGTCGTAATGGATTTTCTAAAGAGGATGCCTTGGCTCGTATCAGAGTCAAATGCGACTCGACGATAAACGCTCTTATGCAGATGTAATTATTGATAATAATGGTACGCCTCAGGCTTTGACCGCAAAATTAGATACAATTTGGAGTGACCGTTTAGAGCCGCTTTTACAAAAACCTCAATAATAACAGTATATGTGTCAAAATTGGTATATAAAAAATAGTATTAAATGGTATAATAAGCCCATGAAATTTAGTATCATAGTATCTAGCATTTGGTTATAGCTAGATAATGGTAAATGTTATAGTAATTATATGTAGAAAGGGGGATATATGAAACGTGCAACGGCAACGGCGCTGTCTTGCGTCGTACTTGGGTGGTTTTATTTTACACATCTAGATGATCCTTTGGCGCGTCAAACCGCGTATCCCTTTAACTATAGAGATGTAGTCATGGCTGCAGCTGAGAAAGAACAAGTGCCCACCATCCTTGGTGGCTAGTGTTATCTTGGCTGAAAGTAAATACAAGAACACTGCTGAGTCTGAAACAGGTGCTCTTGGGTTAATGCAACTCATGCCTGATACGGCTCGTTGGGTAGCGCAACAAGTTGGCCATGGCAATTATACAGATCGCCAATTAAAAGAACCTACCACTAATATTGAGTTAGGCACATGGTACTTAGGTCATTTATTAAAAGGAATTTAATGGTGACGAAGTGCAAGCGTTAGCTGCTTATAATGCAGGTCGTGTCATGTGGAATCTTGGCTTCAGGAGAATAAAGTGGAATGGGCATGGTTGATACAATTCCGTTTCCCTGAGACACGTAGCTATGTAAAAGGCTGTTTTACAGTATCAAGAAAGATATGAGGCATTATATGGAAACGATCATTGAAGCTTGTAAAGGCTTAGACTATTCATGGTTGCCTCAAAGTGTTGAAGGTTTTACTTTAGTTACATCTAGTGATAGTGACTATGCAGAGTTAGCTAATCGTATTGAACGTGGAGAAGAGGTTTTAAGAGTACCTATTTTTCCATTATCAAAATGACTTAGGGTTGGCGTTGGTCTGCCTTATATGATAAAGAGGTAGAGGATTATACGGTACATATTGAGATGCCTCTTTTCCTTTTGTGGATATTTCCTTTGTAAGAGCTGATTTAGAATCTTTTTGGAACGGTCTTAAGGAACGATGTGTGAAGGGCTTAACAAATATGTTAATCGAACCATCTAATAATTTTACCTTTACTTATCGTCGCAGAGGGATTCCTACATGGGACTTCTCCGAGGTTATGCCTGAAGAGTTAGAAGGTTTTGTTCGAGATATTGATCCTGCTCACGGGATTCGCATGATTAATGGTTCTTTTATCGTTGGTGAATACCGTAAGATGGATGAATGTACAGGTTTATTATTGTATTATAATGAGTTGCGCGATGAATATTTTGCAGAACTCCGTTATAAAAGCTATCCAGAAATCGATCATCATTTAGACGCTAAAAATCTAGATGATTTATCTGACGTGTTGCGTGAGCATTTAGGCCCTATATTACAAAGGCTTAAATAACCGTGTTGATTAATTAGGATAGATTTGACTATGCTGTTATCGTAGTCATTTTTGAGTTTTATAAAATGACTTATGTGGTATTGATTTCGTTAAATGCCCATTAGAAAGCGTAGAATTTGTATATACACAGTAAAATGTGATATACTATATATGACTTTTATATAAATCTTTTTAAAAAGAGTGGGCTTATGTCCACTCTTTCATTTATGATTAGCCTAATTTTAAGGTGAATGAATCAAGAGATATATACAAGATGTTGTAATGAAGGAGGCGATGGCTATGAAGAGAGAAGCAGTGGAGGAATTTGTATCCTCTGTAGTTGAAGGTATAATAGCCGGCACCGATATGGAACTCGTTGATGTAGACTATGTGCGCGAACGTGATTGGTATTTGCGCGTCTATCTCGACAAACCAGGTGGTGTAGATTTGGATGATTGTCAGTTGGTGAGCGAAAAATTAAGTGCTGTCCTCGACGAAAAAGATCCAATTACGGAAAACTATTTATTGGAAGTATCTTCTCCAGGCTTAGATCGAGTTCTTAAGAAGGATAAGGATTTGATTCGCTATAATGGCCGAGACGTAGATATTCAGTTATTTAAACCTGTTAATGGCAGTAAGCAATTTACTGGTGCCTTACAAGGTTTTACGGATACAACTATCGACTTTACTATTAATGGTGAAAGCATGACATTTGAACGTTCTGCTATTGCACAAATTCGATTACATCTTGATTTTTAATATATGGAGGCATACGAGTGAGTCAAGAATTAATTCAAGCGGTAATGGTACTTACAAAGCAAAAAAGTTTTGCTCCTGAGGTTATCTTTGAATCCTTAGAGGCTGCATTATTGCAAGCATATCGCAAAGAACCAACATCTAACCCAGATGCGTACGTTGTGATTGACCGCGAAACAGGCGTTTATAAAGTAATGGCAAAAAAACAAGTAGTAGAAACTGTGGAATTACCTGAAACAGAAATCAGCTTGCTTGATGCTCGCAAAAAAGATAAACGTTTTGAGATTGGTGACGTAGTAGAAGTAGATGTAACTCCTGCCAACTTTGGTCGTAGCGCTGCCCATACTGCAAAACAAATGCTCATTCAACGTTTGAAAGAGGCTGAGCGCAGTGTAGTATATGAAGAATACTATAGCCGCGAAGGTGATATCATCACTGGCGTCATTACTCGCGTAGAAGGAAAAAATGTATTTATTGATCTTGGTAAAACAGAAGCAATCTTACCACCAACAGAGCAAATTGCTACTGAAACATATCGTGAAGGGGACCGCATTAAGTGCTATATCGTAGAGGTTAAGAAAACTACGAAAGGCCCTCAAATCATGATTTCCCGTACACATCCAGGCTTATTAAAACGTCTCTTTGAATTAGAAGTGCCAGAAATCTTTGAAGGCGTTGTGGAGCTTAAGTCTGTAGCTCGTGAGCCAGGTATGCGCTCTAAAATCGCTGTATATAGCCGTGATGAAAATGTTGATCCTGTAGGTGCTTGCGTAGGTCCTAAAGGTCAACGTGTACAACATATCGTTGATGAATTACACGATGAAAAAATTGACATTGTTAAATGGGATGAAGATCCAGCAATTTACATTGCTAACTCCTTAAGCCCGGCGAAGGTTATATCTGTAGATGTAAGCGAAGAAGAAAAATCTTCTTACGTAGTAGTGCCTGACTACCAATTATCTTTAGCGATTGGTAAAGCTGGTCAAAATGCTCGTTTAGCGGCCAAGTTAACAAACTGGAAAATTGATATTAAAAGCGAAACTCAAGCTGCTGAAGAACCTTTCACAGGTTTTGGCAATGCTGAGGAAGGTGAATAGTCATGAAACCGAAATCCCAACCTATGCGAACTTGTGTAGGATGTGGTGAGCCTAAGGCTAAACGTGAATTGATTCGAGTAGCTTTGAGCCCAGACGGTAACATCAGTATTGATCGCACTGGTAAAGCACCAGGACGTGGAGCCTATCTATGTGAATCCATGTCGTGCTTTGAGCAAGCCTATAAGGCAAAACGATTAGAACGGTCATTAAAGCATGGTGTATCGAAAGAGATATACGAAGCATTACAACGTGATTTACAAGAGAATGAGTAATCACTGATATACATGAATGAAGATAAAATTTTGAATCTCTTAGGTCTAGCACAACGAGCAGGCAAAGTTATTTCCGGTGATTTCATCGTAGAAAAGGCTATAAAGAGAAAGGAACCGAAATTGGTACTTCTCGCTGGTGACTGTGCAGCCAACAATGAAAAGAAATATACTCAATTAGCAGAGACACATCAGATTCCACTTCATAGTATTGCCAATAAAGAGGCGTTAGGAACGGCCATTGGTAAAGAAGTTAGGGTAGTAGTTGCCGTACTAGATGATGGATTTGCAAAGGCAATATTAAAAGAGATTGATCGATAATAAGGGGGTATGTAGATGTCCAAAAAGCGCGTCCATGAAATCGCCAAAGAGTTCGGCGTAGAAAGTAAGCAGGTTATTTCTATTTTGCAACAACATAATGTAAATGTTACGAAAGCAGTTAATTCTGTAGATGATTCCGGTTATGAAATTGTAAAAAAACAATTGAGTAAGAAATCTGAAGCACCTAAAGTAGCACAAAAAACAGAACAAAAAAAGTAGAACAAAAAAATCTGCTCCAACTGCAGCTCATAAACAAGAAGCTGCGCCACATAAACAACAACATCCAAATCGTTCTAACGAACAGAAAAAAAGGATAATCGTAAAACAAGGTGGTCAAAAACAAGACGATCAATCTAAACAAAACGACCACAAAAAAGGCAATGTACGTCACGTACAAATTTCTGAGCCTACACGTAAATCCGATGGTAACCAACATGGTGGTGACCGCGCTAATAACCGCCCTAATAACAATAATAACCGCAATAATGACAACCGCAATAATAACGGTCGTCCTAATGATGCGCGTAATAACGTCAATCGCAATAACGATAATCGCAATAGCGATAACCGCAACAACGATAATCGCAACAACGATAATCGCAATTCTAATAACAATGATCGACGTAACAAGAAAAAAATAAAAAAAGGTGGCAACAATCGCCCTCAATCCTTGTTATCTACATCTATGCAAAAAGAAAAAGAATCGCGTAAAAACATCGTAATGAACAGTACTTACAACAAAAAGCTGAGGCTGAACGTAAGGCTGAAGCAGCGATTGCCACAGAAATTGAATTGTCTGGTTCTTTAACTGTTAAAGAACTAGCTGAAAAAATGGGCCGAGAAGTATCTGAAATTATCAAAAAATTGATGCTTTTAGGTGTAATGGCAAGTATTAACCAAGAGGTTGATGTTGATACAGCTACAATCGTAGCAGAAGAATTTGGTGTAACTGTAACTGAAGTAGAACCTGAAGAGGATCCTACTGATATTATCGAAATTGAAGATGCACCAGAAACATTAAAACCTCGTCCACCAGTAGTTACTATCATGGGTCACGTTGACCATGGTAAAACATCCTTATTGGACGTAATTCGTCAAACTAACGTAACAGCTGGCGAAGCTGGCGGTATTACTCAACATATCGGTGCTTACCAAGTTCGTTATAACGACAATAAAATCACATTCCTTGATACTCCTGGCCATGAAGCGTTTACAGCTATGCGTCTTCGCGGTGCTAAATCTACAGATATCGCAGTTCTCGTAGTAGCTGCTGACGATGGTGTAATGCCGCAAACTATCGAGGCTATTAACCATGCAAAATCTGCAGACGTACCTATTATCGTAGCTATTAATAAAATGGATAAACCAGGTGCTAACCCAGACCATGTTAAACAACAATTGTCTGAACATGGCCTTTTACCAGAAGAATGGGGCGGCGATGTAATCATGGTTCCTGTATCTGCTAAACAAAAACAAGGTATCGACGACTTGCTCGAAAATATCTTGCTCGTAGCAGAGGTTATGGAATTAAAAGCGAACCCTAACCGTAAAGCTTATGGCGTAGTTATCGAGGCTCAACTTGATAAAGGCCGTGGTGCTGTATGTACAGTATTAGTACAAAAAGGTTCTCTCCGCGTAGGTGATACAGTTCTTGCTGGTACTGCATATGGTAAAGTTCGTGCTATGACAAATGAACGTGGCGAAAAGGTAAAAGTAGCTCGTCCATCTATGCCAGTAGAAATCTTGGGCTTCTCCGAAGTTCCACAAGCTGGTGAAATCATCAATGGTATGGATGATAACGAAGCACGTGCAATCGCTGAAAAACGTATTGCAAAACAACGCGTTCAAGAATTACAAGCAACTCACAAAGTTACATTGGATGATATTTTCAACCAAATTCAACAAGGTGAGTTAAAAGATCTTAACATCATCATCAAAGCTGACGTTCAAGGTTCTGTAGAAGCATTGCGTCAATCTTTAGAAGGTATTAAAAACCCTGAAGTTCGTATTGTTATCGTCCATGCTGCAGTAGGTGCTATCAACGAATCCGATATCATGTTGGCTTCTGCATCTAATGCAATCGTAATGGGCTTCAACGTACGTCCTGATGCTAATGTTCGCCGCGCTGCGGAAAATGAAAAAGTTGACCTTCGTACATATCGCGTAATCTATGATGCTATCAACGATGTTGAGTCTGCTATGCGTGGTATGTTAGCACCTCAATTTAAAGAGGTTGTCGTTGGTCGTGCTGAAGTACGTCAAGTAATCTCTACACCTAAAGCAATTGTTGCTGGTTCTTATGTAACTGAAGGTCGTATTACTAACGACTCTGAAGTACGTTTGATCCGCGATGGCATTGTTGTATTTGAAGGTAAAGTTGACTCCTTACGCCGCTTTCAAAGACGAAGTGAAAGAGGTTAAAACATCCTTCGAATGTGGTATTTCCTTGGAAGGTTACCGCGACGTGAAGGAAGGCGACGTTATCGAAGCATACTTAATGGAAGAAATTGCACCTCAATTCTAGGAGGTTTATATGAGTGACGTTCGTGTCAGAAAATTACAAGAATTTATCAAACAAGAGGTAAGTCAAATATTGATGCGCGGGTTGAAAGACCCTCGCATCGGCTTTACTACAATTACTGATGTTCATGTAACAGGTGATTTACGGGAAGCTACGATTTATGTTTCCTTGTTTGGTTCTGATAAGGAAAAACAAGATACCCTTATCGCATTAAAGCATGCAGCTGGACATATTCGTACTGAGCTTGGCAAAGTACTTAAATTGCGCCATATTCCTTCTATCACTTTTGATAAGGATACGTCTTTAGACTATAGCATGCATATCGAATCCCTTTTGAATGAAATCAAAAAGGATGAAGAAACAAATTAACACAAAGGATACAGAACATGAGTAAGATTACTATTAATCAATTACATATGGCTCTGTGTGAAGCTAATTCTATTATGCTAACCGTCCATGTTAGACCTGATGGCGATGCTATCGGGTCCATGGTGGCCTTTTACGAAGCCCTTATAGGACAAGGTAAAACTGTATATATGGTAGTGGATGATGTAGTTCCTGAGAAGTACTCATTCTTACGATATACGGACCACATCCATGATGTAGCGTACTTTGAAACTAATCCAGTTGATATTGATATGCTTATGGTTTTGGATGCTAGCACGTATGAGCGAATTGGCAAAGTAGGTGCACTCTGGAGTGCACCTATTTTTAATATAGACCACCATATTTCTAATACGGAATTTGCTGATCATCTATATTTGAAAGCCAGAATTTGCTGCTACCGGTGAAATTGTTACGGACTTATGCACGAAATGGAATTGGCCTATCACTGAGTCGATGGGCACCGCATTATATATGGCTATTGCCACAGATTGTGGGTTCTTTAAATTTAGTAACACCACAGCTAATACCCTTGAAATGGCTGCTAAATGTGTAGCTGCAGGGGCTAGACCAAATGTTATTTCCGAAACGATTGAGGCCGTATCTGCTAGTCGTCTTGAATTAACTAAACAAGTAATGCAAACTATTGAGTTTCACAAGAATAATACGGTAGCGACCATTGATTTGAATCGAGAAGCTATGAATATTCTTGGAGATGATACAGATGGTTTTGTAGATATTATTAGAAACGTCGATACTGTTGATGTAGCGATTTTATTAAAAGCAGAAGCCGATGATAGAACTCGCGTAAGTTTACGTTCTAAAGGCATTGACGTAAACGCAGTGGCCAGTCACTTTGGTGGAGGCGGTCATATTCGCGCTTCAGGTTGCACTATTAATCTACCGTTAGAAGAGGCAAAACAAGCTCTTATTGAGGTAATTAAGTAATGGATGGCATTTTACCATTTTTAAAACCGCCTGGTATTACAAGTCATGATGCTGTAGCCATTTGTCGCCGTATTTTAAAAGAAAAGCGCATTGGTCATAGTGGTACACTTGATCCGATGGCTTATGGTGTATTACCTATATTTCTTGGTAAGGCTACGCGCCTCATAGAGTATACTGAAGGTTTTGATAAAACCTATGTAGCTGAATGTAAATTTGGAACTTTTACAGATACTGAAGATAGCTCTGGACAACCTGTATTACCTGATACCGATATGGTGTTGCGTGATGGTGTTGTATTGAATGAATCTATTCAATCTTCTGAGCTCTCTCTGTCTATACTTAAACCCACATTTGATGAGTTGGTTACTACCTTGAATACCTTTGTAGGCATTCAAGATCAGAGGCCATCCAAGTATTCCGCTATTAAAGTAAATGGTATTCGAGCTTATGAATATGCACGAAAAGGGATTCCTGTAGAGTTACCATTACGTCAAATTCATATTAAACATATTGAATTAATAGCCTATGGATTTCCATACTTTACGGTTCGCGTAACTTGCTCAGGTGGCACTTATATTCGTTCGTTATTACGAGATATTTGCATTTCTCTGGGCATACCAGGTACTATGACATCTTTGGCACGTACTCAAGTAGGACCCTTTGATATCGGTTCCGCTAAAATGGCGGAAGAGTTAATGTTACATGGTGAAAGCCTTTTGCTACCAACGGATACGGCGGTATCTCATCTTTCACAAGTGACTGTAAATAGTGTACAATTAAAAGATGATGGTGCAAGGCAAGGAATTGCCTGTTAACAGTGAATTTTCTTTCACTGAGCCAGATAATTTGTATAGAGCCTATGGACCACATGGTTTTATTGGCATTATGAAACGAACAAACCACTCTTTAAAGGTGGAAAAAAATATTTTTATTGAAGGATAAGTATGAAGCAAATACATTCGTTTGATGAACTACGTCAAATCAAAGATACAAAAGTATATGCCCTTGGTACCTTTGATGGGCATTCATCGAGGTCATCAACGAGTTATACGTAAGGCTGTTGAGGAGGCTGCATCAGTTAATGGTGTTAGTATTATCATAACCTTTGAAGATCATCCGTTGACGATACTACATCCAGAACGAGTACCCAAACGGTTGATTCAAGAAGATATTATGAATACTGTCATTGAAAGCCTCCAGGTGGATTATATTTTGCGATTACCCATGACTGAAGCATTACTTAACATGAGTGCTGATGAGTTTTTAGATGCCCTTTGTAAAGATACTAATGTGGAAGCTATCGTCGTTGGTGAGAATTTTACATTCGGTGCCAAAGGGCTAGGTAATCCTGAATATATGAAACAAGTATTGGCAGATAAGGCGATACAAGTTTTAGTTCAGCCTTTATTGCCTTGTGATGAACTTAGTACTCCTATTTCGAGTACTGAGATTAGAAAAGCTATTCGAGAAGGCCGTCTAGAAGATGCCACTCATTGGCTTGGTCGACCATTTCAGTTTAAAGGTACTGTTATAAAAGGTGATCAACGGGGACGTACATTAGGATTCCCTACATTAAATTTGTTACTTCCTAATGAAATGGCTACACCTCCAGACGGAGTATATGCTAATCGTGTATGCATTGATGGCATTTGGTATGATGGGGTAGGTAATGTTGGAGACAATCCCACATTTAAAAACCAGTACCATAGATGTGAAGTACACGTATTTGACTTTGACCAAGATATATATGGAAAAGAAGTAATAGTACAATTTATTTCCTATCTTAGAGGGGAAGTTAAATTTAATAATTTACAAGATCTTATCGATCAAATGAAAGTAGATGAAGAACAGGCGTTAGCTATTTTAGCTAACGCACAATAAGGGGGTTCTCATGGATATTAAAGAAGCTCGCAAAACAAAATTGACAGTATTGATACTGTTTTAGTCGGTGAATTTGAAAAAAGACTATCCTTAATTAAAGAAATTGGCAAATATAAAGATGAACATCATTTGCCACTCGTCGATGAAGAACGGGATGCAAGTATCATTGCTATGCATCGTTCTAACTGCAAAGATGAGTCTTTAGCGAACTATGTGGAAAACTATATGAAAACAATTGTTTCCATGAGTAACGATTTCTTAAAAGAAAATATGCATAAACATATTTTCCTCATCGGTATGCCTGGTGCAGGTAAGACTACGGTAGGTAAGGTTCTTGCTAAAGAATTAGGTAGAGACTTCTTCGATTTAGATCAAACAATCCAAGATAAGGTTGGTAAATCAGTACAAAATATTTATATTCATGATGGTAAAGATGCTTTCACTGAATACGAATATACTACAATCAAAGAATTGATTCACAATAAACCATCTGTTATTGCTACAGGTGGTGGTACAGTTACTTATGATAAAACTGTAAACTTAATGCGCAATAACGGTCTTGTTGTATTCGTTAATCGCGATGTAAATCATATTCTAGATGATTTGGATCTTGAAATTCGACCACTTGTAAAAGAAAGTATTGAGTATATATTTAATGTATACGAAGAGCGATACCCATTATACGAAGAAGTGGCGCATATCAAAATTGGTAACGAAGGTAGCATTACCGATGCGGTGCAAGAAATTATTGAAGCCTTGCCTAATACGGAGAAATAATGGACGCCATACGAGGATTTGTATACCGAACTATATATGAGAATACACAGCGTACATATTGCGTGTTTATCCTCAAAGATTATAATGAGGAATACATTACTTGTACCGGCAAATTTGAGTCCCCTAAAGAAGGGGAAGATATTGAAGTACGAGGTCACTATGTAGAGCATGAAAAGTATGGTCGCCAATTTGATGCGAGCAGTGTGGAAAAATTAAAGCCCGATAATATGGGCGCTGCTAAAATGTATTTATTAAACCTTGGTATAAAGGGATTTGGTGAGAAGTCTGTAGAGAAGGTTCTCGACTATTTTGGCATTCGTATTTTAGAGATTTTACGACAGGAACGTCCTGAAGAAATTAAGGATGTTCCTGGTCTTCGAAAAAGTGTTAAGGATGAATTATTTAATACTTTACTTGGTGAAGGGATTTTATCCGATTTAAATCACTTTTTTGAAAGTCACCATATTTCTTCTAAATGGAGTCGGATCGTATATACTTATTACGGAGTTCAGTCGGTAGCTGTTATAGAGGATAACCCTTATACTTTGTTGCGTGTTGCACCAGACATGCTCTTTGGTACGGCTGATACACTGGCGGAACATTTAGGTATTACTGGCAGTGACTCTCGCCGTTTAGAGGCAGGTTTAGAATGGATTTTACGCAGTTTAGATAATCAAGGTCATACATGCTTGCCTGTAGATCAACTAATAGGTCGGTTAGATGATCTTTTACAAACTGATGTAGATGATATTGCTAACTTTATTGAAAGCCTTTTAGAGCAAGGTGCATTGTATAGTACGTATTACGAAGATATTTTATATATCTATCCCGCCAGAAATGTATGTTTCTGAAGTGGAAGGTGTGCACTATACTCGAGAGTTTTTATTAGAAGCAGATCCAATTGCTTTAGATATTCCTAGCTTTATAGAAAGGTTTGAACAAGATAACCATATTACCTTTGGTGATGCTCAAAAAGAGGCTATTCAGCTTTCTTTCTTTGAGAAGTTTTCCCTCATAACCGGTGGTCCTGGTACGGGCAAAACAACGATTATTAAGGCTTTAGTTAAAGGGTTCCAACTTGGTGGCTTAGGTCGTATTATTTTATGTGCCCCTACGGGTCGTGCTGCGAAACGACTTACAGAGGCCACCGAGTTTGAAGCTACTACGATACATAGATTATTAGTACCTGTTCAAGGTAGTGATTCCTATGATTTTACTAAGAACGAGGATGATCCATTAGATATAGATGTTATTATCATCGATGAAGCATCTATGCTCAATGTTCGTCTATTCTATTCTTTAATGGCCGCTATTCCTAAAGAAGCCCATGTTATTATCGTAGGCGACGTGGATCAATTGCCGCCTATTGGAGCTGGTTTTGTATTAAAAGATTTGCTTGATAGTGATTGTGTACCTTATACACGACTCAATCAGATTTATCGTCAAAGTTCGGGTAATACTATCGTTGAAAGCGCTTATGCTATCAATCGTGGGGAAATGCCGAACCTAGATGGTGTGAGTGAAGAGTTTTCCTTTATTCCCGTTAAATCCTATGACATGATGATGAAAGCCATCATCGATGTATATAAACGAGAACAGGAATATGTAGAGGATGAATTAGATATTCAAATTATTTCTCCTATGCGTCGTGGTGAAGCCGGTAGTACATTGATATCTCAATATGTACAACAAGCTGTTAATCCACCGGATAGCTATAAAGGGGAAGCACGTGTAAATGGTATTAGTTATCGCGTTGGCGATAAGGTTATTCAAATCTTAAATGACTATGAGTTAGAGGTTTTCAATGGTGAAATTGGTGTTATTTACGCCATTACGCGAACGGACATTTGTATCCGATTTATCCATAAAGAGGTTCGTCTACCTATCGATGAAGCACATATGATTATGCCAGCCTATGCTATTACGGTTCATAAAAGCCAAGGTAGTGAGTATGGCGTAGTCATTATTCCATTTGTCCCTAGATATGGTGGTATGTTACAACGCAACTTGTTGTATACTGCTGTTACCCGAGCAAAACGAAAAGTTATTATCGTTGGTACTACTAGTGCTGTTGAACGTGCCGTACGTACCGTTAATGGTGATGAACGATATACATTGTTTAAAGAACGACTACAAGGGAGATGTGATTCTTAAATGAGTCTTTTGGATTTCCTATTTCCACCCGTTTGTCCTCACTGTGGGTGCTCCTGTAGCAACACAAGGTGATTGGTGTAAAACTTGTTTTACAGATCTATTACATATTCGTCATGTACCACATAAATTTTTACATCATGTAGATGATGTATGTGTGCTAGCTGAATATCGTGGTGGTCTAAAGTCTATGATTTACGATGTAAAATTTAATGAAAAAAAGGAGCAGTCCAAAGGGGCTGCTCCTTTTTTAGCATCGTACAACTTTTACATGAAATATGACGAAATTTAAATATGGTTAGTCATACTTGTAAAACCCGTATATGACTATATTGTACCTGTACCGTCTAGTCCAAAAAAAATAAATAAGAGGGGATATAATCAAGTTGATTTATTTTTCAGTCATTGGGCACAGTCTTTACAAAACATCGATAATAAGCATTTTATTTGGTTAGATTGTATATATAAATTTGATACTTCAAATGATATGTGGGCATTTAACAAATAAGGAGAGACATCAAAAATATTGATGATGCCTTTGTCGTAAAAGCTGAGTATAAGCATATGGAATTGGGAGATAAAAAAATTTTAATTGTAGACGATATTTATACGACAGGCGCAACAATTGAGGCTGTAACTAAGGTGTTGAGGTCATATAAACCTCTTAAAATTGATGCCTTAACATTAGCTAGTGGTAGTTTTTAAATTTCCACCAAAAAAGCGTCCACCTTATGGTGAACGCTTAGTAAGTCTATTAGCCAAGAACATCAATAAAAGCTTTTACTACATCTGGATCGAACAGGGAACCGGATGCACTGAAGAGTTCTTCTTTTGCTTTAGCTTTAGTTTTTGCCCAAAACTCGGTAGATGGATTCACTGTTGTATCATAGTAATCGGCAACAGCAATGATTCGAGCTCCTAATGGAATGTTAGCACCTCGTAGATGTTTTGGATAACCAGAGCCATCCCATTTTTCGTGGTGGTAACGAATATAAGGCAAGATTTGTTGGCAGCAAGGGTAGTTTTCGATCATATTGGCACCACTTGCAGCATGTTGCTTATACTTGGACATTTCTTGCTTATTTAGATATGGAGATTTTTGAATTAATGCATTAGGTACCATTAATAGCCCTACATCATGAAGTAAAGCTGCGTGACGAATTTGTTCAATTTCATTTAATGGTAAGCCCATTTTAGCAGCAATACTAACTGCATAGTTTGAAACTTGGATAGAATGAGTATAGAGATGATAGCTTTTCATTTGTATCATCTGCAAAAGCTGAGCGCTTATTGCTTCTAAACTGTCCTTTTCCAGTTCATACAACCCAGATGGTTGCATCAATGATAACATAAACATAATAACCCCTCTAACTAACGTACAGAACATTTGGTACAACCCCTCGTACTTATGTTCATATCGTACAACTTTAGGCCGTTCTAATTTAACAGTATACAAATTATACACCATAAATTATCTTTTTGTGTATGACACGTATGTTCTTGCATACATGTTGTATTCATATTTGGCATACTAAAAATGAATTGACTTTTTGAGAATACACTAGATATAGTACCTTGAAAAAAATAATTTTAGAATTATTAAAAATAATATGAAGGATTTTTTTAGGTTTTCTATTCCAATTTTCTATACATCAAGAAATAGGGGTTGCAAAAAAATATTCTCATTGGTCTGAGAACTCATCGTTATTATGTTTGGCTTTTGATTTATACCATCTATTTTTCATTACTAGAGTTGCTATTATACTATTGTAGGTTTATATATTATATACCACTTATTCTACTATAAATTTATCTTTCACCTAGACATGAATACTCTTATTCTTTTATAATACGTCTATACGGGTCTGTGGTTGAAAGTCGATGCCAGTCGCAGGCAAAACGATCCACATAAGCAGTCTAAGAGACTGTGAGCATGGTGCGGCTTAGGTGTAAGTCCTGCCGGTTAAAACCGAGAGGGGTAGTAGTGGGGAGTCTCAGACTTATGAGCGAACCCTCCAGCAGGCGAGTGTGGGGGGCAAAGACCAGGTCAGTTGTATACGGGCACATGAGGCTTTTTCTCATGTGCTTTTTTTCTTTTTATACATTTGTATATTCAAGAATCTATAGAAATCCACTACCTATGGGAAAGTTTTCTATACATAGTTGTAATATTTATACATCACATGTATAAAAGTAAAAAAATATAGATATAGGAATTTTGCGATATTTTCAGAATTTTTTTATACAAAATTTATTGACATAATTATACTAACTATATATACTGTTATAAAGTAGTAGTAAGTTAGAATGATGAGGTTGATAATATGTTAAATAGCAAGTTGAAAAAAATTAATTGTTGGCAGTTGTATGTTAGTTATGGCAGGTTCTTTAGTTGGTGGTTGTGGTTCTTCTAGTCAAACAACATCCAATAAACTTGTTGTAGGTACTAATGCAACATTTGTTCCGTTTGAATTTAAGGATGAAAAAAATCTCAAGACTATACAGGTTTTGACATTGAATTAATCCGCGCTATTGGTAAACGTATTAATAAAGATGTAGAGCTTAAAAATATAGCTTTTGATGCTTTGATTCCAGCTTTGAATACTCGTGATATCGATGTTGCTGCATCTGGTATGACTATTACAAAAGCTAGAAGTGAAAAGGTATTATTCTCTTCTCCTTATTATGAAAATGCATTAGCAGTAGTTTATAAAGATGGTACAACTGTGAACTCTCTAGATGATTTGAAAGGTAAAAAAATTGCCGCTCAATTGGGGACTACTGGAGCAGATCTTGCACATAAAATTGAAGGTTCTGCAGTAAAAGAATTTGACCATAGTAATGAAGCTTTGTTAGAATTACAAAATGGTGGTGTTGATGCAACTGTAATTGATTTACCTGTTGCACAATATTACAGCACTAAGCATCCTGACCAACACATCAAATTTATGGCATATCCAAATACAAAAGAATATTTGGGCTTAGCAATGAATAAAGATAATAAAGCGTTGCAAGAACAAATTAATAAAGCAATTGCCGATATGAAGGCAGACGGTGAATTTAATACATTATATAAAAAATGGTTTAATGTAGATGCACCTGCTGATATGCCAGTGGTTTTAGAATTTAAATAATAGGAGAGATTATGAGTTTTAATTGGGGGTTAATTGCGGATAATTTGCCGCTCTTATTACAAGGTGCACTTGTGACCGTAGAAATTACAGCTATGTCTGTAGGCTGTGGTTTCTTTATCGGTTTGTTAGTATCTTTAGCTAATTTGTCTAAATTTAGTTTAGTTAGATTACTAGCCAAATGTTATGTAGATATCATTCGTGGTACACCACTTTTGGTACAAATTTTCTTGATTTATTTTGCTTTACCAATGATTACAGGTCAACGTATCGATCCGTTTATTGCAGCTGTTACGGCATGTAGTATTAACTCTGGTGCATATGTGTCTGAAATTTTCCGTGCTGGTATTCAGTCTATTGATAAAGGTCAAATGGAGGCTGGTAGATCTCTTGGTTTAACTTGGGGTCAAACAATGCGTTATATCATTATGCCTCAAGCTTTCAAAGCAATTATTCCACCATTGGGTAATGAATTTATTGCCATGTTAAAAGATTCCTCTTTGGTTTCTGTTATCGGCTTCGAAGAGTTGACACGTCGTGGTCAATTAATTATTGCTAAAACCTATGCATCCTTTGAAATCTGGGGTACGGTTGCCGTTATTTATCTTATTATGACGGTGACAATCTCACAATTAGTTGGATATCTTGAAAGGAAATATAGCATTAAATGATTAAATTAGAAAATGTACATAAATCCTTTGGTAAAAAAATGAAGTACTAAAAGGTATCAACCTACATATTAAACAAGGTCAAGTGGTGGTAATTATAGGACCATCTGGTTCTGGTAAAAGTACTGTACTACGTACTATGAATTATTTAGAAGAACCTACATCTGGTAAAGTTATCGTTGATGGCATGGATCTATCTGATAAGAAAAAATTAAATGAAGTACGTGCTGAAGTGGGTATGGTTTTTCCAAAACTTTAATTTATTTCCACATATGACCGTGATGGACAACTTAACCTTGGCACAAACTAAGGTTCGTAAAACATCTACTGATGAGGCTAAAAAAATTGGTCAAGCTTTACTTGATCGAGTTGGCTTAGGTGATAAAGCTAATGCATATCCTGATTCTTTATCTGGCGGTCAAAAGCAGCGTGTTGCTATTGCTCGTGCTTTGGCTATGAAACCTAAAGTAATGCTATTTGATGAACCAACATCTGCTCTTGATCCTGAAATGGTCAGTGAAGTTCTGGATGTAATGAAGTCTCTTGCAGAAGATGGCATGACGATGGTTATTGTTACTCATGAAATGGGCTTTGCCAAAAAAGTAGCGGATAGAGTATTATTTGTTGATGGTGGTTTGATCTTAGAAGATGATACACCAGAACGTGTATTTGACTCACCAACAAATGAAAGAACAAAAATCTTTCTTGGATAAAAATTCTATTAGATTAATTTATAAAATTATAGGAAGTAAACTCTAGAAATAGAGCTTGCTTCCTATTTTTTTATATGATGAATTGCAATAAGTAATGCGACAAAATTAAATCAATTTTCTAATCTCATGTTTAAACATGTCAAATGGTGTTTTAAACCCAAGGCATTTCCTAGGTCGATTATTAATCAACATTAATGCTTCTGTTAGTTTATCTAGTGTAACTTTAGCTAAATCGGTTTTCTTAGGAAAAAAATTCTCGAAGTAAACCATTACTATTTTCATTAGAACCTCGTTGCCATGCTGCATAGGCATCGGCAAAATACATGGGTATTCCAAACTCGTTTTCAACCTGTTCATAGCAAGCAAATTCCTTACCACGGTCCACCGTAAAGGTTTTAAGTAATTTGCTGGTTAATGTATTGTACAGAGAACTAATAGCTAAAAACATAGAATCTTTAGATCGATCATTCATTTTTATGGCCACATAGAATCGTGTTTTACGTTCAACAAATGTAGCTAAACAGCCTTTTGCTTTGACCTCTGGAAGAAACCATTGTATCTAGTTCCCAATGACCAAAAAAATCTCCCGGTTTTCAACTTCTTGAGGTCGTTCTTTAATGGTCCTTTTAACATTGAAGCGTCCACGGGTTTCCTGTGTGCCGGGCTTTTTTCCTTTCCGGCGAAGTACTTTCTCTGTTACCGCAAGAAAACCACGATGGATCCAAGAATATATTGTTTTAAAGCTTAGAACCCCAACTAATTCAGAACCAACTATTTCTTCTGGAGACCAAGTTTGTTGTAACCTGGATTCAATTAAAGCCGCTAATTGAGGTGTTAACTTTGTTGGTCTACCTTTATTAGTAGACTTACTAATTGCTAACTGTTGTGCTTTAATCGCAGAATATTCACCTTCAACGCGATTTAATTCTCTTGCTACAGTAGAATGGTGGACACCGATTAAGCTAGCAATTCTACGAACAGAGTATCCTTCTTTTCGTAAAACTTCTATTTGACTTCGTTTTTCTATGGTAAGATGTATATAGCTCATATTAGAGACCTCCGTGTCATGTATTTGTGGTTATTTACATTTTACACGAGATCTCCAATATGAGTTTTTTTATTTGTCGCAATATATTTTTTACAATTCATCATATTTTTAAAGTGAACTTTTTTTGTTCATATTAAATTTCATAATATATGTATTGCTATATATCTATTAATATATTTTATAGCATTGTGTGAAATGAATTGACTATTAAGAATATGTATAAGGTTTTCACACATATATTAATCTAAAAAAATACGATTATGCCTATAAATATTTGTGATATAACAATAATTTTATACAGCCTTTTTTTGTGAAGTGATAATTTTTTTAATTCATATTTTTTTATGATTATAAAATTATGTAATAAATTTATAGGTTGTTCGTAATTATTTATAATACTGATAAATAAAGGGATTTTTTTCGATGATTAGAGAGGACGTATTCTCAAGTAGTAATATTTGTATATTCATTAAAAAAATGTTGATATTATTGTTTGATATTTTATACATGCTGTGTTATGATACAGATATAGAGCAAGACAGTAAGACAATAAATATATTTTTAGGAGGAAATTACCATGTTAGGTAAAGTAAAATGGTTCAGCGCAGAAAAAGGGTTATGGTTTTATTGAACGTGAAGATGGTAGCGATGTATTCGTACACTACTCTGCGATCCAAGACGAAGGCTTCAAATCTTTGACAGAAGGTCAAAATGTTGAATTTGATATCGTTGATGGTAACCGTGGGCCTCAAGCTGCTAACGTTGTTAAAAGCGTAATCACATACAAAAATTATTCATAATAACAACATATAACAAAAACCTCGATATAGTATTATATCGGGGTTTTTTGATTTTTCGTGGTAAAAATATACATATTTTTCTACAAAAAAATATAAAAAGTTTTTATAGAAAAAAAGAGGAGTTTTATAGGTAGATGTAGAAATACTAAATATAACACGAGAGATAAGGTTACATGATACCACACACTCGTATCTCGTGGATGATTTTTAGAAAGGGTGTTGACTTATGAAAGTAGCAATCAGAGGAAAAAACATTGAAGTGACAGATGCTTTAAGAGCATACATCGAGAAAAAGATTGAGCAAATTAACTCGTTACTTCGATGATGAGTTAGATGCACAAGCGGTTCTATCCGTTGTTAAAGATAAGTCCACAATTGAACTTACATGCTTCGTTGATAAAATTGTTCTTCGCGGTGTAGAAACTAATGATGATATGTATGCTGCTATTGATTTAGTAGTAGATAAAATCGTTCGCCAAATTCATAAACATAAAACTCGTTTAGCTAAACGTTTCAAAAAACAAGAAGCTTTCCATCCAGAAGTGTTGGCAGCTCCTGTGGAAGAAGAAACTATCGAAGTTGTAAAACGCAAACACTTTGCAGTACGCCCAATGGATGTAGAAGAAGCGATCTTGCAAATGAATCTTATTGGTCACGACTTCTTTATGTTCTTCAATGCTGAAACTGAAGCAATGAACGTTGTATATCGTAGACATGATGGTTTCTATGGTTTAATTGAGCCAGAACTTCAATAACCTATAATGTCGGCTGAACTTAATCCTAACTCCTTTCTACTTTTAATCAGCCGATTATTATACTCAAGGTGGATGACCGTTTTGAGTCATCCACCTTTTTTGTAAAAAATACTATAAATAATCGTGAAATGCCTTGAATTCTTTGACTATTCAAGGCATTTTCGTTATAATAAATTAGATAAAATAATGTAAGATGTCCTGTAGAGGAGTGATTTGTTTGTTAGGCTTTTTACAAAGGCTATTAGGCAATAACAACGCTAAAGAAATCAAAAAAATGCGTGCTATTGCTGATCATATTAATGAAATTGAACCAAACTATGTTAAATTAAGTGATGCTAACTTAGTGGCAAAAACCGATGAGTTTAAACGTCGTTTGCAAAAAGGGGAAACGTTAGACGACCTATTGCCAGAAGCATTTGCTGTAGTTCGTGAAGCATCTAAACGCGTATTGGGGTATGCGTCATTTTGACGTACAGTTAATGGGTGGTATTTGCCTGCATAATGGTAATATCGCTGAAATGCGTACTGGTGAAGGTAAAACATTAGTTGCTACATTGCCAGTATATCTTAATGCGTTGACAGGTAAAGGGTGTGCACGTAGTTACAGTAAATGATTATTTGGCTACTCGTGACAGCGAGCAAATGGGTCGTTTATATAATTTCTTAGGCCTTTCCACAGGTCTTATTGTAGCTAATCTCGACTTTAACCAACGTAGAGAAGCATATGCATGTGACATTACGTATGGTACAAATAACGAGTTTGGCTTTGACTATTTGCGCGATAACATGGTAAGTGATGTACTTCAAATGGTACAACGTCCATTAAATTATGCTATTGTCGATGAAGTTGACTCTATCTTGATCGATGAAGCTAGAACTCCGCTAATTATTTCTGGTCCTGGTCAACGTTCCACAGATAATTACTATAAACTTGCTAAAATTGTTCCTCACCTTGTAAGAGATGAAGACTATATCATCGATGAGAAACAAAAAACTATTGCGCCTACAGATTCTGGTATCGAAAAGGTAGAGAAAATGCTTGGCGTTGAAAACTTATATGATGCCGAAAATATCGAGTTGAATCATTTGCTTGGTGCTTCTTTACGTGCCTATGCAATGATGCACCGCGATACTGATTACGTAGTTAAAGACGGTGAAGTTGTTATCGTCGATGAATTTACAGGTCGTTTAATGTTTGGTCGTCGTTATTCTGATGGCTTACATCAAGCTATCGAAGCTAAAGAAGGCTTGAAGGTTGAACGTGAAAGCCAAACTCTGGCATCTGTTACATTCCAAAACTACTTCCGTATGTATGAAAAATTAGCTGGTATGACTGGTACAGCTAAAACAGAGGAAAAAGAGTTTATCGACATCTATGGTTTAGAAGTAATTCCAATTCCTCCAAATAAACCATTGATTCGTATAGATTTACCGGATCAAATTTTCAAAACTAAAGCTGCTAAATATCGTGCTGTAGTTCGTAATGCTGTAGAACGTCATAAAGTAGGTCAGCCGCTTTTAATCGGTACTACATCTATTACACAATCTGAAGAACTTTCAGACATGTTGTTACGTGCCGGAGTTCCTCATAGTGTATTGAATGCTAAACACCATGAAAAAGAAGCTGAAATCGTTGCTAATGCTGGTCAAATGGGCATGGTAACTATTGCTACAAACATGGCTGGTCGTGGTACAGACATTACCCTTGGTGAAGGTGTACCTGAATTAGGTGGTTTAGCTATTTTGGGTACGGAACGCCATGAAAGTCGTCGTATTGATAATCAGTTACGCGGTCGTTCTGGGCGTCAAGGTGACCCTGGTTCTTCTCAATTCTTCTTATCCTTAGAAGACGATTTAATGCGTATCTTTGGTGCTGATAATATTACAGGCATCATGGATAAACTTGGTATGGAAGAGGATGAACCTATTGAGCATTCTTTGATTACAAAAATCTATTGAACGAGCTCAAAAGAAAGTTGAAGATCATAACTACAATATTCGTAAATATGTCCTCGAATATGATGATGTTATGAATCAACAACGTGAAGTGTTATATGAACAACGTCGTCGTATTTTTGCGCAACGAATCTTTGCGTGAAACGATTAATGAAATGATTGATAAAGCTTTGTTACTGATTCTGTAGATGCTTATGCTGATGAAAAAGCTTTATCCAGAAGAATGGGATTACGAAGGTCTCTACAAGCACTTGAGTCAATATTTCTTAACCGAAGAGATTATGACTCCTCAAGATATGGAGGAATATACTCGTCAAGAATTATTAGAACGCTTATTGGGAAATTGCTCATGAAGAGTACCAAGACCGTGTTAATATGCTTGGTGAGGCTATGTTTAGTCAACTTGAGAAGGCTATTATGTTGCGCGTTGTCGATAACAAATGGATGGAACATTTGGATAATATGGACATGTTGCGTGAAGGTATTGGCCTTCGTGCATATGGTCAAAAAAATCCATTGGTGGAATATAAATTTGAAGCCTTTGAGATGTTCCAAAACATGATTGCAGCAATCCAAGATGAAACAATCATGGCGTTATACAAAATTCGTGCACAATTGATTCAAGAACTAGAAGAACCAGTTGATCACTTAGAAGGTGCACAATCCCATCATGAAGATGTGTTGGAGCCACAAAACGAAGACTAAGATTTGTGAATGGCACGTTGCTCAATGGGACTTCCAGTGGGCAACGGCCATTTTTCTATTTTATTAAGGTAATAGTTTATCAATATAATAGGCTAATAAGTTAAAGGTGGTGAGCATAAATTGTTAGAAGATTTAAAACCAATAATTTCTAATCTGGAAGAACGTATTTATGGAATGAGGGATTCACTTTAACATCGCTCAGAAAGAAGATCGAATTTTTACACTCGATGTACAGATGAGTGATCCTACATTTTGGGATAATCCAGATAAGGCTCGTGAGATTTCTCAAGAGGCTACACAACTTAAAAATGCTGTGGAAAGCTATAAGCAACTTGTTAGTGATATTGAAGATGCTAATGTAATGCTCGAAATGGCTATCGAAGAAGATGATAGTTCTATGGAGAGCGAAATTAAAGAATATGTTAAGGCCATAGAAGAAACTGTAGAAAAACAAGAAGTTCTCTTGTTATTAAGCGGTGAATATGATGCTAACAATGCAATTTTAACCTTCCATGCTGGTGCAGGTGGTACGGAAGCACAAGATTGGTGTTCAATGTTAATTCGTATGTATTTGCGTTGGGCTGAAAAATCTGGTTTTTCTATTGAACTAATGGATGAACAACCAGGTGATGAGGCGGGTACTAAATCTTCTACGTTTCTTATTAAGGGTGAAAATGCCTTTGGTTATTTAAAATCTGAAAAAGGTGTTCATCGTTTAGTTCGTATTTCTCCTTTTGATGCTGCTGCACGTCGACATACTTCTTTTGCTGCTGTTGATGTAATGCCCGAAATTGATGATACTGTTGAAATCAATATCGATATGAAGGATGTACAGGTGGATACCTATCGTGCCAGTGGTGCCGGTGGTCAGCACATTAATAAAACTGACTCTGCCGTACGTATGACACATAAACCGACAGGCATTGTTGTACAATGTCAAACACAACGATCTCAAATGCAAAATAGAGAACAAGCATTGCGCTTATTACGTGCTAAATTATTTGAATTAGAGCTTGAAAAACAAGCTGAGATTAAAGAACAAATTGGTGGTACATACCAGGCCATAGAGTGGGGCAGTCAAATTCGTTCTTATGTATTCCATCCTTATAATCTTGTTAAAGATCATCGTACTAATGTTGAAACAGGTAATGTTCAAGCTGTCATGGATGGTAATCTTGATCAATTTATTGAAGGTTTCTTGAAGAAAGAAGCGAACTTAACAATTTAGGAGATAATTATGAAAAAATTTTTGCTATTCCTATTAGTGTTGATTATTGCATTAGCTGCAGCAACACAATTCTTATTACCTTCTTATATTAGTTCCCGTATTGAAAAGCAATTAAATGATTCTTTAAAACCATCAGCACAAAGTGTTAATGTTGAGTCTCAACCTGGATTCAAACTATTGTATGGTGAAGCTGACCATGTGTATGGCTCTTTAGATAATGTTAAGCTTGGTAAACTTAATTTTGCAACTTTCCAATATGATGCAAAACAGATTCTTGTTAATCCAATCTCCCTGTTAGCGAGTCAAGAAATTGATGTTGTTAGTGTAGGTAATGCTAGTATCGATGGTACTGTTACAAATTCTGATTTAGCTGCATTCTTGAGTACTCAAGCGGGCAGTGAAATTAAAGATGTTAATGTAACTATTGATAAAGACAATATTAGTTTAACAGGTCAAATGAATGTGGGAATGGTATTTAAAGGTGCCGTTAAATTGGATGGTAACTTAGAGTTGAATAATAATAAACTATTATTTTCACCTAAAAAAATTCACCATTAATGGTGCTACAATTCCTGGTTTGACATCTAATGTGTTAGAAGATACAGAGATTTACGATTTCAATAATTTCCCTATTCCTGTAAAAGCAGATACTTTAACTACTGATAATGGCCAAATTCGCATTAAAGTTAAACCTATACTCAACTAGAAAGGATTTGCTGTGAATCATCGGAACACACATAAAAGTAAGTACTCATGGATTCTCATACTTTGTATTATTGTAGGGCTTTTATCTTCTTTATACTTGGTATTTGAACGCCATCAAATTGAAAAATCTCAAAATCATATTGAAAACATCGTTGATTATGACGCTGTTTTACGAGCAAATGCCTTTGAAAAGCGTAGCCAACAAGAAGCGTTTGATGCACTTCGCAATGCAGGTGTAACAGCATTTGCTATTTATGACCGTACATTAGAAAAAGCTAAAGATGCAGGACAAGTTAAAGTCTTAACGTCTGAAGAGATGGATTCTGTTCGCGTTAATGGCGCATCTATTAAACATGGTGCCACATACGTAGGGCTTATCTCTGGTAAAGAAGGTTATTACAAAGAAATTCGTGAAGATTTATATCATCGCATTGGCAAGGATAAGGTTAAAGAACTTAATACAAGTATCGGCCCTGTTCTAGAGTTGTATGGGGCTACAGCAGATAGCTATGCAAAGATGAATCTTGGTATTTCTAAATTACAAGCTCAAGAAGTAGCTGATCGTGGCTTTAATGTTATTGTTCGACCTACAAACTACAGAAATGTTACATCTGAAGATCTTCAATATGTATTCAAACGTCTTGAAGGCATTCCACATGTAACAGGTATGATTTTTGCAGGTAAAGAGGCTCTTGGTGCGCCAAACTTAACTGATGAAACATTAGAGTTACTTCACAAAAATCATATTCCATTAGTAGGTATCGAAGCAGTTAACCAACTACAATATGAGCCTCAACAAGGTTTCTTAGAAATGGCTGCTAAGGATGAATATAGTGTAGGGCGTGTCTATACTATTGCTAAAGATGAATTAAAGAAAATTACACCTGAAGAAGCAGCTCAACGTTTTTATATTAGTGATATTGAACGTAATATTCGTTTTCAACTTGTTCCCTATGTATGAAACAGGCGTAAACAATGAAACTGTATTACAAACAACTATAAACTATATTGGTATGGCTACGGAAAAACTTGCTGCTAAAGGCTATGAATTTGGTCCTGCAGATATTTATCCACCGTATACGCCAAATCCATTGTTAGTAGTTCTTACCATGACTGGTGCTATTGCACTCTTTGTATATGTTGTTCAAATGCTAATTCCAATGCCTAAACATACACAATTGGTTGCATTTTTTGGTATTTCCTTAGTGTCTATCGTTGTATTTATCGTTACAAGTGGTACTTTAATCACTCAAATTTGGGCTTTATCTAGTGCTGTTATGGCTCCAGTGGGGCTATGATCCGCCTGATGGAAGAATGGCGTCGTTATGACAGTGCACGTCCTTTAGGAGCTACTAAGTCTACAGTGCTTGCTTTATTCTATCTCGTAATTGCAGCTTTATTTGCTGCAATTGGAGGCATGTATATTGCATCCTTACTTGGTAATACGAAATTCTTTATGGAATTTGCTATCTTTAGAGGTGTTAAATTAACATTTGTATTACCAGTTATTCTCGTTATGATTGCCTATTTACAACGATTCCCATTGTGGAAGGGGCGCATGATTAACTCTAAAGAAGAAGCGAAGAAGTTCGTAGTAGAATTCCTTACAATGGATGTTAAATTCTATGTGTTCTTCGTAGTAGCTGCTCTTGGTGCAGTAGCATGGGTATTTGTTGGGTCGTAGTGGGTCATACTGCAGGTGTTCCAGTGCCTACTTTCTGAACTTATGCTTCGTCGTTTCCTTGAGAATACAATGTATGCAAGACCACGCGAAAAAGAATTTATTATTGGTCATCCTGCATTAATGCTTGCTACCTTTGCATTCTTACGCAAATGGCCTTCAGTGATTCATTTCTTATTAACTCTAGCTGGTGTTATCGGTATTGCTTCTATGGTAGAAACGTTCTGCCATCTCAGAACGCCTGTATTCATGTCTATCATGCGTGGTTATGATGGATTATTGATTGGAGCTCTTTTAGGCTTGCTTCTTATCATTGCAGTACGTTTTATGATGTATGCAACACAATGGTTCCAAGCTAGGGAGGTAGACCATGAGTAATATCGTGATCTCTGGTTATTATGGCTTTGGTAATGCTGGTGATGAGGCTATGCTTTGCGCCATTATCGATGCTATTCGTAAAGAAGAGGCCGACGCTCATATTACTGTAATTTCTGGTAATCCTAAAGAGACTAGTAAAAAACACAATATCAATGCAGTTGGTACATTTTCTGCATTCGGTATTTTAAAGGCTATTGCTAATTCTGATCTTGTCATCAGTGGTGGTGGCAGCCTATTACAAGATGCTACTAGTATCCGAAATACTTACTATTATTTAAGTATCATGTCGTTAGCTAAAATGATGGGGAAAAAGGTTATGCTTTATTCCCAAGGGATTGGACCTTTGAATCGACCATCTACTCGCCGAGCTGTAGGTTTTGTATTGCGCTTTGTAGATACAATTACAGTGCGAGACTCTATTTCTAAAGAGGAATTAGAATCTTTAGGCATTGAGGACGTAGAGGTTACTGCAGATGCTGTACTGGCAATGCAACCAGCTGATTTATCTATTGGGGCTCATATTCTTGGAGGGTATACTTCTAAACTTTCAGAATCAATTGAACAACCTAGGAAGATAGGTGTTGCTGTTCGTAGTTGGAAAGAGGATACCGAATACCGTGAGGCCTTAGCCAATGTATTGAGTCGCTTACAAGAACAAGATAATGTGGAAATTATCTTTATTCCTATGTCTCATCCTGAGGATACAAAAGAAGCTAAGATTATTGCTAGTTATATGCCGAAGGGCGCTATTGTATTGGAGGGACCATTCTCTACGGAGGAACAAGTATCCCTATCCGGTAATGTAGACTTAATGATCGGTATAAGACTACATGCCTTAGTCTTTAGTTCCTTAATGGGGAAACCTGTTATTGGCATTTCTTACGATCCTAAAATCACAAGTTTCTTACACATGATTGGGCAAGAACCTATTGGCACAATGACTCATTTACGTGAAGAAGCTTATATCAACGGTGTCATAAACTATTGAATTCTCGTGAAGAATATCAATCCTCTTATGACCGCATTGAAACATTGCGCGTAGATTCTCAACGCAATGCAGAAATTGCTATTTCATTACTTAAGAATTATTAATATATTGGATCCTATCCAGAAAGAGAGGTCTCTATGGCTACATTTAACACAAGATGTTAAACAATTAGTTCAAGAGAAGGCAAAAGCTATTCGCGTTAGTATTGTACAGTCTGTGACGGCTGCGAAATCTGGTCACCCAGGTGGTTCACTATCTATCGCCGATGTGATGGCCTTGTTGTACTATGTAGAAATGAATGTAGATCCAGCAAATCCAAAGGATCCTAATAGAGATCGTTTCGTTCTTTCTAAAGGTCATGCAGCACCTGCATTATATGCTACATTGGCAGAAAAAGGTTATTTCCCTAAAGAAGAACTTTTGAACTTGCGTAAAATTGACCATATGTTACAAGGTCATCCTGATATGAAACATACACCAGGTGTAGATATGTCTACTGGTTCTTTGGGGCAAGGTATCTCTGCGGCTTGCGGTATGGCCTTGGCTGGTAAAATTGATAATGCTGACTATCGTGTATATTCTATCCTTGGTGATGGCGAGCTTGAAGAAGGTCAAGTTTGGGAAGCAGCTATGTTTGCTGGCCATTATAAACTCAATAATTTAACTGCTTTTGTTGATTTCAACGGTTTGCAAATTGATGGGGATATTACAAAAGTACTTTCTCCATTGCCAATCCCAGAAAAGTTTAAAGCTTTCAATTGGAATGTTATTGAAGTAAATGGTCACGATCTTTGATGAACTTCATAATGCTATTGAATCTGCAAAAGCTTTCACAGAAGGCCCAACATGTATTGTAATGCATACTGTAAAAGGTAAAGGCGTTGAAGAAATGGAAGGTCAAGCTGGTTGGCATGGTAAAGCACCAAGCGAAGAACAAGGTGTAGCCTTTGTTAATGAGATTATGGGGGTACAATAATGGGTAAAGCAACACGTGAAGCATATGGTAATGCGCTAGCTCGCATTGGTAAAGAAAATACAAATATTATTGTTTTAGATGCAGATTTATCCAAATCTACTAAAACAGATACTTTTAAAGGTGCATGCCCAGAGCGCTTCTTTAACGTAGGTATTGCAGAGCAAAACTTGATTTCCGTTGGTGCTGGTCTTGCAGCAGCAGGTAAGATTCCATTTGTTTCTTCCTTCTCTATGTTTGCTACAGGTCGTGCTTTTGAACAAATCCGCAATGCTGTATGTTATCCAAAATTAAATGTAAAAGTATGTGCTACACATGCGGGTATTACAGTAGGTGAAGATGGTGCTACGCATCAAAGCTTGGAAGATATTTCCTGTATGCGTACATTGCCTAATATGACAGTCGTAGTTCCTGCAGACGAGCGCGAAACAGAGGCTGTTATTGACTGGGCTGCATCTTATGAAGGCCCTGTATATGTGCGTCTTGGTCGTGCAGGTGTAGATGATGTAACTGCAGAAGGTTATACTTTTGTACCAGGCAAATCTACTACATTAGTTGAAGGCTCTGATGTTACAATTATCGCTTGTGGTGCCTTGGTAGGACCTGCTGTAGAAGCAGCCAAATTGTTAAGTGAGTCTAACGTATCTGCTCGCGTTATTAATATGGCGTCTATTAAGCCTATCGATGCAGATGCAATTATTAAAGCAGCTGCTGAAACAGGTGCTATCGTTACCGCAGAAGAACATAATATCATTGGTGGTCTTGGTTCTGCTGTGTCTGAAGTTGTTGTGGCTCATAAGCCAGTTCCTATGGAGTTCGTTGGTGTACAAGATACATTTGGGGAGAGTGGTACACCAAAAGAATTAATGGCTAAATATGGCTTAACAGCAAAAGACATTGTAGAAGCAGTAAAACGTGTAATCACTCGTAAATAATCAAAGGGGACCCCATGATTGAATTTAAGAATGTTAGTAAAGTCTATGATAATGGTTCTGTTGCATTAGACGATGTGTGTTTAACCATTAACGATGGTGAATTTGTCCTCGTTTGTGGTCACAGTGGTGCAGGGAAATCAACTCTATTTAAGTTGTTAACACATGAAGTTGTACCAGATACTGGTACAGTTATCGTTGATGACTTTGATGTTACGCGCATGAAGCGTAGCAAAATTCCAAAATTGCGTAGAAAGCTAGGCGTAGTATTCCAAGACTTCCGTTTGTTACCAAATAAAACGGTAGGTGAAAACATCGCCTTTGCTCTCGAAGTAATTGAAGAAAAACCAAAAATTATTAAAGAAAAGGTAAGTCATGTATTAGAGCTTGTTGGTTTAAGTGATAAGGCTAATGATTTACCAGAGGATCTATCTGGTGGTGAACAGCAGCGTGTTGCTATCGCTCGTGCTATTGTTAATCGCCCGTCCGTACTCATTGCTGATGAGCCTACAGGCAATCTAGATCCTGATACAAGTAAGGATATTGTAGATTTGTTCAAGCATATCAACAATTTTGGCACTACCGTTATTATGGTTACCCATAATATGGATCTTGTTTCGTATTTAAATAAACGCGTTATTCGTTTAAAAGACGGTCGCGTTCTAAGTGATAATATGAGAGGTGCAGAAATTAATGAAGCCTAGAACGATAAAATACTATTTTAAAGAAGCTCTGAAATCTATGAAGCGTAACGGGCTTATGACCTTGGCATCCATTTCTACAGTAGCTTTATCCTTATTTATGCTTGGTGTATTTCTTTGTGGTGTTATCAATTTGAATAATATGGCATCTAGCTTAGAAAACCAAGTACAGTTGAGCATTTACTTAAAAGATGGCTTAACAACAGAACAAATTATGTCTGTAGGTAAGCAAATTAAGGCCATACCAAATCTTAAAAAGCTTGAATTTGTTAATAAAGAACAAGCTATGAAAGAGTTTAAAGAGCGTCTTGGTGATCAACAGCAATTAGTTAATGCTTTAGGTGGTGTAAATCCATTACCTAATTCTTATGTATTAACTTTTGATAATCCTAGTGATGTAAAGGCAACTGCAAAGCTAGCTACGACCTTCCAAGGTGTAGAAAGTACACATTATGGTCAAGATATTGTAGAAGAACTCTTCCGCATTACTCAAGTTATTCGTATTGGTGGTATTGTATTGATTGCTTTTTAGCAGCCGCTACATTATTTATTATTTCTAATACGATTCGGTTAACTGTATTTGCTCGTCGTAAAGAAATTGCAATCATGAAGTATGTAGGTGCTACTAATGGCTTTATCCGTTGGCCGTTCTTGATTGAAGGCATGTTGTTAGGCTTAATTGGTGCTATCATTGCCGTTCTTTGCGTTGGTGAGTTCTATCACTTTATTACTATGGAAGTATCTGAATCATTAGCATTCTTCCCATTAGTACCAATGTTCCCATTCTTCTATGATGTGGCTATCTATATTTTAGGTGGTGGCATAGTAGTAGGTGCTATTGGTAGTACTATTTCTTTAAAACAATACATGAAGGTGTAATGTTTATGAAATATAAAACAATAAAATCCCGTCTTGTAGCAACATTTTTAACGGGTATAGTCGTACTGGGAACACCTCTATACATAGTTGCAGAAGATGAAGATTTAACGAATCAACTCGATTCGATTCAACAACAAGTAAATCAGCAAAATGCTATTAAAGCAGATGCTGAAACTGTCATTGTTAGCGTGTCTGAGCAATTGCGTCAAATTGAAGAACAATTGCGTCAAGCACAACAACAATTAGAAGTAATTCAACAGCAACGTATAGCAGTAGAAAATGATATTACTGTTAATGAAAAGTTACTGGCTGAAGCACAAAAGCGTTTAGAAGGCCGTGAGGCTGTTTTCTATAAACGTGTACGTGATATTTATATCAATGGTCGTTTGAGTTATTTAGATGTAGTTATTGGTTCTAAAGACTTTAAAGACTTTGCAAATCGTTTAGAAATCTTAAAGCGTATCATTGATTCAGATATCAAGTTAATTGATGAAATTAAAAAAGAGCGAGCTGAAATAGCTGCTCGTAAGCAAGCCCTTGAGCAATCTCGAGCTAAGCTAGTAGAGCTTGAAAAAGCGGCAGTGGCAAAACAAGCTGAAATTGAACAGAAGAAACAAGAGCGTGAAGTAGTTCTACAAAAAGCACAAAATGATCGTGCTACTGCAATGCAAGCTGTAGAAGAGCTAAACGCATCATCTGCTCAAATTACAGCTCTCTTAAAAGCTCGTCAAGCAGAACGTGCGGCAGCACGTGCAGCTGCAGAAGCAGCAGCCGCAGCAGCGGCTCAACAAGCTGCACCAAGTTATTCTTGGGTGCAAGGGTCTGGTCAACTTGGCTGGCCTGTAAGTGGTGAAATTACTTCACCATATGGCTATCGTACACATCCAATTTGGGGCACTACAATTTACCATTCAGGCATCGATATTGGTGTTGATGAAGGCACGCCAGTTCATGCTGCTGATGGTGGTACTGTTGTCTGGTCTGGTTGGATGGGTGGCTATGGATATGCCGTAGTTATCGACCATGGCAATGGTATGTCTACCCTTTATGGTCATAATTCTGAGCTTGCTGTTTCTGAAGGTCAAGATGTAGGTAAAGGTCAAGTTATTGCCTATGCTGGTAGCACTGGTAATAGTACTGGGCCGCACGTACATTTTGAAGTTCGTATAAGTGGGGATCCTGTTGATCCTATGGGATATTTATAATATGAAATTTGATACACGCACGGTGTTATGGAGCCTATTGAAATATATAGGCTCTGGCATCGTCATTATGTGGCTTACATTTTGGTATCTTTCCGGTTCATTCTGGGGGTTGCCAAGATTATTTGTAGCCTACTATGCTGCGAGTCAAGTCTTTATGACACCGACGGCTAAATCCACTCTTTACGATGGTATGCTAAAAGGTTTAATTGACTCTTTGGGAGAACCGCATAGTGTTTACTTAGATGCTGAAGAATATAAGTCCATGAAAATGCAAACATCTGGAACTTATGCAGGTGTAGGCATGGTGCTTGGCACTGATGATAAAGGCCTATATGCTGTTAGTGTTATGGAAGATCAACCAGCTTCTAAAGCAGGCATTAAGACCGGAGATCATATCATAGCTATTGATGGTCAATCTACTAGTGACATCACGGTAGAGGACGCGTCCTCTAAAATTCGTGGTGAAGCAGGTACTGTTGTAGCCCTTGATATTGAACGGAATGGTGAAAAGTTACATTTCGACATTACTAGAGAATCTATTGTTCTTCCTACTGTTAAAGTAAAATGCTAACTAGTACAGTTGGTTATATTCGCATTAGTCAATTCGCTGAGAATACGGCAGATGATTTTGCTATTCAGTTTAAGGAGCTTCAAGCTCAAGGCATGAAGGCACTTGTATTAGACTTGCGAGATAATCCAGGTGGCTTACTTTCAACAACTGAGAAAATATCCAACTATATCATGCCTCCAGGTACATTAGTAACAGTACAAAATCGGGCTGGTAAAAAGGATGTTTATAAGTCCGATGGTCCTGAAGTAGATATGCCGTTAGTCGTTTTAGTAAATAAAGGCTCTGCTAGTGCATCTGAAATCATAGCAGGCGCCGTTCAAGATCGTAAATTAGGTACCATTGTAGGTACTAATACATATGGCAAAGGTACAGTTCAAACTATATTCCCAAGTTTAGATAACGAAGGTATTAAAGTTACCATTGCTAAATACCACACACCAAGTGACCGTATTATAGACGGAACTGGTATCAAACCTGATGTGGAAATAGATTTACCGAAAGGTGTAAATCCATCTAGTAAATTAGATGATATTCAAATTAAAAAGGCATTAGACATATTACAGCAATAATGCATAGGAGTTAAATTATGTTTATAGATAGAGCGCGCGTCTTTGTTAAGGCTGGTGACGGTGGGGACGGCATGTCTAGCTTCCGCCGTGAAAAATACGTGCCAAATGGCGGTCCTAGTGGCGGCGATGGTGGTAAAGGGGCGGACGTTATTTTTAAAGCGGATAAGAATATTAATACTCTTGTAGACTTTAGATATAAACGTCAGTTTAAGGCTCCTGCTGGTGGTAATGGGGAAAGCTCCAATAAGCATGGTCGCGGTTCTGAGCCACTTATTATCCCAGTTCCGTTGGGCACCGTAATTAAAGAAGAAGAAACGGGCAAAGTTTTCTGCGACCTCGTTAATGATGGCGATACATTTGTTATTGCTAAAGGCGGTCGTGGCGGTCGCGGTAATGCTCGTTTCCAAACGAGCGCTAACCGTGCGCCAACCTTTGCAGAAAAAGGTGAACCAGGTGAAGAATTCTGGTTACAATTAGAGCTAAAAAGTATTAGCTGACGTGGGACTACTAGGATATCCATCTGTTGGTAAATCTAGTATTTTGCGTAAAGTATCAAAAGCTCAACCTGAGGTAGCAGCGTACCACTTTACTACATTGACACCAGTTCTAGGTGTTGTAACTATTTCTGGGGATCGCAGCTTTGTATTAGCTGATATTCCTGGACTTATTGAAGGGGCTAGTGAAGGTGTTGGCTTAGGGCATAACTTCTTGCGTCACGTAGAACGTACGAATATTTTAATTCATGTTCTTGATGTATCTGGTATGGAAGGCCGTGACCCTAAGGTTGACTTTGATGCTATTAACGAAGAGTTACGCAAATATTCTGAAAAATTAGCTAATAAAAAGCAAATTGTTGCTCTTAATAAGATCGATATGGTCTTTGATGACACCACAATTCCAGATAATAAAAAATACTTTGAAGATAAGGGCTATGAAGTATTTCTTATCAATGCATTGAGCGGCGAAGGTTTACCAGAGCTTATGGAACGAGCTTACTACTATGTAGAAAACTACGAACCAGAACCTGAAGCGACTGATGATACCGTGGTTTACGAAGCGAAACAAGATGTAGAGTTTGTTATCACTCGTGGTGATGATGCTGCCTTCTACATTACTGGTAAACGTATTGAACGATTAGTTGCTATGACAAACCTTAGCGATGATCAATCTCTTCGTAGATTCCAACGTATTTGGCGTTTTATGGAGCTCGATGCTAAGTTGAAAGAAAAAGGTTGTAAAGACGGTGATGAAGTTGTAATTGGGGATCAACGCTTTACATTCCAAGAGTAGGAGATATAATGACAGGAAAACAAAAACGGTACTTACGTTCTTTAGCTGCTACTATGCCACCAGTTGTACAAATTGGTAAAAATGGCTTAGAAGATAGCGTTATTGATAGCGCTCGTGCAGCATTGATGGCTCGTGAGTTAATTAAAGTAAAATTACACAATAACAGCCCTGAAGATAAAAACTATTTTCGAAGAACTAGCAGATATGCTAGGTGCTGAGTTAGTGCAAGTTATTGGCTTTAATGGCGTTTTGTATAAAGCTAAAAAAAGAACCAAAAAAATTATTTTACCTAAATAGTTTTGCAAACATTTCTATTAATATGTTGTAGTTAAGAAACTGTTAACCTTAGGAGGTTAGTCTATGCGCAGCGCTATCGTTAACGCTAAACGAATTGTAGTCAAAGTTGGTAGCAGTACACTTTGTTACGCTAATGGTCATTTAAATTTAGAGCGTATTGAAAGATTAGTACGACAATTATCAGATTTGGCTAACCAAGGTAAAGAAGTAATCCTTGTTTCTTCTGGTGCTACAGGAGCTGGACTTGCTCCACTAGGTTTTAAAGAGAAACCTAGAGATCTTGTACTTAAGCAAGCAGCGGCAGCCGTTGGTCAAGGTATTCTTATCCATATGTACGAGCGCATGTTCCGTGAATATGGACGCACTGTAGGACAAATTCTTTTAACAAAAGAGGATAGCACTGGCCGTCATAGTTATCTTAACTTACGTAATACATTGCATACTTTGTTGCAACTCAATGTGATTCCCATAATCAACGAGAATGATGTGGTTGCTATTGAAGAGTTTAAAATAGGTGATAATGATACTTTGTCTGCTACTGTGGCAGGTATTGTAGATGCTGATTTACTCATCATTTTGTCTGACATTGAAGGCTTATATACGGCTAATCCCGCAACTCATCCAGAGGCCACCTTAATAGATACAGTTTCTGAAATTACAGATGAAACATATGCTATTGCAGGTGGTGCTGGTTCTAACATGGGCACTGGTGGTATGTATACTAAAATTAAAGCGGCTCACATGGCAACAAACTCTGGTGTACCAATGGTTATTACTTCTGGTGAAGTAGAGGACTCCGTACGTCGCGTATGTAAGGGTGAACAAATAGGCACTCTCTTTGAAGCACATGATGCTGGTCTATCAGGAAAACATCATTGGTTAGCCTTTGGCAAGCGGTTGAAGGGTTCCATTACTATTGATGATGGTTGTGCTCGTGCTGTTTTAGATAAAGGGGCTAGTATATTGCCTGCTGGCATTGTAGATGTGGAAGGTACATTTGGACCTGGTGATACAATTTCTATTTATCATAATGGAAAAGAAATCGGACGGGGCCTTATCAACTATAGCGTTGATGATATGAAGGCTATTAAAGGTCATAATACTAACGATATAGCTCACATTTTAGGTATTAATACGACTTATGATGAAGCTATACATCGTAATAATCTAGTTTTATTACACTGAGGATACTATATGAACCAGTACGAAGAAATTTGTAAAGATATGGGGTTGAGAGCTAAAGCAGCTGCTTTTGAATTGGCTCAACTTGATCAAGGTACGTTAGATGCTGCATTAATAGCAATCGCTGATGCTGTGGAAGCACAAACTGATGAAATCATGGCCGCTAATAAGCAAGATTTAGATAAATCTGGGGACTATAATGTACCTCAAACTATGATTGATCGATTAACGTTGACACCTAATCGAATTGCTCAAATGGCTGAAGGTGTTCGTCAAGTTGCAGCTCTTGAAAGTCCTGTGGGCTCTATTATGGAAACGATTACACGTCCTAATGGCTTGACTATAGAAAAAAGAGCAGTACCTTTTGGTGTTATTGGTATTATTTGAAGCACGCCCAAATGTGACTATCGATGCTGGTGTTCTTTGCTTAAAAACGGGAAATGCTACGATTTTACGCGGTGGCAAAGAAGCATTCCATACGAATCACATCATCGTATCTATCATGCGTGATACTTTGGAAGCTTTGGGCATTAATGGGGATGCTATCCAATTGGTCGAAGTTCTTGATCGAGATATGGTTGGTGTACTATTACAACAACGTGAATACATTGATGTCATTATTCCTCGTGGCGGGGCAGGACTCATCCGTCGTGTCGTGGAGGAAAGCAGTATTCCTGTTATTGAAACGGGTAGTGGTGTATGTCATACTTTCGTAGATGAATATGCTAATCTCGATATGGCATTAGACATTGCTATTAATGCTAAAGTGCAACGTCCATCGGTATGTAACGCTATGGAAACTTTGTTAGTTCATCAAGCAGTGGCAGCTGAATTTTTGCCTCGCCTTGATAAAGCATTACATGAATATGGCGTTCGTATTCACGGTGATGAAGCAGTAGCTCAATATATGGAGAATACAATTCCTTTAACAGAGACGTCCTTTAACACAGAATACAATGATTTGGATTTAAATGTTCGTATCGTTGAAAATCTTGAGGAAGCTATTGAACATGTAAATTGCTATACTACACATCACTCTGAGGCTATTATTACTGATGAGCCTATGCGTGCTACAGTATTTATGAATTTAGTGGATTGCTCTACTGTGTATCATAATGCGTCTACACGCTTTACAGATGGCTTTGAGTTTGGCTTTGGCGCAGAAATTGGTATTAGTACACAAAAACTTCACGCTCGTGGCCCTATGGGCTTACAAGCTTTAACATCTTATAAATACTTCGTGTTTGGAGAAGGCCAAGTTCGGACGTGAAGAATATATATTACTTTATAAGGGCATACTACAGATATATTCAAACACCAAAAGGAAGATATGAATGGATATCCTATGGAAAGGCATTGCTCTTATTCATCATTATTTGTGTCATTGTCATTAAGGGAGTGACCACATTATGGTAGAGAAACGTCGTATAGGTATCATTGGTGGAACTTTCAACCCCATTCATCTAGGTCATCTAATGATTGCAGAGGTTGCTTGTGAAAGCTTTAATCTAGAAAAGGTTATATTTGTACCTGCCCGTATTCCACCGCATAAGCAGCATGATGTGATAGATAGTCATCATCGCTATGCTATGGCAGCTGCTGCTGTATCAGATAATCCAAATTTTGAAATTTCTGATATCGAGATGCGAAGAGAAGGTCCATCGTACACAGTAGATACAATTCAACATTTTAAAATTATATATGGTCCAAATGTGGAATTTTATTTTATTGCTGGCACGGATACAATTCGGGCATTGCCGACTTGGAAGTTTATAGAAGAATTATTAGATGAAGTTCATTTTATTGGTGCTACAAGGCCAGATGGGTCGAGCGTTATCGATGCCACATTAGATGAACTAGGACCAAAGGCACATGAAAAGATTCATGTTATGGAAGTGCCTGAAATGAAATTATCTGCTACTTATTTACGGGACCGTTTACGCTCTGGTAAAACCGTTCGCTATATGTTGCCTAAATGTGTAGTAGATTATATAGAGGAAAACCATATTTATGGGAAGGAATAAAGGATGTTATCTTTTGATGAAATACAACATAGAGTAAGTCAATGGATGGGCAAAAAACGCTTTAAGCATACTCTAGGTGTTGTTGAATCAGCAACTGAATTAGCTAAACTGTACAACGTCGATGTAGATAAAGCGCGTTTAGCAGCATTACTACATGACTGTGCTAAGGAAATGCCATTCAAAGATATGCAAGCTTTGGTTCAGGCTAGCAAATATGAAGCTGATAATGAATTGTTAGCTAATGGTAATTTGTTGCATGGCCTAGCAGGTATGATTCGGGCTGAAAAGGAGTTTTCTATAACTGATTTAGACGTTTTAGAAGCGATTCGCGTTCATACTACTGGTAAAGTTCACATGTCAAAGCTAGATAAGGTTATATTTTTAGCTGATTATATTGAGCCTAATAGAGATTTCCCCGGTGTAGATGAATTGCGTAGATTAGCACAACAAGACTTAGATAAGGCTGTATTACTAGGTTTTGATAACACGATTAATCACCTTATAGAGCAACATCTTTCTATTTATCCTTTGACCATTCTTGGTCGTAATGACGTATTACAATCTTGTAAGTAATGGAGTTTTTATATGGAAGAACGTGAACGAGCAAGAGCTCGCCGGCGTAGGAGAAGACGTCAACAAAAGTCATCTATAAAATGGCCTAGAGTTATTTTAGCTATCGTTGTTGTTCTCGCTTTACTCGGTGGGATAGGATATGGCATATATAGTGGCGTATCTTATGCATATAGAGCTATTGTAGGAACTACAGAAGTTACTGAAACAGTGACAGATAATGGAAATAAACAAGACGCTAATACTGTTTCTGTTGAGCAAAAAGGGTTAGATAAACCTCTATATATTTTGGTTGTTGGAACTGATGATAATAATCCAAGCCAAGGTGATAGTTTATTTTTATTATCTGTAAATCTTGATCAAAAAACGATGGATGTTATCGGTATTCCAAGTAATAGTAAGATCGATAATCGTGACCAAACTGATGCAACTATGTTGAATGGTATCTATGAAAAAGGCGGTATCGAGCTTACTAAAGCCGTTATTGAGGATATGTTCCACATTTCAATACCATACTATGTAGTGGTTGATCAAAATGCTTTCAAAAAAACAAATGATGTCCTAGGGGATCAACAAATTTATGTAGAACAACCTATGGAACATGTTGATGCAGAAGGTAATAAAGATATTGATTTACGTCGTGGATATCAAACATTAGATAGTAATAATGCGTTAGCATACTTACGATACTCAGATCCTAAACATGACACGTTTACTCGTGTTCAACGACAAGAACGATTTTTAAAATTGTGGGTGGAACAAGAGCATAATGCATTTTTCTTAACAAATGCATGGCATATTTGGCGTATTTGGGATCATTTTGATAGTAATATCTCTACCTTAGATGCGATTAAGCTCGTATACAACGCGAGCAAAATTAATAAGGAAGAAATTCATTTTTACATTCTTCCTGGCGAAAAAGAGTTAGTAGGAGATATGACTTACTGGAAGGTAAATCCAACAGAAGCACAACGTTTAGTGGGCATTACCATGGGCAATTTACCGGCTAATGAAATGACACAATTTGTATCCGCTCCTACAAACAGTACAGCTAAAGTCGCACCTGAATCAGAACATAATGGCGGTACAATTACTAAGCCTACTGAACCTGGTGATGAAAGCGGTAGTAAACGTTAAGATAAGAGGAAAACTATGAAAAATAAAGAAGATATTAAACAATTTGTATTAGCATTAGCACAAGCTGCATTTGATAAAAAAGGTAGAGACATTGAAATCCTTGATTTAGAAGGTATTTCTATGTTAGGTGATTACTTCTTAATCGCTAGTGCAAATAATATTAAGCAATCTCAAAGTATTGCTGATGAAATGGAAGATAAAGCTGCTGAATTAGGCATGACAGTTCGTCATAGAGAAGGTTACCGTGAAGGTGAATGGATTTTATTAGATTTTGGCGACGTAATTTGCCATGTCTTTGGTGGCGATGAATTGCGTGAATTCTACGGTTTAGAAGAGTTGTGGAATGACGCAGGTCGAGTTCCATTCGAAGGAGTATAATATGGCTACAGAATTGTTGGAAAATACAATTGCCACATTGAAAGTATTGCGTACTAGTGACCAAGGTGCTTTCCTAGATGGTCAAACAGGTAATACAAATGATGATATTTTGCTTCATAAAGATCAACAAACATCTCCCGTTGCTATAGGTGATGAAGTAGAAGTATTCTTATATCGCGATCCAAAAGGTCGTTTAACTGCTTCTATGCGTTTACCAGCGATGAAGGTAGGGCAAATTGGGTATGTTGAGGTAATCAATACGACAAACTTTGGCTGTTTCGTAGAGGTTGGCACTGAGCGTGGTATTTTCATGCCTCATGCAGAGATGCGTGGTCGTCCTCAAGTGGGCGAAAAGGTCTGGGTTCGACTCTATACAGATAAATCTGGTCGTTTTGCTGTATCTATGGATGTTGATGACGAAATGCGTCGCGCATCTAAGGCTGCTACAGATGCTAAAGTTGGGACAACTTGTAAAAGGTGCTATCTACAACTTGACTAGTGATGGGGCATTTTTCATCACTCCAGAACGATGGATTGCCTTTTTACATCGTTCTGAGATGACTAGAAAATTAAAAGTAGGAGAAATGGTTGAAGGTCGCATTACTTTTAAACGTGACGATGGTCGTGTTAACGTATCGATGCGCCCTACAAAGGAAAAAGCTCTTGTATCCGATGGCGATATTATTATGGAATATCTTTTGAATCGCGGTGGCAAGATGCCCTATAGTGATGAATCTTCTGCGATGTTGATTAAAGATAAATTTAACATTAGTAAAGCTGCTTTCAAACGTGCTTTAGGGCATTTAATGAAAGAGAAGAAAATTGTTCAAGAGGATGGTTGGACATTGCTTACCGACATTGGTCGCCAATGGACACCTCCTGTTAGTGAAGAGACCCAAGATGAGGAATAAAGACGATGAAAATTGTCATTGTAGGCGCTGGTAAGGTTGGCTATTCATTAGCTCAACGCCTTAATCAAGATGATCATGATGTATATGTCATCGATCGTTCACAAGAACGAATTCACAATCTTGAAAATACATTAGATGCTAGCCTAGTTCAGGGCAATGGTAGTGATGTTCAATTACTTAATGAAGTCGGTATGTCTGATGTAGGTATGTTCATTGCTGTTACTGATTCTGATGAGGTTAATATGCTATCTTGTGCGGTAGCTAAAATTACAGGAGTTCCTACAACGATTGCTCGTGTACGTGATAATAGTGTTGCGGAACATATGGATGCATGAGATGCAGTGCTAAAACTGGGCGTAGATCTCTTTATCAACCCTGAAATGGTTACAGCTCAAGAGTTATTACAAATACTTGAAACTCCATCTGCTATTGATGTTGAGGAATTTGGTCAAGGTGCTGTACGCCTTATGGAGTTTAAAATCTCTGAGGAGTTCCCTCTATTAGGCCAGCCTTTAAAAGAAATTCGCTTCCCTGAAGGTGTTCTTCTAGTGGGGATATTACGGTATGGTGAAATGATTATTCCTCATGGTGAAAGTATTCTCCAAGCTGATGACAGCGTATTCTTCTTGGGGTTGAAAGAGTCTGTAGAGGAAGTAGAAAACCTTTGGTTCCATAATTATAACGCTTTTTATAAACGGGCTGTAATCATTGGTGCTGGGCTACTTGGTCGTAACCTGACGGTTTTATTAGAACGTGCTGGTTTCTCTGTGAAAGTAATCGAAAAAAACTTAGATCGATGTGAGAAATTAGCAAACCTTGTAGATAAAGCCATGGTTATCAATGGCGATGGTACAGACTTTGATTTGTTAGAAGCTGAAGAAATCGCTGATAGTGACGTGATTATAGCTTTAACTGACGATGATAAACTTAACCTACTAGTAGCACTTGTAGGTAAGCACATGGGGATTCCTAAGACTGTTGTTCGCGTAGGTCGCCCTGAATATATTATGCTTATGGAGCAAGTTGGTATAGATATCGTATTCTCTCCACGCTTATTAACAGCGAGTCAAATCTTACGATTTGTACGAAGTGGAGAAGGGGTTGTGTCTATTTCTACCTTTGAAGGTGGTAAGGCGGAATCCATAGAGGTTGAAATCACTACTGACTCTCCAGTAGCGGGTAAACAATTAAAAGATATTCGTTTACCAGATAAAGCTTTAGTAGGTGTTATTTTTACGAGGTGATGAAGCTATAGTGCCTCGTGGTAATACTGAAATCTTAGATGGGGATCACATCGTTCTCTTTACATTACCTGAATCGGTAAGTAAATTACTTAAATATCTTACTTAGTATGGAGGGGCTATGCGAATTCAAATCGTTATGTCCTTAGTGGGGCGACTCCTTTATATATTTGGGGCTTTCACTTTAATTCCCTTTATATATAGTGTCGTATTTGAAACTGCATATTGGTCATTTCTTATAACCACAAGCCTTTCTTTAGGTCTGGGGAGACTTTTATCCTACTATGGTAGTGAAAGTCAAAGCTTTAGCCTTCGAGATGGTTTTCTCGTAGTATCATCTACATGGATATTAACCGTTATTTTGGGGGCCTTGCCTTTCTTGGGTAGTGGTATATTAACAAATGTTTTTGATGCTCTATTTGAAGCTACATCGGGGATCACCGCAACGGGTGCTACTATCATTTATAGTGTAGATGATATACCAAAAACCTTTGTTTTATGGCGTGGGCTTATGCACTGGATTGGTGGTATGGGGATTATTGTACTCATTCTGTCCTTCTTGAAAAACTTAGGTGCTGACGCAGCGCACTTCTTTAACGCTGAAGCATCTGTACCAAAGCCTGGTGTTGTAATGCCGCGTATTCAATCAATGGCATCAAAACTATGGCGTTTATACATTGCTTTTACCGCTCTTTGTTTCCTCATGCTTTGGGCAGGTGGCATCGAGCCATTTGATGCGTTAAACTATGCTTTTTCCATTATTGCAACTGGTGGTTTTGCACCGACGTCAGCTGGGGCATTTATATATGAACAAAGTAACTACATTTGCTTTGTATTTATTTTCTTTATGATCCTTGCTGGTGGTAATTTTTCTGTATATTACAACGCACTTCAAAAAGGTATTCGTGTTTTGATTGATGATTTTGAAACACGTATGTATTGGCTAGTTATTTTTATTGGAATTGCTATAATATCAATTTCGTTGGCAGTACAATCAAATATTAATAACCCAATTCAAATCTTCAGAGATGTTTCCTTTAATTATGTATCGATTCAAACTGGTAGTGGATTTGCTGTAAGCGATTATGATTTATGGCCAGCTGCTGCACAGATGATGTTATTTATTTCATCATTTTTTGGTGGTTGTAGTGGTTCTACAACAGGGGGCGTAAAAGATTATTCGCCTCATTATTTCTAATTAAGAGTAGATTATTTATTTAAGAAAAATCCATTCATCCCAGATATGGTACAAGTAGTGCGTATTAATGGTAAACCGATGCCTACTAAAATGGATTCAGATGAGCACAGCAATTTTTATTTTTTTATATTTAATGATTTACGTTATATCTGTTTTTCCTTATGACTTGTACTGGTCTAAATCTATATGATTCGATGCAAAGTAGTAACAGCATTTTTTTAAGTAATGTAGGTCATTGGATTTTGGTGGTTTTGGACCAACAGATTCCTTCACCGTTATGCCTGATGCAGCTAAATGTATCGCCATTGTAGATATGCTATTAGGTCGTTTGGAATTATTTACAATTCTTGTTATGCTTTCATCCCTCAATTCTGGGAAGGGTATTTTATCAAAAAACAATCTCTAAACAGTATCGTATCCTATAGGAGGGCGAATAATATGAATATTATAAAACGCCCTCTAGGGCTTTATAAAAGCAAATTGTTATGTATTAATTAAAAGATGGAAAATCTCTTATTATTGATCCTGGGCTTTCATAGTAAGCATATAATTGAAATGGTAGGAGATTCTGAGCCTATAGCAGTATTTATTAACACATGGTCATTGTGATCATGTATCGGCTCTCGATGAGGTTTGTGAGTCATTATAATATTCCTGCTTACTTTACATCCCTTTGGATCATGAGTTGTTACAACTAATCCGTCGTAGACCTAGTGTATACAAGAAGAAAGATGTATACTAATTGTGAAAGATTTAGTAACAGGAAAAACTACAATTAGGACCTTTTGAAATTATTGTCCATCATACACCTGGTCATAGTGCTGGGTTCTGTTTGTCTAGAAATAGAGGGGACACTTATTTACTGGCGATACTGTGTTTAAGCAAAATGTGGGAAATACAGATAATTATAAAAGTAATCCTCATGATTTAATTACAAGTTTGAAGTATATTTTATCTTTATCTAAGGGACTTAATTATTGAGCCAGGACATAAAGAATCTACAATATTAAAAGATGAAGAAGAATTCATCAAAAATATTGTAGTATAGTGTTGACAAAAGTTCTGATAACCGATATACTAAGCAAGTACTTTGGATACGGCCCCGTGGTGTAGCGGTTAACATGTCGCCCTGTCACGGCGAAGATCGTCAGTTCAAATCTGATCGGGGTCGCCATTCATGCCTCGGTAGCTCAGTTGGTAGAGCAACGGACTGAAAATCCGTGTGTCGACAGTTCGATTCTGTCCTGAGGCACCATGTACATGCGGGAATAGCTCAGCGGTAGAGCACCGCCTTGCCAAGGCGGGGGTCGCGAGTTCGAATCTCGTTTCCCGCTCCAACTTTATATGGCGGCATAGCCAAGCGGTAAGGCAGAGGTCTGCAAAACCTTTATTCCCCAGTTCGATTCTGGGTGCCGCCTCCACAATCGTTACCCATGCCGGGGTGGCGGAACAGGCAGACGCAACGGACTTAAAATCCGTCGGTTGGAAACAACCGTACCGGTTCGATTCCGGTCCTCGGCACCAATTAAGACTAACTTCGGTTAGTCTTTTTTTCTTATCTGAATTAATTAAAAGTATTACTATGAATAATAAACCTAAACTATTGATTAGTGAATGCTTATGTGGTGTTCCTTGTCGCTATGATGGAAAAGACAATTATATAGAAGCACTTGACCTTCTGAATGAGTATTATGAATTAGTACCTGTATGTCCAGAGGTGTTGGGTGGGCTATGCACACCGAGAGATCCTGCTGAGCGTCAAGGAAATCGTATATTCACTGCTGATGGGACAGATGTGACAACGCAGTTTATTCGAGGTGCAGAGCTTACAGTTCGTATAGCTATTGAATATAAATGTGAACAAGCTCTATTGAAAGGCAAAAGCCCTAGTTGTGGTTATAAACGCATTTATGATGGTTCCTTTACGAGAACCTTAAAAGATGGTCATGGATGTACTGTAGAGGCTTTATTAAAGAAAATATTAGAATTTATACGGAACATGATATAGATCTTTTGTTGGCACAAAAAAAGAGATGAGTTTAACTCATCTCTTTTTCTTTTATATGTTAACGTTCATCGTTAATACATAGGGTGTTATAGGATATTATTTTTGGCACATTAACATTGGTATGTACCACTGTTATTTACCAGCATTAACAGGATCATTAACTAGTGGCTGTTCACCAAGTAATGTCGTTAAGTTATGTAAATTGAATCGATATTGAGCATTACTGAAGTCTCGCGTAGCATCGTAACGATAGCTCGGTGCCTGCATGAGACCAGCTAATGTGTCATATAGCAGATCATTCGTAAAGAATTGATGCTCGTGTTTAGTCAGTACATCTGCCGTTTGCGGATAGGCTGTACGATATTGTGGAGATAAGTATATCCAGAATGGAATATGTGTCATAACAAAGTCGAATGTATCTGGATTGTGAGACTTATCTAAAGCTTTCACCGTGATCGGAGAAGTATACCATAGCTTGTAAATTCAATTTATCTTTACCATAGGTGTAAATTTGTTGTAATAACCAGTCTGTATATAACTGACTATTTGCATATGCTTCTTGGCCGTCAGGATACGGACCTTGTTTCCATTTACTAAATTCATGAGGGTAACGGTCATTGTAATAAATATGACTACCCATAATATGAATAACGATAAAGTTATTTTTGGTAGGGTCTACAGTTTCTAATAATGGTAATAGTGCTTCATCATAGCGATCGGAGAACGCATAAGACTCATGAGACCATTTTGTAGTGTCTGCAGTTTTAGCCATCAATGAAATAGCTGTATCATATTCACCGAATACACCTTGGTTACTAAACCAAGAAGTTATGTAACCAGCTTTTTTGGCTACGTCTAAGATGTTTGCTGAATCAAGGAATGGTCTATCGTCATACTGATTTCGTTCAGATAGAGCACGCTCTAAAGTTGGTACTGTTTGTACATAAGAGGAATAGGCGTTGTCAAAGAATATAAAATCTTTATTGTCTGCACGCATATTTTCCTTGCCATGGTGTATCATCATAAGGGAAGTTCGGATTATATACTTTCATATAATCACGAGAGCTAGATTCACCGATGACGAGAATAATAGTTCCCGGTGCTTTCTGGGCAGCTGTTTCTTTAGTATCTAAGTTAAAGGAATCAAATACTATATGATGATTATCATTATATTGCTGCATTTGTTTTAACATAATCACCTGCAGCAATCCAGTTGGCTACGATACATGTTTGAGGGAATAAGAAGAACGGTACATATACTAGGAAGGCTACGATAGAAGCGATGAGCATAGCAGATCGCATAGGGCGTGTAGTATTTAAATTAACTACCGCTTTCATACCTAAATTAGACCAGTATAATAAATATGTCCACAATACAAGACCAACACCTACTGCAATTAGCCCAGGAATACCAGCTGCATTTTTTAAGAAACCAAATGCCTCTTCTGGATTAGTCATATAGACTGCTAAAAGACTAGCTGGTGTTAAACAATGCCATGTAATCATGTAATAGCCAATTTGTAAGAATGGGATGAGGCTAAGAATCATGGAAATGATAGCCATGATTAAGGATGTTGTTTTATGGAAGCGATTCGTTTGATTGAGTAAAAACTGAATGCCCGATAAACCCATAAAAATCAATAAACCAAATAAGAAATCATTGGCAAATTCATAGAAGTACAATGGTTTTACATAAGACCAGTGAAATAGAAGTGGGAAGGTAAGAGCCCATAAGATACCTACCAATCCATATCCTAAAAATGGTCTATGGAAAACGGTGCAACCCATAAAATATTGAAACAAGAATGTACCAACAATGGTGGGCACCGCTAAAATTGTAATATCCTCTACATCTAAGCCTAGTGTAATGGGTTCGTAAATTAAAAAAATAGAATGATATATAAAACAATACCTATAATACCAAAAGCGAAAAAAATGGGGTTACGCCCAATTTGCTTTTAAACTAGATGACATAATAAAAGCCTCTCTTAAAGGAACACACAATAAATATATCTTTATAATATATAATAATTATATTATTAAAGATAGCAGATGAGTGTAAAAAAACAATTATTTGAAAGTACTACTATAAATGCTTTTATAATTATATAGTTGAGTATATTTTCTAAGGATTGGGGTTTATGGGAGATTATAATTACAAGTTGGACGTCTTTGAAGGTCCTCTTGATTTGCTGCTGCATCTCATTGAAAAACATAAAATAGAAATCACCGATATTCCTATCGTTGAGATAACGAGTCAATACTTGGAGTATCTAGATAACTGGAACCATTTTGATATTCACTATAGTAGTGAATTTCTTGTTATGGCTTCCACCTTATTACAAATCAAATCGCGTATGCTATTGCCTAAGGCTGAACCTGAGCCAGAGGATGCTGAAGATCCACGGGATGAGTTAGTAGCTAAATTAGTTGAGTTTAAAAAGATTAAAGATTTTACATCTCTATTGATGGAGCGAACAGCCGTATCAGCAAATGTTTTTAGTCGTCCTGAAGAAACGAGTGTTCTCGGTTTAGATAATGTATATAATCTAGAACTTTCACAGTTATATCAAATCTTTTACCAAACCTTAAAACGGGCTAAAGAAATACCTGAAGAGGAGCCTATTCGAGAGGTTAAGGTAGAAAAAGATACGTATAGTTTAGATGATATGATTCTATCCTTGTCGAGTCGTATACGTCGTGGTGAAAGTTTACATTTTAGGGAATTATTAGTAGCTATAGAAACCAAAAGTGGTATGGTAACAATCTTTATGGCTGTTCTTGAATTGTTAAAAGCAGCAAGTAATGGAAATGCGCTACGAAGATGATGATATTATATTCACTGCTGCTTTAGATGGAGCCGTGTAGAAAGGGGACTATATGAGCTTACCAACAATGCATTTAGAGGCTGTTTTGTTTGCAGCGGCAAAACCTATATCAATCGATATGTTAGAAGAGGTGTTCGGTCTTTCACGAGACGACATACAAGACTATATAAATGAATTAAAACGGGAGTTAGAAGATCAACATCGAGGTATTCGACTTCGTATATCTGGGGCTGGTGTCGAATTAGTTAGTGCTATGGAAAGTGCTGATTATGTGGGACATATCCGCAAGCGAGAAGATAAACTGTCTAATGCGGCTATGGAAACACTGGCAGTTATTGCTTATAAGCAACCAATTACTAAAGCTGAAATTGAAGAAGTACGCGGTGTAAATAGTGATAAAATTATAAAACAATTGCTTACTAGATCTCTTATAGCTGAGTTAGGCCATAAAGATACTGTAGGCAGACCTATTCTATATGGTACGACTGATGAATTTTTAAGAAGTGCTGGTGTAGAATCGATAGAAGCTTTATATCAAGAAGTTTCGGAAGCAGAAGGATAATATGGAACGATTACAAAAATATATTGCTAGTTGTGGTGTTGCATCACGACGTAAAGCAGAAGAACTAATTACAGAGGGGAAGGTACAGGTTAATGGCCGAAAGGTTACAGAGCTTGGCATGAAAATTAATCCTCAAAAAGATAAGGTTAAGGTTAATGGCCAATTATTGGCTCAGGAAAAGCCTGTATATTATTTATTAAATAAACCAAAAGGTGTCATTACATCTGTGTCTGACCCTCAAGGTCGAGAAACTGTTTTAGATTATATTAAAAATGAATCTAAACGCATTTATCCTGTGGGACGTCTCGACTTGTATACAGAAGGTTTATTACTACTTACTAATGATGGTGAGTTAGCACAAAACTTAACACATCCCTCTAAAGGTGTGGAAAAAACTTATGAAGTGCGCATCAAAGGTCGCGTTCGCGATGAAGACTTACAAGTTATCGCTAATGGTGTGAAGGTTGAAGACGGTATGACTGCACCTGCTACAATTGTAGATTTAGGTTTTGATGATCATAATGGTGTACATGAAATAGAGATCACTATCCATGAAGGTCGTAATCGACAAGTACGCCGTATGTTTGAACACTTTGGGTACCGCATTCATAACTTAAAACGTATTGCCTATGCTGGTCTTACCTTGGGCGGTGTTAAACGCGGTGCTTCTCGTCAGCTTACAATTCGTGAAGTGAAAGCTCTAAAAGCGTTAGAAACGGGTAAGAAATGAAACAAATCATAGTCATTGGTGGTGGTGCGGCAGGCTTAATGGCAGCTGTGATAGCTGGCCGTGAAGGAGCTCGTGTCATCTTATTAGAAAAAATGAATATGGTTGGTAAGAAAGATGGGCATTACCGGTAAAGGTCGCTGTAATATTACTAAATAGTGCAGATATGGCTGAGTTTATTAAAAATACACCTGGTAATGGTAAGTTCTTATATGGTGCATATGAACGTTTCAGCAATGAGGACCTTTTAGATTTACTACATAGTTGGGGCTTAAAAACCAAGATTGAACGAGGGGGCCGTGTGTTCCCTGAATCCGACTCTGCTTTAGAGGTTCGCAATACGTTCATGAAAATCCTTAAAAAGTATAATGTTCAAGTTCATTTGAATGAACCTGTTACATCTATTACAGTAAAGGATAATCGCGTAGTAGGCGTTACAACAGACAAGGAACAATATGCTTGTGATGCTGCCATCATTTGTACAGGCGGTGCATCTTATCCATTAACAGGTTCAACTGGTGATGGTTATGTTTTAGCTGAAAAAGTGGGACATACGATCACTGATATTCGTCCATCTTTGGTACCTATCGTTACAAACGAAGCATGGGTAAAAGACATTATGGGGCTTAGTCTTCGTAATGTTGAAGTGTCTGTAGTTTCTAAGAATAAAGTACAGGCCAAACAATTTGGGGAAATGATGTTTACTCATTTTGGCATTACGGGCCCTACGATTTTGTCTTTAAGTCATACAGTAGGTAAGTTGCTACGTAAGAAGAACCCTCAAATTACAATTGAAATCAATCTTAAGCCTGCTTTGACTGCTGAGGTATTGGATAAACGATTACAAAAGGACTTTGATATATATTCTAAAAAACAATTAGCTAATGGTATGAAAGACTTACTTCCGGTAAATCTCATTCCCATAGTTATTAAGCTAGCTGAATTAGATCCATCAAAACCAATTAATCAAATTACAAAGAAAGAACGATTGCGCCTATGTCATGTGTTACAACATATGACATTAACAGTTAAGGAATTACGCCCTGTGGCTGAAGCAATTGTTACAGCTGGCGGTATTTCTTTGAAAGAGTTTAATCCTAAAACGATGGAGTCTAAATTGATTACTGGTTTATATGGCGCTGGTGAAGTGTTAGATATCGATGCTTTCACAGGAGGCTATAATCTACAAGCAGCCTTTTCCACAGGCTATGTGGCGGCCATGCATGCCGTACACGGTGATGAAGAATAGAGGTTATTATGAGCACTAAAAAAATTGCCATTGCTATCGATGGTCCTGCAGGAGCTGGTAAAAGTAGTATTTCTAAAGTAGTGGCTAATGAATTAGGGTATTTATATATTGATACAGGTGCCATGTACCGTGGTGTAACATGGGCCGTTCTAGATAGTAATATCGATGTTAATGACCAAGAAGCTGTAGAAGCTTTATTGCCATCATTAAATTTAACATTAGAGCCTAGTGCAGCAGCATGTAAAGTTTTTGTTAAAGGTAAAGATGTAACATCATTAATACGCCAACAACAAATCAATGAAAATGTATCTAAGATTGCTTCTTATAAAGGAGTTCGACAATATTTGGTAGAACGTCAACAAGCGATGGCCGCTGTTGGTGGTGTTATTTTGGACGGTCGAGATATTGGCTCTGTTGTATTGCCTGATGCAGAGTTAAAAATATATTTAACTGCTTCTGTGGATGCTCGTGCTAAACGAAGATGGCTAGAAGTACAAGGTACACCAAATGAGCAGACTTTAGATGAAATTAAAAAGAATGTTGAAAGTCGCGATGAAATGGATAAGAGACGAGAGGAATCTCCTCTAGTATGTGTCGATGATGCAGTAATAGTAGATTCTAGCAATATGGATTTCGACGAAACTGTGGCTTATATGTTGAAGTTAATACAGGAGACAATTAATCATGAATAAATTTTCTACCTGGCTATGGCGCACTGCTTTCTGGCTCCGCTATAAGGTAGGGTATGGATTGAAAGTATATGGACGGGATAATTTTCCTATGGAAGGTCCTGTTATTGTAGTACCGAATCACTTAAGTAATAATGATCCACCTATCTGTGGCTATGCACTACCTAGACACGTACATTTCATGGCAAAACAAGAATTGTTTGTGAATCCTATTTCTCGTTTTATTTGTACTTGGCTTGGTGCATTCCCATTAAATAGAGGCGCTATCGATAAAGTTGCTATCCGCCATGCTATGGAGTTACTAAAAAATAACAAAGTATTAGGTATCTTTGCAGAAGGCAATCGTCAAAAAAGTGGCAAACTTGGTAAATTCCACGATGGAGCAGCATCAATTGCGCTAAGAACTGGTGTTAGCATTGTGCCTGTAGCTATTATTGGCTCTTATAATATGGAGCGCGATAAGGTAGCTTGTATTATTGGAAAACCTATACCTGTAGAAAAGGAAAAGGCTACTCCAGAAGCAATCAAAAAAGTAAATGATCAAGTAAAAGGTGAAATCCAACGAATGATTGATTCTTATCATGAAAATCGTGTAGAGGAGACTTTATGGAAATAATTTTGGCTGAGAACCATGGTTTTTGCTATGGTGTAAAACGAGCCGTTGAAATGGCGAATGAAGCCGCTAATAGTGATGGCAAAAGCTATACATTAGGGCCTATTATTCACAATCCTCAAGTTGTAGGTCGTCTTGAAGATAAAGGGGTTAGTCCTATTCAAGAAGTATCTGACATTGAAGAGGGGACAATGATTATACGATCTCATGGTGTTGGTCCTGCTATTTATGAAGAGGCAGAAGAAAAGGGTTTACATATTGTAGATGCTACATGTCCTTATGTAAAAAAGGCACAACAAGATGCAAAGTCTGTCATTGAAGATGGGATGACTTTGGTGATTTTGGGAGAAAAACCATCCCTGAGGTTAAAAGCATCAATTTATGGGCGAATAACGAAGGAATAATCATCGAAGATGAAGAATCCGCTAAAAAACTACAAATTGTGGAAAAAAATGGGCGTTGTTGTACAAACAACCTTTTCACAATTCAAATTTAACAGTATAATAGACATATTAGAGAAAAAAATCTAAGAATCTTAAGGTTTTCAAAACGATATGCAATGCAACGCAAGAACGACAGAACTCTGCCGTTGAATTAGCACGTAATGTAGATCTTATGATTGTGGTAGGGCGGGTAAGAACAGCGGCAATACAAAACCGATTGGCAGAGGTTTGTCGTGACGTTGGATGTACAACTTATCACATTGAAACTTCTACTGAATTACAACTGGAATGGTTTAACCGAGTACAGACTGTAGGAGTAACAGCAGGAGCATCGACTCCCCGACTGGATTATTAAGGAGGTCATTGAGACAATGAAAGATTTTGCAGAATTATTAGCGACCGAAGGTCAAGAAGAATTTAAGAAAGGGAACGTTGTAGAAGGTACAGTAGTTCAAGTTGAAGATGAACGCGCTTATGTATCTTTTGGCTACAAAACTGAAGCCATTTTGAACAGAACTGAAATTTCTTATCCAGCACCAGAATCTGCCAAAGATGTGTTAAAAAATGGTGATGAAATTAAAGCAGTTATCATGAATCACATCAAAGAAGATAATCCTATTTATCTTTCCATGACTCGCTTGGCTAAAGATGAAGATTGGCAATATGTTATCGAAGCACAAGAAAAAGATGAAGCTATCGTATGTAAAGGTATTGATGCTATCCCAGCAGGTTTGGTAGTAACAGTTAAATCCCTTCGTGGTTTCATTCCATTGTCCCAAGGTGATGTTCACTTCGTGAAATCCTTGGACAACTTGGTTGGTACAGAATTCGAAGCTAAAGTACTTGAAATCGATGAAAAGAAAAACCGTTTGGTTCTTTCCCGTCGTGCAGTATTAGAAGTTGAACGTCAAGCTAAATTAGCTGAAGCATTGAAAAACATCAACGTTGGCGAAAACTATAAAGGTATCGTTCGTAAAATCATGCCTTATGGTGCTTTCGTAGATATCGGCGGTATTGAAGGTTTACTTCACATTTCCGACATTTCTTGGCAAAAAATCAAAAAGTGGAAGATGTTCTTTCCGTTGGTCAAGAAATCGAAGTTAAATTACAATCCTTCGACGCTGAAAGCAACAAATTATCCTTGTCCTTGAAAGCTTTGTCTAAGAGCCCATGGGACGTAGCTGAAGAAACATTGCATGTTGGCGATGTTATCAACGGCAAAGTTGTTCGTTTGGTAGCTTACGGTGCATTCGTAGCTGTTAACGATGACATTCAAGGTTTACTTCACATTTCCCAAATTACAAAAACAACGTAATGCGAAAGTTGAAGATTACTTGAACCGCGGTCAAGAAGTTGAAGTTAAAATCATTTCTCTTAACAAAGATGAAAAGAAATTGGGTTTGGCTTTAACTGAAATGATGGAATCCAAAGAAACTGCAGAAGACGCTGAATAATTCATTGTCTAATATAAGGCTAACCAAGGTTTACTTGGTTAGCCTTTTTGCGTACTATACGTAGAATATGATAAAAATATAGTAATGTATTAGATTAGATAATGAGGTGAAACTATGGCAAAACCATTAGTGGCCGTTGTAGGCCGTCCAAATGTAGGTAAATCTACACTTTTTAATGCCATTGTTAATAAACGTATCTCTATAGTCGAAGATATTCCCGGTGTTACACGGGACCGTATTTACTTCGATGCAGAGTGGTTAAATCGTGAATTTACAATGATCGATACAGGTGGTATCGAATTCATTACTGAAAATAGCCATGTTATTCCAAAAATGATGCGATTACAAGCTGAATTGGCTATCGAAGAAGCGGATGTAATCTTATTTGTCGTTGATGGTAAACAAGGTATTGTGCCAGCTGATGAAGAGGTTGCAAATATTTTGCGCGCTAGTGGTAAACCTGTAGTTCTTGTAGTTAACAAGATTGATAGCGTAAATCAAGAGCCTAATATTTATGAATTTTACAATCTTGGCTTAGGTGATCCTATTGGTATTTCTGCAAAAAATCTAATGAACTTAGGTGATTTGCTTGATGATACCGTGAAACATTTCCCTCCTGTAGGTACTAATGTAGATGACGAAGATACAATTCATGTTGCTATTATTGGTCGTCCAAATGTTGGTAAATCTTCTTTGACAAATGCCTTATTAGGTCAAGATCGTGTTATCGTATCTGATGTAGCAGGTACTACTCGTGATTCCATCGATACATATTGGACACATGGGGATCAAAAATTTGTACTTATCGATACAGCTGGTATGCGTCGCAAATCTAAAATTGATGAAGCTGTAGAACGATATAGTATTGTACGCTCTTTGCGATCCGTAGACCGTTCTGATATTGTTGTTCTTGTGCTAGATGCACAGGATGGTGTTACCGAACAAGACAAGAAGATTGCAGGTTATGCTTATGAAGCAGGTAAGGGTGTAGTCATTGTTGTTAATAAATGGGATCTCGTTGAAAAAGACGATAAAACAACATTGCGCTTCACTGAAGATATTTATGAGGAATTAGGCTTCTTGCAATTTGCACCGATTCTATTTGCATCTGCTTTGACTAAGCAACGTATACATCGATTGGCAGATATGTTGAAATTCGTATCCGAACAACAATATCGTCGTGTATCTACTGGTACGTTGAATCAATTGTTACAAGATGTGCAAACAGTAAATCCAGTACCATCTCGCAATGGTAGAATTCCTAAGATTTACTATATGACACAAGCAAGTGTCAAGCCACCGACCTTTATTTTGTTTGTAAATGAACCTGAGTTAATTCACTTCTCTTATATGCGTTTCTTAGAGAATCGTTTGCGTGAGTCCTTCGGCTCGAAGGTACTCCAATTCGCTTAGTATTACGTGGTAAGAAACGAGATGATGAAGACTAATGGATATTATGATTATCGTTTATGCTGTATTAGCGTATTTTATAGGTTCAATTCCTAGTGGCTTAATCATTGGCAAAACTTTCTTTAATACAGATGTACGCCAATATGGATCGAAAGAATATAGGGGCTACCAATACATATCGTGTTATCGGTCTCAAAGCTGCATTACCAGTATTTTTATGTGATGCTCTAAAAGGTGCTTCTGGGGTAGTATTATTATCCTCTTATGGACCTATGTATATGATTTTAGGTGGTATCCTTGCTATGATGGGCCATAACTGGTCTATATTCTTAGGGTTCAAAGGTGGTCGTGGCGTTGCTACAGGATTAGGCGTTCTCATTGCTCTTTCTCCTTTAGTAGCATTGATTTGCTTCCTTGTGTGGGGCATCATCGTATATTTTCACCAAGCTTGTATCCTTAGGATCTATTGTAGCTGCTGCATTAGTACCTGTATTGATGTACGTTACAGGTGAATCTTATTGGTTTGTTGGCTTTGGTGGATTAGCTGCGTTATTTGTTATAGTTCGTCACTGGGATAATATTAAACGTCTACTTGCAGGTAATGAGTTAAAAGTAGAACGTATTAAAAAGGATTAATGTATGAATGTTGTTGTTATAGGCTCTGGTAGTTGGGGCACAGCCCTTGCTATTAAATCCGTTTTAGCTGGAAATACTACAACTTTATATTGTCGTCGCCCAGAATTTGCTGACCAATTGGCTAAAGATTTAGAAAATAAAGATTACTTGCCAGGTGTAGAGCTACCTAAAGAGTTACTATATAGCTCTGATTTAGAGACTTCTATTAGAAATGCAGAAGTTGTTTTAATGGTTACACCTTCTGTACATGTCCGTACGAGCTTAGAGTCTATAAAAGCCTTATGCCCATAAAAATCAATCTTATATTCTTTGTTCAAAAGGGGTTGAACGAACAACAGGTAAATTATTAACCACTGTTATGAAAGAGGTTCTAGGTCCAGTTGGTTGTCACTTGGCTGTTCTTTCTGGTCCAAATCACGCAGAAGAGATTGGGCGTAATTTACCGGCTGCTTCTGTATTGAGTACAGAGGATTTAGAGGTGGCTACTACACTTCAAAAAGCATTATGTAGCCAAAGTTTTAGAATTTATGCCAATACTGATATCATAGGTGTTGAACTTGCTGGTGCTACAAAGAATATTATCGCTTTAGCTGCTGGTATTGTTGATGGCCTTAAACTTGGCGACAATTGTAAGGCCTTATTATTAACGAGAGGCCTACATGAGATGACTCGATTTGGGGTTGCCTTAGGTGCTCAGAAAGAAACTTACGCTGGTCTAGCCGGTATGGGCGATTTAATTGCTACTTGTATGAGTCCTCATGGTCGTAACCGTGCGGCTGGTCAAAAGCTTGCAGATGGTAAGACTATGGACTACATCATTAATCATACAAATATGGTGGTGGAAGGTTTTTTTGCCACCGATATTGTATATAAAATGGCTTGTGAATATCAAATTGAAATGCCTATAACTAAAAGCCTTTGTATGAGATCTTTATATGAGGAAAAGTCTCCTGCTTTAGCCTTAGCTGAGTTAATGGGGCGCGATATTAAAATTGAAGTATCATAAATAAAAGATACTTTTTAATTTGGTTATTTATATACTATAATTAATGAGTATAATCTTGTGAGGGTTGTATGCGAATTATTGGCGGAACTGCGAAGGGACATGCTATAAAAGCACCTAAAGGGGTTGATACTAGACCTACACTTGATCGTGTTCGGGAAAGTGTATTTCAATGTATTAGCTAATAGAGGCATATTTGGTACAGACGTATTAGATATATTTTCTGGCACTGGTGCAGTAGCAATTGAAGCCTTAAGTCGCGGTGCAGCACATGCAGTAGCGGTAGACTTTAAAACGGGAAAATTAATTTTAGAGAATGCTAAACATTGTCATGTGGATGATCGGTTAGAAATTATTCCGAGGAAACTTTCACAATTAAAAAATTATATAGTGGGGCGACAGTTCGATTATATTTTTTCTGATCCTCCATATGAGAATGGATTTATACAAGATACCATAGATTTGGTTGTGACCTATGATTTATTAAAACCTGAAGGTGTTTTATTACTAGAGCATCATAAGGATGAGGTTTTTAGTTTACCTGAATCATGGGAGTGTATAAAAGAACAGAAATTTGGTTATACGATGGTTTCCTATTTTGTAAACACAGCTGAAAGGAGCTAATCCTGTGCGTATAGGTGTATGTCCGGGTAGTTTTGACCCAGTTACTAATGGACATGTTGATATTTTTGAACGGGGCAGTCGATTAGTTGATAAATTAATTATTGCTGTTAGCTCAAATCCGAATAAAAATTCCTTATTTACCATGGAAGAACGGGTTGCGATGATTCGAAATTCTGTCAAACATATTCCTAATGTTGAAATTGATTGTACAGGTGGTTTGCTTAATGAATATGTTAAATCAAAGAATGCTACTATTATCATTCGTGGTTTGCGTGCATTGAGCGACTTTGAATATGAATTTCAGCGTGCTTTGTTTGCAAAATATTTGGATGATGACATCGAAACAGTATTTATTATGACAAATAACAAATACTCTTTTGTCAGCTCCACAGGTATTCGAGAACTAGCTAAATTTGGTGGCAAACTAGATGGTCTAGTTCCGGATGATGTTAAGGAAAAACTTGAAGAACGATTTAATACGGTCCATAATAAATAGGGGTGAAATGTATGAAAACAGAAAAATTATTAGAAGATTTAGAGGTTCTTATTGAATCTAGCAGCCGTATTCCTATGACTACAAAACGTATGGTCGAGGAAGACGAAATTATGCGTATTATCGATTCTATTCAAGAGTCCTTTACCATTGGAACTTGAAGAGTCTCGTCGTATTGTAGCCGATAAAGATAAAGTACTAGCTGATGCTCAACGTCAAGCTGAAACTTTGATTGATCAAGCTAAAGACTACATTGCTAAATTAACTGCTGAAAGTGAACTAGTTAAACAAGCTCAAGAACAAGCTAATCAAATTATCAATGCTGCAAACCAATCATCTGAAGAATTGAAATCCAGCTCCATTCAATATGCTGGTGACGTTCTTAAATATGTAGAAAATAACTTAGAGAAAACATTGGAAAGCTTACGTCAAAACCGTGAAAGTTTAAAACAAACTGAACAACGTACAGAAGAAAACCAATAATATAAATTAACGGCTAGATACGATGTATCTAGCCGTTTTATATTTATTTAGTTCGTTATAATTAATATGTGCACATATTGAAATTTTTGAATTATAAAAAAAGCGAAGTGACTGCACCTCCAAAAAAATTGCGTCCAATTTTTGGGGTCAGTTCAGCCCTTCTTTTTTGAGAATCATTCAGTATAATTTGTCTGGTTTTTTTAGGCTCTACAATCATAGTTTGATGTGTATTAAAAAAATAACGAAAATCTAAAGAGGTGCTCCAGGCGGTTTTTTTGATATTTTTTTAATGTATGTATAGTCTACAGGAACTTTACTAGTTTCTCGTGCCTTACTAAAGTAGGCTGCATATTGTGCTACTTTAGATAAAAATCATGTCATCTGGTTCAACATTAAGTCTTAAGATAAGGTGAGAGCCTTGAATGTCTTGCGTGTGGAACCAAATGTCCGTTGGTTTAGCAAAACGATGCGTTAAATATTCATTTTGCTGATTGTTACGACCGATAAACATTTCACCTTCGTCAATTGTTAAGTGAATGTAGTTAGATTTACCTAGCTTATAGGATAGTGGCTTTTTAGATTTTTTTATAATGCCCGCATCCATACATTCTTTGCGAATTTCTTCTAAACTTTCACGAGTAGTAGCAAGCGATATACTATACAAAATTGACTTTAAGTATTCAAGTTTTGTTGTACTTGCGTTAAGTTGGTATTTACCGCTGACCATACGATTCTTTTAAGTTTAGTGTAAAGTTTGTAATACCATTGTGCATTTTCTACAATCGTTAGATTTGGGTTTAATGGTATTGTGAGTATTTCTCCTTCATCAGAAAGGAGATTTTGTAATTCAATGGATGGTTCGTATTGCACTTGAAGGTGTGCATTAATCATTAATAAATCACCATATAATTTATAGGTATCCATTTTGTTTGTGTCTTCTAATTCATCTTTGATCTTTTGGTGACGAACTTCTTCTTTTTTTGATTGCCGCTGTTAAGATCTTTTTCTAATTCTTTATCTGCTGTGTGAATTGCTTTTTGTATTGTGAATTGATTTCTTCTAAAGCTTCAGAAATAGTTTCGTATGCTATCACAACATTATAGTTGTGTAAGATAAAGGGGAGAATATGCTTTTTTATGGTTATCATTTACTAAGGAGAGTAATCCATTGCTGTTTTGAAGCATCAATTTTTAAATCGTATAAGGCATTTGCTAACTTGTCGACTTGTGATGGCTCTAAATCAGTTATAATTTCGTCACCATTTAAATTAGCATTATATAAAACCTCATCAAGTAAAGGTTTACCAAAGCCGTTAAAAATAGCGCGAATAGATTGTTGAACACTGCCATTACCAAAGGAGACTAGTAAATTTCTAATCTCATTATAATCAAAGTCCATTAGACTAACGCGATTAGCATTTGGTGGTAACTCGTATTGAAGTTTAGAGCTAATAGAACGCTCACGGTTCATCAGTGGAGAAACATGAATTAAAGATTCCAAGATGACTCCATCTTGTACAAAGATACAGTTAGAATATTTGCCCATTAATTCAACATAAATAAGTGTACTTGTGATGGAACCATCCATTTCTAGTTTATCCGTTTGGATGCACATGATACGGTCCCCATTGATTTGTTCGACTTTTACAATGCGGCTACCTTCGATATGTTTACGTAAGAACATACAAAGTGAGCTAGGTTCTTTTGGTAAATCTTGCAGTGGCTTGCTAAGATACATGGCTGGGGTAGCACCTACGGTGATGATCAAGTTTTGATCTTCATTAAGGGCTCGAATTTTAAATAATAGTGTAGTTTTATCTATTTGATATAGTTTTTGTATTTGACCAGTTTGTAATCGCTCATGTAACTCTTTAGCGAGTACAGACATGGTAAGACCATCTAAATTCATAGTACTCCTTTCAAATTTATTTAGAAGTATAGTTTAGTATACCATAGTGTACATATAATTCTTAGTATTTAAACACGGATTGTGTAATTCATGGTACAATAATAAAAACTACTAAGGAGGATATCTTATGAAAAGTATGACCGGTTTTGGTTCTGGAACAGCAACCAAAGATGGCATTACCTGTACGGTAGAAATTAAGTCCGTCAATGCTCGTTTCTTGGATTTATTTATACGTTGTCCAAAACAAATGAATCCTTTTGAAAGTATCATTCGTGGGATGGTACAAGATCGTATAAATCGCGGTAAGGTAGAGGTATCGGTTTCTATTCAAGATGCGGGTGAGAGACCTAAAACGTTTACTATAAATAGTGTATTAAGAAAACAAATTCAAGAATTGCTCGTTCAAGAAGAATTTTATGATGATCCCAAAAAGGTACCATTACAAGCTGTAAATTCAATTTCTAATGATTGGATTCAACAACAAGATACTCCCATTGCAGAAGAGGTACTTTCAGATATAGTGAAAGAATCTACAAGTTCTGCATTAGATGCCTTTGATAGCTATGCGAGCTGTGGAAGGTGAACATATTCAACGAGATTTAGTGGAGCGCATAGTCACACTAGAAAATATTATTTCTCATATTGATACTAATAAATCTGGTGCTGTAGAAGCATATCGTGAACATATTAGAAGTAAAATTCAAGAGTATTTAGTTTCTTTAGAATCGAGTATCAGCGAAGAGCGTTTTCTACAGGAAATTGCTATATTAGCTGATAAGACTGATATTACGGAAGAGATTGTCCGATTCAGCTCACATGTGGTACAATTAAAAAACACACTTACAGATGAAAAATCCAATCGGTCGAAAGGTCGATTTTATTTTGCAAGAAATGAATCGTGAAGTAAATACAATTGGATCCAAGGCGATGGATTCCAAAGTATTACAGAGTTTGTGGTTCAACTTAAATGTGAGTTAGAGAAAATTAGAGAACAAGTACAGAATGTAGAGTGATAGGAGGTCCATGAATGAGTATTCAATTGCTGAATATAGGCTTTGGTAATATGGTATCTGCTAACCGTGTTATGGCAATCATTAGTCCCTGAATCTGCACCGATTAAGCGAATGGTTCAAGATGCTAGAGATAAGGGCCTGCTCATTGATGCTACATATGGTCGTAAGACTCGTGCTGTATTAGTTATGGATAGTGGTCAAATTGTATTATCTGCAATTCAACCGGAAACCGTAGCACATCGACTTGTGCAACATGATGTAGATGTAGATACAGTGGAATCATAGGAGTACATATGTCAGACAGAGGATTATTAATCGTTATATCCGGGCCATCTGGCGCAGGTAAAGGTACGATTTGTGCGAATATTCGTAAAGAAATGCCTAATTTAGTTTATTCCGTTTCTATGACCACACGTGCAGCGCGTGTTGGTGAAGAGGAAGGGGTTAACTATTTCTTCCGCTCCAAGGAGGAATTTGAGATTTTACTCAGTGAAGATGCATTCTTGGAGTATGCAAAGGTATATGATAATTACTATGGTACGCCTAAACAACATGTAATGGATTTATTAGATGATGGTAAAAGTGTACTATTAGAAATTGATATTCAAGGTGCTATGCAAGTTAAGGAACGCTTTTAGTGATGCCGTATTTATTTATATTGTACCGCCATCCTTAACTGAATTATCTGAACGATTACATAATCGTGGTACTGATGCAAAAGAGGTTATTGATAAACGATTTGTCATTAGCTTGTTCAGAATTGGCATTAGCTCATCGATATGACTATATCGTTGTAAATGATGATTTAGCGGAAGCGTCTGAAAAAGTAGCATCAATTTTGCGTGCAGAAGCTTGTAAGATCTCACGTAATAAAGAACAAATCCAATATATTTATAAACAGTATCAAGAGTCTAAGGAGAAGTGATAGTATGATGGTAAAACCTCCATTGAAAAAATTAGAAAGTCAAGTAGATAGCAAATATACATTAGTAACATTAGCAGCTAAACGGGCTCGTGAATTAACAGACGGCGAAGCATGCCTAGCTGAATCTACACATGCAACTGACAAGCCTGTTTCCTTGGCATTCTATGAAATTGCTGAAGGTGAAGTGACGTATAAACGTACTAAAGAAGGCATTAAATAAGATAAATCAATTCCTTGTATCCTTGATACAAGGAATTTTTAAAAGGAGAAGAACATGCGCGGAAAACATATCATTGTCGCAGTCTCTGCTGGTATTGCAGCATATAAGGCAATTGAAGTGGTTAGTCGTCTTCGTAAAAAAGGGGCAGAGGTCAAGGTTGTGATGACTCGTAATGCTACGAATATTGCATCACCATTGACCTTTGGTGAGATTAGTGGTCACCCTGTAGCATTAGACATGTTTGAACAAGTGCATCAATGGGATGTGGAGCATATTGCATTGGCTACATGGGCTGATGCGTATGTAGTAGTACCAGCTACAGCTAATGTAATCGGTAAAATCTATGCTGGTATTGCAGATGATATGTTGACTACTACTATTTTGGCAACTACAGCACCTAAATATATTTGCCCTGCTATGAATACAGAAATGTATAACAATCCAATTACGCAACGTAACCTAGAAGGTCTACGTTCCTTGGGTTATCATATTATGGAACCTGCTGAAGGTTGGCTTGCTTGTGGCGTTACAGGTGTTGGTCGCTTGCCAGAGCCTGTAGCTATTGTAGAATGGCTTGAAGCCCATCTGTGTAAAACTTTTGAACTTGAAGGTACTACAGTGCTTGTCACTGCTGGTGGTACTCAGGAGAACATAGATCCAGTTCGTTATATTGGAAATCGTTCTAGCGGTAAAATGGGATATGCTATTGCTGAACAAGCTGTACGAATGGGTGCGAATGTCATTTTAGTGAGTGCCCCTACATCTTTATCAGTACCAAGTGGTGTTGAATTTGTTCCAGTAGATTCTGCACTTTCCATGCAAGAAGCTGTTGAATCTAGATATAAAAATGTAGATGTTGTGGTTATGGCGGCAGCGGTTTCCGATTTTAGAGTGCTTCATAAAGCGGAGCAAAAGATTAAGAAAATGGAATCTATGACGCTGGAGCTTGTAAAGAATCCAGATATTTTACAAGGTTTAGGATCTCATAAAGAACATCAAATCCTTGTTGGCTTTGCGGCAGAAACAGAGCATGTAATCAAGTATGGTCAAGATAAAGTAGCTAGAAAAAAACTTAGATATGCTTGTAGCGAAACGATGTAAGCAAATCTAATGCTGGATTTAACGTAGATACAAACGAAGGTTATTTCTTATATCCTGATAAAGAGCCTAAAAGAAATGGCTAATATGAAGAAAATCTGAATTAGCTCAATATATTATGAAAGAAGTAGTTGAGTTAGTAGCAAATAAACACCTTTAATATCAAATTTTTTTGTGTAGTTTGAGAAAGGTGTGTTATTTATATGTTTGCTATTCAAAAAAAGCATATTTAAATGGATCCTTAAGTAAAGATAAATGGAGTAATAATATTATTGCTGGCTTAGTGGTAGGAGTTGTAGCCTTACCTTTAGCCATGGCCTTTGCTATCGCAAGTGGTGTAACACCTCAAGCTGGTATTTATACAGCTATCATTGCCGGTATCTTTGTATCTTTGTTTGGCGGCTCACCCGTACAGATAGCAGGGCCTACAGGGGCGTTTATTGTCTTATTGAGCAGTATCGTTGTTAATTATGGTTTTGATGGCTTGCAAATTGCAACCATGATGGCTGGCGTTATGCTTATTTTAATGAGTATAGCTAAATTAGGTACTGTTATAAGATTTATACCAACGCCGGTTATTATGGGCTTTACTGCGGGTATCGGTGTTACTATTTGGGTAGGTCAATGGCCATACTTCTTTGGATTCCCTCAGTTACCGTATATACCTCATTTCCATGAAAAATTATGGGCTATGATTCAATCATTGCCGTATTCTGATATACCAACCTTAGGGATTGCCTTACTGAGTTTAATAATTTTATTAGTATTGCCGAAAATTCCTTATATTAATAAAGTTCCAGCTCCAATTGTAGCCATGATGGTTGCTACAGTCATACAAGCTGTTTATCAGTTTCCAAACCGTTTTGACTATAGGTAGTGCTTTTGGTGGTATTCCACAAGGTTTACCTGCATTTCTCCATGCCAAACTTTGATTTTGATAAAATCTTAACATTAATTGGTCCAGCTTTTACAATTGCCATGCTAGGTGCTATTGAGTCCTTATTGTCTGCAGTAGTGGCAGATGGTATGAGTGGTACTAAGCATGAGTCTAATACTGAGCTATTTGGACAAGGGTTAGCCAATATTTTTGCACCTTTGTTCGGCGGTATTGCATCCACAGGTGCAATTGCTCGAACGGCTACCAATATTCGGCAAGGCGGTAATTCTCCAATAGCAGGTATTGTTCACGCTATTACATTAGGCGCTATTTTATTATTTTTAGCTCCTTATGCTGTCTACATTCCATTAGCATCTATGGCAGCAATATTGTTTATAGTATCTTATAATATGAGTGATGCACCGCGTTTTATACGAATGCTCATCTTAGCACCAAGACCAGATCAGATAATCTTACTGCTCACCTTTTTCTTAACAATCTTTACCGATTTGGTAGTTGCTGTAAACGTTGGTGTGGTCCTTGCAGTCTTGCAGTTTATGCGTAAAATGGTTAATACTATCGATGTCCATGAAGCGAGTTGTGCTGAATTATCTGAACAAATTAAGCACGAAATAACACTTCATCCTGACATTATGGTATATACCGTGGAAGGACCTTTATTCTTTGGTGCCATTAGCGCTTTTGATAGAGCATTAAGTTCTATACATAAAGATCCAAAATATTTAATTATTCGTTTTGTAAAGGTGCCGTTTGTAGATTTGACGGGATTGCGTATTCTGCGAGGCATCATAGAAGAACTTCAAAAGAGAGACATTGAAGTTTTACTTAGCGATGTGAGTTACGATATTCGTAGAGAAATGTATAAATCTGACTTCTTAGATGTTCTAGGACGTCATCATATGTATCGACTGTTTGACAGTGCCCTTCATAAAGCTGAACATGATTTAGCCTTGAAAGATGGTAAAGAAGTATAATAATGACTTGCTTTCTCACTGTAAATACACTATAATATTTCTGTAACTCATCAAGAGTAGCGGAGGGATAGGCCCTGTGAAGCTACAGCAACCATTCCAAGGGGAAAGGTGCTAATTCCTATGACAAATGTCGTTAGATGGGAGGGTCTCTCATGAGTACATGAGAGGCTTTTTTTCGTATTAGGAGGATAAAATGGCTGAAAAACATATGTTTTTTACTTCTGAATCTGTTACTGAAGGCCATCCAGATAAAATAGCTGACCAAATTTCTGATGCTGTTTTGGATGCGATTATTGAAAAGGATCCAACTGCTCGTGTAGCTTGTGAAACTTTAGTTACTACTGGTCTAGTTCATGTAGTAGGTGAAATTTCTACTCACACATATGTAGATATTCCTCGCATCGTACGTGATACAGTTCGTGAAATTGGTTATACACGTGCAAAATTCGGTTTTGACTGTGATACTTGTGGTGTCCTTGTATCCATTGATGAACAGTCTGCTGATATCGCTATGGGCGTTGATGAAGCACTTGAATCTAAAGAAGGTAATGGTGAAGCACTTGATAAAATCGGTGCTGGTGACCAAGGTATGATGTTTGGTTATGCATCTAATGAAACACCTGAACTTATGCCTTTACCAATTTCTTTGGCACACCGCTTGTCCCGTCGTCTTGCGGAAGTTCGTAAAGATGGCACTTTAACATATCTTCGTCCAGATGGTAAAACTCAAGTTACTGTTGAATATGTTGATGGTAAACCTAAACGTATTGATACAATTGTTATCTCCACACAACATAGCCCTGAAGTAACTCAAGAACAAATTAAAACTGATTTGAAACGCTATGTTATCGATGCGGCTTTACCTGCAGAATTTGTTGATGAAAATACTAAATACTTCATCAATCCAACTGGTCGTTTCGTAATCGGTGGCCCTCATGGTGATGCTGGTTTAACTGGCCGTAAAATCATTGTAGATACTTACGGTGGTATGGCTCGTCATGGTGGTGGTGCTTTCTCTGGTAAAGATCCATCTAAAGTAGACCGTTCTGCAGCATATGCAGCTCGTTATGTAGCTAAAAACGTTGTAGCAGCAGGTCTTGCTGATAAATGTGAAGTACAAGTTGCTTACGCTATTGGCGTTGCGCATCCCGTATCTGTATTGGTAGATACGTTTGGTACAGCTCGCATTGAGGAAACTAAAATTCAAGAACTCGTTAAGAAACATTTCGACCTTCGTCCAGCAGGTATTATTGAAATGCTTGATTTGTTAAAACCTCATTATCGCAAAACTGCAGCATATGGTCACTTTGGTAGAACTGATGTAGATTTACCTTGGGAGCGTACTGACAAAGAAGCAATTTTAAAAGCTGAAGCTGGCTTATAATACAAAAGGTCTTAGTAGAATTTCTACTGAGACCTTTTATAGTAAATGAAAGGATATGAGTCTATGCGTGTAGCACAAGTTATTATTAACAGACCTGCCAAACAACTTCATAAACCATTGAGCTATCTAATGCCTGAAAAGTTTGGTAACGTCCTACCTGGTACTCGCGTACTCATTCCTTTAGGTCATAGTCGTGAAGAAGGAATCCTCATTGGTTATGAAGAATTAGTTGAGCCACCTGAGTTCACGTTACGAAATATAGTGCAAGTTTTAGATAGTGAGCCTTGGTTTACACCAGAAATGATGGATACGGCGCGACGTTTAAATGAGTATTATCTTTTTTCTTATGGTGATGCGCTACGTTTATTTACAGTAAATAAAACATTGAAATCCTATGAGGCACCAAAAGAAGAATGGCTTGTAGTTATGCCTGATTTTTCAATAGATCAATTTAGTGAACGAAAAAAGAAACAACGTGAATTAGCGCAATACTTACTTGAAGTCGGTGGTGCGTCTAAGGCACTATTATTAGCTAAAGGCTATTCTCGCATGGTCATAAAGCAAGTAAGTGAAGCTAAAGGGATTACTATTGAATCTCGTTTTAAAGCCACAAAAACGACCTTTACGGAGCTTTTAACGGAAGAGGTGAATATTCCTCTTACTCAAGCTCAACAAGCCGTATATGAGCCTATACAAGAGGCTATGAATAGTCATGAGCATAAAACCTTCTTACTTCATGGTGTAACCGGTAGCGGTAAAACTCAATTATATTTACGAGCTACAGCAAAATGTATTAGTCAAGATAAGACTGCTATTATCTTGGTGCCTGAAATTATATTGACCGATCAAATCGTGCGACGATTTGTGGAAACCTTTTGGCGATGAAGTTGTCGTATTCCATAGTAAATTGACCGTACAACAACGCAATAATAATTGGGAACGGTTGCGTCGTAAGGATAGTCATATTATTATTGGTGCCCGTTCGGCTGTGTTTGCTCCTGCTGAGGATATCGGTCTTATTGTTGTGGATGAAGAGCATGATACATCTTATAAACAAGAAGATATGGTTCGATACCATGCCCGTAATGTTGCCTTATGGCGTGGTGAAGCACATAATTGTCCTGTGATTTTAGGTTCTGCTACACCAGCTATTACTTCTTACTATAAAGCCAAGCAAGGAGAGTATCATTTACTTGAATTACCTCATCGTATTTTTGAACAACCTATGCCAAAGGTAACTATTGTTGATATGAAGGAAGAAATCCTCCATGGCAATTACTCTGTTTTTTCTGACGCTATGAGTAGGCTGATTCAGAAAACATTACATGAACATAATCAAATGATTATTCTATTGAACAGACGTGGTTATAGTACCTTTGTAATGTGTCGCGATTGTGGGGAAACTATTATGTGCCCTCATTGTGATGTAGCTATGGTCTATCATCAAGCAGGTGAAGAGTAGCGCTGTCACTATTGTGAACATCATGAACCGATTCCTACGGTTTGTCCAAAGTGTAATAGTAAACGCATTAAATTCTTTGGCTCAGGTACACAAAAGGTAGAGGAAGAGTTGCGACGTCATTTTAAATCGGCCCGCATTGCCCGCCTTGATCAAGACGTAACTAAAAATAAACAATTAGCAGAAGATATTTTAGCATGACTTTGGAGCTCATAAATACGATATTTTATTGGGAACTCAAATGGTATCTAAAGGTCATGACTTTAAAGATGTAACAGCAGTTGGTATTTTAACAGCTGATTCGGTTTTAAATATTCCTGTGTATACTGCTTCTGAAAGAACTTTTGATTTGCTTACCCAAACCTCTGGGACGAGCTGGTCGAGGGGATAAAACCAGGCAGTGTTGTAATACAAACATATAATCCGTTAAATTATGCTATAATAAAGAGTAAGGCTCATGATTATGTAGGCTTTTACCATGAAGAAATTCAAAATAGAAAAGCTTTAGGATATCCTCCATTTAGAGAAATGATTCACATGGTAGTGCGTCATCAAGATATGGAAACCTTAGAGTCTATTGCAAATCGAATAGTAGATGATTTGGAGGCTCATAAAGGGGATCAAGATATTCTTATTAATGGTCCTTACGAAGCAACTATAAAAAAGGTACGGGACATGTATCGCTTAGCGATTATGATCCGTGGTACTGATTTAACGAATTTGAAAGAATATATATATAACTCATGGATTTTCACGCAAGAAGGGCTACTGATTGACGTGGATCCTGTGTAGTATAGGAGTGTCAATGGCAGTATTAGATGTTGTAAAAGCAGGTCATCCCGTTTTGAAACAAGTAGCGGAACCTGTAGAACATGTTAATAAAAAACTTAGAGCCCTTATCGATGATATGGCTGAAACTATGTATAAAACGGAAGGTGTTGGTCTTGCTGCACCTCAAGTAGCTGTTTCTAAACGAATTATCGTAGTAGACGATCAAGTTGGTAGTGGACTTATTGCATTAATTAATCCTGAAATCACGCATGCTGAAGGCTCTCAAGTAGGACCTGAAGGGTGTTTAAGTGTACCTGGTTATTATGGAGATGTAGAACGTTTTAATAAGATCACCGTTAAAGGTATTGATCCACATAACAAAAAGGTTACTATTAAAGCGGAAGGTTTCTTAGCTCGTATTTTCCAGCATGAAATCGATCATTTAGAGGGTCATTTATTTATAGAAAAAGCGACAAACTTACGATTGATTGCAGATCATCCAGAGGAGAAAGAAATTGTCTAATCATAATCCTTTACGTATTGTCTTTATGGGAACGCCAGACTTTTCTGTTCCCACTTTAGAAGCGCTAATTCAAGCAGGACATACTATTGTTGGTGTGTACTGTCAGCCAGATAAACAAAAGGGTCGTGGCAAACAAGTTCAAATGCCACCGGTAAAGGTAGCTGCTTTAAAACATAACTTACCTGTTTATCAACCTGTTACTTTACGGGATGAGCAAGTGCAAGCAGAATTAGAAGCATTAAAACCTGATGTAGTAGTAGTTATTGCATATGGTAAAATCTTACCGCCATGGCTAATTCGATTACCTCAATATGGGTGTATCAATGTACATGCTTCTATTTTGCCTAACTATAGAGGGGCTGCGCCGATTCACTATGCCATTCTAAATGGGGATACTAAAACAGGTGTTACCATTATGCACATGGATGACGGACTTGATACAGGTGATATTATCGATATCGTGGAGACTGATATTTTACCTGGTGAAACGACAGGACAGTTATTTGAACGTATAGCGGTGCTTGGTGGTGAAACAATTGTTCCCGTATTAACTCGTTGGGTTAATGGGGAAATTGTGGCGATGCCACAAGATGATACAATAGCTACACATACTGCTAAGATTACAAAAGAAATGGGGCAAATAGACTGGTCTAAGCCTGCTAATGAAATTGTAAATCTCATTAGAGGACTTAATCCAGCTCCTGGATGTTATACTTACTCAGATGGAAAACGTTTAAAAAGTATGGTCTGGAGAAGTGGTTCCAAGTGATACGACTCACTGCTTGATAGATATCCGTGGTAAACATGTACCAATTGCTATATCAGCCACAACTGTGCCTGGTACAATCGTATCTAAAATAGACGGTTTAGGTGTATTTTGTGGTGATGGAAATATAATTCTATTAACAGAAGTTCAACCAGAAAATAAAAAGCGCATTTCTGCTACAGATTTTATTAATGGACATCAGATAAAGGAAGGTATCGTTTTTGGGGACTCAATTTAAACAGTACGAAACGTATCCGTTATACCTGATATTATCAACTATTACATGTGCTTTGCTCACGGCAGTACTTGGTTTTCTAATGTATGTATTAGAACCTGGGTTATTACAATTACATCCTATTGCACCTGTTATGAGTAGTGTAGTTCTTTCTATTCTGATAGGTATCATATGGTTATTATGTTTATCCCTTATTGTTGCAACTTTAGGTATTATACGGTTACATCCTATTGTTTTAAGATTAGCCAATCAGTTTATATATGGATTATTTCCATTAACCTTGGCTATCGGTAAGGTGAGAGGGGTTACTAAGGATCAACTTCGTCAGTCTATGATTGATTTAATTAATCATCTTGTGATGCTTGATATGTATACGGTTGATCCAGAACGTATATTATTATTGACGCCACATTGTCTACAAGAAAGCTCGTGTGTTCATAAGGTTACACATGACGTATACAACTGTAAGCAGTGTGGGCGATGTCAAGTTGGTAGCTTATTACAAGTGGCTAAAGACTATGGATGTCAATTTATAGTTGTCACTGGAGGTACTTTAGCACGAATGAAGGTAAAGGAAGCAAGGCCTAAAAGCTATTGTAGCAATAGCTTGCGAACGAGATTTAGCAAGTGGTATGGCTGATGTATTTCCCATCCCAGTTATTGGCGTATTAAATGAACGTCCTAATGGGCCATGTTGTAATACAACCGTAGATCCTGAACGTGTTCGTGCAGTAGTAGAACAATTGATTGGTAGGAATAGTGATGACAGAAGTAAAGAATAACCAACAACAGAATATTCGGTTGCTTGCTGTAAAAGCATTGAGCGATATTAATCGTAATGGTGCTTATGCAAATATTAAGTTGCAAGAGTATTTACAGAAAATATCATTTATCCGATTTGGATCGACGGTTTTTTACAGAACTTGTATATGGTGTTATTCGTAGAAAAAATTATTTGGATGCCATAATTGTTCACTTTGCAAAACGACCTTTGAAGAAACTTTCTTCTATGGTTGTGGAAATCCTTAGACTTGGGATTTATCAAATTATCTACATGGATAAGGTTCCTGAAAGTGCGGCGGTCAATGAATCTGTCAAACTTGCTAAGAAGTTAACACGAGGATTATCTGGTTTTGTAAATGCTATATTGAGATCCGTTTTGCGTGAATGCGATAGTATTTCTATTGGTGAACTTGCTAAGTCTGAAGCCGAAGAGATTTCTTTCATCTACAATCAACCGTTATGGCTTGTCAATTTGTGGATGAATGAAATGGGCAAAGATAAGACCGTAGACCTATGTGCTTGGTTCAATGAACAACCTCGTTTAACAGCACGTATTAATACGGTGAAAGTATCAATCGAGGATTGTATAAAAGAACTACAAAATCTAGGATGGACTATTGAACAAGATAAAGATATTCCTGAAGTAGTGTATATTGATAGTCACCAAGGGCACTTAGAAAAAGCAAAACCAGTTATAGAAGGCCATATTACCTTTATGGATAAAGCGTCTATGCTCGTTGCACATATAGTAGATCCTCAACCAGGGGACCGTATCTTTTAGATTGCTGTGCCGCACCAGGTGGTAAGTCGATGCATATGGCAAGCCTTATGAATAATACGGGCGCTATTATAAGTTGTGACATTTATGACCATAAGTTAGATCTCATGAATCAGAATGCAGAGCGATTAGGCGTATCTATTGTTTCTACTAAATTACAAGATGGTCGATATTTACCCGATAATTGGAAGGAACAATTTGATCGTGTCTTAGTTGATGCCCCTTGTTCTGGCCTTGGCATATTACAAAAGAAATTAGATATGCGTTGGCGTAAAACAGAGGACTTGCTAAATGAATTACCTCCATTACAGCTTGAAATTTTAGAAAAAGCGTCTGAAATGGTTAAGGTTAATGGCTATTTAGTATATTCCACATGTACTATCAATAGCGGTGAAAATGAGGATGTATTGGAAAAATTCCTAGCAACTCATAAGAACTTTGTTATCGATCCTGTATCCTATGAAGGGTTACCACCGGCTACAGATGGAATGATTTCTACATATCCTCCGCGAGATCATATGGATGGATTCTTTATGGCTCGTATGAAACGCCTATCATAATATAAGAAATGGAGTACCATGATAGAATTATTGGGTAAGTCTTTAGAAGAATTACAATCTATCTTTAAGACCCATAATATACAAAAAGTTTCGAGCGAAACAGTTAATCGACTATATCTATCATAGATATGTGTTCGATTTTCAAGAAATGACACAATTCCCAAAAGAATTGCGTCAATGGTTAAGTGATAATTGTGTTATCTCTTTACCTACATTAATTACAGAGTCTATATCTCCAGATGGAAAGACTAGAAAAATCCTATTGGAAATGACAGATCAAAGCCGAGTAGAAGCTGTTTTGATGGAGCAACACTATGGGTTATTCCGTATGTGTTTCATCTCAAGTAGGCTGTGCTATGGGCTGTGTATTCTGTGCCTCTACACAAGGTGGCTTATACCGCGACTTAACAGTGGCTGAAATCCTTGGTCAAGTCGTTATTTTTGGTGCCCTTACTAAAGAACAAATACATTCTGTTGTTGTTATGGGGGCAGGGGAGCCATTACAAAATTATGATAATGTGTTACAAGCTTTGCAATTGTTACATGATCCAGTGATTTGTAATATTAGTTATCGTAAGATGACTATTTCCACATGTGGTTGGGTTCCTAATATTTATAAATTAGCCGATGAAGGTTTGCCTATAACGTTGGCCCTTTCATTACATGCTACAAATAATGAAGTACGTCGTAGTATCATGCCCGTTGGTGCCCGTTATGAATTGACGGAAGTCTTAGATGCGGTAAAATATTATTATGATACAACACAACGTCGTATCACCTTTGAGTATATCCTCATAGATTCTGTTAATGCATCTATGGAGGAGGCTCATGCATTGGGACAAATCTGTAAGGATTTCCCAAATTGTCATGTTAACTTAATTCCTGTTAATGGCAATGAACATATTGAATTATATAAACCATCTATTACGAGTATGAATACATTTAAAGACATCGTTAGTTCCTATGGAGTATCTGTAACGGTACGCAAGGAAATGGGCGATGCAATCCAAGCCGCATGTGGGCAATTAAAAGCTGCTCATGGTCGGAAAAAGGAGAATCATGAATAATTTTGTTGGTTTAAGTAAAATTGGACTTGTGCGGCAGCGCAATGAAGACCGTTTCTTTATTGATGGTAACGTCTGCGCTGTCACTGATGGCATGGGTGGTTATAGCGGTGGTGAAATCGCTAGCACTTATGCTGTAGATGAAATAAGAGAATATTTGGCCTCCCTTGAAACAGTGGGGCAACAAGATTTATGCGACGCTATCATTCACGCTAATCAACGCATTGTTAATCGTGTAGCTAGTGAAGAACGCCTTGCTGGTATGGGTACTACTGCTGTTGTTACAGCAATAAAGATAATCAACTATATTGGGCAAGTGTTGGTGATAGTCGTTTGTATGTATATAGGGATGGTCTTTTAAGACAAATTACTACGGATCATTCTATGGTACAAGAATTATTAACTGCTGGAGAGATTACAAAGGATGAAATGCTAAGTCACCCTCAACGTAATTTATTGACACGCGCTGTCGGTGTCGATGAAGTACTAGAGGTTGATAGCGGTATTGAGTCGATTCTTCCCGGTGATCGTATTTTACTCTGTACTGATGGATTAAGTGGTTATGTAACAGATGATGTAATTGCTTCTGCATTACAATCTTCTGATGATAACATGATGGTTGTTGAATCATTGATGGATACTGTTTATGAAGTCGGCGCAGGAGATAATGTGACCATTGTAGTGGGAACAATCTAATCTAGAAATGGAGAAATAATGAGTACTATGAATATAAAAGGTATACTTCTAGATAACCGCTACCGAATTGTTGATAAAATTGGCGTTGGTGGAATGGCTGACGTATACCTAGGAGAAGATACCTTATTAGGTAGACAAGTAGCAATTAAAGTATTGCATGCTAATTTTGCTAATGATGATGAATTCGTAACTCGCTTTAAGCGTGAAGCACAAGCTGCAGGTAAATTAAATCATCCAAATATTGTAAATATGTATGATGTAGGTTTTGATCAAGATTTACACTACATCGTTATGGAATATGTAGACGGTGAAACGTTAAAAGAATATATTACTCGTCATGGCAGGCTATCCATAGATGAGGCTGTTAAGTTTACTATTGCTATAGCTGAAGGTCTTGAACACGCTCATACAATGGGCATTGTTCACTGTGATATAAAACCACATAATGTAATTATTACTCGGACTGGTCGTGTAAAAGTAACTGACTTTGGTATCGCTCGTGCTATGAATGCTACTAATACGGTTATGTATACGAATTCAATTTTAGGATCTGCTCACTATTTATCACCTGAGCAAGCAAGTGGAAAGCCTGTAGATGGTAATACAGATATCTATTCACTAGGTGTCGTATTGTATGAAATGCTTACAGGTCGCGTGCCATTTGAAGGGGAAACACCTATTGCGGTTGCATTAAAGCATGTTCGTGAGAAGGTGGCACCGCCAACTCGATATAATCCCTCAATTCCACCGCTTCTAGAAGCTGTTGTGATGAAGGCATTATCGAAAAATCCTACTGATCGTTTTGATTCTATTTCAGATATGATTAGTGATTTACGATTATCTCAAGGCTTTACGATGGGGAAACACAGCGTCATGAGCCATATGACTTTGCTACGCAAATGATTCCTGCTGTTGATCCTGAAGCACTTAAGGATTTCAGCACTATTCAAGAGGAACGTACAGACGAGGGTCAAAAGAAGAGTATGTTAAGTAAAATTGCATCAATTCCACAAAAATACATCGTTCTAGGTGCTGCTGTAATTTTCTTAGTAGCATTTTTAGGTGCTTTCTTAAGCTATGGTAACTTCTGGAGTAATACAACTGTGGACGTACCTAATGTTGTAGGTAAACAGGTATCTGTGGCTAAAAATATTTTAGAAGATAAACATTTACGTGTATCTACAAGTGAGGTTACAAACCCTGATGTTCCAGCGGGGCAAGTCATTTCACAAACTCCGGGAGCTGGGGAAAAGGTTAAGGAACAACGTACCATACACCTTGTTGTTTCTAAAGGTGTAGGTGATATTACTGTACCAGATTTATCTGATTTAACTGTAGATCAAGCTCGTCAAAGACTCAAAGATGTTGGCTTAGTTGTAGGTAAGATAACACAACAATCTGTAGATGGTAAAAAAGATGGTGTAGTTATTGCTCAAAGTCCTTCTGGGGATTCTAAAGTTTCTAAAGGCACTACAATTGATCTTGTTGTAAATAAAGCAAAAACTAAAAAAGTAAAAGTACCTAATCTTGTAGGTATGACATTAAAAGATGCTCGCGATACTTTGAGCAATGCTCATTTAGGTGTAAATCAAGTAGCGGGCTCTGTGGAGGAAAAATCTGTAGTCGTTGAACAAAGTATTAAAGCTGGCGATGAAATTGATGAAGGCTCCACTTTAAACCTTACTACTGAATCTAAAGAAGAGAAAAAGAAATCTGAGAAAAAAGAAGAAAGCAGTAGTAATAAGACAACTGGTACTGTAGACGTTACTGTACCATCTGGTTCTAAAAATCAAGAACTTAAAATCGTTGTAAAAGACGATGAAGGTTCCGCTGTAATTTATGATGATACTAATAAACCTGGTGATCGTATCGTTCGTAAAGTATCTGGCGTAGGTAATGTGCGTATTGAAGTATATCTCAATGGTGCATTAGTACAAGAGACTGCATTATAAGAGGTACTATGATTATAGGTATTGTTGTCAAAAATATGAATGGTTACTTTTATGTTCAAGATGATACGAGCACCATTCATGAATGCAAAGTTCGGGGTAGACTTAAGCAAGGTCGCTACAGTCTACTTGTTGGCGACCGCGTTACGATTTCGGAGGATGGGTTCGTTGAATCCATCCACGAGCGTCATAATGCAATGGTTCGTCCTGCGGTAGCTAATATTGATCAAGTTGTATTGGTTGTAGCAGCTCATGAGCCAGATATTAATGAGCTTTTACTCAATAAAATGCTTGTTATGATTGAGCATGCCGATATTCCTATCGTGCTATGTATCAATAAATGTGATTTGATGGATTCCGATACGGAAGCCATGGTTGAGATTTATAAATCAATTGGTTACGACGTATTGATGACATCCACCTATACTATGACAGGCATTGAAGATTTACGTCATGTATTACAACATAAGGTAACTGCCTTTGCAGGTCCATCTGGTGTTGGTAAAAGTAGTCTATTAAATGCGGTAGATCCTAAATTTGCCTTTCAAACTGGTGAGGTAAGTGACAAAATTAAACGTGGTAAACATACTACCCGCCATGCTTCCCTATATAGTTTAGATGCAGATTCCTTTATTATGGATACACCTGGATTTAGTGCTATTGAGTTCAACGATGTTTCTCGTGAGCGATTGCCTACATTATTCCCAGAATTTGGTGAATATGGGGATGCTTGTAAATTTAACCCTTGTTATCACGAACATGAGCCAATTTGTGGCATTAAAGAAGCTCTTGAAGCAGGTCATATTCATCAAGGAAGATATGACGCTTATATGTCTATACGTAATGATATAGAAAGTCAACGAAAGAGGTTTTAATATGATTAAAATTGCACCATCAATGCTTTCCGCAAATTTTGCGACCTTAAGCGAAGAATTACAATCTATTGAATTAGCGGGAGCTGACTTATTACATATCGACATTATGGATGGACATTTTGTGCCGAACTTAACCTTTGGTGCGCCTATTGTAAAAGCGATTCGTCCGTATACAAAATTACCTTTTGATGTGCATTTAATGGTTACAAACCCTGGTGACTATGTAGAAGAATATGCAAAAATCGGTGTAGAGTATTTTACGTTCCATCAAGAAACAGTTCCACATATGCATCGCTTAATCCAACATATTAAGCAATGTGGTATGAAAGCTGGTGTTGCTTTAAATCCAAGCACACCTGTATCAGTGCTAGAAGATGTGGCCCCGGATTTAGACATGATTTTGATTATGTCTGTAAATCCTGGCTTTGGTGGACAATCTTTTATTAAAAATGCTATTAAAAAGGTTAAACAAGCTAAGATATTGTTAGAGGAAGTAGATAATACTACGGCCGTAATTGAAGTAGATGGTGGTATTAACGATATTACATGTGTACCAATCAAACGAGCAGGGGCTACCGTACTAGTAGCTGGCTCTGCTGTGTTTGGTGCTGAAGATCGTGCTCATATGATTGAAGCCATTCGTAATAACTAGATTTATATTAGTATTGGCATTACATATTATAGGCTTAAAAAAATAATATAGTGATGACCTAAGCTACGAATTAAAGATAAGGAGTGAAGAATTCTTAAAGAATTCCTCACTCCTTGCTTGCTTTTACAATAATTATTTGTTAAAATTATTGGGTATGAAAAATATGCACGTCGGTGGACTTCGGTACTGTGCCTAATTTTGGGTGACCCGAAGGATGAAGCGGCGGAGGTTAATTAACAGGAGGTGCCACAATGGCAGTAGTATCAATGAAACAATTATTAGAGGCTGGTGTACACTTTGGTCATCAGACTAGAAGATGGAACCCTAAAATGGCGAAATTCATCTTCACTGAGCGCAATGGTATTTATATCATTGACTTGTCTAAAACAGTAAAAAAAGTAGAAGAAGCTTACTCTTTCTTGCGTGAAGTTGCTTCCCAAGGCGAAGTAATCTTGTTCGTAGGTACTAAAAAACAAGCTCAAGAAGCTATTAAAGAAGAAGCTATCCGTGCTAACATGTTCTTCGTTAACGAACGTTGGTTGGGCGGTATGTTGACTAACTTCAAAAACAATTGAAACTCGTATTAAAACGTTTAAAAACAATTGGAAGCTATGGCAGAAGATGGTACTTTCGAAGTATTGCCTAAAAAAAGAAGTTATCGGTCTTCGTCATGAAATGGAAAAATTGGAAAAATACCTTGGCGGTATCAAAGATATGCCTAAAATGCCAGGTGCACTTTTCGTAGTTGATCCTAAAAAAGAAAAAATCGCTATTGCAGAAGCTAAAAAATTGGGTATTCCTGTAGTTGCAACAGTTGACACTAACTGCGACCCAGATGAAGTTGATTTCCCAATCCCAGCAAATGATGACGCTATCCGCGCTGTTAAATTGTTGGCTGGTAAAATGGCTGACGCTGTTCTTGAAGGTCGCCAAGGCGAATCCTTCGAAGAAGGCAATGCTGAAGCTGCAGAATAATTCTGCAAAGCTACTTAATCATTTCTGATTAGCATTTGAAAGATAAATCTATAACATATATAATTAGGGTAAGGACTATATCCTTACCTTAATTAGTACTAGGAGGAACAAAATAATGGCAATTACTGCTGCTTTGGTAAAAGAATTGCGCGACATGACTGGCGCAGGTATGATGGACGCTAAAAAAGCATTGGTTGAAACTGACGGTAATATCGATAAAGCGGTTGACCTTCTTCGTGAAAAAAAGGTTTGGCTGCAGCAGCTAAAAAAAGCTGGTCGTATTGCAGCTGAAGGTGTAGTACAATCCTACATCCACGCTGGTGGCCGTATCGGCGTTTTAGTTGAAGTTAACTGCGAAACTGACTTCGTTGCTAAAACTGACGACTTCCAAAACTTAGCACGCGATATCGCAATGCAAATCGCTGCTGTTAACCCTACATACTTGAACCGTGAAGAAGTTCCTGCTGAAGTTATCGAACACGAAAAACAAGTATTGTTGGAACAAGCTAAAGTAGAAGCTGAAGAAGACGTAAAAGCTGGCCGTAAACCAAAACCTGAAGCTGTTTTGGAAAAAATGGTTGCTGGTCGTATTGAAAAATTCTATAAAGAAAACTGCCTATTAGAACAAGTATTCATTAAAGATGGTGACAAAACTGTTACTGATGTAATTAATGAAAGTATTGCAAAAATCGGTGAAAACATCAACGTACGTCGTTTTGTTCGCTACGGTTTAGGTGAAGGCATTGAAAAACGCCAAGATGACTTCGTAGCTGAAGTAATGGCATCTGTTGGTAAATAATTAAGAAACAATAAGAGAACACCGTACAGTGTTCTCTTATTTTGCAATAGAGGAGTAAAAAAACATGGCAAAGAGAAACTTTCAACGTATTGTTTTTGAAGTTGAGTGGTGAAGCATTAGCAGGTGACCAAGGTTTTGGTATTAACCCTGATGTTGTTGAAGAATTTGCGCAAGAGATTGCGGCTTTAGCAAAATCCACTGATTTAGAAATCGCAATTGTTGTTGGTGGCGGTAACCTATGGAGAGGGTTGGCTGGTAGCAATCAAGGTATGGATCGTGCTACTGCTGACTATATGGGTATGCTAGCAACAGTAATGAACTCCTTAGCATTGCAAGATGCATTAGAGCAAGCAGGTGTAGATACTCGCGTACAAACAGCTATCGAAATGCAAGAAATTGCAGAACCTTATATTCGTCGTCGCGCTATTCGTCACTTAGAGAAAAAACGTATCGTAATCTTTGGTGCCGGTCTTGGTAAACCTTACTTCTCTACAGATACAACAGCTGCATTACGGGCTGCTGAAATCGAAGCTGATGCAATTTTGATGGCGAAGAAATTTGCTGATGGCGTATATGATTCCGATCCTAAAACGAATCCTAATGCCATTAAATTTGATGAGTTAACATATAACGATATCATCACAAAAGAACTAAAAGTTATGGATGCTACATCTACAACTTTATGTAAAGATAACAATATTCCTATTATCGTATTTAGCATGGACATTCCTGGTAACATTACAAAAGCCGCTAAGGGCGAAGAGATTGGTACCATTGTTCGAGGAGAATAATTCAAATGGAAATTAAAGAATTGTTACAACAAGCAGAAGAACGCATGAATAAGTCTATTGAGGCTTTAAAACATGAATTTGCATCTATTCGTACTGGTCGTGCTAGTGTAGCATTGCTTGATAAAGTAATGGTTGATTACTATGGCAGTCCATCTCCAATTAATCAAGTTGCAAATATCTCCGTGCCTGAGCCTCGTATGATTGTGATTGCTCCTTGGGATAAAACTATGATTGGTGCTATTGAAAAAGCGATTTTACAATCCGATCTTGGTTTAAACCCTGGTAACGATGGTGCTCAAATTCGTTTAACTATTCCTCAATTAACTGAGGAACGCCGTAAAGAAATCGTTAAAGTAGTTCATAAAAAAGCTGAAGATGCTAAAGTTGCAGTGCGTAATATTCGCCGTGACGTAAATGATGCATTGAAAAAAGAAGAAAAAGCTAAAACAATTACTGAAGATGATGCTAAAGACGGTTTAGATGAAATCCAAAAACTTACAGATGCTAAAGTTAAGCAGATTGATGAGTTAAAAGCAGTAAAAGAAAAGGACGTATTAGAAGTATAATGTTAGATTCTAATAGCCTTATTGGAATGCCATGGCAGCTTGCAAAGTCTCGTTTGCAGGCTGCCCATATTCCTTTTAAGGTAATAATTGGGGCATCCTTTAATCGCTTTTTTGAGATTGCAGATGAAGGATTTTATGTAGCACGTATTGCTAAAGTTAATGAGTGTTTACATATACTAGTGTATAGACCAATGATTGCCAGCGACTTCGGACATTCTATCGAGGTAGACTATGCTAAAGAAATTATTTAACCGTAAACAATCGGATACGCCTGCTATTGATAGCAATGCTATTCCTAAACATGTTGCTATTATTATGGATGGTAATGGACGTTGGGCTAAACGTAGAGGGATGCCACGTTCCATGGGGCATCGTGCAGGGGCAGACGTATTAAAGCAGATTGTTATTGGTGCTGACGAAATTGGAATTAGAGCTCTTACGGTATATGGTTTCTCCACAGAGAACTGGAAACGACCTGAACAGGAAGTTTCTTTACTTATGGCTCTCATCAAAGAATACTTAAACAATAATGTTAAGTATATGCATGAACATAATGTTCGCATTCGGTTTATTGGATTTATTGGCGCTCTTTCAGAGGAGTTACAACAAATCATTAGGGATGCAGAACAATTAACTCAGAATAATACAGGTCTTACTTTGCAGTTAGCTATTAACTATGGTGGACGTGATGAGATAGTAAGAACTATCCGTGATATTACAAGTTCTGTAAAAGCGGGTACTATTACAGCGGACGATATTACTGAAGACTATGTAAGCTCTCAATTATTTACTAAAGAGTTTAGTGATGTAGACTTGTTGATTCGTCCAAGTAGTGATTTTAGAATTAGTAACTTTTTGTTATGGCAACTAGCTTATGCTGAATTCTGGTTTACTGATTTACATTGGCCAGATTTTACAAAGGAAACTTTGTTAGAAGCTGTTGCGGCATATCAGAAACGAGAACGCCGATTTGGTGGCTTACGTGATGAGGAATAAAGAATGTTAAAAACACGTGTTATTACCGCTGTTATAGGTTTTATTATTGCCTTAGGGGCCATTACGTTAGGCGGACCAGTGTATGATGTTCTTATTACGCTATTAGCCCTATTAGGGTGGCGTGAGTTTGTTTTGCTCGGCAAGGCCAAACATGTACGCATATCCATTTTATGGGGGTACATCAGTATGCTATTATTGATGATTGCCTTTGCATGTCATCAATATATTCTAGCTATAGCTATTTTAGTATTAAGTTTATTTGCTAACTATATGTTATGTACGTTTGGCGAAAATAAATACTCTATGGCTAGCGTATCCTTTAGCGTATTTGGTTTACTATACGTTGCTGTTGGCATGATTTCTTTGCTCATGATTCGTCATGATTCTATTTACATGTCTTTAACAATGCCTTTTGAACTAGATAATTGGGGAACAATTACACTTTGGTTATTATTGTTTACTACGTGGGCTAGTGATACTTTTGCATACTTTGCAGGTCGTGCCTTTGGTAAACGTAAGATCGTACCATCAATTAGTCCTAATAAAACATTAGAAGGTTTTATTGGTGGTTTTGTAGGCTGTATCATTACAGGCGCAGTATTTTCGTATATCGTTGGTATTCCTTGGTGGATGGGTATCCATGTAGGGATGATCAGTGGTATATTAGCACCATTAGGTGATTTATTTGAGTCAAAGATTAAGCGATTATGTAATGTAAAAGACTCTGGTACCTTATTACCAGGTCATGGTGGTGTATTGGATCGCTTCGACAGCTTACTATTCGCGGCACCTATCACATTAGTCTATATATTGCTATTCGCATACTAATCGAATAGAGGTAAACTTATGAAATACCTAAGTATTATTGGCAGTACTGGCTCAATCGGTACGCAGACACTTGATGTAGTGTCTCAACATCCAGATCAATTCAAGGTGGTTGCCTTAGTGGCACATCATAATATTGACCTCTTAGAAAAACAAATTAATGAATATCAGCCATTAGTTGCTGGTCTAGTTGATGAAAGTGCTTTTAAAGAGCTACAAGGACGCTATTCAGGTCCTACAAAACTTGTAGGTGGTAAGGACGCGCTCATAGCTGCTGCAACGATTCAAGAAGCAACTATGGTTGTAACTGCTATTGTTGGTGCTGCAGGTATTGAGCCAACAGTGGAGGCTATCAAAAAGGGTAAAACAATTGGCCTTGCTAATAAGGAAACCCTTGTTGCTGGTGGTCCGTTGATTACATCTTTAGCTAAAGAGTATGGCGTACAAATTTTACCTATTGATAGTGAACATAGTGCTATATTCCAATGCATAGAGGGTCAAGATCGCAATAATGTTGATTCCTTGATTGTTACAGCTTCTGGTGGTCCACTACGCACTTGGGATTCTGATAAAATTAAAATGGCTACAGCTGCAGACTGTTTACGACATCCTACTTGGAATATGGGCAATAAAATTACTATTGACTCTGCCTCTTTATTTAATAAAGGGCTTAGAGGTAATTGAAGCTCATTGGTTATTTGGGTTTGATTTTGACCATATTGATGTAGTAGTTCATCCACAAAGTATTGTTCATTCTATGATTCGTATGAAGGACGGTGCTATTTTAGCGCAAATGGGTAATCCAGATATGCGCGAGCCTATTCAATATGCTTTGACATATCCAAAACGTGAAGTTTTAAGTATGAATCACCTTGATTTTACTAAAGCCTTACATTTGGAATTTTTACCACCAAGGTACGATGATTTTCCTGCACTTCGCTTAGCTTATGAAGTCGGTCGTGCCAGTGGTTTTAAGCCTGCTGTATTTAATGCAGCTAATGAAACTGCAGTTTATGCATTTTTAGAAGACAAAATCGCTTTTGGCGATATTTATAAAGTTGTAACTTCTGTTCTTGAGTCTATGGAATCAGAAGATGACTTTACGTTAGACAATTTATTATCTATCGATAGATGGGCCCGTGAAAAGGCTACATCATTGATGTTATAGGAGAATATATGACGACAGCATTAGCCACAATATTTGTATTTGGCTTAATCGTGTTTATCCATGAATTAGGTCATTTTATTACAGCTAAGATGTCAGGTATGCAAGTTGACGAATTTGCAATAGGCTTTTGGTCCTGCCATATTTAAGGTACAAAAAGGGGAGACATTATACTCTATTCGTATCATTCCTCTTGGTGGCTTTAATCGTATTGCGGGCATGAGTCCTGATGAGCCTCTTAATGAGCGCTCCTTCTATAATAAACCTGCGTGGAAGAAATTTATTGTTATTTCTGCAGGTGCTGTATTTAACTTTTTATTGGCCATTGTTATTTTCTTTGGCCTTAATGTGACTGTAGGTAACCTTACCTACACAAATGAACCTGTTATTGGTAATATCATTTCTGGTAGTGCTGCGGAACAGGCACATTTACAAAGCTAACGATAGAAATTATTACTATTGATGGCAAAAAAATTACTACTTGGGATGATATTCGTCCTAGTTTACAAGGTACAGCCAATCATGGTGTAACTGTCGTTGTAGAACGGGATGGAAAATCTGTAGAAACTACAGTAATACCTAAGCTTGAACAAGATAGTGTTAAAATTGGTATTTATCCTAGTTTTACTCGTGAAACTTATAGTATTGGTGAATCTTTAAGCCTTGCTGTTAGTCGTACAGGACAAACCATAGTTGCTATGGTCAGTGGCCTATATGATATGATTCGTGGCACTCAAGCTGCTGAATTGTCTGGACCAGTCGGGAATTTCTCAAATGGCTGGCACTATTGCTCAATCTGGCTTTGCACCATTATTAAGCTTTGCTGCATTCCTTAGTATTAATTTAGGGGTTATTAATCTATTGCCATTACCTGTATTAGATGGTGGTCATTTGATTATTATTTTAGCTGAAGCTATAACAGGCCGTAGATTACCTGCTAAAGCTCTCATGTATATTCAAATGGTTGGTGTTGCCTTAATGGTAGCATTGTTCTTATATGTAACGACTCAGGATATTTTCCGATTACTATAAGACAGATGGGAGATTACAATGATTGTACGTAAACCAACAAATGGTATCTATGTAGGTACAGTTAAAATTGGTGATTATGCACCGGTAAGTATTCAATCTATGATTACTACAGATCCGGTTCATACGGAAAAGGCGATTGCTGAAATTAATCGTTTAGCAGAGGCTGGTTGTGAACTAGTTCGCGTTGCTGTTCCTACAATGGAATCTGCAAAGGCTTTAAAAGCCGTTAGAGCTGGTATTTCTATTCCGACTGATTGCGGACATACATTTTGATTATAGATTAGCGTTAGAGGCTATTGAAAATAATGTAGATGGCTTGCGAATCAATCCTGGTAATATTGGGGGCGAAGATAAGGTATTAGCTGTTATTGAAAAAGCTAAACCTAAACAAATCCCAATTCGTATCGGCGTTAATGCAGGTTCTTTACCAAAGCATATCCTCGATGCTCATGGAGGTCATCCTACAGCGGATGGAATGGTTGAAACCGCTTTAGAACACGTAAGAATTCTAGAGAAGTTAGACTACCGTCAAATGAAATTATCCATTAAAGCGACAGAAGTACCTTTAATGGTTGAAGCTTATCGTAAATTATCCGATAAAATTCCTTATCCATTACATTTAGGTGTTACGGAAGCAGGTACTATTAAACAAGGTACTATTAAATCTGCTATGGGGATTGGTGCTTTACTACTCGATGGCATCGGTGATACATTACGCGTATCTTTAACAGGAGATCCAATTCATGAAATCGAAGTAGGTCGTAGTATTTTAAGTAGCTTAGGCTTACGAAACTTTGGTGCCACTATGATATCTTGTCCTACCTGTGGTCGTTGCCAAGTCAATTTATTTGATATGGCTGGTATTGTAGAAGAACGATTAGCATCTATTAAAGCACCGATTAAGGTTGCCGTAATGGGCTGTGTCGTAAATGGACCAGGGGAAGCTCGTGAAGCTGACTTTGGTATCGCTGGTGGCGATGGTCAAGGTATCGTATTCCGTAAAGGAGAAGTTATCAAGACTGTGCCAGAAGCCGAATTAGTAGATACATTATTTAGAGAAATTGATCAATATTTAGAAAGTTTAGATGAGGAGTCTTTATGTTAGCCACTAAATTATATGCACCTACATTGCGTGAGGTTCCATCCGACGCTGATGTAGTAAGCCAACAGCTCATGCTTCGCGCTGGTTTTATACGTAAAACTGCAAATGGTTTATATAGCTTTTTACCATTAGGTTGGAGAAGTATTAAAAAAATTGAAGCTATCGTACGTGAAGAAATGGATCGTGCTAGTGCTCAAGAAATTATGATGCCTATTTTACAACCTGCAGAGATTTGGAAAGAGTCTGGCCGTTGGAATGCATATGGCGCAGAAATGATGCGTATTAATGATCGTCATGACAATGAGTTCTGCTTAGGACCAACTCATGAAGAAATGATTACGACCCTCGTAAAAAAATGAAATTAATTCCTACCGTCAATTGCCGGTAAATTTATATCAAATTCAAAGTAAATTCCGTGATGAACGTCGCCCTCGTTATGGCTTGATGCGTAGCCGCGAATTTATCATGAAAGATGCTTACTCCTTTGATGTTGATGAAGCAGGCTTAGAAGAATCTTACAAATCTATGTATGATGCTTATACGCGTATCTTTAATCGTTGTGGTCTTACATTCCGTCCCGTAGAGGCTGATAGTGGTGCTATCGGTGGTAGCGGTACTCATGAGTTTATGGCTATCGCTGAAGCCGGTGAAGCTGATATCGTATATTGCACTAAATGCGACTACGCTGCCAATATCGAAATCGGAAAGCCTGGCATCATGAAACAAGCAGAAGAAGCTCTTCAAGAGTTATCCGTTGTAGATACTCCTAATGCTAGCTCTATTGAAGCTGTCGGGGAAATGTTAAACTTACCACTACATAAAACTATTAAAGCTGTAGTGTTCTCTATCGATGGTAAAGTAGTATTAGCTATCGTTCGTGGCGATCATGAAGTTAATGAGGTTGCTGTACAACATGCCGTACTTGGTTCTGTAGAGCCAGAAATGGCTACACCTGAAGAATTGGAAAAAGTAGGTTTAACAGCTGGATTTATCAGTCCTGTAGGCTTAGAACAAACAGAAGAATTTGCTATTGTTGTAGATGAATCTGTTATGGAAACATACAATGTTTGTGGTGGGGCTAACAAAAAAGATGCTCACTACATAAACATTAATCCTAAACGTGACTTTAATGTAGAAGATATTATTGTTGCTCCCATACGCTTGATCACGAAGGATGATATGTGTCCTACATGTGGTGGTTCTTTAGAACATGCTAAAGGTATTGAAGTAGGTCAAGTATTTAAATTGGGTACTAAATATTCTGAAGCATTACAAGCTACATTCTTAGATCAAAATGGTCGTCCTAATCCAATGATTATGGGGTGCTATGGTATCGGTGTATCTCGTACATTAGCTGCTGCTATTGAGCAATATCATGATGAAAATGGTATCATCTGGCCACGTTCTATTGCTCCATTTGAAGCCGTTATCGTACCGATTAATGCAAAAGATGAAGCTTTGATGTCTACAAGTGAAACTATCTACACTGCATTACAAGAGGCTGGTGTAGATGTATTGCTCGATGATCGTAAAGATCGTGCAGGCGTTAAGTTTAAGGATGCTGATTTAATTGGCTATCCTCTTCGCATTACAGTAAGTAAAAATACGCTTGAAAATAATGAAGTAGAAATTCAAATCCGTAAGACTGAGAGGCACTTTCCTGTGCTATTGATTCTGTAGCTACAAAAGTAACAGAATTACTTCAAAACTTATAATAAAATTGCGATTCTAGTGAATGCTCATTAGGGTCGCAATTTTTTTTTCCAAACTTGAATTAATAGACTAAATCAGTCATAATTAAAGGATAGGATATTTGTAATGGGAGGTACTATATGCTTGTAGATTTTCATATGCATTCCGTTTATTCCGATGGCATTGAAACACCAAAGGAATTATTGCGTCATGCCTTAGATTGCAATGTATCTATGATGGCTTTAACTGATCATGATGAAATTGACGGCATTAAAGCATTGCGTACCGCTCAGAAAGAATTTGATCCTAATGAAACGATTAAAATTATAAACGGCTGTGAATTTAGTGCTGATTATAAAGATAAGTCTATCCATATTTTAGGATATTGTTTTGATGAGAATAATAAAGAGTTAAATGATTTTATTACGTTCTTTAAACGAAAAAGGGAAGAACGCGTCGATGAAATGATAAGACGCTGTAATAATGAAGGTTATCATATTACAAAAGAAGATTTAATCAAACAATTTCCTGATACTAAAGCTTATGGACGTCCACATATTGGTAAGCTTTTAATTGATGGGGGATATGCTAAGGATGTTAATGAAGTCTTTAGAGGGATTCTTCGCAAGGACAGCCCTTGCTATGTGCCTAAGGTAAAAGTTGAGGTTCAACATATTATTGACATTATTCATAAAGCTGGTGGTTTTGCTGTTATGGCACATCCTAAATTAGTATCTAGTGATGAATATGTGTTAGAAATGTTAGATTTTGATTTTGATGGTATAGAGGTATATCATTCCAAACATAATGATGAAGATGTGGAACGATATAAAGCATTAGCTAAAAGAACATAAATTGTTTATTACTGGTGGTTCTGATTATCATGGGATTCCAGGAAAGGAACCAGATAATTTTTGGTGATTACTTAGTAGCTGGTAATGATGTATCAGAATTTATTAGTTTGTTATAAATAATGAGGTAGACTATGGAAGTCATTGCATTTGTTGGTAGTAGTGGCACTGGTAAAAGTCATCGTGCGCTCGTACTTGCTCACGAAAATAAAATTGAATGCATCATCGATGATGGTATTTTGATCCATGATAATAAAATTGTAGCTGGTTTTTCTGCCAAAAAAGAGTCTAGTCGATTAAAAGCTGTTCGTCGAGCTATTTTCCAAGACGAAGTACAAGTAAAATCTGTACGTGAACAACTTGATAAAATTAATCCTAATAAACTCATGATTATTGGTACATCCGATAATATGGTTAAAAAGATTACGAAAGCTTTGGGCCTACAAAATCCTGATCGATATATTCGTATTGAGGATGTTGCTACACCTAAAGAAATAGAAAAGGCTCAGCATGCTCGCCTTAAAGAAGGCAAGCACATTATTCCTGTTCCAACTATGGAGTTAAAGCCACATTTCAGAGGTTATTTGATTGATCCCATCAAAACTATGTGGCGTCGTCGTACCTTGAAAAAACAAGACCAAGATACATTGGGACAAATTGGTTCCGAAGGTTTTGAACGTTCTGTAGTACGTCCTGCTTTCAGTTATTATGGACGACTTACCTTTGATGATGATGTAATTATCAAATTAATCCGCAATGGCCTTAAAAAAGTAGCTGGTGTTGATGAATCTAGTGTTATTTCTTTCAAAAAAGGTGACAAAGGCCAAAATGCTCTCATTGTAGATATGGCTGTTGTTATTGAACATGGTTATCCTGTAAAAACATTGATGCAGCAAGTACAAAAATCTGTACGTAATGAAATTGAATACATTACAGGTATGTCGATTGAGCGCATGTCTATTAAAGTTAAAAATATTATTGAAACTAAACGTAAGATTGTTAAAGTGTAGGAGTTAGAATGAAGTCTTATTATATTTACACCTATGGTTGTCAAATGAATACTGCCGATTCTGAGCGCTTATCGCATCAGCTAGAATCTGTTGGGTATACGCCAACAGAGGACGTGGAAACTGCAGATTTAATTTTATTAAATACTTGTGCAGTGCGTGAGAATGCAGAAACTAAAGTCTATGGTCGCATAGGTGAGCTAATGAGACTTAAGCGTAAAAATAAAAACTTGATTCTTGCTGTTACGGGATGTATGGCACAAAAGAATCAAGCTGAAATGTTTAAGCGCGCTCCCCATATCGATATTGTCTTAGGTACTCATAATATTCAACATATTAATGAAATGATTGAAGAAGTACAACGGGGACATACACATCAAATTAGTGTAGATATGGATAACACGGTACTTCCTGAATTAGAAGCCAAACCAAATGGTACATTCTATGCTTGGGTACCTATTATGAATGGTTGTAACAAGTTTTGTACGTATTGTATCGTTCCGCACGTTCGTGGTAGAGAAATCAGCCGTCCCTGTAGAGGCTATCGTAAAAGAGGTGACTGACTTAGGTGCAAAAGGGTTTAAAGAAATTACCTTATTAGGCCAAAATGTAAACTCTTATGGATTAGATTTTAAAGATGGCACTGATTTTGGTACACTCATAGATGCTTTGGATGGCATTCCTGGCATAGAGCGTATCCGTTATATGACAAGTCATCCTCAAGATATGACTAAATCTATGATTGATGCTCTTGGTCGTTCTTCCAACATTGTTACACATTTACATTTACCAATTCAATCAGGGTCAGATCGTATTCTTAAAAAGATGAATCGACACTATACAGTAGAGCATTATAAAGAATTACTGTCGTACTGTCGTGAGAAAATCAAAGATGTAGTGGTTACTACAGATATTATTGTAGGCTTCCCAGGGGAAACAGAGGAAGATTTCCAAGCTACATTACAATTATTGAAAGACGTACGTTATGATATGGCGTATACTTTCATCTATTCCAAACGCTCTGGTACGCCAGCAGCGACTATGGATGATCAAATTCCTGAAGAGGTTAAGCGTGTACGATTGCAAACATTGATGGATGTACAAAACGAAATCTCTTATGAATTGAACAAACCTATGGAAGGACAAGTGTTTGATATTATTGTTGAGGGGCCAAGTCCTCGCGATGAAGATATGTGGTTTGGTCGTACTTCGGGGAATAAAATGGTGTTATTCCCAAAAGACGATTCCTTATCAATTGGTGAAACAGTACCAGCCTATATTGATAAAGCACAAACTTGGGTTTGCTACGGTACAATACAAAAGGGGTAAGTATGGCAAAAAAGCAAACACCTATGATGGAGCAGTATTTAGATATTAAAGCTAGATATCCTGATGAATTACTGTTCTTTCGTTTAGGTGACTTTTATGAATTATTTAATGATGATGCTTTGGTTGCATCTCGTGAACTAAATATTACCTTAACAGGACGCCCTACAGGAGATGAGGAACGCACGCCGATGTGTGGCGTTCCTTTTCATGCTGCTGAAAGTTATATTGAAACGCTTGTTAAAAAGGGCTATAAGGTTGCTATTTGTGAGCAATTAGAAGATCCTAAAGCTGTTAAGGGCATTGTTAAACGCGATGTTGTAAAGGTCATTACACCTGGGACGGTAATGACTGAAAATGGTAATGATGCAAGGTCTAATAACTTTTTATCATTATTTTATATGGTAAAAGACGCATGGATACTCGTGTTTTCTGATGTATCTACAGGGGAGGTTATTTGGCATCGTATTACTAACTGTGACAAAACGAAGTGATATGTACGATGCACTCAGTATGTATAGACCAAGTGAAATCATATTGCCTGAAGGGACAACTTTACCGCAAGATATTAAGGATTTCATTGAAAATCAATTTAGTAATGTTGTTTTATCACCATTTACTACATACTATACACAACGTGAGGTAGCTGAGAAGGCTGTGAATCACTTTTGGTGACTTTAGGGCCTTATGGAAGAGGATGTATGGGAAGCATTAGGATATATGCTTCTATATTTAGAAGAAATTATTAAGTCTGAAATTTCCCATATTAACTATGTACATCAATTGAGTGTAGGTAATCGTCTGATCTTAGATACATCTTCTTTACGACATTTAGAAATTACCCATAATCTACGTGATGGTGGTCAAAAAGGGACATTACTCGATGTGCTAGATCGTACATTGACACCTATGGGAGCGCGTCTATTAAAACAATGGCTTGAAAGTCCGTTGACTGATGTAAATCAAATTCAACGACGTCAAGCGGCCGTGGCAGAACTTATTACACGTGGTGCTGAACGGTCTCATATGCGTAGTTTATTAGATTGTATTTATGATTTTGAGCGCATCGTAGGTCGTGTAGAAACAGGTTCTGTATCGCCTAGAGATTTAACGGCTCTTCGTGAATCTCTAGCGGTATTACCAGATATTAAAGATGTATTAGGTACATGCTCAAGTTTAGCATTAACATCCATTAATGACCGCATCCAAGATCATAAAGACATTTATGATTTATTATGTCGTGCTATTGCTGACCAACCAGCATTGACATTAAAAGAAGGCCGAGTTATTAAAGATGGTTTCAATCCAGATTTAGATGAACTACGTTCTTTAGCGACTAATAGTGAGCAATGGCTGGCTAAGATGGAAGCTGATATTAGAGAGGCTACAGGTTTATCTAAAATTAAAACTGGTTATAATAAGGTATTTGGATATTACTTTGAAGTATCCCATAGTAAATCTGAACAAGTACCTGATTATTTCATTCGTAAACAAACCTTAGCTAATGCAGAGCGATATATTACGCCTGAGTTAAAGGAATTTGAAATTAAAATTCTCAGTGCTAAGGATAAAATCATCGCCTTAGAGCATGAGTTATATCAACAGTTACGAAATGATATTAAACTCGTCATTAAAGAGGTGCAAGAAACGGCTCGTGCCCTTGCGGACCTTGATGTATTATGTTCACTTGCTTTAGTAGGTTATGAAGAAAATTATATTTGCCCTACCATCGTAATGAATGGTCAAATCAATATTCGAGATGGTCGTCATCCTGTTATTGAAAAATTCTTGAAGCGTGAAGTTTTTGTACCAAATGATATCGTTCTAAATCATGATGATGAGGAATTCTTGCTCATTACAGGTCCTAATATGGCCGGCAAATCAACATATATGCGTCAAGCTGCTATTTTGATGATTATGGCTCAAATTGGTTCCTTTATTCCTGCTCGTGAAGCATCTATTTCTCCAGTAGATCGCATCTTTACACGTGTAGGTGCTAGTGATGATATTTCTACTGGTCAAAGTACGTTCATGGTAGAAATGAAAGAGGTAGCCTATATTTTAGAGAATGCTACACATAACAGCTTAATCATCTTAGATGAAATTGGTCGCGGTACGAGTACCTTTGATGGTTTAAGTATCGCCCAAGCTGTAGTTGAGCATATTTGTAAGCATATTCACGGCAAGACATTATTTGCTACCCATTACCATGAGCTAATTAGTTTAGAAGAAAGCTATAGTAAATTAAAGAATTACACTGTAGCTGTAAAAGAAAAAGGTAAGGATGTTGCATTCTTGCGCCGCATCATCAGAGGTGGCGCAGATCGAAGCTATGGTATTCATGTTGCTAGATTGGCAGGCTTACCGAACTCTGTATTAAAACGGGCAGAAGTAATTTTGGAATCTTTGGAAGACCAAAGTCATGATACTAGTGATTTAAATAATCGTGTTATGGGAGCTCAACCTAATAATGTAGTGAAGCCAGTTACTAAACAAGTGAGTGATTCTTCACTAGGTAACTTATTTACTCATTCAGTAGTCGATAGCTTACTAGAAGTAGATGTAATGAGTATGACACCGATTGAAGCATTAAATAAATTATATGAACTACAAGAGGAGGCTCGTAAAGGAGGCGGGAAATAATGGCAACCATTCATGTATTGGATGAAACCACAATCAATAAAATAGCTGCTGGCGAAGTTGTGGAACGTCCCGCATCAGTTATTAAAGAGCTCATTGAAAACTCCATTGATGCGTCCGCCACTAATATTGAGGTTGAAATCGGCGATGGCGGTGTAGCTTATATGCGGATTACCGATAATGGTATCGGTATGACAGAGGAAGATGCACGCCTGGCAATTTTGCGTCATGCCACCTCTAAAATACAACGGGTAGAAGATTTATTTGATATTGCTTCTCTAGGCTTTCGTGGGGAGGCTTTGGCTAGTATTGCCTCTGTATCTCATTTCTCTTTAACTACACGAAAAGCAGACTCCGATTTAGGAACTCGCATTACTGTTGACGGTGGTACATTTACCGATTGTATTCCTTATGGTGCTGCACCGGGTACGACTATTGAAATAAGAGATTTGTTCTACAATACGCCAGCCCGTCGCAAATTCTTGAAATCAGAGCGTACAGAATCTTCTAAAATTCAAGATATTGTAGGCAAACTTGCACTAAGTAATCCACATATTTCTTTTAAACTCATCGTAGATGATCGGGTAGCTATAATTACACCTGGCAATGGTAATATTGGTGATACGGTAGCTGCATTATATGGATATAAAACGAAAGATGACATTTTCACTGTTGCTTATGAAAGTGATTCTATTTATATCGATGGTGTAGTGAGTAAACCTACCCTTCTTAAAAGTACTAGAATTTGGCAAACTATTATCGTTAATAACCGCGTTATTTCTGATAAAACCATCATGAAGGCTATTGATAATGCATACCATGCACTATTACCGAAAAATGGTCATCCTTTAGTGGTGCTAAATATTACAGTGCCTGCTGGAATGGTTGATATTAACGTACATCCTCGTAAGAGTGAAGTTAAATTCTCTGATGATAAGATTATATTTAAAGCAGTTTACCACGGTATTTTAAATGCTCTAAATAATCCACTTCATGAGCGATATGAACGGGAGTCATCTGCTTATATGGGCATAAGTGAGTCATTGTCAAAAGATAGTAGTAATACTCACAATACAGCTAATCAACCAAGGTAGATGACAAATACTAATATCTCTCATGGCAATAGTACGTATGATTCCTATAGAATACCTCCTGTTGTTCACGACGATATGCAATCTGCAGAACATATAGCTACAGCAGTAGATTATGATAAAGTCTTTGGTGGTCGCCGTACAAAAGGGTACGAAGTTATGCGTGGTGAAACTACACAGTTTGTGGAGAGCCTTAAAGCTAAGGGATATACACCTCCTGCACCAAAGGCTACTTATGAACAGTCGTCCTTTACAGACGAAAGCTTCGATGCTGTTCCTACTGAATATACTAGTTATACGAAGGAAGACGTTGAGAAATTTAAAGTCTTTAGCTCAAGATATTCGTGAAGAAAATACAGAGGAGCGTACCATTCAAAATTCTGGATTCTTACCTATGGGGCAAGTCGCTTCTTGTTATATTTTGGCTAAAAAGGGTGATGATCTCTACATAATAGACCAACACGCAGCTCATGAACGTGTACGCTATGATAAGCTTTGTAAGTCTTCTGAATCCATTCCAATGCAATCTATCCTTGTGCCTCAATATAGTGAGGCTACAGATGATGAAACGAATTTGGTAGAGGAAGAGCGTGAAACCTTACTAGATCTTGGGTTTGATGTAGAGTTAGGTGGTCCTACGAAAATCAAATTAGTAGGGGCGCCTGTAGATTTAGTAGAGTCAAAGGCTTTTGAAATTCTCAAATATGTATTCTCTTACTTACATGAATATCAACAGCCTACTAAGGCTCAATTACGTCATGAAATGCTAGCGTATGCATCTTGTAGAGGGGCCATCAAGGCAGGTCATAATTTAAATATGTATCAAATGACTACCCTAATTGAGGATCTCTTTAGTACTGAAAAACCGTACGTTTGTCCACATGGTCGTCCAACGATTATAAAATTTACACCTGATGAATTAGGTAAGTTATTCTTACGGTCTTAATATGAATATACTAACGACATCTCAAAAATCTAATGAGGCCATTCAAGAGGAAGCCAAAGTATTGGCTTCCTCTATGCATATGACCTATATAAAACGAGGCAAAACATCGATACTAGCCTTATTCGGTAAGTATCAATGCGAATATATTGTGGTTCTTGCTGGTTCTGGATTAACTATTCATTTTCCAGAAAATCAACAACATACCTTTCATTTGTCTATGGCTCAATTGCGTATATTGCGTTTACAACGCGGTGAAGGCGATCATCTAGTTAATACGGTACAAGTCATATTAGATAAAAAAGGATTATCTAATAGAGATAAATTTACGTTTTTAGACTGTACAATTGGCCTTGGTAGTGACAGTATTGTAGTGAGTTATGGTTGCCCACAGGCTCAAATAACTGGCCTAGAAGGGTCTTTACCTATATGGCTTGCTACTAGTCATGGCTTAGCTCATTATATTCATAGTGAGGATAGTGTAACGAATGCATTGCGACGTATTAAAATAAATCATGATACCTTTGAACACTATTTACCAAATCTATCTGACAATAGTATTGATATTATTTATTTTGATCCCATGTTTGAAGTTCCTGTAGAGGAAAGTCCTCAATTCAAACCTCTTCGGGGACATACTGTGGAAAGTCATATAGATGATAAAATCATGGCACAGGCTATGCGTGTTGCCACGTATGGTGTTATTATTAAAGAACGACCATTTAGTTCGGTCTTTCAAAACTATCCACCCCATCAATGGGTGGGCGGAAAATATAGTCGTATAGGCTATGGTGTATATATGAAGGAGTTAATGTGAATCCCTTAATTACCATCGTTGGACCAACGGCGGTAGGCAAAACAGATCTTACCTTGGACTTAGCAGAACAGCTACATGCTGAGGTTATTTCTGGTGATGCTTACCAAGTATATAAACAACTCAATATTGGTACCGCTAAACCATCAGTGGATGAACTTAACCGGGTAAAACATCATCTTATCGATATATTAGAACCAAATGATTCATATTCAGTATCTATTTTTCAGAATCAAGCAAAAGAGATAATTGGTAGATTAAATGATAGGAATATTCTACCTATTCTGTCTGGTGGTACAGGGTTATATGTTCAATCGTTATTAGAGAGCTATAACTTTAATGACGTTAAGCCTGATGAAAGTTTACGATTAGAGCTAGATGAGCTATTTAATGCTAAAGGTATTGATGGTTTACGAGAATATGCTTTCACCTTAGGAAAAGAACATAATATAGAAATTCAATATAGTGATAAGCATCGTTTGTATCGAGCTATTGAAATATTGCATCATGGTGATGTAGATTCGTTACGTAATCAGACTAAAGATGGTATATCTTATATAGGGCCTGTTATTGGTCTTATGAGAGATCGTGATCAGTTATATGAGCGCATTAATTTACGCGTTGATATGATGTTTGATGCAGGCTTAATTGAAGAGGTTGAGCAACTTGTTAAGTCCGGTGTAAATCCTGATTGCCAAGCCTTTAAGGGGATTGGTTATAAAGAGGTCGTAGACTATATAAATGGTACTATTAACCTTGATGAATGTAGAGATTTAATCAAGAAAAATACTCGTCATTTTGCCAAGCGACAAATCACTTGGTATAAGCGTATGCCATATATTGAATGGATTCATATTGATAATAATACATCTAAAGATTTTATATTTAATAAAGCTATGGAATTAATTCGTAGAGAAGGATTAGCATGACATTAGAAGAAATACGTAGTAAAGCCCTTGAGATGGCTGAACCTGAATTTAAAAAGTTTGAACCTATTGCATTAGCCAATACAAAAAAGGTATTAGAAGCCTTTAAAGAGTGCCAAGTATCTGACTATCATTTTACAGGTACTACGGGCTATGGTTATAACGATGTGGGCCGTGAGAAGTTAGATGAAGTATTCGCCTATGTATTTAAAGGTGAAAAAGCCATCGTTCGTCCTCATTTTGTTTCTGGCACTCATGCACTAGCAACAACTTTGATTTCTTTAATGGGGAATGGTTCAAAAGGGACTGAATTTATCTATGCAGTAGGGGCTCCTTACGATACGATGCAATCTGTTATCGGTGCATCTCGTGAGGTGCGTGGATCTCTCGTAGAAAAGGGGTTTACCTATACTGAGGTACCGTTAAAGGACAATACCTATGATGTAGAAGCCATCGCTAATGCTGTTAATGATAATACGCGAGTAGTAGTGATTCAACGCTCTCGTGGTTATAGTACGCGTGAACCGTTATCTATTGCAGATATTAAGATTATTGTAGATGCTGTAAAAGCTAAAAACTCGAATACTATTTGTTTTGTAGATAATTGTTACGGTGAGTTTACAGAACTTCAAGAGCCTTTAGAAGCAGGTGCTGATATTATGGCTGGTTCGCTTATTAAAAATGCAGGGGGCGGTTTAGCACCAACAGGTGGCTATATCGTAGGTCGTGAAGACTTAGTTGAAGATGCAGCGTACCAACTCACTGCTCCAGGACTTGGTGATCATATGGGCTCTTATGCGCCTGGTTACCGATTATTCTTCCAAGGCTTGTTTATGGCTCCTCATGTAGTATTACAAGCTCTTAAAGGGGCTGTATATACGGCTGCAGTAGGTGAATTGTTAGGGTATGATGTATTTCCTAAGGTAAACGCTGAACGCTATGATTTAATCCAAGCTATCAATTTAAAAAATGGAGAAGAAATGGAGCACTTCTGTGTAGGTATGCAAGCATATTCTCCAGTAGATGCCCACGTACATCCAATTCCTGGCGATATGCCTGGCTACGAAGATAAAATCATCATGGCCGGTGGTACCTTTGTACAAGGTTCATCTATTGAATTAAGTGCAGATGGTCCTGTTCGTTCTCCGTATACAATTTTCATGCAAGGTGGCTTAGTATTTGAGCATTCTATGCTCGGTATTCTAGGAGCCGCTGAAGAGCTTTTAAAACATAGATAACTCTTTGAATCCCTTTTGTTATGAGAAAGGGATTCTTTTTATTTCAAATCTTTTCAATGTACCTAATTCTAGGCTATAATATAAGTTGCTATAATTTTATAGCAATACTACTCGGACTTTTACACCGAACTAGTGTTTTACACGTCAGGCTTTCACCCTGATTAGTTTTATGATCAAGAGATCATTAAAAGGAGAAAGTATGGAAAAAGTTATCGCTGTAGCTATGAGTGGCGGCGTAGATAGTTCTTTAACTGCTGCAATGCTACTAAACAAGGCTATAAAGTATTTGGTATTACCCTATGGCTGTGGGTGAGTGGTACACCTTATGATTCAGTGCCTCTCGCTGTAACAGATGCTAAGAAGATGTGTGATTTTCTTGGTATTGAGCATCATGTTATTGATGCTCGTGATGTATTCTATGATAATGTAGTAGATTACTTCGTAAAAGAATATGCCTATGGTCGTACACCAAATCCTTGTGTATTCTGTAATAAAAATATCAAATTTGATTTGATGCTCAATCGAGCCCTTGAACTTGGTGCAACACATATGGTTACTGGCCATTATGCACAGGTTAATTATAATGAAGAAACTGGTTTATATGAATTACATAAAGGCGTTGATCCTACCAAAGATCAAAGCTATGTTATGTACAATATGAACCAACGCATTTTGAGTCATCTCATGTTCCCACTAGGTGGACAATGTAAGACTGAAACACGTAAATTAGCTGCTGAATATGATTTGCCAGTAGCTAAAAAACCAGATAGTGTAGATATTTGCTTCTTGCCTCATGGGAACTATCAAAAGCTTGTAGTAGAAGAAATGAAAGATAAACCAAAGTCTGGTAATATCGTTACTGAAGATGGTGAGATATTAGGTAAACATAATGGTTTATTTAACTACACTATAGGCCAACGTAAGGGCCTAGGGATTGCATATAAACATCCATTATATGTAATTGGCTTTAATGGTGAACGCAATGAAGTCATTGTAGGTCCTAATGATCGACTTTTTACGAATCGTATGATTTGTAAGTTCTATAATTTCTTGGATGATACAATTCATAAAGAATTAAAGGCAGAAGGTAAAATTCGCTATGCAGCAAATCCTTCTCCTTGTACTGCTCGTATCTTGGATGATGATACGATGGAGGTTATCTTTGAAGAACCACAACGGGCTATTACACCAGGTCAGTCCGTAGCCTTTTATAATGGCACTCAACTATTAGGAGGTGCTGTTATCGATCGCGTATGTTAGAAAGGAGAATACAAGTTCTTTGAACTTGTTTACATAGTATGTCAACGAAAAAGATTCGAAACTTCTGTATTATAGCTCATATTGACCATGGTAAATCTACCATTGCCGATAGATTAATTGAATATACTGGCACATTACAAAAGCGTGAAATGGAGGCTCAAGTTTTGGACTCCATGGATTTAGAACGAGAACGCGGTATTACTATTAAAGCGCAATCTGTTCGCATTTTGTATAAAGCACAAGATGGTGAAGAGTATATTTTGAATCTCATCGATACTCCGGGCCATGTGGATTTCAGCTATGAAGTATCTCGTTCTCTTGCAGCTTGTGAAGGTGCATTGCTCGTAGTCGATGCAGCACAAGGTGTAGAAGCACAAACGTTGGCAAATGTGTATCTCGCTTTAGAACATGATCTTGAAATTATTCCTGTTATCAACAAAATAGATTTGCCTTCTGCTGATCCGGATCGGGTTAAACATGAAATTGAAGATATCATTGGTTTAGACGCATCTGATGCTGTATTATGTTCTGCTAAATCTGGCATTGGCATTCCAGATATTTTAGAAGCCATTGTAAATAAGGTTCCTGCACCACCAGATAAATCCGATCAACCTACAAGAGCATTGATTTTTGATAGCCGCTTTGATTCCTATAAAGGTGCTATTGCGTATGTACGGGTAAAGAAGGCACTATCAAAGCAAAAGATACCATTCGCATGATGCATGATAATAAGGATTTTGATGTTACTGAGCTTGGAATCTTTACACCAAATCTTGTTCCAGTACAAGAATTACCTTGTGGATCTGTAGGTTGTATTGCAGCTAGTATCAAAAATGTAAAAGATTGTCACGTAGGTGATACGGTAACATTGGCTAATAATCCTGCACCAGAACCATTGCCAGGCTATCGTAAGGCTGTGTCTATGGTATATTGTGGTCTCTATCCGACAGAGTCTAAAGACTACGAAAATCTTCGTGATGCATTAGAAAAATTACAGCTCAATGATGCTGCCTTAGAATATGAAGCTGAAACATCCTTGGCGTTAGGTTTTGGTTTCCGTTGTGGCTTCCTTGGACTTTTACATATGGACGTTATTCAAGAACGGTTAGAGCGAGAATATAATTTAACGCTCATTACGACCGCTCCATCTGTAAACTACAAGGTATATAAAACAAATGGAGAAATGCTTGAAGTAGATAATCCGGCTAAATTGCCACCTCCTACAGAAATCGACTACATTGAAGAACCTTATGTAAAAGCTACTACAATCGTACCAAAAGATTTCGTAGGTACTATTATGGAATTATCTCAAGATAAACGCGGTGAATACCAATCCATGGAATATTTAGATGAAACTCGAGTATCCGTTGTGTACCACTTGCCATTGAGTGAAATTATTTACGACTACTTTGATAAATTGAAATCTGCTACCAAGGGTTATGCTTCTCTTGACTATGAATTGATTGGCTATAAACAGTCTCCAATGGTTAAGATGGATATTCTGTTAAATGGTGATCCAGTAGATGCGTTATCCATTATCGTACATAAGGATCGTGCTGCAACACGTGGTCGTGCATTAGCAGAAAAATTAAAAGAACTCATTCCTCGTCAAATGTTTGAAATTCCTATTCAAGCAGCAGTAGGTACAAAAATTGTGGCTCGTGAGACTGTAAAAGCGTGGCGTAAAGACGTTTTGGCGAAGTGTTACGGCGGTGATATTTCTCGTAAACGTAAACTCTTAGAAAAACAAAAAGCTGGTAAGAAACGTATGAAGTCTGTGGGCTCTGTAGAGATTCCACAAGAAGCATTTATGGCTATTCTCAAGGTTGAGGACTAATATAATGAAAACAGATTCTAATATCCTGAATCTGTCTACACTTGGGGATATGGGCTTGTATGTCCATATCCCTTTTTGTAAACAGAAATGTATGTATTGTGATTTTCCAGCCTATCAAAATTTACAAGATTATTACGAAACCTATGTCTATGCATTAGTACAAGAAATGGATTTGTGGGTCTCAGAACACCCAGAGTCTAAAGCTAAACCTATTGATACAATTTATTTTGGTGGTGGTACACCTACTGAATTATCAATTCAACAGTTACAGATGATTGTAGATAAAATCAAAAGTACTTTTACTATTACTGACAATTGTCATATGACTATAGAGTCTAATCCTGGTGAAATAGATCTACAGTATCTAACTAAGTTAGTTAAACTAGGTTTTAATCGCATTAGTTTTGGTGTTCAAACCTTTGATGATAAGGCGCTTACCATGCTGCATCGCAGTCATAATGGGGAAAAGGCTAAACAAACTGTTTATGAAGCTAAAGAGGCAGGCTTTACAGATATAAATATAGATTTGATTTATGGTTTGCCACGACAATCCTTAGAAGATATTCAACATAATTTACATATCCTGAAAGATTTACCAATTAATCATATTTCTACGTATGGCTTACAAGTAGAGGTAGGAACATATTTATATCATTTAGTTCAAAAAGAATCTTATTTCTATTCCTAGTGAAAGTATTGATGAAGCGATGTATGATACAATGATGGAAGGATTGAAAAATCAAGGTTTTTGAACGATACGAAATTTCTAATTTTGCTAAAGATAGTTCTTATAGCCGTCATAATTTAAAAATATTGGCACTATGTAGACTACTTAGGGTTTGGTGCTGGTGCTCATTCCTTCTATGAGGGTATTCGCCGTAGCAACAACCGAAATGTGATGCCTTATATACAAGCTGTTGATCGATATACTATGCCTACTATCGATACAGAGACTATTACTGTAGAGCGCGCGCAAGAGGACTTTTGCTTCTTAGCGCTTCGCACTAAGTGGGGCCTTGATGAGCAAAAAAATTTGAGGATAGATTTGGCGTATCTGTTCATAATTTATTTGGTAATATATTAGAAGATTTAGTTACTAAAGGCTTATTAGAGTATCAAAATGGTAGTTATCATTTAAGTTTTGAAGGGGCTAAGCATGGTAACTATGTATTTAGTCAATTTATTCGAGAGTAATTTCTCACAGTTTCTCAAAATCTAATATGTTAGTATAAATAGGATGATGATGAATAAGCATGCTAGATTTGAGGAGGAACGATGAAGACATCTGTCATAATACACGGTTTACATAATGAATTTACTTTAGATCAAATGAAGGCATGCATAGAATTAGCTGAAAAATATGGTGGATCTTTCCGTCATGTAGTAACAGGTTTACAAATTACAGGTATTGAAAAAGACGATAAGGAAAAACTTATCTCTGAATTACCAGAAGGCGTGACTACAGTTGTTCATAGAGGTGTAAATTCTTTAATTGCCTGCGTAGGTAAAGGCTATTGTAAAAATGGCCAAATGGAAACTAAAGAATTGGCTGATTATGTAGAGAGAAAACATTACGGACGAAAAACATCACACAAATGCAAAATTGGCATCAGTGGATGTGGTCGTAATTGCCCAGATGCAATGGTAAAAGATATTGCCTTTATTGGCACCTCTCAAGGTTATATGCTTGCAGTAGGTGGTAATACAGGTATTAAACCTGAAGCAGGGACTATTTTAGCTAGAAATCTAACGGTAGAACAAGCTAAAAAAGCTGTCGATATTTTAGTTGATTGGTACGCTGAACACGGTGAACCTCGTGAGCGTATGGGTAAATTATTAGCTAGATTAGGCAATCCGCTGGAAGGTATGGAGCTATAATTATTTAGTTGTATTAGTAATAAAAACATGATAATCGAATAGTCCCGAAGTTTTTCCGTAAAGATAACAATTTAATCCAATACATTAAAAACACTTATACTATTTTATAGGTTTACTAAATTTATTAATTAGAATAAATCAATTTAATTAATAAATTTAGAAGATGACATAAAGTGAGATAGTATAAGTGTTTTCTTATTGTTATACTTTGATTTTTTTGACTAATTAACCGAAAAACATTCAATTGTCTTTTTGACTAAATAGATATTATTTGACTTTTTCGGTATTTTTTTGCTTGACAATTTTTTTACCAATGTGATAATATTATACATGCGATTAGCACTCAAAGTTTATGAGTGCTAACAAGAGGTGTCATTATGGATGAAAGAAAACAGCGCATCTTGCGAGCCATAATTGAAGACTACGTTAAATCCGCAGAACCTGTAGGGTCTCGAACGATTGCTAAGAATTATGATCTTGGTATCAGTCCTGCTACAGTACGGAACGAAATGTCCGATTTAGAGGAATTAGGCTATTTAGAGCAACCTCATACATCGGCTGGACGTATTCCTTCAGCTAAGGGCTATCGCTTATATGTTGATTCCATGTTGAGTCAACAACCTGTTCCATTACAGGATGCTGAAAAAATTGAAATGTTATGGAAACATTCCAATGGATCGACGAGTGAGCTCTTCTTAAATATGGCTAAACTACTTTCACAAGTGAGCCATAGTATGAGTTTATTCCTAGCTCCAGCCCATGATAGAGCATTAATTAAATACATTCATGTATTACCACTAGATAGTCATCAAGCCATTATGGTAGTTATTACCGAAACAGGTGCACTCGATAATGAGTTGATGTACTTTGGTGAAAGTATTTCACCAGAGCTTTTACAAAGTCTAGCTATGCAATTTAGCAATGCATTACAGAATGTAAGTATTGGTCATGTAACGGCTGAAGCACTGGGAAACTTATTGATTCATATGGAAGGTCCGCAGGGGATTTTGTTAATCCTTTCGGAAACATTATTACGAGCTATTAATAAACGTAAGTTGTTCTATTCGGTAGGTACCACAGAGTTGTTAAATCAACCAGAGTTTAAGTCTGTTGAGAAGGTACAACCCTTGCTTTCATTAGTGGAAGAACAAAATCAATTGGGACAGTTATTAAAAGATGATTCACCAACACCAGTTAAGGTTAAGATTGGTATAGAGAATGAAACAGAAGCACTGCAATCGATGAGTGTGGTACAAGCTGATTTTACTAATCAAGATCAGCCTATAGGAACTCTTGCTATTCTAGGACCAACACGAATGGAATACGGCCGAATTATCGGTATGCTATCTCATATGAAACATATAATGGAAACTATGGTAAAAGAACAAAATAGAAAGGGCATATAATGGCTGAAGAACAAGACATTAAACAAGAACCAGTTGATGAAACAGTAGATGCTACAAATGTAGAGGAAACAACTGTGGAAGCAACTGAAGAAGTTGTGGCTGATGCTGCTCAAGTATTAGAAGAACTTAAAGCCGACTTTGATAATCGCTATAAGCGTTTACAAGCGGACTTTGAAAACTTCAAGCGGCGTACTAACCAAGAAAAAGAGCAACTTGCTGGATATGTTAAAGGGGATGTATTAACAGACCTTCTTCCTGTATTGGATAACTTTGAACGGGCTATTCAAAGTCCAGTAGAAGGGGAAGCAAAATTATTCCTCGATGGATTTATTATGATTCATCAAAACTTGATGGCAATGTTATCTAAACATGGATTAGCTGTTATTGAAGCAGTAGGTCAACCATTTGATCCAAATTTCCATCAAGCAATCATGCGAGTACCTTCAGATGAATTTGAATCTGATACGGTATGTGAAGTATTACAAACTGGCTACACTGTTGATGGTCGTTGTATTCGTCCAGCAATGGTAAAAGTTGTTGAATAGATTATAAAGTTTTAGGAGGCATATATTATGGCAAAGGTAATTGGTATTGACTTAGGTACTACAAACTCTTGTGTTGCGGTTATGGAAGGCGTCGAGCCTACGGTTATTACTAACCAAGAAGGCGCTCGTACAACTCCTTCCGTTGTTGGTTTCGCTAAAAATGGCGAACGCTTAGTTGGTCAATTGGCTAAACGTCAAGCAGTATCCAATCCAGAAAACACAATTATTTCTATTAAACGTCACATGGGTACTAACCATAAAGTAACTGTAGAAGGTAAAGACTATACTCCTCAAGAAATTTCTGCAATGATTCTTCAAAAAATCAAAGCTGATGCAGAAGCTTACTTGGGCGAACCTGTAAAACAAGCTGTTATTACAGTTCCAGCTTACTTTACAGACTCCCAACGTCAAGCTACTAAAGATGCTGGTGCAATTGCTGGTCTTGAAGTTCTTCGTATTATCAACGAACCTACAGCAGCAGCTCTTGCTTATGGCGTAGATAAAGAAGAAGACGGCAAAGTTCTTGTATTCGACCTTGGTGGTGGTACATTTGACGTTTCCATCCTTGAACTTGGCGATGGCGTATTCGAAGTATTGGCAACATCTGGTAATAACCACCTTGGTGGTGATGACTTTGACCAACGCATTATGAACTACCTTATTGAAGAGTTCAAAAAAGAAACAGGTATCGATTTATCCAATGATAAATTAGCTGATCAACGTTTAAAAGAAGCTGCTGAAAAAGCAAAAATTGAATTGTCTGGCGTAGCTAGCACAAACATCAACTTGCCATTCATCACAGCTGATGCTACAGGTCCTAAACACTTAGACGTAACATTAACTCGTGCTAAATTTGAAGAATTGACTGCTGACTTGGTACAAGCAACAATCGAACCTACTCGTAAAGCTATGCAAGACGCTGGTCTTTCTGCTTCTGATATCGATAAAGTATTGTTAGTTGGTGGTTCTAGCCGTATTCCAGCTGTACAAGATGCTATTAAAAAAGTATTAGGTAAAGAGCCAACTAAAAACGTTAATCCTGATGAATGTGTTGCTATCGGTGCAGCAATTCAAGGTGGTGTATTAGTAGGTGAAGTTAAAGACGTATTGTTGCTTGACGTAACTCCATTATCCCTTGGTATCGAAACAATGGGTGGCGTATTCACACGTATTATCGATCGCAACACTACAATCCCTACATCTAAATCCCAAGTATTCTCCACTGCAGCAGATAATCAACCATCTGTAGATATCCATGTATTACAAGGTGAACGTGAGTTCGCAGCAGATAATAAAACATTGGGTCGCTTTAACTTGGATGGTATTCCAGCAGCTCCTCGTGGGGTTCCTCAAATCGAAGTAACTTTCGACATCGATGCTAACGGTATCGTACATGTAAAAGCAAAAGACTTGGGTACTCAAAAAGAACAAAAAATTACAATCACTTCTTCTAGCGGATTAAAAGAAGACGAAATCGATCGCATGGTTAAAGAAGCTGAAGCACATGCAGCAGAAGATAAAGCTAGAAAAGAAGAATTAGATATTAAAAATAATGCAGATTCCTTGGTATACCAAGCTGAAAAAGCATTGAAAGAACTTGATGGTAAAGGCGACACAGCTTTATTGAAAGAAGTTGAAGAAGCAAAAGATAAATTGAAAAAATCTATCGAAGCAGGCAACATTGACGATATCAAAAAAGACAGTGAAGCTTTGGAACAACCATTACATAAATTAGCTGAGCAAATGTATGCAGCAGCACAACAAGCTCAACAAGCAGCTGGTGGTGCAGAGCAAGGTCAACAACAAACAAAATCTGATGACAATGTAGTTGATGCTGATTACACAGTAGTGGATGACGATAAGAAATAAGAAGGGTTGGTAACTAATGGCACGTGATTATTATGACATCTTAGGGGTCAGTAAAAATGCCTCTCAAGATGAAATCAAAAAGGCCTTCCGTAAAAAGGCACGCCAATACCATCCAGATGTAAATAAAGATAATCCAAAGGAAGCGGAAGCAAAATTTAAAGAAGCGAACGAAGCTTACGAAGTATTGTCTGATGAAACTAAAAAAGCTCAATATGACCAATTCGGCCACGACGCCTTCAAACAAGGAGGCGGCGCTGGCGCCGGTGGTTTCCAAGGTGGCTTTGGCGGTTTCGGTGGTCAAGCTGGTGGCTTTGGTGATATCTTTGGCGATATTTTTGGTGGCATGTTTGGCGGTGGTCGCCAGCAACAAGGTCCTCAAAAAGGTAATGATTTGCGCGAAGATATTGATATTTCCTTTGAAGATGCAGCCTTTGGTAAATCTATGGAAATAGAGGTGCATCGTCATGAAGAATGTGATCACTGTCATGGTACTGGTGGTGAACCAGGATCTCGTGTCGATACTTGTCCAAACTGTCATGGTTCTGGTCAAGAAGCGGTTATTCAAAATACTCCATTTGGGCGTATGCAATCCGTTCGCACTTGTTCTCGCTGTCATGGTACTGGTAAAAGCATTGAAAAACCTTGTTCTAAATGCCGTGGTACAGGTGAAATGCTTGCTAAGCGCAAGATTTCTATCAAGATTCCAGCAGGTGTAGATAGTGGTTCTCGCTTACGCGTTGCTAATGAAGGGGAACCAGGTATTTTGGGCGGTCCTAAGGGTGACCTTTACGTATATATCTTTGTTCGTCCTCATAAGGAATTTGAGCGAAATGGTAATGATGTTATTAGCCGTGTGAATATTAGCTTTGCTCAAGCTGCTCTTGGTGCGACTATACAAGTTAACACCTTAGATGGTAAAGTAGAGTTAAAGATTCCGGAAGGTACTCAAACGGGAACGGCATTCCGCGTAAAGGGCAAAGGTATTCCATATTTGCGTAACCCTAACCAAAGAGGGGACCAACATATTGTGGTAACTGTCCAAACGCCTAAGAAGTTGACCGATACTCAACGTGAGTTGTTATTACGCTTTGCAAACGAAAGTAACGAAGATGTAAATAACTTACAAGTGAGCAAAAGTCTCTTTGAAAAATTAAGGACTGTTTAACGAAATGAACAGCTCATGTGAAGGAATGGTTTGTTCCATCACATTCCCTATAAAGGAGCATATATGCAGTGGATAGAAGTATCCATTGTCTGTGAAAGAGTAGCCACCGATGAGGTGACTACTCTTTTTGACGATTACGCAGACAATGGAATTATAGAAGAAGATATTGACGAACAACCTAATTTAATAAAATTAACGCTCTACGCTGATCCAACACTTGATGCCGATGTGATTAAAGAAGACTTAGAAAAACGTCTTACAGAGGCAAATATTACGGTGAAATCAATAGATGCTCATATACTAGACGAATCTACGTGGTTAAATTCTTGGCAACAATATATTGAGCCTACAGAAATATTGCCAAATATAGTAATTAAACCTGCATGGCAAGAATATGATAACGTCGACAATAAAATAATTATAGAAATCGATTCAGACATTTCCTTTGGCACTGGTTCCCATGAAACGACTAGAACGTGTGCAGAGCTATTAAAAGTTTATAGTGAATCTATGGATCTTGATAAGGTTACATGTTTAGATATCGGTACAGGTACAGGGATACTTTTATTAGTAGCCGCCCAATTAGGTATAAAACATTTAGTAGGCATTGATATTGAGGAATATGCAGCTAATCAAGCAAAAATTAACTGTGAAAATAATGAAGTACATGCCGAAATTATTTGTGGTAATTTAGATACGGATTTTGAAGGTACTGCTCAATTAATTTTAGCTAATTTAACAGTAGACCCTTTGAAGATATTGTTACCACAAATAGGTAAGAAACTTGAAGATAATGGCATTTTAATCATTAGTGGTATTATTGATGATCGGTATGATGAAATCTTGCCGTATATCACTGAACATTGGCATATTATAGAGGAACGCGTGGCAGGCCCTTGGCATACCTTTGCGTTAAAAAAGATATGAAGAAAATATTTATCCCTACACCATTAAATGAAAAAATACAATTACCAAAAGATGTGACACATCATGTGTTACATGTATTTCGTCATAATATGGATAAACCCATTACTGTAACGGGCAGTGATAATCGTTGTGGTATCTATCAGATTACCGAAGAAGTTGATGGTATAGCAGAAGCTAAACTTATTGAATATGTAGCGACTGATGTGTCGTCGTATCGAACTATTCTTGTTCAAGCCTTATTGAAAGGTGAAAAGCTAGAATGGGTATTACAAAAGGCGACGGAGTTAAATGTAGATACCATTTATCTTGTATCTACCGCAAACTGTGTAGCTAAATATGATGATAAGAAACTACAATCAAAAGTTAGTCGTTGGGAAAAAATTATGCTAGAAGCAGCTCAACAATGTGGGCGTAATCAACTGCCCACACTTGTAGTAGGCGAAAAGCTTTCACAAGTGCTTGAAATAGAGGATGACGCATTAAAACTAGTAGCCTATGAAAATGAAGAGGGACATACTATTAAGACTGCACTTGAATCAATACATAGCAATCAAAATATAACTGACATTCTTATCTGTATTGGTCCTGAAGGGGGCTATCAAGAGAAGGAAATCAATGCTATTATAGAGAGTGGTGGAAAATCAGTTTCTCTTGGTAATACTATTTTACGAGCAGAAACTGCTGCCATTGGATCATTAGCGATGATTCAATATGAATTAGAACTATAAATTAAATAAGAATAGAGAGGTGCAATGAAAACCGTTGCTTTCACAACCTTAGGCTGTCGTGTCAATCAGTATGACACAGATGCTATGAAAGGTTTATTTTTACAAAATAATTACGAAGCTGTAGACTTCGATGAAAAAGCTGATATATATGTAATTAATACATGTTCTGTAACCAATATGGGGGAAAAGAAATCCCGTCAATTGATAAGGAAAGCAAAACGTCAAAATGAAGATGCTTATGTAATCGTTACCGGTTGTTATGCTCAGCTTGATCCAGATGCGATTGCTGCTATTGATGGTGTTAACCTTGTGATAGGTACAAACAATCGATCAAAAATCGTTGAGCTAGTAGAGCAACTAGAATCTACAGAACGTCAAATCAATGCTGTTAGAGATATTATGAAAGAGTCCAATTTTGAGGAAATGCCATTATTTGGTAATGAATCAGATAAGGCTCGAGCTTTCATGAAAATTCAAGAAGGCTGTAATAACTATTGCTCTTTCTGCATCATTCCATATACTCGTGGTAAATTGAAATCTCGTAAGATTGAAGATATCGTAGAAGAAGCTAAGCGTTTAGTAGACCATGGCTTCCACGAAATCGTACTAACAGGTATTCATTTAGGTAATTACGGTGTGGAATTACCGGGTAGACCTACCTTGGCTGATGTAGTAAAAGCCTTATTAGAAATACCTGAGTTATATCGTATTCGTTTTGGATCTATTGAATCTGTTGAGGTTTCTGATGAGCTAGTAGAATTAATGGCTACAGATAAACGAGTATGTCCAAATCTTCACTTGCCATTACAAGCGGGTTCAGACCATGTATTACAATTGATGAGACGTCATTATACATTACAAGAGTATAAAGATCTCATTGCCAAGTTGCGTTCTCGCATTAAAGATTTATCTATTACGACTGATATCATTGCAGGTTTTCCACAAGAAACAGATGAAGATTTTGAAGAAACATTGAATACAGTACGTGAAATTGGGTTTACCCATATTCACGCTTTCCCATATTCTATTCGTGAAGGTACACCGGCTGCAACTATGCCTGATCAAGTACCTGAAGCCGTTAAAAAGACTCGTGTTGCACTGTTAAATGGGATTAGTCAAGCAGGTTATGAAGCATACGCTAAATCTCGCATTGGTAAGCCTGGTGAAATTCTCATCGAAAAGGAAGAGAATGGATACTATATGGGCTTAACAAATGAGTATGTAAATGGTAAAGTAAAGTCTGATGGATTACATAAGATTGGTGATCTTATTGGCGGTACTGTTGTAGGTTTAGAAGATAATTATTTAATTATTGAATAAGGAGTCTAATTATGAGCGATTGCATTTTCTGTAAAATTATTAATGGTGAAATTCCTTCCAATAAAGTATTAGAAAACGATAAATTCTATGCATTCCATGATATTCAACCGGTGAAAAAGGTCCATGTTTTAATCGTGCCTAAAAACCATGTATCTAATATTGCACATCTTACAGAAAAGAATGCTGACTATGTAGAAGGTTTGCTACCATTTGTTCGTGATGTAGCTAAAGAATTAGGTATTTCCAAAGATGGTTATCGCTTGATTTTTAACACAGGTGGTAAAGCTGGTCAAACTGTATTCCATATGCATGCACATCTATTAGGTGGCGAGGAAATGGGCTGGCCAGAAGCTTAATATTGTGTATAATGTATTATTTTTATAATACTTATTAAAATTCCTATAAAATATACTGGAAAATATTGACAACATATATACCTATACATATAATATTATATGTGCGTATGTAAATTATCAGCACTTCCCGAGATTATTTTGGAGGGAGGGATATAGATGTCTGAAATCAAAGTCGGTAAAAACGAAACGCTTGAAAGTGCTCTTCGTCGATTCAAACGCTCCTGCCAAAAAGCGGGTGTTTTGTCTGAAGTAAGAAAACGTGAACACTACGAAAAACCAAGCGTAAAAAGAAAGAAAAAATCTGAAGCAGCAAGAAAACGCAAATTCAGAGCATAAGATGATTACCCTAATTCTGTCTTTTCATGGCTTCATGAAATCCAGAATTGGGGTTTCTTTATTTTATAAACAAGGAGGCTTACTATGAGCTTAAAAGATCAATTAAAAGAAGATATGAAAGCGGCTATGAAAGCTCGTGAAGAAGGAAAAACTGCTTTATCTGTAATTCGTATGGTTAACAGTGCTATTAAAAATACAGAAATTAACGACAAAGTAGAACTTGATGATAATGGCATTCTTGGTATTTTAGCTAAAGAAATGAAGACTCGCCAAGACTCTTTAGCTGAGTTTGAAAAAGCTGGCCGTGAAGATTTAATTAGTCATGTTAAAGAAGAAATGGCAGTATTACAAAAATACTTACCAGAACAGCTTTCTGAAGATGAAATTCGCACAGTTGTAAAAGAAGCAATAGCTGCGTGTGGTGACAGCGTAAATATGGGTAATGTTATGAAACATGTTATGCCTAAAACTAAAGGCCGTGCAGATGGTAAAGTAGTTAATAATATTGTTAAAGAATTACTTGGTTAATGATATCGTTAAATTTACTATGACTAACTAATTGTATTGAAAAATACATTGATTCTAATATAGCTTTTAAAAAGATAAAAAAATTCTATAGAAGTTTATTGACATATATTTTTCAACATATGATAATATGAACTCAACAAAAATAATTAGTCAACGATGACTCCACTTTAGATATATGTAAGCGTATATCTATTTGTTGGAGTCTTTTTATTTTAGGAGGAACAGATATGGCTACTACTAATCATGAATTATTGTATTATATTCCTGCAGGCCAATACGGTAAAGAAGGTGTACTCGCATTATTAGAACAGCATCCAGAAATTAAATTCGTATCTCTAGTAGGTATTGATTTAGCAGGTAATGATACAGATGAAAAAATTCCTATGTCTGCCTTCTTTGATGACTATGAATCCTTCTTTGAAGGTCGTGCAGTTCAAACAGATGGTTCTTCTGTAGTATTAACAAATATTGCTACATTAAATAATGCTCGTGTAGATATGTGGGGTGACCCAAGCGTAAACTGGTTCGTAGATTACAACTATGAAAATATTGATCCTGCAACAGGCTTACCAACTGGTACACTACGTATTCCTGCTTTCTTGATGCACAATTACCGTTACGTAGATTCTCGTTCTATTTTGAAACGCAGCTGTGACTATGTAAAAACTGAATTATTAAATTTAATTAAAGAACATGGCTTACCAGGTATGCCTCATGTAAAAGCTGATGATGTAGTAGATATTATTTTCACATCCGCTACAGAGTTAGAATTCTGGGTTAAAACACCTGCAAGAACAGTTACTAAAAAAGAATTATCCGTATCTCAAAAATTACAAGAACAATATTGGCAACGTACACATGGCACCGTTCGTACTGCTTTAGAACAAGCTGTTGAACGTCTTGATAAATATGGCATGGTTGCTGAAATGGGCCATAAAGAGGTAGGCGGCGTTAAAGCTAAACTTGACGAGTTCGGACATGAAGCTGTTGTACTTGAACAATTAGAAATTGACTGGAAATTCTGTAATAATCCATTACAAACTGCAGACAATGAATTGCAAGCCCGTATTATCGTACGTGAAGTATTCCGTGAAAACGGTCTTGATGTAACTTTTAATGCTAAACCAATTATCGGCGTTGCTGGTTCTGGTGAACATACTCACTTTGGTGTAATGGCAAAACTTAAATCTGGTAAATTAGTTAACTTATTTAGCCCAGAAGATATGCGTAAAGAGGCTTGTAGCTCTTTGGGTATTGGTGCAATTATGGGTCTCTTAAACATTATGAGGCTATTAATCCATTCATTAGCTCCACAACAGATGCTTTAAACCGCTTAAAACCAGGCTTCGAAGCACCAGTATGTATTGTAACATCCTTTGGTACCGATCCATCCGAACCAAATCGTAACCGTACAATTCTTTGCGGTTTAATTCGTGATATCGACAATCCAATGGCTACACGTTTTGAATTGCGTTCTCCAAATCCATATACTAATACATATACTGCATTATCATTGATTTTCGTTTCTGCTTTTGATGGTATGAAATATGCTATTACTTGTGGTAAAACTCAAGCTCAATTATTAGCTGAAATTTCTAAAGAAGTTGGCGAATCAGCAGATTATCTTGATACTAATCGCGCTTACCGTACAGAAAAAGATGTATTTGATGATTTCACACAAGAAGAACGTAATCAAATGTTCGGCGTAGCACCTGCTACTGTATGGGAAAATGTACAAGGTTACTATAACAATCCTGAATTAGTAGAAACATTATCTCAAGGTGATGCTTTTGCTAAAGATTTGATGGAATCCTTCATCGCATCTATTTTAAAACGTTGGGAACTTGTTCTAGCTAATCGTTTGATCCCAAATAATCTCGATGCAGTTCGTAATATGGTTGCTATTCACACAGATAGTCGTAACAGCGTAGATGATAAACGTTTTGCTGAAGTTAACGATTTACGATTCTACTTAGCTAAAGATAGTGATGATCGTAAATCTTTATTCACACGTTTAACAGAAGCTTTAAATGCTGGTGAATATGACTTAGCGTCTAAATTACAAATTGAAATGAATGATAAAATGGAAGAACTAGAGGCTAAATACGCTAATTACGCTAAAAAAATATTCTAAGATAGTAGGCCATATTTAAATCACATAATATGAAAATGAAAAAGAGACTCTACCAATAGGTAAAGTCTCTTTTTCATTAGTAATATAATATGGTCTTTATATATAGACTAACAAATATATAATATTATTCTTTATTATTAAGGAATCTTTCTACTAATACTAAACAACATACTAATACTAAAAATAGAAATAGACCATAATAACATATCTAAAGCCGATTCATGATCTATAATGAGTAAGCGAACTAATGCAGTAATGCCAATATATAAGAAAAAATCAAGAGGGAAATGGAAGTTGTTCTTAAAATACTTTACGATGAGTGCAATAAACTCAAAGTATAGGAAGAAGGTAATTAATTCTTCAATCAATAAATCATATGTGCTATAGCCTTGAATATTAGCCCACGCAATGAAAGCAAAGTTTATTAAACTATTAATCATTGCAATGCATAGACCAATGCCCACACCTATAAGGGCAATATTTTTAATGGTTAATAGAAGACGAGAAATACGAATCCACATAAATACTCCAATTAAAAATATAATTACAACACAACACATAAAAAAGACCGTACACCGTACGGTCTTTTTAACGTCTATATAATATAAACGAATTAATAATCTAACGATTAGATATCAGCTTTAATGGCTTCTAATGCAGCGTCAAAGTTAACTGCTTGAGTTACTTCAGGTACGTATTCAACATAAGTTACTTTGTTGTCTTTGTTGATTACTACAACACCACGAGATAAAAGACGAAGTTCTTCGATCAAGAAACCATAGTTTTCACCAAAGGAAGCATCTCTGTGGTCGGATAAAGTAATAACTTTATCTACGCCAGCAGCACCACACCAACGTTTTTGAGCGAATGGCAAGTCCATAGATACTGTCAATACTACAACGTCTTCGGAAAGAGAAGTTGCATCTTGGTTGAACCAACGAGTTTGAGCGTCACAAACGCCTGTATCAAGGGAAGGAACAACGGAGATAACTTTTACTTTACCTTCGAAATCTTTTAATGTTTTAGGTTGTAAGTCATTGCCAATTACTGTGAAGTCTGGAGCTTGTTGACCTACTTTAACTTCTGGACCAACTAATGTGATAGGGCCACCTGCAAATGTTACTACGCCAGTACGTTTTTCCATGTTGTATTCCTCCTAAGAGTTTTAATTCCAATTTATTAAAGATACGTTTTGTATCTATGCATAGTATAACACTTACATTACTATAAGTAAACTAAAAAAATTCGATATAGTGTAATTATACGTATAGGTGTATTAATGAATAGCCGAAAAAAATGTGTATACTATAAAGAGTACATTTACATCAATATTACTTTAATTTATATATACTAATTTATGATTCGAATTTTTTTATTCTATTCAATTAGTAGTAAATCACTATTAAGGTATCTAATATTTAAAAAAACATAGTGTGTTTGAGAGGGCCTATGAAACCTATAAATTTATTTATGCAATTTTTTTCCGCCGTGAGGGTGGATATATGCCATTGGTTTAATAATGCTGATGGCTATAGATGTAGCTTTTTTATTTGTACCTCAATTTATCGGCAATGCCATAGATACATTGAGCAATAATAAAGAAGGTTTAGTGAATTATATTTTTTTATTTTATTTTGTTATTTATCATTATTACAATTTTAAAGGTAATCTCTCGTAGAACCTTATTGGGTTCTATTCGACGTATGGAATATCTTTTTCGTGAAATTCTATGTAGCCAAGCTTTACAAGTAAAAACAACTTATTATGAATCTAATGGGCCAGGTAAGGTTATGGCGCTTATGACCAATGATGTTACATCATTACGCGTTGCACTTGGTTTAGGTGTAATGATAATAGTAGATATTATTTTCTATTCCATTGTAGGATCTATAATTTTAATTCAAAAAATAAATGGTGTCTTAGCGTTTAAAATCATGACACCCATATTTTTTATTATCGTTGCAATATTTGTATTAGGTAGAAAATTAAGAGCTAAACAACGCAGTGCTCAAGCTACATATAGTGATATGACAGAGTTTGGGCAAGAACTATTTCAGGGAATGGATGTTATTCGCGCATTTAATCGTGAAAGCATCATTTCAAAAGTCCTTTGAAAAAAATCAATAAACTTAACTATAAGAAAAATATGGATGTTGCCTTGTTGGATGCTATATTAACTCCACTTACTAGAATTGCACCGTTCATCTGTATTAGCATAAGCATCTTTATTTGTGGTCACTTAGCTGTAGAAGGCAAAATGACTATAGGTGAGTTTGTAACTATCAATTCGTTTATTATGTTAATTGTAGGCCCTTTGATTGGTTTTTGGTGGTCTTATTTCAATTGTTCAAAAAGGTTTAGCCTCCTTAGATCGCATTATGGATTTTATGCAGTTGCCCACTGAAACAATAGAGGATAGTGTAGACGTATTAGCCCTTGAAGATATTCACGTTCGTTATTTAGATTTTAATTATGAAAAACTCTAAAGGTCATGCATTATCTCAAGTGACTACCACCATATCTAAAGGTTCTTTTATCGGCCTTGTGGGTAAACCTGGTTCTGGTAAAAGTACTTTATTTAAATTATTGATTGGATTACAAGAATGTCCTGAAAAATCCATCTATTTTGGCAATCAAGATTTGACGAATATACCCTTAACAAAACTTCGGAATTCCATTGCTTATGTACCAACTCAATCTTACTTATTAAGTACTACCATTTCAGATAATATAAAATTCGGTAAAGAGTTACCCATGCACGAAACTGTGGAAGTGGCAGCGAAAAAGGCCGATTTATACAGAGATTTGGGCGATTTGCTAAACAATAATTTACATAAGTTAGGTGAAGAAGGTCAAGATTTATCAGGTGGACAAAAGCAACGTATTAATATGGCTCGTGGTTTCTACAAAAATGCACCATATTTATTGCTAGATGACTGTTTCTCTGCTTTAGATGCTGTAACAGTTACAACCATATTAGATACTTTAAATAATGTAAAAGATCAGACTATTCTGTGTATTTCACAGCGTTTAGAGGTTATAGAGAAAGCAGATAAAATTCTTGTATTTGATGAGGGTCGTATTGTAGAAGAAGGTACTCATGAAGAATTATTAGCTAATAAAGGCTTATATTTCACCTTATATGAAGCGCAGAAAGGAGGGGCTCATCATGAAAAAGCGTAATTTAAAAAATGATTGGGCTTTATTCTCCTACATAAGTGCGTATATTAAGCCTTATTTGGGTATATTATTGTTAGCTACCATTGCGCTAGCCGGCAATTTAATACTTTTGCTTTTAAGACCTTATTTAACTAAGCAAGTTATTGATCTCGGCTTTGCTACTAATGATATTAATGTTATCGAATATTATGCTGTAATATATGGTCTTACTATTATTGGTAGTGTGTTATGTATATTTGTAGAAAATTATTTTTTTGAAAAAGCTTTGGACAAAAAGATTATTTATAATATACGTGCCATTATATTTCAAAAGATACTTCATAAGTCCCATGATGAGTTTTATAAATTACCCATTGGTAATTGGGTGACTCGTATCACAAATGATGTAGAGTCATTGCGCACTTTATATACAGATGTATTACTGAATTTAGCGAGTAGCGGTTTAATGATCATCGGTATTTTAGGATTCATGTATGCTATTAATGTACCTTTAGCAATTATCATGACGATTTTATTACCAATAATGGGCGTAATTATTTGGGTATTCCAAAAATTTTCTCGTAAAGCATTCCGTCAAGTTCGCCGATCTCTAGCGGCCTCTAATGCGAGCATTAAAGAGCTATTAAACTACATAGTCATTGTCAAATCTTATGGCGGTGAAAAAGACATCGAAGAACGTTACAATACGGTTAATAAAGGTTTTTTAGAAGCAGGCCTTTTTGAAGTTACTACGTTTTCTATTTTTAGACCGCTCGTAGATGGTCTATTCTTTGTGGCACTAATCGTAATTTTTACTACTACAAATGTAATAGATTCTGTGGCCGATGCTGGGACTGTCTTTGCCTTCATCCAATATATGGATCGATTCTTTCAACCATTAAAAGAAATTGCTGATAAATATAATTCTCTACAAAGTGCATTAGCTGGTGCGGAAAGATTAGTTCCTTTATTAGAGGAAGAAGACCGTCAAATCGCTAATGAAGTTCCTCATGAATTTAAACATATAGAATCTATTGACTTTGATCATGTTTGGTTTTCTTATGACAATAATGATGTATACGCATTAGAGGACTTTACGTTAAGCATTAAGGCAGGGGAATTCATAGGCATCGTAGGCCCTTCGGGTAGTGGTAAATCAACGCTTTTATCGTTGTTAATGGGCCTTTATAAACCTACTAAGGGAGCAATCTATATTAATGACATTGATATTGCGAATTATGATAGTTCCGTACTGCGTCATTTGATGGGCTATGTTTTCCAGCAAGCATACCTATTTAAAGGTTCTATAAAGGATAACTTAACACTGTTTGATACGTCTATTTCATTTGATGATATGGTAGATGCAGCGAAACAAGTAAATTTAGACAATATGATTGAACAACTGCCGGAGGGTTATAATACACCTGTAGGTTATTTAGGTTCCTTATTATCTGATGGACAAAAGCAATTATTGGCATTTGGACGCACGCTAATTAGAAAAACACCTATTCTATTGCTAGATGAGGCTACAGCCAATATAGATAGTCATACGGAGAAGCAAATTCAAGCAAGTATTGAAAATATTCGTGGTACTAAAACTATTGTAAGCATTGCTCATCGACTTTCCACGGTACAGGATGCTAATAAAATAGTGTATATGGAATATGGTAAAATAATAGAAAGCGGATCTTTTGAAGAACTTATCAATTTAAAAGGTGCCTTTTATAATCTCTGGAGTAATCAACAAAGCGGGAGTTAGTATGGAATTTATCCAATCGAAAGATAATAAAACTATAAAGCACATTATCTCATTAGGTCAGCGTAAGAATCGTCAAAAAAGTGGGGAATATATTGTTGAAGGCATCCGCTCTATTCGTGATATAGCAGCTATGGGGACAGTTAAAACAATTGTTATTCGCGAATCTAAATCGCAAGATAAAAATGTATTAGATTTATTAGCATTAGATGCTGTTCAATCTGTACCTACGTATATAGTTCAAGATCCTGTATTTGATAAAGTAGACAATACTGTGAATGGTCAAGGTGTTGTTGCCATAGTAGCCAAGCCAAAACATGATATTGATTCTGTTTCTATTGAAGACGGTTTATATATTACATTAGATGGTGTTCAAGATCCTGGAAATCTAGGTACTATTATTAGAACTGCTGTTGCAGCAGGTGTAAAAGGTATTTTTTTAATGAAAGGTACTGTAGATCCTTTTAATGATAAAACGGTACGTAGTACAATGAGCGCCTTACATAAAATACATTTATACGAGGATGTTACTTTGTCTATGTTACATGATATTGTAGCCGAGTCTAATATGACTACTTATGTCACTGCCTTAGAAGATTCTGAGCCTTATCATTCTGTGGATTATGCTAAACGAACTATGTTAGTGTTAGGTAACGAAGGTAATGGTGTGACACCAGAGGTGATGAATCTCTGTACTAATCGCATCATGATTCCTATGTATGGAGATATGGAGTCATTAAATGTAAGTGTAGCAGCTGCATTATGTATGTATAAGGTGCAAGAGCAATTGATGAGTTAAATTAGTATTGCTCAATAATACTGTATTTTTTTATAGAGTATTATTTTACATAGAGCATAACTCCTTTAATTTAACGTTCGTAAAATGTATTCAATTTTCTATTTATGATAAAAAAATTTATAACATTATAAAAAGTCCTCTACTAGTATACAAGTAGAGGGCTTTTGTATTGATTTATTAGTTGTGTATTTGGTACAATAACATATATCCTTTGTGGGAGAACAAAGTTCTCCCTTTTTTTAATGAAAAGGAAGATAACTATGTCCAAATTAATAGTAAATGCAGACGATTTTGGCCTTCATAGTGCCGTTAATGCTGGCATTATTGATGGTCATCGTACAGGTATTATTACTAGTACCTCTTTATTAGCAGGAGGAGATGCTTTTACAGAAGCCGTAAGCATGGCAAAAGAAAACCCTAAATTGGGCATTGGTATTCATATTGCTTTAGTTGGTGGACTAAAACCAGTATGTGATCCAGCTGAAGTTCCTTCACTTGTAACAGCAGAAGGTGTTTTTCCAGAGAGTTATGTTGATTTTATGAAACGCATTTACTCTGGCAAAATTAATTATAGTGAATTACGTAAAGAGATTAATGCACAGATGACTCAAATTGTAGAGACTGGATTAAAGGTTACTCATGTTGACGGTCATCAACATATGCACGTATTACACACAGTACTACCTATTGTCATTGAACAGGCAAAATCCTTTGGTATAAATGCTATTAGAATACCTGATGAATCTACAGGCTTTTTGAACTATATATATTCTCCATCTCGTTTACTGGGTAAAGTTGGCTTATCAACTGTTGCGGCTAATGCAAGACCAACAGTACGCAATAACAATATGCTGACCACCCAATACTTCTGGGGAATGATCAATGGGGGAAATATAGATCAAAAATCATTAATGGGTATTTTGAAAAAGGTAAATAATAATTCTGGTACCCATGAATTAATGGTTCATCCTGGTATTAGTAATGCTATTCTAGGTAAGCGTTATAATTGGGGATATCACTGGGAAGATGAGTTACATGCACTTTGTTCCAGTCATACCCGATTGTATATAAGACAACATGGTATAGAGCTAATTAATTATGGAGACTTGATATGAGTAAAATGATGAAGAGAGGCATTTTTATGTTTCTCTTATTATTAGCCGTATCTATAGGAATTATTTACTATACCATCGATATAGAATCATTAAAAACTATATCGTCTTTTAATAGTGTATCTTTATTATTGGCAATCGTAGCACTAGCGGCAGGCATGTATTTTGATGGACTCCGCTTGCAACGGCTTGTTAAAATAGGGGGCTATAAATTATCAATTCAAGCAGTACTGCGTGTTATCTTTAGTAACTATTTTATGGCTATGTTAACACCTGGTGCTAGTGGGGGTGCCGTAGCGCAAGTACTAGTACTAAAAAGTTATGGTGTACCTATATCTAAAGGTACGCCAATCGTATTAATACGCACCGTATTTTCCATTATGTTTTTGGTCATTATGTTACCTTTAGTATTTTTACGAGATGCTATTGAGATTCCCTATATTTCACGAGATATGTTGTTGCTCTTTGCTGTGCTTGCCGTTATAGCTACACTACTGGGAACATATATATTACAGACTAAATATATGAGACAGTTTGTCTATAATCTAGCTCAGCGTTTTAAGGCTCATAAAACAAGGGATTGGCTTTCTAAGTTAGAAACATTAAATCAAGGCCTTGGTTTACTCTATAAAGAGCCATTTCAATCTTTCATAGTATTTATTGAATCTGGTTTAAGCTTATTATGCTTGTATTGTATTGCACCAGCATTAATGTATGCTTTTACGCCACATATTCCGATCATCGATATACTAGATCGCATGATTTTATTAAATCTTATTTTGTATTTTGCACCAACTCCAGGGGGAACAGGGATTGCAGAAGGACTATTTGTAGTATTGTTTAGTGCCTTTGTCCCAAATGGAACAGTTGGTATTGTTGCTGTAGCATGGCGTGTTGTGGCTGAATATTTGCCATTCTTTATCGGTATGTACGCAGTATTAACATTATATGGGCGTCAATTTGTGGCCCAAGAAACTTCAAGAGAACAATAAGGGAGTGTACTCTATGTCTAAACCAAAAAAAGATAAGTTTTATCTGGTGCAAGAAGATATTTTGCCAGAAGCGATTAAAAAGACAATCAAAGTAAAAGAAATTCTTAAATTAGGTGAAGTTAAAACAATCAATGAAGCTGTTGAAAAAATGGATTTAAGTCGCTCTGCGTATTACAAATACAAAAGACTATGTATTTCCATTCTTTGAAATTGCTCAAGGGAAAAATAGTTAGTATTTATGTTTCTATGTCTAACGAATCGGGCATGTTATCCAGTGTTTTAAAAGCTATCGCTGAGCGTAATGGCAGTATTTTGACAATTAATCAAGATATTCCATTACAAGGTATTGCAAATAGCAGTATTTCTTTTGAAACTAAGGACTTACAAGGCTCATTAGAAGACTTATTATTGGATATCCGCTCCATGAAGGGCATTATTAAAGTAGAGATTTTAGGCCAAGCGTAGGCTAGTTAAGAGAGTAGGACTATTATGACCACTATAAAAATTGCTTTATTAGGTTTCGGTACTGTTGCACAAGGCACTTTCAATTTATTGCAAGATAATGCTGAACTTATTAAAAAAATCGTACTGGAGTAAATGTTGAAATTTCTAAAATCTATGTACGTAATCCAGAAAAATATAGCCATATTACTTTGCCTGAAACAGCTCAATATGTAACAAATATTGATGATGTATTACAAGATGAAAATATTCAAATGGTTGTTGAGCTAATGGGCGGTACAACCTTTGCTAAAGACTGTGTTGAGAGTGCTCTAAAAGCAAAGAAAAATGTTGTGACAGCTAATAAAGATTTATTGGCTGAGGTTGGTCCATATTTATTAGATTTAGCTAGTAAGAATGGGGTAGACCTTCGTTTTGAAGCTTCTGTATTGGGCGGTATTCCTATTATTCGTACATTGTATGAGTCTTTAGCAGGTAACCGTATTACTGAACTTATCGGTATTATGAATGGTACGACAAACTTTATTTTGACTAAAATGTCTGAAGAAGGTTTAAGCTATCAAGATGTATTAAAAGAGGCACAAGATTTAGGTTATGCTGAAGCTGATCCTACTGCTGACGTAGAAGGTCTAGATGCAGCTCGTAAGTTAGCAATTTTGGCATCTATTAGCTTTAACCGTCGCATATTCTTTGAAGATGTAACAGTAGAAGGTATTACAAATATTGATACAGAGGATATTAAATTCGGTAAAGAGTTTGGTTATAATATCAAGTTATTAGGTATTGCTAAAGAAACTAATCAAGGATTGTCCCTAAATGTATATCCAGCATTTATTCCTACTACGCATCCATTGGCATCTGTACGTGGTTCTTATAATGCCATCTATGTTAAGGGTAATGGTATTGATGACGTAATGCTTTATGGTCGTGGTGCAGGTAGCTTACCAACAGGTAGCTCAGTAGTATCTGACATTATGGAAGTAGCTAAAAATGTTTCCTACAACGAAACAGGTCGTTTGAAACCATTCTATTACGATCAAAAAGAGATTTACTCTCCAGGTAAAATTCAATCTAGCTACTATTTGCGTTTAGCTGTAGATAATAAAACAGGTGTATTGGCTAAAATTTCTGCAAAATTAGCAGAACAAAAGATTTCCGTTCTATCTATCGTTCAACGTAATATGGATCCAGAAACTGCAGTATTGGCTATTGTAACATCTAAATGCCCTAGTTCTTATATTTTAAATCTTATCGATTCCTTTAATAGCTTGCGTTCTGTTAAGTCTGTTAATAGTGTAATTCGTATTATGGAAGCTTAAACTATGAACACTGTTCGCGTACAAGTACCTGCCACTAGTGCTAACTGTGGTCCTGGTTTTGATTGCTTAGGTTTAGCATTAAACCTTTATAATATTTTTACTTTTACACCCGATGTAAATGCTACAGAATATACATATACTTTTGAGGGCTTCGGTGCAGATATTTTGCGCGCCGAAGATCCAAAAAAGAATCTTATTGGTTTTGCCATGGATCAAGTTTTTGCTACAGCTCAAGAACCAATTCAATACGGTCATATTACGTCTGAAACTTTAATTCCACCATCTCGTGGTTTAGGTAGTAGTAGTACAGCTATTGTAGGGGGGCTTTTACTAGCGAATGCATTAGTAAAACATCCTCTTTCAAAGGAAGAGTTACTTGTTATTGCAAATCGTATGGAAGGTCATCCCGATAATGTAGCACCTGCCATTTATGGAAATCTATGCTGTGCAACTGGTCTAAAAACAAAAGTACTTAACACAGTTATTACTGTACCATCTGAATTGCATTTTGCTGTTGTAGTACCTGAGGTTATGGTATCTACTGAATATGCTCGTTCTGTTTTACCTAATCATGTACCATTTAAAGAGGCAGCACAAAACGTAAGTCATGCGTCTTTATTTGTGACAAGTCTTATTACTCATCAATTAAGTAATTTATCTGTAGCATTAGATGATAATTTGCATGTACCTTATCGTAAAACTTTGATTCCCCATTGTGATAAAGTATTCGACGCCGCAAAAGCTGCTGGTGCGTATGGTGCCACTATTAGTGGTTCTGGTTCTACATTAATTGCTTATGTAGATAAAGCACATGTACAAGATGTAGCCAATGCGATGGGGTCCGTATTTACTGCTAATGGTATTGATAATAGAACCTATTGCTTAGAAGCGGATACAACAGGAGCGTCTATTATATAGTTTATGGTATAATTATAGTGTTAGGCATAGTCCATAACTATAATTGGAGGAAACTATGAACAGTATGAAAACAACGCTTTTATTAGCGACTCTAACGGCCATTTTAGTGGTCTTAGGTGATATGATTGGCGGTAGAACAGGCATGATGGCTATGTTCGTTATATCTATGGGCATGAATTTTATGTCCTATTGGTTTAGCGATAAAATCGTATTAGCTCAATATAATGCTCAACAAGTTACTGCACAATCTAATCCAAAACTATATGGTATGGTAGAAAAATTGGCTAAAAATGGTAATTTACCAATGCCAAAGGTATATATCATTCCTAGTGAAGTACCTAATGCATTTGCAACAGGTAGAAATCCAAGTAATGCTGCAGTTGCAGTTACTGAAGGTATCCAACGGTTATTAACTGATGATGAATTAGAAGGTGTATTAGGACACGAATTAACACATGTTAAGAATCGCGATACTTTAATTAGTACCATTGCTGCCATGCTGGCAGAGCTATTTCTATGATTGCTCAGGTTCTTCAATTTTCTGCAATCTTTGGTCGCTCTGATGATCGAGAAGGTTCTAATCCTTTAGCATTAATAGGTGCCATAATTATTGCTCCTATCGCAGCAGGTCTTATTCAGATGAGTATTTCTCGCGCCAGAGAATTCTTAGCTGATGAAGGTGGTGGAGACATGTGTCGTAATCCACTAGCCTTAGCTTCTGCTCTTGCTAAAATCGATTACTATTCTAAACATGGCGCATTGCCTAATGCAAGTAATGCAACAGCCCATATGTTTATTATTAACCCTATGATGGGTATTGGTGAAAGCTTGAGTAATCTTTTTAGTACACATCCTCGTACAGAAGAACGTATTGAAAAGCTAAAAAAACAAGCAATGAATCCTAAATATAAAGAAAAGGCAAAATTCTAATTAATATCTACAGGAGGATATCATGCAAGAAACATTAGTTTTAATTAAACCAGATGCTGTTAAGCGCCAATTAAGCGGTGAAATTCTTAGTCGCTATGAACGTAAAGGTCTTGTTATTAAGGCATTAAAATTATTACAGGTACCTCGTGAACTCGCTGAAGAGCACTATGCTGAGCACAAAGAAAAACCGTTCTTTGGTGAATTAGTTGACTTTATTACATCTGGTCCAGTTCTCGCTTTTGTTTTAGCTGGTGAGAATGCAATTGTATCTGTACGTGCTTTAAACGGAGCAACAAATCCTGTAGATGCTGCCCCTGGAAGTATTCGTGGTGACTATGCCTTAACAATGGACGCTAACGTAGTACATGCTTCTGATTCGCCAGAAGCTGCCGCTCGTGAAGTTAGTCTTTGGTTCCCAGAATATTAATAATCTCTAGGTTGAGACCCTGTAGCTTTTATTTCTACATCCATTTATATCTATAGGAGGTAATAATATGGCAAGTAGTGTTTATACAAAAACAGGTGATGCTGGTACAACTGGTTTATACACAGGTGAACGTGTACAGAAGTCATCTTTACGCGTAGAAGCTTATGGTACAATCGATGAATTGCAAGCTTTCTTAGGCTTGGCTCGCTCCTATGCTGAAAACCCTCGTGTTGCGGCAGAATTATATGATATTGAGCGCAATTTATGGACATTAATGGCCGATATTGCTAGTCTAAATACAGCTCCAGTAATTACTGAGCAACATGTAAAACATTTGGAAAAAGTTATCGATCGCTTTGATGAAAAGCTAGAACCATTATCTAGTTTTGTTATTCCCGGTGAAAAACAATCTTCTTCTTATTTACACGTAGCTAGAACGATTACTAGACGCGCTGAACGCGCTTTATGGCGTGTATTAGATGCTGGTGAAAGTGTTCACGAGTCTAATTTAAAATACTTAAATCGTCTATCCGACCTATGCTTCATCATGTGTCGTGTAGAAGAGGAACTTGGAGCTGAATAAATAAAAAAAGCTATGTATTTTACATAGCTTTTTGCTCGTTATAGACCTTATTGTGAAATCGTTTGATTTAACACATCTTGAGGGCTTGGATAGTAGAAGAAGATATGAGGAATTTCGTAGCGGAATTTCTCTCTTAATAAATCGGCTAGTGTTGCTTCGAAGTTTATAATTTTATCAGCACCAAAATCAAAATCTTCTACTAGAACTAATAGTTGAGGTTCTACTTGTGGTGCATTTTCAGGTAATGCTTCTGGCGGTAGTGGAACATTTACCACCACGCGTACAGTAGCAATATATTTTCCTTGTCCATCATCGATGGCAACACGATATGTATTATCCCATAAGGTAGCCATCATTTTTAGTTTCATATTCATAATTTCCATAGTATCGCTCCTTTGTTATACTTATAATGATACTGAAATTATAAATTCTTGTATAGGTGTATTATGAAATCCCAAATTATATTGTGTTCCGGTGGAGCACGTAGTGGAAAAAGTGAATTTGCTGAACGTTTAGCACTTGCCACAGCAGGCCGAAAAGCGTATGTAGCAACAGGGCAAGCTTTTGATGAAGAAATGATAGATCGCATCAAAAAACATCAAGAGCGACGTGGCGAGATATGGAATAATTTTGAAGTACCATTACATTTAGCTAAAGAATGGCAAAATATTAGCCAATCTGCTGATGTAATTCTTATAGATTGTTTGACTATGTTTACTACTAATCACATGATGGCCCATGGTTCTATACAAGGACAACAAGATGCCAATCAATTAGAGGCATCTGTTCTTACTGAATTAGAATCATTGCTAGCTTCTATAAAATCATGTGAAGATAAAACAGTTATATTTGTAACCAACGAAATTGGTTTAGGCATTGTGCCTGATAATAAACTTGCTAGATATTTTAGAGACATTGCTGGTCGAGTAAATCGTACTGTAGCAACGACTGCAGATAAGCTATATTTAACGATTAGCGGTGTTACCATTGAATTAAAATCACAGGAGGTTCATATAAATGGCTAAGAAAATCATGTTCCAAGGAACAAGTTCTAATGTAGGTAAAAGTATTCTTTGTACTGCATTATGCCGTATCTTTTATAGAAAAGGTTTTAAAACGGTTCCTTTCAAAGCACAAAATATGGCCCTCAATTCATACGTTACAAAATGGGGCGATGAAATTGGTCGTGCTCAAGTAGCACAAGCGGAAGCAGCTGGCATTGATCCAATTGTACAAATGAATCCAGTTTTATTAAAACCAACAGGAAATCAATCTTCACAAGTTGTTTTAATGGGCAAACCAGTAGGTGTCTATAGTGCTAATGAATACCACACAAAATACTCCTTAACTGCTCTTGATAAAGTAAAAGAATCTATTGATTTCTTAGATACTAATTTCGATGTTATGGTTATCGAAGGTGCAGGTAGCCCTGCAGAAGTTAATCTTAAAGCTAATGATATTGTTAATATGCGCATTGCTAAAATGACGCAAGCTCCTGTGTATTTAATTGCTGATATCGATCGTGGTGGCGCTATTGCTTCTATCGTAGGTACATTAGAACTACTAGAACCAGAAGAACGTGATCTCATTAAGGGTATTGTTATCAATAAGTTCCGTGGGGATATTAAGTTATTAGAACCAGCCCTTACTTTCATTGAAGAAAAAACTGGTAAAAAAGTAGTAGGCGTTATTCCTGCTATTGAGAATCTTGATATTGATGAAGAAGATTCTGTAGCATTAGAAAATAAACGCCATAGTGGTTCTAAAGAAATTCAAGTTGTAGTAATGCAAACACCTAAAATTTCTAATTTTACAGACTTTGATGCTCTTAATTACGAGCCAGATGTATCTGTTCGATTTGTTGGCCCTGGCGATGTTATTGGAAAACCAGATTTAATCATTCTACCAGGTTCTAAAAATACATTAGCAGATTTAACGTATTTACGGGATACAGGTTTTGCTCAGGAAATTAAAAAATTGGCTGCTCAAGGAACTCCAGTTATTGGTGTTTGTGGAGGCAACCAAATGTTGGGTAAAACCATTTATGATCCGCATCATATGGAAGGGGATATTGAGGAGATAGAAGGTCTTGGCCTTGTAGAATCTTCAACGACTATGAAGGATCAAAAAACGACGCATCAAGTACAATTTAATGTGTCTAATTTGAAATTCTTAAATGGTACTTTCACAGGTGAAAATTTAGTAGGCTATGAAATTCATATGGGCGATACTACACCATTAGTAGATACAGTAACCCGTTGCTTTACCATTACAAGCCGTAGCGAAGAGCCAGTTAATGTTATCGATGGTTTTATCGATGGAAATCATCAAGTAATGGGCACATATATTCATGGTGTATTTGATAATGATGAGTTCAGACGCTTTATTATCAATCAATTGCGTGAACGTAAGGGGTTAGAACCATTAGATGTAGTATTCCATTACTTTGACCATAAGAACGCAGCATATGATCGTTTAGCTGATATTGTGGAGGAACATTTAGATATGGATTATATTATGTCTTCCTTAGGTTAGTAGGGGCGTTATATGGAACATTTAGATATTTTGCACTGGTTTACAAAGTATAACTATGTATGTATACCAGTTTTAGCATTCTTACTAGATTTAATTATTGGTGATCCAAATAGTAAGTACCATCCAGTTGCCATAATTGGTCGCATTATATCCTTTTTTGAAGCAGTTCTTTATAAGGATACGGATAATGATACAAAAAAATTATGGTACGGTGGTATTGCTGTTGGATTAATACTTGTATCAGTATATATTATAGTTTCTCTAATATTATGGCTTGGTGCCGTTGTTAATGAGTGGGTGGCGTATGCTTTAGAGGTTATCATACTTTATATTACCATCTCTCCACGATCATTGGCTGGAGCAGGTTTTACTATTAGCCAACTCATTAAACAAGATAATATTGTAGAAGCTCGTCAAAAACTATCATGGATTGTAGGCCGTGATACAGAAGATTTAGACGAAAGTGAAATTACTCGTGCTACAGTAGAAACGATTGCAGAAAATACTGTAGACGGTATTATTGCACCTTTATTCTTCTTTATCCTAGCTGGTCCTATAGGGGCTATTCTATATAGAACTGCCAATACTATGGACTCTATGTTAGGCTATAAAAATCAAAAGTACTTATATTTTGGTCGTGTCGCAGCTCGCTTTGACGATGCATTAAACTGGATTCCTGCACGTATTACCTTTATATTATTTGTTGTTTCAGCGTTCCTTTTACGCTTTGATGCTAAAAAAGCACTACAAATTGGCTTGCGTGATGCAAAAAAACATCCTAGTCCAAATGGGGGCTATGCTGAAGCACCTGTTGCAGGCGCTTTACATATCCGTTTAGGTGGTTACAATCAATATTTCAAAAAAATGACCTTCCGTGAATATATGGGAGATCCTATTGAAAAACTAAATCGTAACCATATTACGCGAACAATTTATATGATGTATGTTGCGACTATACTAATGGTTATCATTAGTACAGTTATTACCTATGGGATGAATGTATAATGACACCTTTTTTTATAGCATTACAATTTTTAACACGTTTAAAACTTGTAAACCAAACAGAGTGGACCGTAGAAGACTTTGGTAAATCTGTAGTAGCCTTTCCTTATGTAGGCCTTATTATTGGTCTCATTTTAGCATTACTCTATGGCGTATTATCTCCATTTATTCCCTATAACGCCGTTGATGTTGATCATCGTTGTAGCCGAGTTTTTACTGACCGGTGGTCTTCATGCGGATGGGTTGATGGATACTAGTGATGGTTTGTTTTCCGGTCGTGAAAGAGAACGAAAACTAGAAATTATGAAAGATAGCCGTATAGGTTCCTTTTTGGAGTTGTAGCCTTCGTATTTGTTACTCTTTTGAAATGGCAATTATTAGCTGCAATTCCTACTGCTGAATTTATTCCTATGGCACTTATTATGATGCCTTTAATGAGTCGTTGGTCTATGGTATTTAGCATTCGTTCCTATCCTTATGCTAGAGAGCAAGGGATGGGGGCAGCATTTGCTAATTTAGCACCTAAACATGTGATAACCTACAATACAATTTCCACATTTTTTATGCCTATTGTATTACTATTAATTGGCTTTTTATTATATACCTTGTTATACGGTGCTTTTGCAATTTTTGCCGTTCCTGATGTAGGGTATGTAGTAGGTTTAGGTGTTCTAGTGTATGCCACGATAGGAATTTTCCAAATCAATATTATTAGTATGATAATTACTTATATTATCAACCGTTTCTTAAACCGTTATATTGTAAAAGAATTAGGTGGCACTACTGGTGATACATATGGATTTGTTGTAGAGGTAACTGAAGTATTATTGATCTTAGTATACGTCATTATTCTATCCATATTATCTGCTACAGTGGTGGCAAATCCTACTATGTTCTAATGGGCTCATAATTTTGTTTAGTTATTAAGCAGTATGAGTTATTTAATACTTTATTTAGTTTAATGTGAAAGGAGTTTAATGTGACCTATTATGTAAGAGCCCCAGGAACATGTGGGGAATTTCTTCAAGGTTCTATTGATGGACAATCATTTTTAGTCACATGTCCAATTAATCGATACTCCTACGCATTAAGTAATGTAGTGCATCCCTTTTCACAAAATTATTGTGCGCTGCAACCTAAGTCAGCTCAAGCTAGAAAGCTAGTGGAACAATTAGTAAATTCTAAAAAAAACACTAGTATTTGTCCTCCTGTATATGTTCGGTCTGATATTATACAAGGGAAGGGGATGGCATCTAGTTCAGCTGATATTTCTGTAACTGCTATGGCTACCGCTTTGGCAATGGATTACGAATTATCATTTAAAGAGCTAGAACAAATCTGTTTGTCTGTAGAGCCTACAGATGCCTCTTTTTATCAAGGTGTTACGCAGTTTGATTACATAAAGGGAACCATATCCCAACCACTAGGTATGTGCCCTCCTTTAAAAATACTCGTATTTGATGAAGGTGGCAGTATTGATACTGTAAGCTTTAATAAACAAGCGGATTTACAAAATAAGATATTAGAGAAAGAATCGATTATACGAGAGTCTCTAGAATTATTTAAACATGGTCTTATTACTCACGATATTAAGCTCATAGGTCAAGCGGCCACATTAAGTGCCTTTGGCAATCAAAGGATCTTGTATAAACCAAATTTATACGACTTTCACGATATAGGTAATTACTATAACAGTGTTGGTACAATCATCGCTCATAGCGGTACCATTATGGGATTATTATTTCCTGTTGATTATGGACGAATTGATGATTGTAAAAATGAAATTTTACGTAAGTTGCCACAATTATCCTACGTAGATACAGTAGAAACTACAAATGAAGGATTAACTTATATTAAACGGTAACGTATTTCATAGAAAGAGAATAGAATGTCTAACATACATGGGGGCAATATATTTCAATTTGCCCATGAACAACGAATTGAACCGTATGAGGTTATTGATTTTAGCGCTAATATTAATCCACTAGGACCTAGTCAACGAGGATTATCTGCATTAGAAGCTCAATTACGTTATATTTCACATTATCCAGATGCTACCAATGATGATGTATTAAATACCATTGCTGATACCTATGGTATGAACAAAAACCAAATTGTAGTTGGTAATGGGGCAGCAGAGTTATTATATGCAATATGCCGTTTACCTGGTTATACAGGTGCTTTCGTACCAGCGCCAGGCTTCTCCGAATATAAAGAAGCATTAGAGGCTAGTCAAATTCCAGTGCGCGATATATATTATCGACCACGAGAGGATGACAATGGAAAACCATATTTTGAGGTTCCTTATTTAGCGCTCGAAACCTTTGCTGCTGAATTAAAAGGGTCAAGATGGTCGTATCATCGTATTTTTAGGAAATCCAAATAATCCGGATGGTACATTACTTGATAAAAATCATATTCGCACGCTTGCAAGTATGCTAAAAGATGCTAATAGCTTACTTGTAATTGATGAGTCCTTTATCGACTTTGTTGGAAATGATACATTACAAGATAATGAATACTCTATGCGTTCCTTAGTAAATGAATTCGATAATATCATCGTCGTTCATTCCTTTACAAAATTTTATGCTGTTCCTGGTCTACGAATTGGAGCTGCCTTCAGCAATCCTCATATCATTGATCAATTAAATACATTTATTCCTACATGGTCTATTAATACATTGGCGCAAGCATATACAGAATCTGCTTTAAACGATGTAGAGTATGTAAAGCGGACAAAACAAGTATTGCACGAAGAACAACACTACATGTATAACGCATTAGATGCTATTGCAGGTATTACTGTTTATCCGCCTTCAGCTAACTTTATTTTGTTCCATATTGAACAAGAAGGGGTGACGGCAGATTCAATTAATGAAGCTCTAAAAAAACATAACATAATTGTTCGCAATTGTGATTCCTATATGGGCTTAAATAGTCAATGGGTTCGAGTTGCTATTAAAGACCATGATAATAATGTTAGATTAGTTGATACACTAACAGATATTTTGAAAGTATAGGTAGATTATGAAGACATTATATATTGTGCGCCACGGAGAAACAGATTGGAATAAAATGGGGAAATACCAAGGTATTACAGATGTTCCACTCAATGAAAATGGTTTAAAACAAGCAAAAGCATGTGGTCAAGCCCTTAAAGATGTAAAAGTTTGATCGTATATTATCTAGTGATTTAAGCCGTGCTTTAGTTACTGCTGAAGCGATTCGTGGTGATCGTACAACACCGATTACTGTAGATGAACGTTTACGAGAGTTAAATTTTGGTGATTGGGAGGCTATGCTATTCTCCGATATTGAAGCTCGTTGGCCTGGTTTAATTGATGAAATGTATTTGAGGCCTCATCTAGTTAAGGTACCTAATGGTGAAAGCTTTAAAGATTTACAAGATCGTGCGTGGGCAGGCTTAAAGGAATTTATTAATGCCAATGATGAGGAAGAAACTCTTCTCATTACTTGTCATGGTGGTACAATACGAACATTGCTATGTAAATTATTAGATATCTCTATTAGTCACTGTTGGAACTTTAGTCAAGGCAACACGGCTATCAATCGTATTTTCTACAATGGAATGGGCGAATTTGATCATAATGTTTTGAATTTGCTTAACGATACTGCTCATGTAGATGTATTACAAGGACATGAATAATGCGACTCGATAAATTATTAGCTAATAAAGCATTTGGTAGTCGGAAAGAAGTTCATCAAATCATAAAGGATAGAAGAGTTACTATTAACGGTGAGATTACTACAAAAAAAGATATTCATATCGATATCGACATTGATATAGTAGCCGTAGATGGTCAAACTGTTAATACCACACAACTATATTACGTTAAATTTCACAAGCCTAAGGGTTATGTTACGGCTGTAGAAGATTCTACTCATCCCGTCGTTATGGATCTATTACCGCCTGAGTATTTAAAAATGGGCGTAGTTCCCGTCGGGCGATTAGATAAAGATACAGAAGGCCTTTTGCTGCTTACGAATGATGGCGTATGGGGGACACTCAATCATCAACGGGCATAAACATGTACCTAAAGTTTACTACGTAGAGTTTGAAGGAGAACTCTCTGAGGAGGGCATCCAGCGCATTAAAGAAGGCATTGTATTAGGTGATGAAACTCAATGTAAACCGGCTTTAATTGAATTATTATCAGATCAATCGGCCACCATTACTATTGAAGAAGGCAAGTATCATCAGGTAAAACGTATGATAGGTGCTGCTGGTGGTTTCGTAACGTATTTAAAGCGTCTTACTATAGGTCATATAGACTTAAGTGGTATTGAAGAGGTCGGTTCTGTAATGGACTTGACTATTGATGAGATAGAGGGCTTTAAAAAATAGCATAAAATTCTATTCAATATAGGCATTTTATGGTAAGATTAATTGTAATTTATAGACTAGGAGCATGATTATGAATGGATTAAATCTGCTACAACAGTATATTAAAGAGCAAGAATTAACAGGCGCTATTTTGTTAAGCCCTATAAATTTACATTATTTTGCTGGTTTTACTGGTACTACAGGCTTTGCGATTATTACAGAAGATAAAGCCTTTATGATTACCGATTTCAGATATACTGAACAAGCTACAAAACAATGTGAAGGGTATACGGTTATTCAATATGAAACGACTGTTATGGATACTCTTGTAGATATATTCAACGAACATCATATTCACGAAGGTTTATTCGCTATAGAGGGCAAACAAATGCCTGTAGATACTTATGAATCTTTATGTGATACATTAGATGAAAACTTTGACTTTACATCTGTTAATTTTGCTAAACTTCGAGCGGTTAAACGGGAAGATGAAATAGAGTTATTACGCATTGCGGCTAATATTGGCGATGAAGCTTTTGCTGCATTGTTACCACAACTTAAGGTGGGCATGACTGAAAATGAAGTCCGTATCATCTTAGAAACAGAAATGTTAAAACGTGGTTCTGAGGAGCCTTCCTTTGCTACGATTATTGCTTCAGGTAGTCGTTCTAGTATGCCTCATGGTGTAGCTAGTGATAAGGTTATTGAAGCAGGCGATTTTGTAACCATCGATTTTGGTTCTGTTTACAAAGGTTATCATTCTGATATGACAAGAACCATTGTAATGGGCCCTGCGTCTGACTTACAAAAGAAATTGTATAGTATAGTTTTAGAAGCACAAAAACGCGGCGTTGCAGCTGTTCGTGCCGGTATTACTGGTAAAGAACTAGATGCAGTTTGTCGTGATTATATTAAAGAGCATGGATATACCAAGGAATTTAATCACGGTACTGGTCATGGATTAGGTCTTGAAATTCACGAAGAACCAGTAGCCAATACTAAATCTGATACGGTATTTACAGAAAATATGATCATCACGGTGGAACCAGGTATTTATATTACCGGTACTATCGGATTGAGAATAGAGGATAGTGTCATCGTCAAATCTGACGGCTATGAGGTGTTGACACATAGTCCAAAAGAGTTAATTGAAATAAGTATTTAGAAGGAGAAGAGTTAGATGATTTCCAGTAATGATTTTCGCCCAGGTGTAACCGTTGAAATCGACGGTAATGTATGGCAAGTAGTAGATTTCCAACACGTTAAACCAGGTAAAGGTGCTGCATTCGTACGTACTAAAATGAAAAACTTGCAAACTGGTTCTGTAGTAGAGCGTACATTCAATGCAGGTGAAAAAGTGCCTAAAGCACATGTTGATCGTCGTCGTATGCAATACTTATATGAGTCTGACGGCGCTTATACATTCATGGATAACGAAACTTATGATCAAGTTGAACTTAGCCTTGAACAATTAGGCGAAGCTAAAAACTTCCTTCTTGAAAATATGGAAGTATCCATTATGTTCTTCCAAGGTATCGTAATCGGTCTCGACTTGCCTGTAGCTGTAGAGCTTCGCGTAGTTGAAACAGATCCTGGTATCCGTGGCGATACTGCAACTGGTGGCAACAAACCAGCTGTATTAGAAACAGGCTACACTGTAAAAGTACCTCTCTTCATTGAAGTTGACGATGTACTTCGTATTGATACTCGTACAGGTCAATACATCGAACGTGCCTAATACTCATTGATATGTATTGGGACTAGATCTTTTCATGGAATCTTATTCCCATATATCGTAACATTTGCACTGTAAGCACTTGTCGTCTATGTAATTATATATAGGGACAAGTGCTTATTTTTGAAAGAGGCCAGTATGACTAAAAAGAAAAATACTGAACTAGAGTCGGGTAAAATTAAGATTAATGATGATGTATATGCAACAATTGCTACAATCGCAGCACTTGAAACAAAGGGTATACATCATATGAGCTCCACCTTTAATGATGGAGTTAATACATTTTTTGGACTTAAGTCTGATCATGAAGGTGTAAAGATTTCCTTTAACGATGAAGGGGCTATCTCTGTTACACTCTATGTATGCATTCAATATGGATACCGTATTCCAGATGTGGCTTTTAAGACTACAAGAACGAATTAAGACAGCCTTAGTATCTTACACAGAAATTGAGGTTCAAACCATTGATGTAGTTGTACAAGATATCATTTTTGATGATTTAGTTACGCCACAACTACCATAGGAGGTGTCTATATGAGCTCAGACAATCAATTAAATTATGGCTTAGATACGGATACTATTGATATTGCCGATTCTGTTATCATTGATGTAGCTACTAAAACTTTAAGTACAATTCCTGGTATTCATTCTTTAAGCCCACGCTTTTACGATGAGTTAGTAGAAGGTATTACTCATGCTTTTGGGACAACGCAGCTTTACCTGGTATTAACGTAAAACATCGTAAAGGCTTTTATTGAAATAAATATTTATATTAAAGCATTGTACGGATATAATCTCATTGAATTATCTAAACAACTACAATTAGAAATCAAACAAACCTTAAAAAAATATGCTTGACCTAGATCATGTAAAGGTTGATGTGCATATTGAAGGTATTGTAAAAGAAAAGGAGCCAGTTTTACATGGTAACTAAGCGAAATCGACGTGAAGCACGTCAGTACGCATTCCAAATGTTATATGCTAATGAATTTCATAGTGATCAAAATGATGTTCAGTTTCCTGAAGGTCATATTCAAAAACTATGGATAGAGCATATGCGAATAGTATTATTCAAGGTGTATTAGCAACAGCTGAGAAAATAGATGCAGATTTACAACTATTCTGTAAATCTCGTAAAGTGGCAAATCTAGATAAAGTTGATCGCGCTATTTTACGTATTGCCGTGTGGGAAATGACTAATGAAGTAGAACCATTAGAACCATCCATTGCTATTAATGAAGCCATCCAATTAGCAAAAGAATTTGGTTCTGATGCTTCTTATAAATTAATTAATGCCATCTTAGATGCATATAACAAGAGTAGATAATGAAACGATATTACTTAGGCATTGATACCAGTTGCTATACCACTAGTTGTGCCATTATAGATAGTGACTTTCACATAGTAGGAGAGGTACGTAAACTGTTAGAGGTTAAACCTGGTGAGCGAGGACCTACAACAATCAAATATGGTCTTTCAGCATACAAAGGCATTGCCTAAGCTAATATCAGAGTTACCTCAAGTACCCATTAGCGGTATTGGTGTTAGTGGATTTCCACGTCGAGAGGAAAATTCTTATATGCCCGCCTTTATGGTTGGATTAGGGCAAGGCGAAACCTTGAGTCATATTTTAAATGTGCCTTTACATATCTTTGCGCATCAAGAAAATCATATTTTAGCAGCACTGAGAGATTTAGAACATATTCCTACTGAGCCATTTTTGGCTTTACATCTGTCAGGTGGTACGACAGAGTTAGTTTATTGCCATTATCAAGGTGAAGGGATTTTTGAATCTCACATCATTGGCGGCTCTAAAGATTTACAAGGTGGTCAATATGTTGATCGCATCGGTGTCGCTATGGGTTTACCATTTCCTGCTGGAAAACATCTAGAGGCATTAGCATTACAAACTACAGAGTATGAGCCACTACCATCATCAATGAAAGATGGATGGATTAGTTTTGCCGGTCCTTGCAGCGCAGCTATACGACGTATAAATGAAACCATGAGTGATATGGATAAATCAAATTTAGCTAGAGCTGTATTTACTTCTATGGGAAATGCTTTAGAAAAAAATGATTACTTATCATATTAAAGAAAAACCTGTTCATACACTTATCGCTGTAGGTGGTGTGATGAGCAATAGTTTACTTCGTAAGCGAATGGAAACCTATTGTAAACGGAATCGTATGACATTGCATGTGGCGCAGCCACAATATTCTGTTGATAATGCTACAGGCAATGCTTTTGGCGCTGCTTATTTACAAGAATCTAGAGGATCATCGTGAATGTATTAACCATTACACAATTGAACAATCTCATAAAGCGCACCCTAGATAGGGAATATTTACTAAAAAATGTTTATGTAAGCGGTACTATCATCAATGCTAAACGTCATAGTAGTGGACACATGTATTTTTCTTTGAAAGATGAGGAGTCTGCCATTGATGTAACCATGTGGTCTAGCACTGTTATGCAAAAAGGGTTAGCTAATGCTATTCAAAATGGTTTATTAGTAACTGTAAAAGCATCTGTTAATTTTTACAACAAAATGGGCCGTTTAAATCTCATTGCATCTGATATGCAAATAGGTTCTAAAAGTCCGTTACAGCTCGAATTTGACGCGTTTAAAAACGCGAATTAACTGCTTTAGGATACTTTTGATGATGGGCACAAACAAAGTTTACCCTATATGGCGAGTTGCATTGGTATTGTCACGTCTCAATCAGGTGCCGTTTTACATGATATTTTACATGTCAGCGAGCGACGTAATCCATTGGTTCAATTTAAATTGTTTTCTGTTCCTGTACAAGGTAATACTGCGGGACCAATTATTGCCAAAGGTATTGCTACAGCCGATGCAGATCCCGATGTAGATGTTATTATCGTTGGTCGTGGTGGCGGTTCTATGGAGGACTTATGGTGCTTCAATGATAGAGCTGTTGTAGAAGCTATTTATAAGGCTAACACGCCTATTATTTCTGCGGTAGGACATGAAACTGATTACACCTTATGTGATTATGTGGCAGATGCACGCGGTGCTACGCCGAGTCATGCTGCAGAGATGGCTGTCTTGCCACTATCTACCTTACAAGATCAGTTAACAGAAAAAGAAGAGTATTTACACGAATATATACGTTATACATTACAACAGAAAACGAACAGATTTGACATTACTCTTTAATCGTAGACTCGGTATACCAGCACTTCAGTTTTTACATAAGCAAAAATCATATTTACAAGAACTTTCACAGACATTAACTAAATATTACTAAAGAGAGATGTAATACTGAGAAAGCATAGTTTAGCATTATTAGCCCAACAGTTAGAGTCTTTAAATCCATTACAAATGATGATTAAAGGGTTCGCCAAGGTAGAGCATAATAATGAACCTATAACTTCGGTATCTCAATTACAACCGAACGATGATATACGAGTTACATTAGTAGATGGTTATGTTACTGCCACGGTAAAGGAGGCGCACAAAGATGGCCGCATCACTAAAAAGTTATGAGAAAAAATATAAAGCCTTAGAAGATATTGTTAAGCAGTTAGACGATGGTGATATGACTATCTCTGAACTCTTAAATCAATATAAAAAAGGACTAACCTTAGTTAAGGAATGTGCAGAAATGCTTGATTCCGTTGAAGCTGAGGTACAACAAATTATCGAAGAAGTCCGCATCAGCGAATAAGGAGATTCTATGTTCAAAGAATATTTAGGGTCTAGCAAACAAACTATTGAACAATGGTTAGGTGAGGTATTAACTAGTCCAAATCAAGAATTTAAACCTCTGTATGAATCCATGAATTACAGCTTTAATGCAAGGTGGTAAACGAATTCGACCAATCTTATCTAAAGCTGTATTAGAAATGCTTCATAAAGATCCTGCTGATTATAAAGAGTTTCTATGTGCAATGGAGTGTATCCATACGTATTCCTTAATACATGATGACTTTACCGGCCATGGATAATGATGATTATCGTAGAGGTAATTTAACAAACCATAAAGTTTATGGTGAAGGTTTAGCTATTTTAGCGGGCGATGGATTATTGACGTACGCCTTTCAATTAATGACCGCTAATAAGACGGCTTCTGCTCAAGAAAAACTTGATGCCATTCAATGTGTGGCAACTGCTGCAGGTCCCAGAAGGTATGGTTGGCGGTCAAGCCTTTGATATGCTTAGTGAAGATAAGCACATTCCATTAGAAGAGTTAAAAGTTCTACATCGCGGCAAAACGGGCGCTTTATTTAATGCTTCTGTAGAGTTAGGTCTCATTTTAGGCAATGCAGATACTACTACGAGAACAGCGTTAATGGAATATGCTAATTGTTTAGGATTGTTATTCCAAATTACTGATGATATTCTAGATGTAACAGGTACTATCGAAGAATTAGGAAAAACTCCTGGTAGTGATATTCGTCAACATAAATCTACTTATGTATCTTTACTGGGTTTAGAAGGAGCAAAAGAGCAAGCCACTTCAGTAGGTAAGCAGGCTCACGATGCATTAAACTCCGTTTCTTATGATACATCTATATTGGCAGCATTAATTGATTATCTTTTAAAACGTACGAATTAATAAGCATTACCTATAGAAGGTACAAAGAATGATTGATATATTACCACAAATAGCACATAACTATATAGCGCAAGCCGCTTTTTGGGGTTGGTTTACTGCTCAAGCCATCAAATTCGTATGGCAGCTAGTAAGACATGGTAAATTTCGCCCAGAACGCCTTGTAGGCTCCGGTGGATTCCCTAGTTCCCATACATCTTTTGTCATTGCTACTACTACAGCTATTTACCTTAAAAACGGTGTATCAGATCTCTTTATCTTATCCTTAGTATTCTCTATAGTTGTTATGTATGATGCATCTGGTGTTCGATTAGAGGCAGGAAAACAAGCTCAAATACTTAATCAAATTGTAGAATATTTTACGAAGAAAAATATTCCTGTTCAAATAACTCGTAAAGAGGCGCTAAAAGAGCTATTAGGACATACACCTAGTTGAGGTATTTGGTGGTTTAATTCTAGGTATTCTCGTAGCCTATATTCAGTTTTATTATATTTATAATGGTGTACTATGAGTAGTAAAGAACGGTTAGATATACTCCTTGTTAATCTAGGACTTTTTGAAAGTAGAGAAAAAGCAAAAGCCGCTATTATGGCAGGACTTATCTTTATGGATACTACACGCATTGATAAGGCAGGAACAAAAGTACCTATTGATGCTAATATCCTCGTAAAAGGTAATACCTTGCCTTATGTAAGTCGTGGTGGCCTTAAATTGGAAAAAGCAATCCAAACATATCCTATCGATTTACAAGACGCTGTCATGGTTGATATAGGTGCTAGTACAGGGGGTTTTACTGACTGTGCATTACAAAATAGTGCATCTAAAGTGTTTGCCATCGATGTGGGATACAACCAATTGGCTTGGAAATTACGTCAAGATCCGCGTGTTATCAACATGGAAAAACAAAATATCCGTACTGTCACACCAGGGCAATTAGGTGAACTTGTAGATTTTATCTCTATTGATGTAGCCTTTATTTCTTTAGACAAAGTTCTACCAGTTGCTACCACCTTATTAAAAGATACGGGATCACTTGTTGCCTTAATTAAACCTCAATTTGAAGCGGGCAAAGAAAATGTTGGTAAGGGTGGTATAGTACGAGATAGTACGATCCACAAAGATGTTTTACACCGAATACTACAAGTTGCTTATGACTGTGGATTGTATATCCATGGTTTAACCTTCTCACCAATTAAAGGAATGGAAGGAAATATTGAGTTCTTAGGTTATTTTAAAAAGTACGAAGAAGGGGCTTTAACTATTAACGATGAATTAATTGATGCAGTCGTTACTGAAGCTCATTCGTTATAGGAGATTACTATGCGTATCGGATTCTTCCCTAATATGGGGAAAAGCAATATTATGGCAGTTCTAAAAATGGCTGCTCATATTTGTAAAGAAGAAGGTATCGAAGTATTTTTGCCAGATGATCTCGAATCAGATGCACCTGCACGAGTACTTAAGATTCCAAAAACTCATATTATAAGCCGTCCAGAAATCTTTCAAACAAATAGATATTGCTTTTAGTTTTGGTGGGGATGGTACAATCATCCATTTAGCACGACAAATTTATCCATATAATGTACCGGTGTGCGGTATTAACTTAGGTGAACTAGGATTCTTAAATCAAATTGAAATTCACCAAATGCAAAGTCATATAAAACGCATTGTTCAAGGTGACTACAAGATTGAAAAGCGCGGTCACTTATATGCTTATATTGACCGTAATGATGGGGAAGAAGAAGAGTTAGTACCAATTATTAATGAAATTGTTATCACCCGTGCAGAACCAGCTAAAATGGCACGTATCAATATGTCTATTAATAATCAACACACCCAAATGTATCCTTCTGATGGTTTAATCATTTCTTCTGCTACAGGTTCTACGGGATATAATTTATCTGCTGGTGGACCTATTATGAAACCAGATAATAGATCTATCATAGTTACACCAGTAGCACCACATCTAATCCAAGGTGTGTCTCTAGTATTAGAGGAGCATGATACGATTCAAATTACAATGCCTGAACGAGAACCACAATTACACATTTGTATTGATGGTACTTTTGACTATACTTTTACAAATAAAGAAACTTTACATATAAGTTCTAATCCTGTTTACTGCTTATTTGTGCGATTCAAAGATCAATGTTTCTTTGGTACATTATTCAAAAAATTAGCGTCTCGTAGAGACGAATTGTTATAACCAAATCTCAAGTGGGGTGGTTTCGTGATTAACATTAACAATGCTGTTCAATTTCAACATTTAATCTGGGATCGGTCGATGAAAAAAGCCAAAGTAGTAGTGGATGCTACATGTGGTAATGGACATGATTTATTGTACTTAGCAAAACGTGCACAAAAAGGATGTCATTTATTTGGTATCGATATTCAAATGAAAGCAATCAATAGTAGTAAAGAACTACTAAAGACTAATGATATTGCACCTGATGTAAGTCTAACCTTTATTCATGACTCTCATGATTTAGCATTAGCTCATCAATTAAAAGATGAGGTTATCGATTTAATGATTTTTCAACTTAGGTTATTTACCTGGTGGTAATCATAAAGTTATAACTAAACCGCATCAAACTATAGATGCCATAGATGAGGGGATTACATAAAGTTATCTAAGTCAGGAGTTATCACAATTGTTGCTTATCCTGGCACTTCTGAAGGGATGGAAGAAATGCTGTCCCTCACATCATATTTAACTAATTTAGAACAGAAATTGTATAATGTATGTCATTGGCATCCAATGAACCAAATTAATAACCCACCAGAATTGTTTATATTACAAAAAAAGATAAATAGCTATATATCTTTATTCATTATGAATAAAACTCATAATTAACATGTAAAAAGCCCCTTTATAGGGGCTTTTATTTATACATGTATATTTTTCTACTTTTTAAATTATTAATTCCCTATAAATAGATTAACCTTATAGGCTATGAATTTGTACATCCTTAATATATAGAAATCTTAATAATATTTTAAATATTAGAATAATATGCATAAGACGTATAATATATGCGATTTATACCATATATTAATTATGAATATATGGTATAATAATATCAGAAAGATACTATTCTCTTTTTATGTGCAAGTTTTAAAAAAGGGAGTTCAAAATGAAACGCTATCGCTATAACAAAATTAAAGAAATCGTGCAGTCCAAGGCGATTGAAACACAAGAGGAACTAGCAGCGGCCTTATTAGAAGAAGGTATTGAAGTAACACAAGCTACAGTCTCTCGTGACATCAAGGAATTGATGTTAATCAAAATTCCTACAGGCGATGGACATTATCGTTATGCGTTATCTCCTGAGGAAAACGTAGTTTTATCTCGCAGTCGCATTAACAGATTATTCCAAGATTCTTTAATTAAGGTTGATCACAGTTTAAACCAAGTTGTATTACATACAATTCCTGGCTCTGCTCAATCTGTAGCATTTTCTATCGACCATGCAAAATGGACTGAAATTATCGGTACCTTAGCAGGGGATGATACTATTTTGTTAATTGCAAAATCTGAAGCTGAAGTTCCAGCGATTTTAGCGAAAATCCAAGATTTAATGAAGGACTAATCATATGTTAACGCAAATGAGCATTCGCAACTTTGCGTTGATTGAGCAAATGAATATTTCATTTAATGATGGCATAACTATCTTTACCGGCGAAACTGGGGCAGGGAAATCCATTCTTATGGATGCCTTTAGTATCCTATTAGGAGAACGCGCGAGCAGCGAGTTTATTCGTCACGGTAAAGATAGTTTTGTTATAGACGGAATATTTGATATTGCTAATCACCAAAGTATTCAAGAACTATTAGAGTCTAAAAATATAATGGTTGAAGAAGGCCAATTAATTCTATCACGCTCTTTTAACCGTAATGGTAAATCATCGATCTTAGCTAATGATCAGCCCATACCGTTGAAAGCATTAAAAGAAATTGGTCAATATTTAGCAGATATTCATGGCCAATATAGCAACCAACGATTACTTGATGCTGATACACATCATGAATATTTAGATACTTTTAATCAAGAAGGTAAAACGGCTTATAAGGCTTATATTGAGGCTTATAAAGTCTACAAGCAAGCTAAGCAAGAGGTAGATAACTTACAAGAGAATATGTCTGAGCGAGCTAGAGAGCTAGATATGTTAAGATATCAAATCGATGAGATTGAAGATGCTGGTTTAAGCATTGGTGAAGATATTTCTATCGGTGAAGAGCTTAAGCGTCTAGATAGTTTCGAACACATTGATAAAGTACTTGGCTCTTGCTATGATGCCTTTTACAATGGTCGTCAACCATTGTTAGATACGATTAATTCTATAAAGGTTGAGGTTAATGATCTAGTAAAATATGATACAGAATTAAAAGAAGTATCCGAAATGGTTGATTCTGCGTATTTTCAACTAGAAGAGGCGGCTCAGTCTTTAGACCGATACAGAGACACTATCAGTTATGATGAAGAACGCTATAAATATTGCCAAGATCGAGATACAACTATTTACGGCTTAAAGAAAAAATATGGTGATTCCGTTGAGGAAATTTTAGCATATGAAGAAAAGGCACAAGCTCGTTTAGAAGAATTAGAAGGTCTTGTATTCGGTCAAGATGAATTAGAAGCTCGTCTTGAAGAAGCCAAAAAAAGGTAGCAGAGGAAGCATTAACATCTTTACATAAGGTTCGACTCAAAAATGCTAAAGTGATTGCTACAGCTTTACATCAAGAATTAGTTGATTTAGGAATGCCTAAGGGTGATATTCAGTTTTATATCGAAGAAGGAGAAGAACTATCTTCATTAGGTGCTAAATCCATTGAAATGCTATTTTCTGCTAATAAAGGGGAACAATTGCTTCCTTTACATAAAGTAGCATCTGGTGGTGAATTGGCTCGTATCGCTTTAGCCTTTAAATCAGTATTCCGTAGTGATACTTTCAAAACCATGGTATTTGACGAAATTGATGTTGGCATCAGTGGTGATATTGCGCTTAAGGTAGCTGAAAAAATCCTTAATTTATCTAAAACTAATCAAGTATTTTGTATAACTCATTTACCTCAAACAGCTAGTATTGCAAAACAACATTATCATCTCTCTAAAATAGAGCAAGATGACCGCACAATTTCCACCTTAGCAGTTCTAAATGAGGAAGAACGAGTTACTCAAATAGCTTCTATGATGTCTGGTCGAGGAATGTCCACTACAGCTTTAGCTGCAGCTAAAGAACTTATTGACCATTTTAATTGACTAAAATCGCATAATTACTTATACTAATAGTATTAAATGAATATGTTGATAGAGGTGCGAGTATTAAGAGTAATCATGAGGAGTAGGCATGCATTGATCCATGATAAAAGGGATGCTTGCCGAAGTTCGATGATTGCAACTCATCGTTCTGGTTGTCTATTTAATAGATAGACAACTGTCATCAATCTTGTATTGGTGGAGTGCTATCATTGAGCTTTTAGTAAGAGTATATATAGCTATATAATCTATAAAGCCAGTGGATGCATCCACTGGCTTTTTTGGAGGTATATATGATTCGAGTAATGGTAAATGGCGCTGGCGGCAAAATGGGTCGTGAAGTTGTCAAAGCAGTACATAACGATCCTGAATTAACATTAGTAGGTGGCATTGACCCAACTAAGGCAGGTGAAGATGTAGGCTCCGTAGCAGGAATCGAACAAGTAGGTATCAAGATGAATGCCTCCATCGATGAGGTTCTCGATACAAATAAACCTGATGTTATCGTAGATTTTACAAATCCAGCTGTTATCTATGAAAACGCTAAGAAAATGTTATCTGCTGGGATTCATGTTGTTATCGGTACTACTGGTCTAACTACAGAGCAACGAGATGAGCTCGATGCAATTGGTCGCACTAATAATGCTAACTGTCTAGTGGCTCCAAACTTTTCACTAGGTGCTGTTATGATGATGAAAGTATCAGCGGAATTAGCTCCATATTTCCCTAATGTGGAAATTATAGAATTACATCATAATCACAAATATGACGCTCCTTCTGGCACAGCAATTTTAACAGCAAAATTGATTAACGATGCTAACAATCTGCTAAGGTAACTGCTGATGAAGACTTAACTCGTGAAAGCTTACCAGGTGCTCGTGGTGCCAAGGTTGATGATGTGACTATTCATAGTGTACGTCTACCAGGTTATGTAGCGCACCAAGAGGTATTGTTTGGCGGTTATGACGAAACATTAACGATCCGTCACGATAGTTTAAGTCGTTTATCTTTTATGCCAGGCGTAGTATTAGCATGTAAAAAAATTAGTTCTAAAACAGGTTTAACATACGGTTTAGAACATTATTTATAATTTTGAGCAAGGAGATTTATCAATGAAAAAACCTAATGTTGCAATCCTAGGTGCTACTGGTGCAGTAGGTGCTGAATTTATTACACTTATTGAAGAACGTAACTTCCCTTACGAAAACTTAAAATTATTGGCTTCTGCTCGTTCTGCTGGTACTGAGTTAACTGTAAATGGCAAAACATATGTTGTAGAAGAAGCAAAACCAGAATCTTTTGATGATGTTGATATTGCATTATTCGCTGGTGGTTCCATATCTAAGACTTTGGCACCAGAAGCGGCAAAACGTGGTGCTATTGTTATTGATAACTCTAGTGCATTCCGTATGGATCCTGAAGTTCCACTCGTAGTACCAGAAGTTAATCCAGAAGATATTTTGAAACATAAAGGTATCATTGCAAATCCTAACTGCTCTACAATTATCATGTGCCTAGGCTTGAAACCTCTTCACGATATTTCTCCTATCAAACGCGTTATTGTAAGCACATACCAAGCTGTATCTGGTGCTGGTAAAGAAGGTATTGAAGAGCTTGAGAACCAAGTAAGACAATTTACTGCTGGCGAAGAAATGACAGCAAACTTATTGCCTACAGGTTCTGCACCAAAACATTATCCTGTAGCATTTAACTTATTGCCACAAATCGATGTGTTCTTAGACAACGATTACACAAAAGAAGAAATGAAGATGGTTTACGAAACTCAAAAAATTCTTCACGACGAAACGATCCAAGTAGTTCCTACTACAGTTCGTGTTCCAGTATATCGTTCCCATTCTGAGTCTGTATTAGTAGAAACAGCAGAACCTGTATCTGTAGAAGCTTTCAAAGCAGCATGTGAAAAATTCCCAGGTTTGCAAGTGAAAGATAATCCTGCAGAACAAATTTATCCTATGCCATTATATACATCTAATCAAAACGATTGTGAAATCGGTCGTATTCGTAAAGACTTGTACAATGACAAAGGTATGAATTTCTGGATTGTAGGGGACCAAATTCGTAAAGGTGCAGCTCTTAATGCATTGCAAATTGCTGAGTACTTGGTAGAAAAACAAGCATTTTAATCTTTCCAGGGGAGGACAGATATGAAAACCTTTGGTCGAGTGTTAACAGCTATGGTGACATCTTTTAATAATGATGGATCCGTTAATATTGAAAATTCTATTACTATTGCTAATCATTTATTAGATAATGGTTCGGATGGTCTTGTTGTGTGTGGTACAACGGGTGAAAATCCAACTATGTCTAAAGAGGATAAATTAGCTTTTATTTACGGCTATCGCTAAAAGAATGTGGACATAAAGGTACAATTATTGCCAATGTGGGTACTAATGATACAAAAATCTTCCGTAGAGTTTGTAAAAGAAGTCTCTAACATCGATGGTATTGATGGTTTGCTAGTTGTAGTACCTTATTACAATAAACCCTAACCAACAAGGCCAATATTTACATTTTAAAAGCTATTGCAGAAGCTACTACATTACCTATTATGATATATAATGTACCAAGTCGTGTTGGGACGGGTATTTTCCCAACTACGTTGGTTCAATTACACAATGAATTCCCACATATTTGCTCTATTAAAGAGGCTAGTGGTAATTTAATGATTGCATCAGAAATTAAACGCTTAATGCCTGGAAATGACTTTATGGTTTATAGCGGTGACGATGGTCTTACATTACCTATGTTATCTGTTGGGGGATGTGGTGTAGTCTCCGTAGTATCTCATGTGGCTGGTAAAGATATGAATGCTATGATTCAAGCTTTTGAAGCAGGTCATAATCATGAAGCGATTCGTCTTCATCAAGGCTTATCTGAGATTATTAAAGCTATGTTTATCACTACAAATCCAATTCCTGTAAAATATGCAGTACGTAAAATTGGTCTACCTGCTGGTGAATTTAATTTACCAATGTGTGAACCAACTGCTGAAGAGGCTGCATATATTGATAAAGCACTAGCAGAATATTTACAATAATATATTAATAACCATAAAACCCAGTAACTATCTTTTAGTGTATGGCACAATATATCAGGTGTTATTTATGCTATGCTACGTAGACAGAATAGTTTACGTAATATATAAACTTAATAGATACAATAAAAAAACCGGCAAACCATAAGTTGCCGGTTTTTTTCTATATTCTATCTCGTACAAGACCAATGACAAGTCCTTCAATATGACAATCATCTACAATGATTGGATCGAAGTCGTCATTTTCAGGTTGTAATCGGATATGACCATTTTCTTTATAGAAACGTTTTTACTGTAGCTTCGTCATCGATACGTGCTACAACAACGTCACCATTATTAGCAGTATTTTGATGGCGTACGATAAGCATATCACCTTCATACATACCGATATTCATCATGGATTCGCCTTGAACGCGTAGTAAGAAGCAATCAGAGTCACCAGTTAATTGAACAGGTAATGTAAGAGTAGACTCTAAGTTTTCTACCGCCGTAATAGGCATACCTGCTTGTACAGTACCAATAAGAGGAACTTGTTTAAGGCCGGCCCCTAAGAACTCAAAAATTATCAGAGCTAGACGTTTCGTTACCATCTACAGAAATAGAAGGTTTAGTATCCTCTAAAAACTGTAATAGCGCGATTTTTATTAGGATCACGTTTAATATAACCAAACTTTTCAAGAGCATTTAAATGAGACTGTACTGTAGAAGTAGAACTAAGGCCTACATGTGTACAGATTTCTCGAACAGTAGGACAACGATATTCGTTATGTAAAGAGTCCTTAATAAAATCCAATATACGGCGCTGTTTTGTATTAATATCTGTAGCAGGGCGTCTCACGGTAAACCTCCAAAGTCAATAAAACGTCAAAATAAAGTTAATATTTATATGCGTAAAAAAATTACGTATCTCGTACTATATAATAAAAACATAAGATAATTACTATCTTATATACCTATTATAGGCAATTTTAAAAGTTTTTGCAAACATTTGTTCTGAAACACTTGACCGAACATTCGTTCGTGTGCTAATATAAGCATGTAAACAAACAAATGTTCTCAGATATTATGTTCGATTTAAATGTGAGGTATGAGATGAAAAATATATTGATGATGGTAGGAATGTGCTTAACAATCTTGTTTGGCTATAATATGACAAATCCTGTAACTGAAGCTAATAAACATACTGTACGCGAAGTAAAAAGTCCAAGCAGGTGATACTATGTGGGATATTGCAGCTCGCACAGCTCATAAAGATATGGATGTTCGCGAAATGGTATATGCTATGAAGGAACTTAACAAAATTGATGACTCTGGTGCATTAGTGCCTGGTACAGTTTTAAAAGTACCAGTTAAGAAAAATGATAGTCCTGTTAGAGCTTTGGACTATGTGGCTCAAAACTAAATATATATGGGTATAGCCCACGCAATAAAGCAGCTACTCAATAGAGATAGCTGCTTTTTGTTATCTAATGTATGTTATGAAACGATTTATGGATAGTATTTTACATCAATTGATTTATAATTCTTATCTAAATCGTTTTTTTCAAAGATTGTTGAAATAGGATTATCTACAAATTTATTGGCTTCGTTAATATAACGGCGAACCATGTTTACACTATGATGACGTGTTTGTCTCATAATATTACGTTCTTCCACACCATAAGCGCTGACAGTCGTAGCAAAGCCATGACGTAAACTATGGGCTCCATACATAGATGGATCAAGACCAATGAGAGAAACATATTTTTTTACAATTTCTGCAATCATTTTATCGGATATGCCTGTTTTACGAAGTGACATATTTTTAGTAAAACCTCTAAATACAGGCCCTTCAGTAATACCAGAGGCACGTAACCATTGCTGTAAAGCACGTACTGCGTCTAGAGGAGAACCGGATAGATGAGGAATCGCTACAACAGCACCTTGACCTTCTTGGTCTGCTTTTGACGATGGTACAAAGATTTCAACACCTTGTGGAGAAAACTGTAGATGTTCTACAGTAATGGCCGCAATTTCACTACGACGAAAAGCTCCCATAAATCCAATTAAGAGAATTGCTTTATCACGTAATAATTGCAACTCAGGCACATCTAGTTTGTCCATACACTCTAGAATATCTTCAATGTCTTCTAGAAGAACTGGTGTTTTACCTTGTTGGAAAGTACCTTTTAAACGTCTAATCCCTCGTAAGGCTTGTTTTACTATAGGTGCCATACAAGGATTATCTCTATGACCAGAGGCATTATAATTCTCTGATATGGCGCTTATGCGACGAGATATTGTATTAGCCTTTGCATAATCAGCTAAATCATTTATGTAGTTCACAATTGTTTCTGGTGTAGCTGGAAAATAAGATACCTTTTGATAAGTACACCAATCTACGAAATCGTCCCAATCCGATTCGTAGGCATCAACAGTATTTTCAGCCTTAGATAATAATATGCTTTGTTTTGCTTTCATAGACAACTTAGTGCTATTCATAAGCGCATCATTATTGCGCAAATAGAAATGTTTCTGTTGCTCTTTAGACTTTGACATAGTTCACCCTTACTCTAAAATTATCAATATAATTGTACCATAGATTAGACAGTAATATGCTATAATTAGAGAATATGATAACTAATTCGGGAGAGTTTATAAATAATGACGAAGAAACATATTTTAGTAGGAACTATGCTTGTTCTCTTGGGGACAAGCGGCTGTTCATACATTCCAACAGAAAATATTTCTTATGGTGTATATTACAATGATACAGATCTATCCAATACACCTAAGAATGAATTACAGGCTCGCTTACAAGAGTTAAATAGTAAAATGCCTCAAACTATATCTATTGATATGGGCAATAATAAAAAACAACAAGCTACCTATCATGATTTAGGGATCCAAATCGATACAGATGCTATGGTAAAAGCTATTTCTACATATGGCTATGAAGATAATATGTGGACACTACTTTCAAATCGATTTAATGCCTTATTCTACGGTCATCATTTTAAGCCACAATATAAGCTTGATGAGGTAAAAGGTAAAACCTATCTTAGTGAATTGGCTAAAACAATTGATACACCAGGACATGATGCATACCTTACCATTGAAAATGGACAAGTTGTATTACATCCTGCTAAAGAGGGTAAGCGTATCGATATTGATGCCACCCTTAAGAAATTAAAAGATGATTTGCAGGCCGGTGATAGTACTAACTCCTTATCTATGGTATTTACTACACAGAATACTGTAAAAGTAAGTGATGCCGATTTAAAACCTTTAAATACGGTATTAGCTTCTTATACTACAGAGTATGATCCTAGTAATGAAAGTAGAACCCATAATATTCAATTAGCATCTGATAAAATAAACGGTACCCTAATTAAACCGGGTGCACAGTTCTCCTTTAACGATGTTGTAGGTGAACGTACTGCAGAGGCTGGCTATGATGATGCACCTGTTATGATTGATGGTAAATTAGTTCCAGGTATTGGCGGTGGCATTTGCCAAGTAAGTTCTACCATATTTAATACAGCTTTACTATCCGGTATGAATATTATCGAGCGTACACCACACTTTGAGCCAGTAGGATATATTCAAGCTGGTCGTGATGCTACAGTAGCTTGGGGCTATTTAGACTTTAAGTTTAGAAATCCTTACCAACAATCTATTTATATCCTTAGTGTTATGAACAACGGAACATTAACGATCTACATTATAGGTACGGCTCAAGATAAGCCTAAAAATGTTTCTATTTCTGTAGGTGATTATGGCGAAATTCCTAACAAGACGATTACTAAGGTAGATCCTTCATTAAAAGAAAAAGAAGTGCAGGAGGGGCATGTAGGTTTAACAATGAATACGTATAGAACCATTACCTATGGTAACTGGGTTAAGCAAACAGATTCCTTTGAATCCGTATATGATCCAGTAGATACGATTATTACAATGCCTGCAACACCTGCAGCACCACCAAATCCACCGAAAAAACCGGACAAAAAGAAATCATAATTAAAGATTTTATTAAATATAGCCTAAACTATTGACCATATGATACAAATAGTTTAGGCTATTATTTGAACTATACATGAGAAATTATTTGATACATAGTCCAGTATGTAAAAATAGATATCTCAATGACAAAGAAAAATTTATCAGTTCATTCTCAATAATTATCATTTACTAAAAATAGAAGAGGAAGTTATGGACTCAATTTTTACAATTTGATCACTCTGTGATTTTCTATGTACATGAACACCTTTGTATATAGTTTTTTAACGCCAATAATGGCAATTCTATCTAAAATCACTAGTAATGGCGCATTATGGATTTTAATCGCATTATTATTGATGATTCAAAAAAAATACCGTGTATTAGGCGTAGCCATAATTATAGCCTTAGGATTTGTATTTATCATCGGTGACCAAGGATTAAAACCTAATGTGGCTCGTTTAAGACCATTTGTAGATTTTCCGAATGTTACGGTACCATTAGAGTCAGCTTTACCAAAAGCGACAAGTTTTTCATTCCCATCAGGCCATAGTTTTGGTTCATTTGCATCTGCCATGACCATTTACCTAGGCTTGAGCCAAATAGCGCCTCAGAAGCGATATTTAGGGATTTTAGCATTGCTATTGTCAGTAGTAGTAGCATTCTCTAGAGTTTACTTATTTGTACATTATCCAACAGATGTATTAACAGGCTTAGTATTAGGGATCATTGTAGGGTTCATCGCTTGGAAGTTAGCAAGAGTTGGTTGGAACTGGTGGATAAACCGTAATAATGATGTAGAATACGAACCATATACATTTAAACGTAAATAAGCTTAATAAGCTAAAAAACTATATAACATAAGGGATTGGGCCATTTAGGCCCAATTTTCTTATTATAATTACTTCCGATAATATATCGTTATCGGAAGTAATTGAAAATAAAAAGAAAAAACTAGCCTATATTTCTATAAGCTAGTTTATGTAAGTTACTTCTAAAAAAATAACAAGTTATGTACTTATTATTTATCAAAGGATTCCATTTCTTTAATATATGCAGCTAATAATGGCTCATCTATGGTGACTTTATCAAATTTAGGTTCAATGACTATGTGGCCTTCATAATCCATTAGACCATATTTGCCATTAGACTTATAAACATATAGGTCTTTATAAAATGATGTTATATCGTCATCATAATTCGGTAGTTGGAATAATTCATATCCTGTATTAGTATCTATTACATATTTTCTTTGGCCTTTGGATGCTGTCGTTACTTTATTTAATACATAATTAGGCTTTTGATGTATCTATACTATCATATCCATCATTATATAAATTACCTAAATGGGCATTAAATATTTGAATACCTTTTAGAATTCTTTTAATACAAAACTACGATCACTTAATCGTTCATAGGAATCAAATTCAAAAGGAACAACTGTTTTATTTAGGAAATCAATAATACCATACTTACGATTTTTATCAGTAGCTACAAAGTAGTCAAACTTTTTACCTAAATGTTTGATTGATGTATATACTGCAGGAATTACCAACGTATTCTCACTAGTTCTCATTCCATACAATGTAGTACCCTTTTTATCTATTTCTGTAAATAAAACATATTCATTTGATGATGATCTACTGAAAAACTTCTCGCTAGAAAAGTCACCATATCCAGTACCATCACCTGTAGTGGACTTCTCATAGTTATTTGTATGTATTAGGTTCAGAGCTTCACTTTCACTTAGTAATATTCCCTCATCTGTTACGTATTTGATTAAACCATCGGCAGTATGTATTTCAAATAAATTTTTCTTATCATTTTTTGACCAGTAAAATTCAATATTATCCCAACCATCCTTTATAGGATTTCCCATAATTTGAACGCCATTAGTTTTATTATATAGATACCAATAGTCCCCTTTTTGTCCTAATATCAACTTATCATTGATAGCACTATACATATGTACTACGTCATTAATAGCATAAGTACCATTAGAGTTAACTAATTTAAAGCCTCCATCAGTCAATGCCCTTGCATAATAATAATCAAATTCATATTCATAGCCTGCTGGTAAATAGGCTATGTCACTTAAATTTACATACCGTTTTTTTGTCCATTTTCATAAAAATGATCCATATACAAATTTATTAGATTCTTTCATATAGTCTACGTGTAAGTTATCATAGGGACCGAGTATCCATGCCCCTTTTTCATCAACGATAGTATTACCAGCTGGAGATTCTAATGTAATATATTCTTTTGCAGATGTTATATTACATGCAGCCAATGCTATAGCTAAACCTAATATAAACTTTCTCATATATCTCTCCATTACACAACACAATAATAATTAATCTCATAATACCATATTTTAACTCTTTTCATTAAATGATTCCTTTATATATGCTTAAACATTATAACTATGTAATAAAAAAATTTACTATTAATCAAAAATTGTATATTGAATTTTTTTAGAATTAAGATGTAAAAATAAGCATATAAACTATCTAATTTAATCATATCAACTCTTATGGAGGTATTATATGTGCTGGTGTGACATTGTAAGTAAAGCCAAAATTGGCGGTTTAAAGCATTTAGGTAATGGTATGGAAAGTTCCTTAAGATTCCTTGCGGAAATGGTTCTTGCTCTAAGTATTATTCGTGTACTTGTAAACTGGATCTTTGGTATTTAAACTCTCTAAACTAAATCAGATACTATAAAAAGGCGCTTAGTTATCTAAGCGCCTTGTTTACATTCAATTATATTTGATTAAGAGGATTACAACAGTACATATTACTGATACGCTTCGCTGCAATCAATATATTCCATGATAAGTTGGCAGATTTGGCCATCTTTATCAAATGCCCAGTATACAGGGTATAAACCATCACCAAAGCCTGATTGAATCATCGGTACTGTTAATTCGGTTTCAGGGATTGTAAAGTTAATCCAGTCCCCTTTAGAGCGTTGGTATTGAGGATATGCCATAGCATTTAATTGGAATAAATCACTATAGTAATCATCGTAAATATTCTTATCAGGATAGTTAGTATGCCATTGGTCGTAGAACTTTCTGTATGTCTCAATCGTTTCAGCATCCACAACTGTAGCAAGACCAGAGTCTACTGGAAAACCGATGAAGCTTTCACCATCATCTAGAATTTCAATATCTTCTGTACCTTTTAAGGCTAATTCGTAGTTTACCGGCTCATTGCCATTAAAGATAACGCGGCTCGCCACATAACGATATTCATTAGGTTCCATTTCAATGATTTTAGTTTCTAATAGATACGTGCCTGGTTCTACCGTTCTAATATAGGTATCAGGTTTGCTCGGTAACGTTACCAATGGATCACAGCATGTAATATGACCTGTTGGGAAGTTTACAGTCCACATCGGCAATGTATGCAAAGGGAATCCTTTTAGTTCTTTACGGTTAAATAAATCATGGTATGGTACGGTAGGTTTTAATTTGCCTTCAGAACCTAATCTGTTAAATGTTTGAATCCATTCGCTAGTTAATTTAGTTTTATCCATATTACTCCTCTGCTTCGTATTTACAATGAATATATTCGCCCTCTAATACTTCGTAGGATGCTGTTTTACGTATAATTTGCTTCACTAAAGTATCTAGCTTTGAACCATTTGAATAATCTGCTGGTGCATAATACCGGATGCGGTGATGACGCATCATCTTTATAGACCTTATCTTTATCCTTTTTTTAATAGGATCATATACACCTATAGAATGACCGCCATTGGCATTTACAAGGCTCATGCATGGAATATCTGTATCGCTATCCCCAATATAAATCATATTGCGGAACGGCACTCGTTGATTTTCAGGCTTAATATAATCATTAACGCCTGTGTCATTAATATCTAGAATCCCTTTTTGTATGCGGAATAAAAAAACTGTGTTTTATTTGTATAGTTAATAGCTTGTGCAGGCCATACAGCTACGCCTTTATCATCAAACAAGAATGCACTAGCATAGATTTTGGTGAAAGCCCCCTCTTTAGCCATTTCAGTGCCTTCAATCATTTCTTTTAAGCCCGAGGAAATGATGTAATGCTCAATGATTACACCATGTTCTAAGCCATAGTCGCGAATACGTTCAAACCAAGTACGAACGCCTTCGTATAGTTCCACTTGATTCCCATATTCCATAAGCTTTTCTCGAGTTACATAAAAACGGCCCACTGCTTCTTGAATCATCTTGTACATATACGCCAAGTTATTATCCATATCATTTTTCTTTGCCAGTTGATTAGATTCTTGCCAGAACTGTTTGATTTGCTCTTCATCATAGCCAACAGATTGGATAAAGCCTTGTGCCTGCATATCATCAGGTGTTAATGTCTTATCAAAATCATAACACATGGCAAGAACTGGCATAGACGATTCAGATGATTGTAATGAATCTTTACTTTCATTCTTATAGGTGATCATACTCCACCTCCTTGTAATAATAAAACAATAAACAAAAAATAGTCTTTACACCCTCTTATATTCCTGAGATGTCCCTTTGACAACCCCTTTTGTCTATATTTTACACGATACGTCAACGCTATAGGCGTAAAAGCAGATCATAATTCTCCTTAAAATAAAGAATCTTGTGTGTAATTTGTATCTACAATCCAGCTTTTTTTCCGCACTTTCTTTAATAATTGCTGTTTTTTTGAAAGTTTGTCCAATAAGCAAGCTAGAGTTCGGATTATGTAATAAGCGATTTTGGCGAACTGCGGCCTGATTTGTATTGGCATAACAATAGCGACAGAAGTGACTACAGCTATCGTAAGCGCCAATATCCCCATGTAAATAACAATTACACTCAGGTCTAGCTGGTGTTCGTTTCGGTGCTTTTAATTTTACGTTCCAAGCTCGTTCATAACAGTCTAGTGTAAGACAGCCCTCCGTATTAACACCTAATCCTTTGAAAACATCCCCTTCTCCACATGTTTTAAGTATCATATGATGAGAATGAGCTATAGCTACTAATTCTTTAATGATCTTCGTTTTGAATAGCTAAACTTGGTCTATAGCCTTCAGGAAAATTATGAGCTACTTTATCAAAGATATCTAAAAAACTAACAATAACTGTATCGGTATAGCCCATTAAGGACTTTACCATTTTATAAAAGCTTTCAAAATGAAAATCTATTGTATAGTCATTAGTTAAAATGATTGGGTCATAGCGCCACACCATAGACTGAGGATTAAGCTTATTAGAAATATGTTTAAAACCTTCTATTACAGACTCATATTGCGGTACATAGGGCTCAATGTCACGTCCATAAGGGGTTATGGTCATATGCCAATATTGTCGATAATCTTTAATTTCATTTAGTAATGGTATAAATGGCAATGGATTTTTCGTACAAAAAGCAATACCATCTACTACTTCGTGATTAATAGTATAACGCGTTACTTGTAGTGGACTATAAGGATTTTGAACATCTACGTAACCTTCATGTATACGATTAATTAGCCACTGACCATAAAAGGCAGGTATATCTGTACGTTGTCCAGTTTGTAATATCATAACTCTGCCCTTTCATTAAACAAAATATAAAAATATTATAACATATCAAGCCCTATGTATTTATAGTATAAATGTGATTTTTGCTGTATAGTTTATTCATATTTTATGGTACTATAAACACTATAGAATATGAGGAGAACTAACGTATGAACGATATTTTTGAACATAACCATCCTATGAAGGACGATAAAGAATTTATTACATCTTATTGGACAGATCGAGCTCACGATTTTGTAGCCTTACGAGCTAAAGAATTAGAGAGCCCTAAACTTAAATTATGGAGAGATGAACTAACGAGACATATCTTTGATTCTGCTCGCTCTTTACGTATATTAGATATTGGTTGTGGGGCAGGCTTCTTTAGTATTATCCTCTCTCAACTAGGACATACAGTGCACGGCATCGATATTACGCCTAATATGATAGACGAAGCAAATCAACTGGCAGAATCCCTTGATTGTGATGCTACGTTCTCCATTATGGATGCAGAAAATCTCAGCTTTGATTCTAATACCTTTGATATTGTTGTGGCCCGTAATGTAACATGGAATTTACCACATCCAGAAAAAGCCTATGCAGAGTGGTTACGCATCATTCGGCCAGGCGGTTTAATCCTCAATTATGATGCGGAACATGCTCGCAATCACCATGACTTACCACAATCTGTTCATCATGCCCATGAACATGTAAGCAATGAGTTAAAAGAGCGATGCCATACTATTTATCATATGCTTGAAATTTCATCCTTTACACGTCCTCAATGGGACAAAGAAGTGCTCACAAAATTAGGTGCTAGCTCTGTCACCATCGATTCCACAGTAGGACCTCGTATTTACAGTGAAGAAGATGAATTTTATATTCCTGTACCAATGTTCTTGGTGAAAGTAATAAAATAAATTTTGATTAAATCAAAAAAATCCATTAGAAGCACTAATGGATGACCTAAATATCGTCATTAACGTCATTCATAAAATTTTCAAAAAGAATTTACAGGTGCAATATCGATATAGTATGTCGAATAATCACCTTTTTCATGCCAAACTCTTACAGAATCAACATCTTTTTTTATTAACCAATCGCGAGTAACAGGTACACGCTCATCTAAACCTAATACATCAACTAATAACCATTGCCCTAACGCTGATTGTCCATATGGTTTACCTGTTAATGGGTCAATTTCATTTCTACTACCCGATTGAAATGCTTTGTGTCTTTCTTGAGTTATAAGTGCTGGTATGCTCTTACCATTTGGTAATACTAACTTAAACCTTATTTCTGGTTTATTTTCTTTATCACCTTGATATCTAGATTGAGCCTCTTCAAACTCAAATATATTATTTATAAAGAAATGAGGGTATCTTTTGTGAAACTCTCTAGGAATTGGTATATATACCTCGTTTAATGGTCGTAATGTAGTAGAACCTTTGTTTTTAGGAGCCGCATTCCAAGCATTTAATCCTGACTTTGGTTCTACCTCTTTATGTTTATAGGAGTATAGAGGTAAATATGCTTCTTCATAAATAGTATCTTTACAAATAAAGCTTGCTGTTGGTGCAGTATGCTCTGATTCTAACGCTCTAGCTAATTCTTCACATACATTATTAGGCTTAGAATTAAACTGATCATAAGCATTAATTAAAAAAAGTAAATGGATCTTGTATAATATCAACCTTTATTTCATTTATAACAGTAGTATCAGGTCCATCTATACCAAAGTATTGCCAAACTTGACTATCACCATAAGTAAATTTGTATTTTTTTAAACCATCGCTCCAACTTACTGAGGTTGTATTATCTTTTATATCTTTTAATATTATCCAAATCAATCAATGGATATGCACATTCTTGTATGACTAATTTACCAGCATCTCTAGTAATATAGTGATATATATTTGATGACTTGTTAAGTCCAAGTCTATTATAATCACTAATCATTCTCTTATTTTTTTATTTTTAGATATAGTGTAAACTAAGTCAGCTAAGTTATTTTTATAGCTCATTATTTCATCTTGATAGCGTTTTAATTGCATTACTTTTTTTGAAAAAGATGGATTACTATGCATCCAAGTTTTCAAACCAATACCTATTCGTTCACTACCAAAAACAGATAATATATCATGAGGTGTATTTCCAATATCAACATTTTCACTTTTAAAAAACTTTAGCATATATTGTTTCTTGAAATTTAGAATCTAGATATGGAATAGGTTCACCTTGCTTTTGTCTAAATAGATTAGACATAGCACCATATACTGTAAGGAATTTAATATATTCCTCCTGTTGTTCTTTTGTATATTTTTTTGCCAAACAGACATATACACCTCATAGATTATAAAGTAACTATAGAGTAGAACTCACCTTTTTATTTTTACCTACAAACTTCAAATATTCTTCATCAGAATAAATAGCGATATCACATTCTTTTTATTGCTCTATCTTTTTATTGATGTTAGCCACATAATTTTTTTAGTTCAGCAATAGAGTCAGAGGTCTCAACTAAATATGCTTCACCATCATATCTACCGTTCATGCTTGTATATAACAAAGCATTAGACCTCAAACTTTTATCGCTAGTTTTATCATTAATATTCAACGAGTCTGCTATTTTTGAGAGCTATACGTTTTTATAAGAGGAACAACAACACTATTACCAGCTTGTTTTGTATAACTGGCCATTAGAGACCTCTTTAGGTAGTTTAAAATTCTTGGGATATCCTTGTACATTAAAAGTTTCTTTTTGGAGTTAATTTACGAATACGTTTTATTATTGGTTAGTATTAAAGGAACATTATGACCACCCATTCCCATATTAGCGGTCAGAGTTGGAACCACTCCACTTTTGTTCTCCCGAACATACTGTCTCCGCCATTGATAAATGCTGTCAGAACTTTTAATATTTTCTTCTAGCTCCTTATAAAATGTTGGATTTTTTTCAGCACTATAATAGAAGTAGTCATCTTGTTCTCTATTAAAATTCAATTACATCCGATAACTTACTAGTTAATTTAATTTCATCAGGAAACTAAAGGTGTCAAATTGAGCTTTACTAAGAAATCCTACAATATAAATACGTTCTCTATTTTTGAGGTATATTACCATAATCTTTACCATTCAAAAACTTTCCATTTTATATGATAGCCATTAGTAGTTAAAGCTTCTTTTTATAACTTTAAAGGTTTTGCCATGATCATGAGAAACCATGTTTTTTTACATTTTCAATAAATATAGCTTTAGGCTTTTTAGCTTGAATTATTCTAAGTAATTCAAAAAAATAAATCTCCACGTTCATCCTTAAAGCCTTTCCTATAGCCAGCAATACTAAAAAGCTTGGCAAGGGAAACCACCAACTATTACATCCAAACTATCAGCTTTTATATCCTCAGGTTGTACAATATGTATATCTCGATTATCTAAAAAGTCTCAGGGAAGTTTAATCGATATGTAATATTTGCGTTTTTATCAAATTCATTGGCATACACCACTCTGAACTTGTTGGTTTGTTCAAAAACCCAACTCAATTCCACCGACTACCACTAAAAGAAAAGTCGCTATTGCAAACTTATTAGTGTCTTTTAGAACTTACAGAATCAGTCATGTATTTCATTCCTATCTATTTAAATCACAAAAAGCAAAAAAATATAGTATTTTATTTTTGAATAATAAATACTATTTATCTATTATAAAATATTATTTTTTTATTATCCTTGATGATAGAGTCATCAAATTTATAGGTTGTTATAAATTTTTGTTTTAGGATTTGCAGCATTTCCAATCTCTTCTAAATATTTATTAGAAGCTACTTGAAGGTCTTTCTTATACGCATCGGCCAATGTTTGTAAATTGTTCGTATCGCTAACTCGTTTAAAGGTTTGATCCATAAATTTAATAGTATCTGTTTTTTTGAATCATAAATAAGATCAGTATTGGGTATGTCCCTAATATCCATCTTAATTGTATTTAAATTTGAGCTATCTGCGTTACCTACTATATCGTTAGCACTCATTACAAGTGTAAGTGCCGTAATATAATTTAGACGAGCTTCCTTTATATCCCCTACCATTTGAGTAGATTCAATTACAGGTCTCTTTTCAGGTGTCGTATATTGATAATTATAAGCTTTCATATCTGCAGTATAAATCGTCTTACTATCATTTCGAGCTGTAAGATTCATCGTAAAAATAGGCGTGTCAACAGCACTCACTACATTTTGAACGGTATAGCCTGAGTAAGCAATCCATTCCCCTTCAGGTCCTTTAGACTGAGAAGACGCACTATTACTACTACAACCAGCTAATATCAATAAACTAACTAAGGCGATACAAAGTGAAAGGTATTGAAGTATTCTTTTTAGCATAGCAGTACCTCGCATACAAACTTATATTATTTAAATACAAACCTGAAAAATACTACAATAGACAGCAAAAAGCAAATCTGTTACAGATATAATTTTTACTAATATTAGTTACTGAAATACGCTTGAGCCTTAGTAATTTCTGCGCGAAGTTTTTCTTCATCAATAGTAAGCAATTCTTTGTCTTTCATAAGGACTTTGCCACCTACAATTGTAGTATTTACATCAGAACTGTTTGCAGAGTATACCAGTGCCGCTAAATCGTTGTAACGAGGCATCCAGTGCATACCAGATACGTCATATAGCACGATATCTGCACGATACCCTTTTGCTAAAACACCAAGATCTTTATACCCCAATGCTTTCGCGCCTTCTACAGTGCCCATATGCCAAGCTACTTGTGCAGGAATGGCTTTAGGATCGTAGAGACGTGCTTTATGTAAGGTTGCAGCAAGGCGTACTTCTTCAAGCATATCCGCATTATTATTAGATGCGGAGCCATCCGTACCAAGCCCAACCGTAATACCTTTACCAATCATTTCAGGAACGGGTGCAATACCACTTGCTAATTTAAGGTTAGATTGTGGATTATGTGCTACTGCTACATTATTTTCAGCCATAATTTGCCATATCTTCATCTGTAACATGAACACAGTGTGCGGCCAATGTAGTATTCCAGAATAAACCTAGGTCATGCATATGAGCGATTGGAGTTTTACCCGTAGCTTTCATAACATTCTCCACTTCCCCTTTAGTTTCGGACAAGTGCATGTGAATGCCACAGTTTAATTCATGAGATAAGGAAATAACCTTCTCCATATAAGCATCTGGACAAGTATATGGCGCATGTGGTCCTAATAATACCTTGATGCGGTCATTATCAAAGCTATTCCAAGTGCGGAATAAATCAGCATTCTCAACTAATGCTTGATCTGCTGTGGGAGAAACACCTGCTAAGCCACGAGATAATACAGAACGAATGCCAGTTTCTTTTACCACCTCAGCGGTAGTATTCATAAAGAAATACATGTCGCTAAAAGTTGTAGTACCAGTGCGCAACATTTCAGCAATGCCAAGTTGTGTGCCATAACGAACATAATCGTCGTTTAATTTTGCTTCTGTTGGCCAAATTGCTGTTTTAAGCCATTCCATAAGCTCAAGATCATCTGCATAGTTTCTAAATAGGCCCATCGCAATATGAGTGTGCGTATTTACAAGACCTGGTGCTGCTAATTGGCCTTTACCATCTAGCACTTCTTTAGCAGTATCTTTTGCCTTAATAGCTTCACTATCATTTAAAATAGCTGTAATATAGCCATTTTCAATTTCAATGGCATGGTTTTTAAGAACGCCCTCATCGGTGAGAACGTCTACATGAGTAATCAATAAATCAGACATAGTCTTCCCTCATAGGTATAACCGAGCTATTATAGCTCGGTTATAGTTATTAATTCTGAAAGTTTATAGTAGTAATAATACACCTAAGCCTATCATTTACTATTACATTTCAATTCAATATTAGTTTACTTTTTGTTAAGTAATCGATTTGTTCTTGTGTTAAAGAGTCTAAATCATAGCCCATGGAGTTCAATTTAAGTTTTAGCGATTTCCACATCTAATTCATGAGGCAATACATATACTTTTGGCTCCATTTCTTTTGCCATTTTTCAAGATATGCTCTGCAGCAAGAGCTTGCATAGCAAAGGACAAGTCCATGATTTCTGCAGGGTGACCATCGCCAGCTGCAAGGTTAACCAAGCGACCTTCAGCCAATACATATAGTTTACGACCATCAGCCATAGTATAGCCTTCGATATTTTGACGAACGCGCTCATGACTTACTGCAAGGTCAGTTAGATCAGCTACATTAACTTCACAATCAAAGTGACCTGCATTACATAAGATAGCTTTATCTTTCATTACTTCGTAATGCTCTTTCACGATTACATCTTTACAACCTGTTACAGTACAGAAGATATCCCCTACTTTAGCAGCTTCAATCATAGGTAATACTTTGAAGCCATCAAATACAGCTTCAATAGCTTTAATTGGATCTACTTCTGTTACATACACATGAGCACCGAGGCCTTTTGCACGCATAGCAACGCCTTTACCGCACCAGCCATAACCAGCAACAACTACGTTTTTACCTGTTACAGTTAAGTTTGTAGTACGCATGATACCATCCCAAACAGATTGACCTGTACCATAACGATTATCAAAGAGATATTTACAGTAAGAATCGTTTACTGCAATCATAGGGAATGTCAATTGTTTTGCATTTTCTAATGCATAGAGACGATGTACACCTGTAGTAGTTTCTTCACTACCACCTAATAGGCGTTCTTTTGCGTCTTGGCGAGTTGTGTGCAACAAGTTTACCAAATCGCCACCATCATCGATGATAATATGTGGTTTGTGGTCAAGTGCCTTATTAAGGAAATTGAAGTATTCCTCTTCAGTACAATCATACCAAGCATATACAGTAAGGCCCATATCAACGAGACCTGCAGCCACATCATCTTGTGTAGATAATGGATTGGAACCAGTTACGATAACATCAGCACCACCACGTTTTAAAACAGTAGCTAAGTATGCTGTTTTTGCTTCCAAGTGAACACTTACAACAATTGTTTGACCTTTGAAAGTTTGTTCTGCTTCAAAAGCGATCACCCTAATGTATTTAATGTAGGCATAAAGTTAGAAACCCAGTCAATTTTTCTTACGGCCTTCTGCTGCTAAATTAATATCTTTAATTAAAGATTGCATAATATCTCCTTTTACTCATACAAGTAGATTAAATAAAAAAATATGTATGGTTAATCCACTTGGATTTTTTTGTTATTTAGATTCTACGATCTGACGTAGCTTATCAATAGACTCTTCATAGTTTGGTTTTAAATACACCTTCTTCAGTAATGATGGCAGTCACTAGTTCATGTGGTGTCACATCAAAGGCTGGATTAAGCACATCAATACCATTAGGTGCTGTTTGAACACCATGTAGAGATGTTACTTCATAATCGTCGCGCATCTCGATAGGAATATCCGTACCATTTTCAAGGGTAAAAGTCAAATGTGCTATATGGCGCTGCTACATAGAATGGAATGTTATGGAATTTAGCTAGTACTGCTACACCATAGGTACCAATTTTATTGGCTACATCCCCTTTTGTAGTGATGCGGTCAGCACCGACGATAACGGCATCAATGAGTCCATGTTGCATCGCATAAGCTGCCATATTATCAGTCTCAAGAGTAACAGGGAATACCATCCTCATGAAGTTCAAAAGCAGTAAGACGAGCACCTTGTAATAATGGTCGTGTTTCATCAGCATACACGCGTTCTAATTGTCCATTTTCATGTAATTTACGGACAACACCTAGTGCTGTTCCTAAACCACCTGTAGCTAGTGCACCAGCATTACAATGGGTTAAGATGCGAATATTCTTTTTACCTTCAAATAATGTTGCTCCCTGCTTCGGCCATACGACGGTTTAAAGATACGTCTTCTTCGTGAATGATAATAGCCTCTTTAGTAATAAGCTCTACTACCTCACTCATAGAGGACATACTTTCAACATTGCTCTTTTACAAGAGAAATAACACGATCTACAGCCCAAGCTAAGTTGATTGCGGTAGGGACGAGTTTCCTTTAAAGGTCTCACTAAAGTCATATAAACTCGTTAAGTTGTTCACTAAAATGGAACCTCTAAACGACCTGCTTCCATAGCCGCTAAAAATGAGGCCATAACTAGCAGCAACACCAATAGCAGGTGCGCCCACGAACACGAAGCATCTTTATAGCCTCAGCTACTTGTCGCCAATCTGTACAGTGAACATAGGAAATCTCTGTAGGTAATTTAGTTTGATCTAATAATACTAGCGTATCTTTACGCCATTCAATATTAATCATAGCGTCTCCTTCGATGAACTATTGTATTTCAGTATGAATGGATTATAATTTAAAAGCCACCATATTCATGCATGCGATTATGAGCATCATAGCGAGCATCTACATCGATTGCATCAATAGCACCTAAAATAAGAGATTTAAGTTGAGCTGCCATATCGCCCATCATTTCTACCACTTCACCATGAGTCAAAGCAGATTCAGAAATACCTGCTGCATAGTTTGTAATCATAGAAATTGTGGCATATGCCATTTCAGCTTCATTAGCGAGATTTACTTCTGGTACATTTGTCATACCTACTGTATCGCCACCGAGCATGTGGAACATTTTAATTTCCGCTGGTGTTTCAAAACGAGGACCTTCAGTACATACGTAAGTACCACCATTATGAATTGTAAGACCTTGTTCTGTACCTACCTTTTTGAAGAATATCACGCAATTCAGGGCAGTAAGGATTTGTTACATCAAGATGTGCTACTGGACGGTCACCACCTTCATAGAATGTAGTGATGCGGTTCTTAGTGAAATCTAAGAATTGATCAGTCAAAACGAAATGACCAGGCTTGAAGTTTTCATTTAAAGAACCTACAGCTGTTGTAGAGATAATAAATGTAACGCCTAATTTTTTAAGCCCCCAAATATTAGCACGATAGTTGATTTTATGTGGAGGAATTGTGTGATCTTTGCCGTGACGAGCAACAAAGATTACTGTTTTTCCGTGGTATGTACCTTGTACATAATCTATTTCACCATATGGTGTCATTAAGGATTCTTCATGAATATTTTTCAAAGATGGATGGATCATAAACGCCAGTACCACCAATTACGCCAATTGCACTCATTGTGACCTCCTATTATTAATCACTCTATCTTTTATTTTCTCATAGAATAGAAAAAAACAGGCTATAGGAAAAAAACCCTAGTAGCCTGTATTTTTTTCAATATTTATTATAAAGTTTTTATTGAATTGGACCTTTTAGGGGTCGAAAACATATCTTGTAACTCTTCTCGTGTGAAATGATATTTTTCATTACAATAGTGACAAACAAGCTCTGTTACGTCATCTTCCAAGATAGCCTGTTTTATCTTCTTCTCGTAATGTCATGAGTACGGCAGCAAAGCGATCACGTCCACAACGACATTGGAAGTGAATCAGTTCATTATATACTTCATTCACAGTTAAACCATCTAAGAACGCGTTCCATAAGGCCTTTACCGTCTGGATGTGCTTTCAAATATTCTGTAATAGGACCGAGTTCATTAATATTTTTTTCAACTTGGGCTAATGCTTCGTCTGTAGCATCTGGCAAAGCTTGTACGATAAAAACCACCAGCTACAACTGTATGATAATCTGGGATCTACCAATACACCTAAACTAATGGTAGAAGGTACTTGCTCAGAAGCATATAAATAGTAAGCCAAATCCTCTGCTACTTCACCACTTTGAATAGGACTTGTAGAGGTATAGTCTTGTGCTAATTGTGTAAAACGAGTTACTTGGACTTCCCCATTATGACCTACAGCAGCACCTACATCAAGCTTACCAGCATCGTTTTAAAGGTACATCTACATGTGGCTCATCTACATATCCACGAACTGTATTATCTGCAAAAAAGCATCTACGTGAACAACACCTAAAGGACCATCACCTTTGATGCGAAGACTTACATTTTCATGGTTTTTAAAAGTCCCCAGCCAATAAAAATAGCACCAGTCATAGCACGACCTAAAGCAGCCGTTGCTACAGGCCATAAATCATGACGTACACGAGCTGTTTCAACTGTATCTGTTGTTACCGCTAAAGACATACGAACCCCTTCTACGGGTCGTAAAACGTTTTATATAATCCATTCTATCATTCCTTATTTCTAATTAATAAATCGATACACTTTAATAGTGCTTATATAGTATATCATGTCATAATATTACTTTTTCAATAATAGGGAATATATGTTCGTCTACTCTATTTTTCAAATTAAAAAGAACATATTTTCGATAATATAAAAACACCCAGCATCATGAGATACTGAGTGTTTTACTATGTAATTATTAGAATTTGATCGATAAGGTTAACCATTTCAATAGCGCCCATAGCACAATCGTAACCTTTATTGCCAGCTTTAGTACCAGCACGTTCGATAGCTTGTTCAATGTTTTCAGTAGTTACTACACCGAACATAACAGGAATACCTGTTTCTAAAGAAACATGAGCAATACCTTTTAGCTACTTCATTACATACATAGTCATAATGAGTTGTAGCACCACGGATAACAGCACCTACACAAATAACTGCATCATAGCGACCAGATAAAGCGGCTTTTTTTAGCGATCAAACGGAATTTCATAAGCACCTGGGGAACCCAGATAACAGTGATATCCTCTTGTTTAACATCGTGACGTAGTAAGCAATCTTCAGCGCCACCGATTAATTTAGATGTAATGAACTCGTTAAAACGAGAACCGATAATAGCAAATTTTTTTACCAGCTACCTAATAAATTACCTTCTTGAACCATCATGATATTGACCTCCTATATTCCATTATAGGAAATGTTATGTACGATTGAGCAATTTGTTAAATAGAAATGATAATTAGTCTTCTAACATATGACCCATTTTTTTCTTCTTTTGTTTTTAAGTAACCTGCATTGAATTTGTTTGCCGCAATGATGAGCGGTACACGACTAGTTACATCGATACCCCAATGTTCTAAGCCATGGCGTTTTTCAGGATTATTCGTCAACAAACGAATGCTTTTAATACCCTAAGAACCGAATAATTTGAGCTGCTAAGGAATATTCACGCATATCTGCAGGGAAGCCCAATTGTTCATTAGCTTCTACAGTATCAAGGCCTTGTTCTTGTAATGCGTACGCTTTAATTTTATTAGTTAAACCAATGCCACGACCTTCTTGGCGCATGTATACTACAACGCCTTGACCTTCTTTTTCGATAGCACGTAACGCATTATCTAATTGTTCACCGCAGTCACAACGTTTAGAGCCGAACACATCGCCAGTTAAACATTCAGAGTGAATACGTACAAGAACATCGTTACAGTTTTGAACATCACCCTTAACAATAGCTAAATGTTCTTTATGATCTAAATCATTTTTTTGAATACAAAAGATGTTAAAATCACCAAATTTAGTAGGTAATTTAGAACAAGCACCAAGCTCAATCATATCTTCATGCTGTTTACGATATTCAATAAGTTCTGCTACGGAAGCAATTTTCAAATCATACTCTTTCGCAAACTCCATGAGATCTGGTAGACGTGCCATATCGCCATCATCTTTTGTAATCTCACAAATAACAGCTGCCTCTTGTAGACCTGCTAATCGGCAAAGATCGATAGATGCTTCTGTATGACCTTGGCGTACTAGAACGCCCCCCTCTTTATATACTAGAGGGAACACGTGACCAGGCGACGGAAGTCTTCAGGTTTAGCATTTGGATCTAATAATTTTTTTGAATTGTATAAGCACGCTCTGCTGGAGAAACGCCTGTTGTAGTATCTACATGGTCGACAGTAACGGTGAAAGCAGTTTCATGGTTATCTGTATTTTTAGTAACCATGGCAGGAATGCCAAGTTTTTCTAAAGCTTCACGACGCATAGGGGTACATACGATACCGCGCGCGTATTTAACCATAAAATTAATATTTTCTTGTGTAGCAAACTCAGCTGCAATAATAAGATCGCCTTCGTTTTCACGGCTTTCATCATCAACAATAATAACAGGTTTGCCAGCTTTAAGGTCTTCTAAGACCTCTTCAATAGAATGTAATTGTTCGCTCATAGGAACGCTCCTTACTTTTATATAAATCCATTCTCTACTAAGAGGGATTGCATAGATTTTCTTAGGTTTCTCTTCGGTAGGTTCACTACCGAGATTCATAAAATGACGAATGTATCGACCAGCGATATCCGTTTCTAAATTAACCTCCGTACCCAATATGGGCAGAGCCTAAAATTGTTTCACTCAAGGGTATGAGGAATGATAGATACGGAAAAAAACTGCTGTCCGTTCGTCGCATAATGGTGAGGCTAATACCATCGATTGTAATGGAACCCTTATAAATAACGTAATCCATTACGGATTTCGGGGCCTCTACGGTAAAAATAATAGCATTATCCGTTTGTTCGCGATTAATGATGCGGCCCGTCCCATCTACGTGACCTGCCACAATGTGACCACCAAATCTACCGTTAGCGAGCATAGCACGCTCTAAAGTTGACTGGTTGATGAACTTTCAAATTTGTAAAAGTAGTCATCTTGATTGACTCAGGCATAACATCAGCTGTAAATACGCCATTACCAATCGTTGTAGCCGTCAAAGCATACACCATTAACAGCTACGGAGTCACCTATTTTTAAATCGCTAAATATTTTATTCCCTCGAATTGTTATGGCTAAGGATTTAGGGCCCTTTTTAATGCTCTCTACACGGCCGATTTCTTCAACGATTCCCGTGAACATAAGTGCCCCTCCTTCCTTGACGATACGCTTCGATGCGAATGTTATTATCTAATATTTTAGTCTTTGTAAAAGTTAACTGTGGAGAAGATTCTAAACTTTCAAAGCCACGACCACCTACAGCGGGCGTTGCCTCAGTACCACCGATAATTGTATTTCCTATATAAGTTACAACTTTATCAAAATTCATCGTTTCTACAAAGGAGCTAATGATAGCTGAACCACCTTCAACAAGAACTGAGGTATAACCGATTTCACCAAGTTTAGTTAAAATATCATCAATGGATAATTTTTTAATATCGATAACAATATCAGTGCTCTTACTTTTACGAGTAGATATAGATTCGACAACCGTAACAATGGCACCTGCGTTTTCTAAAGCTTGAATTCGATCCTTCGGACAACCTGTAGATACAAAGATATGAACCTTACGATTTTCTACTTCAAACACACGACTTGTGGTAGGTGTTCTACCTAGACTATCTAAGATAATTACATCAGGCTGATGAACATGAATCGGTTCATCAAGTATGCTTGTATCTAATAAAGCCTCTGATAATTCAGTATCAGTTAAACGACAGTTTAATTGAGGATTGTCTGCCAATATTGTACCAATGCCAATGAGCATAGCATCATGAGTAGCACGCAGTACATGTCCATCTCGGCGGGAGGACTCATTTCGTAATCCATTGAGATTGACCTGTAAAAGTAGCAATCTTACCATCTAGTGACATGGCACTTTTAATAGTTACAAAAGGTTTACCTGTCTGTATATATGTAAAGAAATGTTCATTTAGTTCAGCACATTCCTCACTACATACGGGGCAAATAACCTCTATGCCTGCTTCACGGAGTAAATCCATGCCCTTTCCAGATACTAGTGGATTAGGATCTGTACTACCTACTACGACTTTAGCTATGCCAGCCTCGATAATACGCAGCGCACAAGGTGGAGTTTTACCATAATGAGAGCATGGCTCTAATGTTACATATAAAGTAGCACCCTTAGCATTATCACCAGCTTGGTTTAGGGCATGAACCTCAGCATGAGCTGTACCAGCTTTGTGATGATAACCTTCACCTATTATTGTATTGTCTTTAACCACTACGGCACCCACCAAAGGATTTGGCGAAGTGTGACCTGTGGCTAATTTTGCCAGTGCAATGGCGCGTTTCATATATGCTACGTCATCCACCATATCACCTCAATAAAAAAAGGACTATATACATAGTCCTTGGGTAATCATAAATACGCACATCAAATGTGCTTCGTCTTTTCTCATCCAGACTATACTGTCGGTATCGGAATTGCACCGATTCATACCTAAAAGGTTCGCGGACTATACCGCCGGTAAGGAATTTCACCTATCCCCAAAGACTCATCTATTTTGTTTCTGAATTAATAGTAACACTTTTTATAAAGGGTTATGCAAGAATAAGAGTTTTGTATTGAGAAAAAGATATTAAAAAAATGTAACCTAGAATAAAATAACTATTATTATATTTATATTTTATTAGAATGAAAAATCTATTAACAATATAAACATATATAAACTATGTATATACTAAAATAGTGACATTTATCACATAATAACATTACAAATAGGTCTAATATAATATTATATAGTTTTAACAACCATACTTAATTGATATTTTTTATTAAATGTAGGTGATAATATGGCAAAAAAACGAATTTCTGATGTACTTATAGAAGTCTTAGCCAATGCGGGTATCGAACGCATTTACGGTATCACTGGCGATAGTTTAAACTCTGTAAACGATAGTTTACGTCGTAATGGTAAGATTGCCTTTTGAACATGTGAGACACGAAGAAACAGCAGCCTTTTGCTGCAGGTGCAGAAGCTTCTTTAACTGGAAAACTTACAGTTTGTGCAGGTAGTTCTGGTCCTGGTAACTTACATTTGATCAACGGCTTATTCGATTGTCATCGCAATCGTGTACCAGTATTGGCTATTGCGTCTCATATTCCACAATCTGAAGTAGGATTAAATTATTTCCAAGAAACTCATCCAGAAAATTTATTCAAAGAATGCTCTTGTTTCTGTGAACTTGTATCTAATCCTAAACAAATGCCTGAAATTTTATTCCGTGCTATGAATGCCGCTGTAGGTAATCAAGACGTTGCCGTTATCGTCCTTCCTGGTGACGTTGCAGTAATGGAGATGGAAATTGATGAATTACCTGTATGGACGCCACCTCGTTTACCTCATATCATTCCACAACGCGATGATATTGAAGAAATGGCCGCTCATTTAGAAACAGGTAAACGCATTACCCTATTCTGTGGTGCAGGCTGTGAAGGTGCACATGATGAAGTTGTAGAATTAGCAAAACGCTTACAAGCACCTGTAGTACACGCTTTCAGAGGTAAAGAATGGGTTGAATGGGATAACCCATATGATGTAGGTATGACAGGTCTTTTAGGCTATACATCTGGTTATCGTGCGATTGAGCAATGCGATACACTCGTTATGCTTGGTACTGACTTCCCTTACCGTCCATTCTACCCAGAAAATGCAAAGGTAATCCAAGTTGATAGAGATCCTAGTGCATTAGGTCGTCGTGTACCACTTACTCAAGGTATTATTGGTACCGTAAAAGATACATTGAAAGAATTATTACCTCTTATAGGTCAACGTGGAGATACTGAATTTATCGACACGGTCCGCAAAGCATATACTAAGTTTAGAGGCGACTTAGACAGCTATGCTGTACCTGAACCAGATGGTGTAGCAATCCATCCGCAATACTTCGTAAATCGTCTTAATAAATTAGCTGCTGATGATGCTATCTTTACCTTTGACGTAGGTACACCAGTAATTTGGACTGCGCGTCACTTAAAAACAAATGGCAAACGTCGTATTTTAGGTTCTTATAATCACGGCTCTATGGCCAATGCTATGATGCATGCCATCGGCGCTCAAAATGCATGTCCAAACCGTCAAGTCATCTCCCTTTCCGGTGATGGTGGCTTCACAATGATGATGGGCGAAATGTTAACATTGAAACAACTTAACTTACCAGTTAAAATCTTTGTATTCAACAACGAAGAACTTAGCTTCATCGCCATGGAAATGAAAGCTTCTGGTTACCTAGACTATGCTACAGACTTTGTAAATCCAGACTTCGGTAAACTTGCTGAAGCAGCTGGCATCAAAGGTGTAAGCATTACAAACTCTAGCGAAGTAGACGAAAAAATCATGGAAGCTCTCAACCATAATGGTCCTGTTATCGTCAATGTTCGCGTAGACAAACAAGAACTTGCTATGCCTCCTAAAAATTGCATACCAACAAGCGAAAAGGCTTTAGTAAATACTTTGATCAATGCAATCCTTGATGGCCGTGGTACAGAACTTAAAGAAATGGCCAAAAACAAACTGGATGAAATATAAATCTCTGTACTAAAAATCTGCCAAATATTCAAAATCTGTCAAAATAAATGAAACTGCAAAACTTTCAAAAAAGTAGGTGTCATCAAATGATGGCACCTATTTTTGATTAATCTAATCATATACTGTTATAAAACCTTCAGTCCATTCCCTTAAATTAAGAGTGATAGTGTCTATTCCTAAAGACTCTATGCCATGTACTTTAAATATATCCCAGGGTTTTATACCACTCTATTGCTGTCTTAGCATATTTTAAAGTACTAAATAAAACCTATGTATCCTGAACATGTATAATAATCATCTATATCATAATCATACCAAACACCATAAACTTTTATTGTTTATTATTTCATAACTAACTTCATTACCTATATGAGCACAATCATTTAAATAGTGAGTTGTTATAGAAAAGGAATCATTATTTAATTCAGAAAATCCAACTAGTTTTTAGACTCAGCTAATGTCGATTCAGCCAATGAAATATCCGTAAAAATCCCAAACCAAAAATACTCTGTATAAGGTAACATTTCATTTCTTTTATAGTGTGCTAAAAGCTTCATATATAGGAACTCTCATAACTAACCAACTCGCTGTAATATAAAAATAATATAAATATGACATTTTAATTATTTCTATCTATAATAATCGTCCTCGTAATCGTCTTTATACCGTATTGCATCAAGATCTGATGGAGATAATACATTACCGTTTTTCATCTACATACTCGAAATTCATTAAAATATACTCCTGGGATATCTGATTCTTCTAGTTCAATCATATCCTCTGACTCAATATCCCAAAATTCTATCTCACAGATTGATTTTTACATTCCTTTGTCAAATTACAACACTCCCTAGTATAAATAATATATCTTAATTGTATTGTAGCAAAATATAGAAAAATAAGCACTATATCCCATGTTGGATATAGTGCTTACTTTGTATTTAAGTCTAATGTTGTATTTTATTATGCTCCAAAGAGTGACATTTGTTCGTCTTCAGGTAGTTCACCACAGCATTTGAGTTCTTTCATAAGATCAATGATGGTGTTAGATACCTTACAACGACGTTGCAAGTCTTTTAGAGAAGTAAACGGACGTTCTTCTCGTTCCGCTACGATAGCATCAGCTACTGTTTCACCAAGGGAATCAATAGCTAGGAATGGCGGCAATAAAGCGCCATCTTTAATGCTAAAGCGTCTAGCTTCGGAGTGTTGAATATCTACATTAATAAATCGATAGCCACGTTTGGTACATTTCCATAGATACTTCTAAGGCACTCATAAGGTCCTTATCTTTAGGACTGGCACCACGATCAAGAGCCTTAATACGATTGAACTCAGTCATTTGCGTTTTAAGGTCTCCCGTCATAATGCGCAAATCAAAAGGCCTTTGCACGAATGGAGAAAGTACGCTGCATAGAATGCCAATGGATGGTATACCTTAAACCAGGCAATACGGAAGGCCATCATTACATAGGCTACCGCATGGGCCCGTGGGAATAGATAGGAAATCTTCTTACAAGATTCAATAAACCATTCAGGAATATTGTTTTCCCGCATTTCTGCTTCAAACTCAGTCGTCGCTTGACCTTGTTTATTCCGTTTTTCGATGCCCTTCCCTTTACGTACGTTCTCCATAACGAAGAAGCTATACTTTCGATCCATACCACGATGAATCAAGAAGTTCATTACGTCGTCACGGGTAGAGATGGCTTCATTCAATTTACAAGTACCATTTTTAATGAGATCTTGCGCATTATCGAGCCATACGTTAGTACCATGAGAGAAACCAGAGATACGAACTAAGTCGGAGAACGTTTGAGGACGAGAGTCTTCAAGCATGCCCCGTACGAACTTCGTACCACATTCTGGCACAGCCAAGCTAGCTACTTGGTCACCTTGTAATTGCTCAGGTGTTAAGCCAATACCCTCGGTAGAGAGAATAGACTTAAAGTACGAGGGTCATCGAACGGTATAGTTTTAGCATCTATACCTGTCAAATCCTCTAACATACGAATGATAGTCGGATCATCATGGCCCAAAATATCGAGCTTAGTCATACGGCCTTCGATGGAGTGATAGTCAAAGTGTGTTGTTAATACACCACTTTCCTTTTTATTCGCAGGATGCTGTATAGGCGTAAAGTGATGCACATCCATATCGCGAGGACATACCATGATACCGCCAGGATGTTGACCTGTAGTATTCTTTAACATTGGTAAAGCCTTTTGCTAGATGTTCAAAGAAACCACTACGGGCTTGAATATCTCGAACTTCGGCGTACTTTTTAACATAACCAAACGCTGTTTTATCCGCAATAGTACCGATTGTACCTGCTTTAAATACATTGTCACGACCAAATAGTTCTTCCGTATACTTGTGTGCCTTTGCTTGGTAATCACCGGAGAAGTTAAGATCAATATCTGGAACCTTATCACCTTCGAAACCAAGGAAGATGGCAAACGGAATATCATGGCCATTTCGTTTGTAGCGCATGACCGCACTCTGGACAATCTTTACGTGGCAAGTCAAAGCCACCTGCATATTCGCCCTTTTCAAAGAATTCAGAATGCTTACAATTAGGCACACATAATGTGGCGGTAATGGATTTACCTCTGTAATTTCAGACATGGTTGCTGCAAAGGAAGAGCCTACAGAACCACGAGAACCAACAAGATAACCATCATCAAGTGATTTTTTTACTAGTTTATGCGCGATATAATACAATACACCATAACCATTGGAGATAATACAATCTAATTCATAGTCTAAGCGCTCTTGTACTACGCGAGGCAATGGATCACCATAAATAGCTTTTGCATTTCTATAGCACATTTCTGTGAAAGCTTCATCAGCACCTTCAATCTTTGGAGAATATGTACCATCAGGAACCGGCTTAATATCTTCAATGCTATCATTTATAGCACGCGTATTTGTAACAACTATTTCATAGACCTTTTCTTCACTTAAATAAGGGAAGGATGCCAGCATTTCATCAGTTGTACGCAAATGTAAATCCGGTTGTTCATCTGCATCTGGATAGCCACAGGCAGTTAACATGATTTCACGATAAATCTTTTCTTCTGGCGTTAAATAGTGAACGTCACAAGTAGCACATACAGGTTTGTTTAAGGCCTCACCTAATTCGATAACTGTTTTGTTCATATCGATTAGAGCTTGCTCATCTGGCATAAGGCCTTTACGAACTAAGAACATATTATTCGTATGTGGCTGAACTTCTAAATAATCATAGAAGGAAGCTATTTCTAACAGCTCTTCCTTTGTAGCGCCGCGAACAATGGATTGCATGAGCTCCCCAGCTTCACAAGCAGAGCCGATAATAATGCCTTCACGATGTTCTTCAATAACAGAACGTGGCAAACGAGGACGTACCTTGTAGTGTTCAAGATGAGAAATAGATATCATCTTGTACAGATTGCGCAAACCTACCATATTTTTCGCAATAAGATAATATGGTAGCGTTTATCTTTTTCTTTTTTCTTCTTCTTATCTACTACAAGCTCTTCATCACGAGCAACAATTTCATCATCAATGAGATAACCTTCTACACCATAAATAACCTTAACGCCTAACTCCTTACCAAGAGCTTGCGCCTCTGGGAAGGCTTGAACAACCCCATGATCAGTAATAGCAACTGCTGGATGACCCCATTTTTTTATTGTTTTGAATAAATCTTTAACAGATACAAGGGCATCCTTATCACTCATCTTAGTGTGTAAATGAAGCTCTACACGAGAGTCTGGACGGTTTTCAGTACGTTCTACACTAGTCGTTTCCAAAGCTTCAATACTTCGAATAGATAGGATATAGTCTTTATCAAAGCGATCATCAAAGTTTACGCTACCTTGTACGCGAACGCGTTGCAAGCCTTTTAACTGTTTAAGTAACGCATCCCCTTCTTCAGGACTGTTCGTAAACTTGATGAACTTAATACTATTCGTATCATCTACGATGCTGCCGTTAACGATACTTTTACCAGTCTTAGTATCACGTTTATCTAAGCCTACTAATACACCTTCAAAAATGACACTAGGTGTATCTAAGGTACCCATAATTTTAGAAGTAACCCCTTCAATTTTAGGGCCTACAAATCATGCCCTTCATCAGTAGGAACATCCTTTCGGTGCACGACGAGGATATTTTTCCATCCCCTTCACTGCCTTTAGCATGTGGATTTTTGTAGCGCTTTTTGGAGCAAAAACCTTTACTTGTTTTAGGTGCACTACTAACAGATGCTACGGTATCATTACCACTAGATGCTGCCACTGTTTGATGAGGTCGAGAAACAACGACCGGACTATTATTAAAATAACCAAGTTCTACAGCTTCAACAAATGGTGCAAAATCATCATCAAACTCGGCAAAGTCATCTTCATGATCATAGCCAGCAAATGATTTACCTCTAGGCGCTTGGTTTTTTTAGCCTCTTCAGCCTCACGTTGCGCTTCTGCGGCCTCAATCCATTCACCAGCACCACAGCCACCGCCATAATAGTAGGTATCTAAACCTTCCCCAGTTTCAGTATCTACTTTCCAAGCAAAACAGCATGCTGTATCAGTATTGGTTGGAATATCATCAAAGGATATATTCTTCTCCTTATACCAAGCAGATAATCTGTCACGTAGACTTAGTAGTGTAGAAAACGCAGAGTCCGCAGCTTGTATCGTCACATGTTGGCTATGACAGTTCACATAGAAGGATGATTTTTTATTCTGTTTTGGTACAACACGATAACGTACTTTCATTTTTATCCCTTATACCCACAATAGGTAATACATAAATCTCTAAATCGCCAAATATCGCCCTTACTGCTACGACTATCTAGGATAATCTCATACAAACCTTTTAATAAAGCTCGTAATGCTTTCGTAGAAATCCGAGAGCTCGCTTCATAAGCCAACTTAATCGGATACGGTTTAAATGACGAATCATGGTCCTTACATAAGTTTTGTATGGCTTGAACAGACATTCCCGCTTGTCGACATTCACTGACCAGTAGCTGTAAACGTAATTGCCCCTCAATATAGCTCATAGCTCGATCTAATTCTTTATAGCCAAACATAAACGGAAATAGTTCAAGCAATGTATCGATATCTCGTTTTAACAGAGCCTCTTTAAAGGTGAAAAATATTTTTAGCACCATAATCACTGCCATTTTCTTCTAGGAATTCTTTGGTAATGACTTTTTGTCCCCTGTAATTTGCAAGAAATAACGGTCAAATTCGGTTCTCATGAAAGAAACTGGTACATCTTGCCACAAATCGATGAGATGAGCTACATATTCCTGTGCATCAGGTGTCATTTTAAATCCATTAGACGTACAGTACTGACGTATCCACATCACAAGGTCTGCCCCTTCAAGGCGCTTGCATTGATGATTTGGTATTGTATCCAGAATCTCCTTATTCTGTTTAATCCGTTTATCAATCATATCATGATAAATCAAAAGAATGGGATTATCCCCATTATATTCCATGATGAGCTCATACAATGGAACCCAAGCATCGCTATTTTTGCCACTTTTACGAATGATAGGCAAATTAACTAAGCAGAATACCTTTTGATCCCCAAATAGTGAGTCTTCACATAGCTTTTCACTAATCTTCTGTGGGCCAGCTTCATCATCTAATACGGTCACTGGAAGGTCTGGATAGGCACTTAAAAATTTGCGTTTTTCTTCTTCAATTAATTGTGGCTCATCACCATAAATGAGTTGAATATGTGCCATAGTTCCTCCTTTCACAGATAGATATCCTCAATATAGCTGTACCCCATTATATACATGTGTTCTGATGAAGGATCCACATCGCGTAACGCACCGTGGGGACTTCCAAATAGAACCATACTAGTCGGTGAAATACGTCCAATTTCAGTCATTACACTAGACCGACTCGTTATATATAATGATTTAGTCTTATCACTTAATTTTAGATTTTTTTCTCCTCTTTGTCCATTATATACATCGATTTCTTTCATACTATTTTTTTATATTGTCTTTTGCAGATCCGTTACTATGAAAGTAGTCTACCTTTACAACTTTTGGATTGACCCCATATGCCCTTATAGCTTGATTAATAAGCCTTTCATTAGGTGCAGTCTTAATATGATCTGGCGCATCGATTAATAGATGGGCCCCTTCATGATTTGGTTCTATACAAAGTAAAACATTGCATTGCTTCATTGGAATATAATGAACTAATGTTTCCTGATGATGATGCGTAACATAATAGGAAGCGCCAAAGGTTAAACATCATTAAAGATAATGATACTAACTACATGAACAGTATATCTTTTTCTATGCGTCAAAAAGTACGTAAATAACCCTAATAGGACATAATATATATAAGCACAATAAGGATGCATCATGCCAAGCCATAGTAGACTGCCACTACGACCTAACACATGATTTAAATATAAGGATATTCGCAATAGTACATCTACTAAAGACCACATTAACGATATAGGGAGTACGTAACTGACTAAAGTACTTACAAATATTAAAACTATAGATATATCTAATAAGGGCGCTACTATACAGGCTGCTAATAAACTAGCAATGCTGATATAGTGAAAGTAATAGAGCTGTAACGGCAAAATTAATAACTGTGCAGATATACATAATACTAGCGGTGTTTTTGTCCATCTTGGTAACCACTGTATCCGTTCATATAATACCTTTCCCCATATGAGTAAAGCCATAAGTTGCTCCCAAAGGATAGTTGAAAGCTTACATCAAATAAAGAGAACGGATCATATATGACACATAATATAGCACATATACATAACGCTTGTTTAGCTTGGTATAGTCGTCCCTTTATATAGGCCATGCACATAAGTATGCTCATCATCGTAGCACGTACAACAGGTGCATCGCCGCCTACAATACCACAATATATACAAGCAACTATAATACCAAGAATTAAACATGTACGGTTTCTTAATTTAATAAGTCGTCCCAGCCCATACACAAGTGCTAACAACAAAGCAATATGCGAACCTGATATGGATAAAATATGGATAAGTCCTGTATAGGAGAAAGTCCTTCATCTGTTCTTCTCCGAGCTCACTATAATGACCACCTAAAGCTAACGCTTGTGCTAATACCTTTTGTGGTCCCTCTAGATTGTAACCAATATGTTTATCTATAGATTCCCGTAATGCACCAGAAATTAATAGGCCTTTCCTATATAGTTTTTTTAAAAATGTGTCTTCATAGCGGAACATTTGCAAATCTTTGTTATTAGCAGAACGATATACACCATCATAGATACGACCTCTAGTATTAGAGCTCATATATCGACCTCGAAGATTAATACGACCTTCCTCTTCAATGAGAAATAAGGGCTTTGGTGTACCTTCAATAATTGCGTATTCTCCTAGTCGTATGGGATATTTCGTAGTAGATACCTTTGAGTATACCTGTAAACGCCCCTGTGCTTTAATATATTCATTTTTTGCAGTATTTTTATAGGGATGTAGGCCATGTATTTCAATAGTATATTTGTAAAACTCCTGCCCATTTAAATTTACGTTTTCAGGTGCAGCAACAACCGTACTAAAGATATTCACCCTTCTTGCTGTAAATAATATGATGTATAGCTATTAAAATGTATAATCCGTAAATCAGTTTGATAATAAGATAAACCAACTAAAACAAGGACTAAGACCATTAACTTGCTAAATGAATGCCATCTATTAGACGACTGTAATGCTTTGAAAATACCTACAACTATAATAGCTAACCCTATAGCAAAGATGTAGCGCATCTGATTAAGTACTGGATAATACTGACCATAGCCTAATATTGTACCCATAATTATAGAACCCAATATAATATGTGCCCATTGACTATGAGTTAAACACTATCTGTATGACCATCTAACATATTTGGCATCATAGGAAACCACTCTGTCATGATTACTATTCTTGATGATTAAATTGTAATTTTTGTCTTTAATCTTCTTAAATACGCCGTCACCAATGCCCTTCACCCCTTGATGCCTTCAACAGATGTAAAGGGGACCTTTTTGTGAGCGATATTCCTCAATTCTTTTAGCCATAGCAGGACCAATGCCTGGAAGAGAATCCAGCTCTTTTGCAGTAGCTGTATTAATATTTATCTTATTACCACGCAATAAGGCTTCAGGATTTCCGTGAAAGTTAAATACTACGTGGATATGATCTCCTCCGGTAACTGGTTTAGCCATATTTGATAGACTCTACATCTGCATACGGGTAACAGTCCTCCTGCCAGCTTGATAACATCCCCTACTGTTGCTGAGCTTTCAAGCTCATATAGACCAGGTGAAACTACGGCCCCCGTAATATAAGCAATAGGTTTATTGGATATTTCTGCTACATTTGATATAGAAGAATTTCCATCTATCGCCCCTTCAGCAAGGACAGAATCGCTTTCATCTGTTATAATAGGCCATAGGAAATAAATTCCTACTAAAATACATAGGATTAATATAATTATCATATAGGGCTTCAATTTATATTTCATAGTGCACCTCCTACTGAAGGATTTCCCTATAAAATAGTAAAGTCCTATCACTGACTCTATTAGTCACATAGCAGGACTTTTATAATTGATGTCGAATAAAAGGAGAATTTATGAATCAAGAAACATTAAAAAAATATGCCCATACATTACTAAAGTACGGCGTAAATTTACAACAGGACCAAACATTAGTTATTTCTGTTGATGTAGAAAATAAAGATTTTGCAGTAATCGTTACTGAAGAGGCCTATGAACTAGGGCGCTAAAAGAGGTTGTTCTTAACTGGAGATGTTCCCCTATCGCTCGTCAACGTTTATTACATGCTAATGAGTCTGTTTTAGAAAAACCAGCTAACTGGATTCCTGAATTCTACAAGCAGTACATCGATGATAAGGCAGCATTTTTATCTTTAATCAGCGCTAATCCAAAGCATTAGAAGGTATCCCAACAGATCGTATTTCCTTACAATCTCGTAATTTAAACAAAGCATTATCCTTCTATCATACAGCTATCATGAACTCTTCTGTTACATGGTGTGTTGCCTCTGTACCAACAGTTCTATGGGCAAATCTACTTTAGGCTATGAAGGTACTGACGAAGAAAAAATCGACCAATTATGGGCATACATTATTGAAACTTTGCCGCATTGAAGGTGTAGAACCGAAAAGATACATATCGTCATCACATGGCAAAATTGCGTCACCGCTGTGAAGCATTAAATAAATTAGACTTAAAACATTGCGTTACACTTGTGAAAACGGCACTGACCTTTTATTAGAATTGCCAGAAGGCCATATCTGGCTAGGTGGTGAAGAATCCTCTAAAGATGGTACTATTTTCAATGCTAATATTCCTACAGAAGAAGTTTTCTCTGCACCCTCAATATAATGGTGTAAATGGCGTTGTGCACAGCACAAAACCATTAATTTACCATGGCAATACGATTTCAGATTTCTCCTTCACGTTCAAAGAAGGTAAAATCGTTGAATATACAGCCAAAGAAGGTTATGAAGTGCTAAAAGAATTAGTAGAAACTGATGAAGGCTCCCACTACCTTGGTGAAGTAGCATTGGTGGATCACTTCAGCCCAATTAGCCAATCTAACCAAATCTTCTACGAAACATTGTTTGATGAAAATGCGTCCTGCCATTTAGCAATTGGTGCATCTTATCCTACATGCCTCAAAAATAGCGATGGTTTATCTGAAGAGGAATTAAAAGAACGCGGCCTTAACCACTCCTTAACACATGTGGACTTTATGATTGGTCATGAACGCATGAATATTAAGGGATATACTCGTGATGGTCAAGCTGTTGATATTATGATTGACGGTCGTTTACAAGTATAACTGTTAGGTATACAATCTGATATAGTAAAAAAATATAGAAAAAGCTCTTATCCACTAGTAATAGATAGGGGCTTTTTCATAATAGTAATATGTTATTCTATTACAATGTAATATGTAAAGTGCGTCCTGTAGGTTTATATTCAATAATTTCTACGCCTGCTGTTTTTTTGAGCATCCGTTTAGATGCCTTTTAACCTCTTTTGTATCCTTTGTAAAGATCATCTCGATAAATAACAGCCTTAATACCACTTTGAATGATGGCTTTTAGCACATTCATTACAAAGGGAATAATGTGACATAAATCTTAGAACCCTCTAGAGAACCGCCGCGATAATTTAGAATAGCATTGAGTTCACTATGTACAGTATAGAAATATTTATTATCGTCTGCTGTATCGCGTTCCCATGTAAAATCATCATCACTACAGTTTAAAGGCATGCCATTATAGCCAATAGATAAGATTTTATTATCATTACTAACGATGCATGCACCAACTTGTGTATTAGGATCTTTAGAGCGTTGCGCTGCTAAGATGGCAACGCCCATGAAGTATTCATCCCAAGAAATATAATCGCTACGTTTTGCCATAATTACCTCACTTAAAAATAAGCCCCCTTCTACTTATGTAGTTGGGGGCTTACAGTATTAAACGAATAGAATATCGTTATTTAACAACGATATTTACAAGTTTACCAGGTACATAAATAACTTTTACGATATTTTTACCTTCTGTAAACTCTTGAACACGGCTAGATTCTTTAGCCATTGTTTCTAATTCTTCTTTCGTAATATTTACGGAAACAGTAAGTTTATCACGAACTTTACCATTTACTTGTAATACTACTTCTACTTCATCTACAACAAGAGCAGCCTCTTCGTATACAGGCCAGTTTTTCAGTGTGGATGGATGTAGTTTCACCCAATTCATGCCACAACTCTTCTGTCATATGAGGAACGAATGGTGCTAAAAGAAGTAATAAGGAATGAGTCAATTCATTAGCTAATGCGCTATTGATTGTTTCAGCTTTGTCCTTATGAGCGTACATAGCATTTACAAGTTCCATGATAGCAGAAATAGCTGTATTGAAGTTGAAGTTGTTATCGAGGTCTTCTGTTACTTTTTTGATAACACGGTGTAATTCACGACGCAATGCAAATTCGTCTTTTGTAAGTTCACCTGTTACATTTTTCTTAGCTTCTTCGTTGTACGCATCAACAATACGCCATACACGACCTAAGAAACGGTAAGAACCTTCAACACCTTGGTCGGACCAATCAAGGTCACGATCTACAGGAGCCGCAAATAGAATAAACAAACGTGCAGTATCTGCACCATAAGTATTGATAATTTCTTCAGGAGAAACTACATTACCTTTGGATTTAGACATTTTGCTGCCTTCTTTAAGAACCATACCTTGTGTCAACAAACCACGGAATGGTTCGTTAGCTTCGATAAGGCCTAAATCGTGAATAACTTTCACAAAGAATCGAGAGTACAACAAGTGCAAGATAGCATGTTCAATACCACCGATATATTGGTCAACATTCATCCAGTAGTTAGCAATTTTTTTATCGAATGGAGCTTGGTCGTTTTTAGCGTCTGTATAGCGCAAGAAGTACCAAGAGGAATCGATAAATGTATCCATTGTATCTGTTTCACGACGTGCAGGACCACCACATTTAGGACATGTAGTATTTAAGAAGCTTTCAGATGTAGCCAATGGAGATACGGCACCAGATTCAAATTTAACATCCTCTGGCAAGCGTACTGGCAACTCTTCTTCAGGAACGAGTTGTTCACCACATTTTTCACAATATACTACAGGAATTGGCACGCCCCAGTAACGTTGACGAGAAATCAACCAGTCGCGAAGACGGAAGTTTACTTTACCTTCACCAATGCCGCGTTCGTTAAGAGCAGCTGTAATATTTTTACGAGCCTCTTCAGATGTTTGGCCATTATATTCACCAGAGTTAACTAGAATACCATCTTCATGGTACCATTCTTGCCATTTTTCAAGGCTATATTCTTCACCTTCACAAGCTACAACTTGTTTAATAGGCAAATCGTATTTATGAGCAAATTCCCAGTCACGTTCATCATGTGCAGGGGAACCCATTACAGCACCAGTACCATAGTCTACCAATACATAGTTTGCAATCCAAACAGGAACTTGTTCGCCAGACATAGGGTTTACTGCATAGGAACCAGTAAACATACCTTCTTTAGGTGTATCTGTAGATGTACGATCGATGTCGCTCATATTGCGCATACGCGTAATGAAAGCTTCTAATTCAGCTTTGTTAGGAGCATTTTCAATAAGACGTTCTACATATGGATGTTCAGGAGCCAATACTACATAGCTTACGCCGTAAATAGTATCAACTCGTGTAGTATACACAGATACGCGTTCATTAATGGATGGCACTTCAAAGGAGAATTCTGTACCTTCAGAACGGCCAATCCAGTTCTTTTGCATCAATTTAACGCGTTGTGGCCAGTGATCAAGAGTGTCCAAATCAGTTAATAAGCGATCAGCATATTCTGTAATGCGCAAGAACCATTGAGACAAATCTTTTTTCTCAACTGGGTTGTCACAGCGCCAGCAAGCACCGTCGATTACTTGTTCGTTCGCCAATACAGTATGGCAAGTTTCACACCAGTTTACTTTAGCTTCTTTTTTGTATGCTAAGCCTTTTTTATAAAATTGTTGGAAGAACCATTGGGTCCATTTGTAGTAATCTTCTTTACATGTTGCAACTTCACGGTCCCAATCATAGGACAAACCAAGTGCTTTTTGTTGCAATTTCATGTTCTCGATGTTATCAAGAGTCCATGTTTTAGGTGCAATGCCATGTTTGATAGCCGCATTTTCTGCAGGCATACCAAAGGAGTCCCAGCCCATTGGATGCAACACGTTGAAGCCCTTCATTTTTTTGAAACGAGCTACTACGTCACCGATGGAATAGTTACGCACGTGACCCATGTGTAAGTTACCAGATGGGTACGGGAACATTTCTAATACATAGTATTTTTCTTTAGATTCATCATATTCTGTTTTAAATGTATGGTTATCTTCCCAATACTGTTTGCCACTTTTTCTCAATATCTTGGGCTACATATTTTTCATTCATGTAGGGGCCTCCTCATATAGTCAACCTCATTAGTTGCCGTTTTATAATCAATATTTTTATTTTACTACTTACTAGTAAAAGCAGTCAAACTCTAGCGTTTTTACTACTTGTACAGAATTTTTTGTGATACAGCTTTTTTTCTCTGCCTTAGCTTCCTCGGCTTGACGTTTTTTCTCAGCTTTTGCTTGTTCAGCTTCTTCTTTAGCTTTGCGTTTTGCTGCTTCTTTTTCTTCTTTAGCCTTGCGTTTCGCTTCTGCTTTAGCAGCTTTAGCCTTTTCTTTTTCCTCTAAGCGCAATTTGTATTGTTCAAGCTTAGTTAATGGTTTTAGTTTCTTCTACTACAGGTTCAGGAGCAACCGATGTAGGAGATTTAGGAATGCCACGTCCTAAGTCTTTTACCTTGAATCATAGCAATAGTAGATTCATCTTCAAAAGCCTTTACGCCATGCAGCAAAACCACCCAGCTTTAATTCTTTTACAAGATCAAGCTTTAACCCTAAAGACGTATTATCTTCAAACCAAATGCGATCGGAACCAGAGCCAGTTGGGATAGATAAATAATATAGTTTTTAATCGATCATCCCAAGTCATTTTTATCTTTGTAGTTTTGCAAAAGTAGCTACCCAGTATTCTTTCATAGCCAAATGTTTCACCCTTAGCATAGCCATTTGTATCATGCCATAAGCGCATATAGAATGGTACACCAAGCACTAACTTTTTGAGATGGCACTTCAGAAAGCATTTCTTTTCTGTATGGTTGCGAACCCATGGATAACTTGCTACAGGACCTGCTGTAGTACTTTTAGCCCATGTTTCGTCATAAGCCATGAGAACTACATAGTCTACGGAATTAGCAAAGGCACTGCGGTTATATACTAAGGACCATTCTGGGCTATCAGAATAACCAGTTACATCGATGGATGTTTTAATATTGTATTGATGTAAATGATTCGATAAATACGCTACAAAACGCTGTTAAACGATCACGGTCGGCATAATCAATATTTTTCAAAGTCAAAGTTATAACCATCAAAGCCGTAAATATAAGCATATTGCACAAGGTTATGAGCATATTTTTTCCATACAGATTGATCTGCTAAGATGCCACTTGTAAAGCCAGGATCAAAACGATTCGTAATCAAAGGCCATACGTGGTAACCTTTACTTTTATAATCGTTAACATAATCAATACTTACATTAGGGCTTGCTTCAAGGCCCAGGCTATGTAATTTGAACCAGCTGGGAGAAATGATATTATCACCACTGGAATTCAGCTTTGCTTGATATGGAGTCCCCTGTGTTGGCCATGGATCAAAGGCCCAAGACAATGGTGTTTGCATTGTATAAGGAGCTTTTACCGTAGAAGCTTGCGGTGCAGGACCTAATGTTAATTGACCATTAACCTTTGTATAGCTCACACCGAGCATAGCTGGATTAGACTCAATATCGACATAGGTAACGCCATTTTTACTTGTAGTTGGCAATTTTACAGGTTCACCAACGGCAGCAGGATTTAAAACAATAGCATTTCCTTGTAACTCTGTTTGAGGTACATACACCGTATAGGATGTTTTATATTGATTTGCCTCGTAATGACGCGTTGTATTTGCTAAGAATTGGTCAATGGGAACCAACACCTCAGCTTGTACTGCAGTCGTAGATAATGCGGACATTACTAAGGCTGTTAAGGATTTTAAAATAGTAGATTTACGAATCATGAACTCTCCTAACTCTAGTCCCCTAAAGGGGATACAATTTCAATCTCTATATTATACCATATTATATAGAATTCCTCTCAGTTGTTGCATGAAGGGTACATGTAATTTATAATTTACTTTATACAATAAAAAGTTATTACATAAGGAGTTTTATATGCATCAATATCTATTTTTTTATAGGTGACTTCCCTATTAGAGCTTATGGTGCCATGTTAGCCTTAGCTATCATCTGTGGTGCCTCTGTTGCCTATGTTTTTATTAAAAGAAAGATGGTCGTGGTTGGCATGAACACATCATCGACTTTTTCCATTACAGTTGCCGTAGCAGGTCTCATCGGTGCTAGATTATGGGACGTATTCTTCTTTGATTGGGCACTATTATGGCAATCATTTACTAGAAATCCCCTTTGTATGGCAAGGTGGCATGGCCATTCAAGGCGGTGTCGTTCTTGGCACCATTGCAGGCTATTGGTACTTACGTAAAAATAATATCGACTTTTGGGCCTTTGCCGATTTATTTGCACCAGCATTGATTTTGGCACAATCTGTAGGGCCGTATGGCAAACCTCTTTAAATGGCGATGCCTTTTGGTCATCCTACGGGCGGTAATTTTGGTATTCTTTACCCTGAAAGCACGTTGGCTCATCGCACCTACGGCAATCAACCATTATGGCCAGCCGAAATCTGGGAAGGTCAAATCGATATTCTTATCTTTGTTGCCCTCCTATTATTTAGCTCCTTTAAACATGCTAAAGGTCAAGTATTCGTGCTATATGCTATTCTCTACTCTACAGCTAGATTTCTTCCTTGAATTTCTTTGCGCGGTGACTATGTAGACTTAACATTAGGCTTTAAAAATCTGCTCAAATGACTAGCTTGATTGTCATCATCGTTGGGCATCTGTGTATTTATCTATCTAGGCTATCTAGAAAAGAAAAATCAAAAAGTAATTGTTGCTACAGAGCCTACAGTTAAAACTAAAAAACGTAAATAAAACGGGTTATAGGACAAAACGTGTTGGTACTTTAATCCCAATCATTGAAAGATAATTTGTCATAGTTATGCAAATCACCCCAAGAAATGGCATCCCCCCAAGTTGGAATTATGCCTTGAAGTTGGGCTCTTTCATTCATAGAACTATATATTTTAGAAATACTTGCATCAGTTGGCATTACCTTAAGTATTTCTTTTGCAGAAAGCGGTCTTGGTGAGTGTAAATAACACCACCAAAAGACCGCTTTTATACGTTTTTCTACAGACATTCCTCGATGGTAACGCAATAAACGTCTGAGTTGTGCGTTTACTCCGCCTTCAATAGGGTTATTAGTCCTCGGACATTCTTTATCCAACACCAATGTTTCATCTAAATATCGAAACATTGTCTCTGTATTAATTAATACCACTAGAGAGTTATAGGCTTTTAGTAATCGTTCATGCGTAGCTCTTAAATTATCATTACTATCACGTGTCATTTCACTTAGAAACTCTTTAAAAGTCACCCTCCAATTAAATAATCGTTGAATCCATATTTTTGCATCTTCCTGTGTTTTTACGTTATATAAATCGCTTGCTAAATCTTTTAACATAATACCTGCTAATGTCTTAGGCCGCCTAGTAGTGTAACGATGTACTTGCCATACGGCATGAACAATACAACGTTGAAGCTTGGCGGTACGCCAAACTTTTTTTAATGCTTTTCTAAGACCAGGTCCACCATCAGAAACGACCACAATGGGGGTCGCTATTCGCTGCATAAGAGCTTGCCATGAGCGAGACTGTTCTGACCTACATAAATACCACCCTAATACATATTCACCATCATAACAGATCAAAATACAAGCTTTTTTAGCTAAGTAAATACCATCAACGAATACCACATCTCTTGAGGTTTCAATTTTGGGCGGCATAGGCCATATTTGCCAGAAATCAGCTATCTGTCTACGAAATGTACGGCCCTGCCCAGGCATGTCCTGTTGTGTTTCTTTACTAAATAACCAATTTAGAAATCGATGAAAACATTTAGTAGTATTATCAATAGTTTGTGTAAAGGTGATGTTACACTGCTTACAATGCCATCGTTGTGATCCAGCTTTAGTTTTCCCATATTTTTGACAAGAAAATCCACAATTTATACATCTTACCAGCATGATTATTCCCTCCACTTAGAACACGATTTTCTAAGAAGATATAACCTTATTGAAGCCAGTAAAATCAAGGGTTTTGGGACTTTTTACCAACACATTTTGTCCACCCTCTAAGTTTATCAAAAGAACTTAAAATAGCGATGGAGCCAGTAATTTACTGGCTCCATCGCCTATCAAAACTCAACACGTTTTTGTCCTATAACCCAATAAAACAGTAAATAATAAAAAAATCCTTCATTCTTAGGTATGTGAATGAAGGATTTTTCTTATGTAAGTCATAATTTACGATTTGATCTAACAAGCTAAATCAATGCGTAAATAACTTATCTTATAAATTTTCTTTTAGCTTTTTAATGCATCCAGTTCTTCTAATGCTCGATTAGCAATGAGTGCATTTTTCTCTTTTTTCTTACGTACTTTTTGAGGCCATGGATCCATGATGCCAAAGTTGACATTCATCGGTTGGAAGTTAGACCCTTCGTAGTTAGAAATATAGTGGCTGAGAGAGCCGATTGCCGTAGATTTAGGGAAATCAATAAATGAACGTTCCTCTAAATAACGATCTACTTGAAGACCTACCATGAGACCACTAGCAGCAGATTCTAAATAACCCTTCTACGCCTGTCATTTGACCAGCGAAGAATAAGCGTGGGTTCCTTTTTAAGTTGGAATGCATGGTTTAACAACTCAGGAGAGTTAATATACGTATTGCGATGCATAACGCCATAACGAACGAATTCTGCGTTTTCAAGGCCTGGAATCATACCAAATACACGCTTTTTGTTCGCCCCATTTTAAATGAGTTTGGAAGCCTACCAAGTTAAACATGGTGCCTTCTTTATTCTCCTTTACGCAATTGTACTACTGCATAAGATTCCTCATTAGTCCGTTTATCTACTAAGCCAACTGGTTTTAGTGGACCATAGCGCAAAGTGTCTTCCCCACGGCTAGCCATGATTTCTACAGGCATGCACCCTTCAAAGTAGATTTCCTTTTCAAAATCCTTCGGTTGCACAGCTTCAGCCGTAGTGAGTTCATGCCAGAATACTTTATATTCCTCTTCTGTCATAGGACAGTTAAGGTAATCTGCATCGCCCTTGTCGTAACGAGATGCGGCAAATACTTTGTCATAATTAAAGATTCTGCCGTAACAATAGGAGCTGCTGCATCGTAGAAATAAAAACCTGTTTCACCTGTTAAGGCTTTTAATTTATCGCCTAATGCTTCAGACGTAAGTGGACCGGAAGCAAAGATAACAGTGCCTTCAGCAGGAATCTCAGTTACCTCTTCATTGTGAACTGTAATATTAGGATGTCCCTTTACCTTCTTCGTCACCATTTCACTAAACAAATGGCGATCAACGGCCAAGGCACCACCGGCAGGTACAGCAGTTGCATCAGCACATTCCATAATCAAGGAACCTAAACGACGCATTTCTTCTTTTAAAAGACCTACTGCATTTTTCAATATTGCCAGCTCGTAAGGAGTTACTACATACGAGCTCTGCAAATTGATCTGTTTGGTGCGCAGGAGAACTCTTCACGGGGCGCATTTCATATAAGTCTACATGAATGCCACGATTAGCAAGTTGCCAAGCCGCCTCAGAACCGGCTAGGCCGGCACCAATAACAATAACATTTTTATTATTCAACAGTTGTTTCCTCTTTTTTAGCTTTGCTAGACTTTTTAGATTCTTTAGATTTTTTAGACTCTTTAGATTCTTTTACAGTTTCTTCACTAGCTTCGCTTTTTTTCTTTCTTGTTTTCTTTGGTGGTCTAGTTGGACATGTTTCATTGGAACAGAACTTTTTAGTTGTACCCATTTTTATATGTCTTTTCAACCATAATAGAACCACATGTTTCACAGAAATCATGGGTTGGTTTATCCCATAATGTAAAGTCACATTGTGGATATCGATTACAGCCATAGAATAAACGACCACGACGAGACTTACGCTCTACGATTTCCCCTTCCTTACATTTAGGGCAAGTTACACCTGTCCCTACTGTAATAGGTTTAGTATTTTTACATTCTGGGAAGTTAGAACATGCTAGGAACTTACCATAGCGACCAAATTTATATACCATTGGGCTATGACAGAGTTCACAGGTTTCATCACTTTCCATAGATGCAATTTCAATGCGATCTACATCACTCGCATCTTCTAGCTCTTGAGCAAATACTTCGTAGAAATCAGACAATACCTTTAGATATGTATCCTTGCCGGATGCAATAGCATCCAGCTCTTCTTCAAGATCTCGCGTAAAGCCAGTATTGATGATTTTTTCAAAGTACGCAATCAAGAAGTCTACTACGACAAAGCCTAGCTCTGTGGGAACGAATTGTTTATTCGTATTTTCTACATAGTTACGGCTTACGATAGTATCTAGAATTGGTGCATATGTACTAGGACGACCAATACCAAGTTCTTCCAATGTTTTGATAAGACTTGCCTCAGAGTAACGAGGAGGTGGTTGCGTGAAATGTTGTTCAGGCAATACCTCTACCGTATGGGCTGCATCATTCTTTTTAAGCGCAGGCAATTGAGGAGCATCCTCTTTTTTCGTATCTTCATAAACGGCGCTAAAGCCAGGGAAGATAACACGAGAGCCTGTAGCTTTAAAGATATAATCATCTCGAACAGTCAACTCAATCGTTGTAGATTCATTTTGTTGTGGAGCCATTTGGCTCGCCATAAAACGATTCCAAATTAACGTATACAGCTTAAGTTCATCACGACTCAAGAAAGGCTCAACCATTTTAGGTGTGAGCTCAAGAGATGTGGGACGAATCGCTTCATGCGCATCTTGAGCAGAACCCTTAGCACCATACATATTTGGTTTAGACGGATAATAGTCTTCCCCATAATTGCGTAGGATAAAGTCCTTAGCCGTTTCTTGCATCTCTTTAGAGATACGCGTTGAGTCTGTACGCATGTACGTAATCAAACCTACGTGTCCATAGGAACCGATTTCAAGACCTTCGTAAAGATGTTGCGCAATCATCATGGTACGCTTCGCACCAAAGTTCAATTTACGCACACCATCTTGTTGCAACGTAGACGTTGTAAATGGAGGTGCCGCTTTACGAGAACGCTTGCGCTTTTCAATATTTGTCACTACTGCATCGGCTCCGCCAATAGCATCTACTACGGCTTGAGCTTCACTTTCAGTAGTAATATCGATTTTCTCGCCTTTAATATGAGTCAATTCTGCGGTGAAAGCCTCTTTTTTAGGCGTTTCAAAATTGCCTTCAATGGTCCAATATTCTTGTGGCTCGAAAGCTTGAATTTCTCGCTCTCTTTCACAGATAAGTCGAACTGCAACGGATTGCACACGACCTGCACTAAGGCCTTTACAAACCTTTTTCCATAATAAAGGACTCAATTTATAACCTACAATACGGTCTAATACACGGCGTGCTTGTTGAGCATCAACCATGTTCATATCGATAGTACGTGGAGATTCTAAGGCCTCTGCTACCGCATTTTTAGTAATCTCATTGAACGTAATACGACATGTAGATGTAGGATCTACGTTTAAAATGTACGCTAAATGCCAAGAAATAGCTTCCCCTTCGCGGTCAGGGTCAGTTGCGAGCAATACGGCACTGCTTTCATCGGCATAGGAAACGAGTTCATCAATAACCTTTTTACGAGTTACCAAATTGCTATAACGAGGCGTGAAATCATGTTCGATATCGATGCCCATTTGAGACTTTGGCAAATCTCGTAAGTGGCCCATACTCGCCTTTACAACGTAGTTAGGGCCTAAGAATTTTTCAATTGTTTTAGATTTAGCAGGAGACTCTACGATAACCAATACTTTACCATCAGGATTATATACGCGTGGTTCACGTTGCTCTGGTGGAACGGAGGTTTGTAGTACAGATTTATCCCGTACAATTCCCATTGGAGTAAGGGCTTCTTTAGTAACCTTACGCTTTATGGTAGTACTCTCTTTCTTAGTACTTTTCTTTTTAGTATCTTTACTAGTACTAACTGCTTTTGGCTCGCCAATAACGATTGATCGTTTAATGGACAAGTATATCACTCCTAGTCATATTAATATAGCCTCTCGGCGGATGATTCTCTATAGCCCCTTCCATTTCTAACTCTAGTAATAAGGGCTGCAGTTGTTGTAATGGAATAGAGGTCGCTTTCAAAATATCACTAACAGTGATACATCGATCATGAGGAATTTCACTCAAGATTAGACTCTTATCCAAATTAAAGCTTAACATAGAGAGCCCTTGTGTATCAACACCCTGACCATTATTCCCTATTTGATTACAATCTTTTACACCCATAGCATCTCTTTTATTTGGTGGTGAAAGTTTCTCTTTAGTACTAAACATATCTCGTAAGGTTAAATGATATTCCTTAACGATGTCCTCATAACCAGTTAATACAAAGGCTCCATTACGCATGAGGAATTTATTGCCATCTGCTGTATGGTCTAATAAATTACAAGGCACCACAAATACATCTCGACCTTCGCTAACAGCCATATCTGCTGTAATCAATGAACCACTACTCGCTTTTGCCTCTACTACGATTACACCTCGACTAAGGCCACTAATGATACGATTTCGAGCAGGAAAATGTTTAGCAGATGGTGGCGTACCAGGTGGGTATTCAGATAAAAGTAAGCCATTGTTTTGTAATATTCGGTCAAATAATTTTGTATTCTCTCGTGGATACGCTATATCTAAGCCGCAACCCATGACTACAATACCGTATCCCTGACTAGCTAACAATCCTTCATGACCATGTGCATCGATACCTCGTGCGCCGCCACTGACGATAATAGTGCTGTATTTACCGAGCTCTTTACCAAGCATTCTCGCCACATTACGGCCATACAAGGAACAGCGCCGTGCTCCAACAAGGGCAATCCGATTTAACCGTTTATCTAAAAGGGCTCTATTACCTCGCATAAACAATATAGCCGGTGGATTATAAATATGGTTCAAAATAGATGGAAAGTCTTTATCTAAAAAAGTAGTAAAATCCATCTTATATTCGTCTATTTTATGAATGATATAATCTAACTTTTCATCCTTGGCCGATGATGCAATAGCACGTTTATCAGCAGTAGAAATATGTGTATAAGGCTTTAAATTTTCCACCTTCTTAACTGCTTGCCAAGCATCATAGGGCGAACCAAAATCCTCAATAAAACGCCGTACATGTGTGGCTCCAACATTATATAAACTTTGTAAGCCTGCAATATAAATAGTATCATCGTATCTAGTCATCTTTTCACCTATTTACCTATTTACCTGTTCTAAACAACATAGCCTCAGAAATGTGATGAGGCTCCACTTGTGGGTTTCCCTCTAGGTCAGCGATAGTACGGGCTACCTTTAATATGCGATCAAAGGCACGTCCACTTAAATGAAAGTGGTCAAATATATTGCCTAATACACTCCATGCCTTATCAGTAATATTACATAGCTCACCTATTGCCTTATGAGGTACTGCTCCATTAGAGTTAAACTCTAAGTTTTCATAACGTTTCTGTTGTAAAGTAGTTGCCATAATCACTTGTTGCCTCATGCTTTCACTTGTCATGGTAGACGTGGAATGATCTAATAATTGTTCTAATGTAGGTCTCTCAACGGGAATATGTAAATCAATACGGTCCATGATAGGCCCTGACAATCGTTGCTGATAGTTTTTGACCATCGTTTCAGAACATATGCATTCCCTATGAGGATCATGATAATAACCACAGGGACATGGATTTGCAGCCAATATACAAATAAAATTTGCCGGATATATATAATTGCCTTGAGACCTGTTGATAGTAATTGTGCGAGACTCTAATGGCTGCCTTAGGGCATCAATAACTTGACGCTGAAACTCTGGTGCTTCATCCATAAATAAAACACCTCCATGAGCAAGTGTGATTTCCCCAGGGCGGCCTTGTATACCTCCACCCACCATACTCGCCAAAGTCGCCGTATGATGTGGATGCCTAAAAGGCCTATTTCTAACAAGTCCATTATCACCGAGTAAACCGATCACATCTTGTATGCGACTAACCTCAACCATCTCATTCCAAGTCATGGATGGCAATATGGTAGGTAATCGTTCGGCCATCATCGTTTTACCACCACCGGGAGGACCTATCATAATACAATGATGATGACCTGCAGCGCTAATGAGCATGGCCCGTTTACCTAATTCTTGACCTTGTACATCTCCAAAATCTACATCATACGTAGTACTAGGGTTATATTATCCATCGTATCTGTTAGCATCTCATTTTGATTTTCACAATCTATCTGCAGATCACTATCATAATTTATCTGCAGATCACTATCATAATTTATCTGCAGTTCACTATTATTATTTACCTGTATTTGAACTTCATTTATATGTTTGGCTGGATGTTTCTCTATTTTTTTACCTGTTTTGAATTTGAATTAGATTTAGATTTAACTTGGTCTTCTAACACTGTAATAATATCTTGTAATGAAGACTCGCCATATATAGTAAGATTTGGAATAGCTTTTAGAGTATGTCCATTTTCTACGCTTGTATATATAGTGGAGTAATTAGCTTCTAACCCTGCTAATGACATTGCCAAGGTTCCAAAGGTCGGCAGCAGTGAACCATCTAATGCTAGCTCGCCCATAAATAGACATCTATTCAATAAAGCTGAAATATTAGCTTTACGCCCCTTTATCTGCCCCGATGCAATGAGAACCCCTAAAGCAATGGCTAAATCAAGTCCTGCGCTACTTTTACGAATGGTAGCAGGTGCTAGATTGACTACGATACGTCTCATAGGGAATTCGTAGCCACTATTTTTAATAGCAGCCCTCACACGTTCACGAGCTTCCTTTACGGACTGATTAGGCAGTCCAACGATATCAAATACGGGTAAACCTTGCGATATATCGACCTCAACTGTAATAATGCATCCATCTATGCCATATAAGGTGGCTCCATATAGTTTTGCATACATAAGAAACCTCACTAAAAGCACTGCGGCAAATAATGAATAGAACTTTGAAAGTCCTCGTGAAGATACACCTCTATAACATCAAAGGATATTTCTTTCCAGTGCCGTTTCTTTTGATGTAGATCATATAAAAATAACATAGCAGCCCGTTTAATATGCTTTTGTTTCTTTTTAGTAACCGCCTCACGGGCCAATCCATGCTGCATGCCACGACGGGCTTTAATTTCAATAAAGTGATACACTAAATCACGTTTTGCAATGATATCGATTTCCCCTAACCTCGTTCGATAATTTGTATCTACTACGGTAAGACCTAACTTTTCAATATACTGGGTAGCAATGCGTTCTCCCCATTTACCAAGCTCTTTAGAGTCTAGTTCATTAAATGCTTTACCTGTACTAATAGTCTTCATATATACCTCCTATTTAGGGTGTATTATCTACAATAACCTTCTGAATTGTACTATTCAAAGTATCTCTAAACTTTCAACAGGTAATACTTACTTGTAGCGTAGATTATGAATGATGTAAAAGTAAATACAAAAGAGGTTCCTAATAGTCACATAGGTGACCAATAGGAACCTCTTTACAGTTATGAACTATATACAATTCATAATGATACAACTAATACAATTAATACAAATATAGAACTTAACTTTATAGTCGAATCATAAAAACAAATTTAATAAGAATTATTCAGGCTTAACCCCAACGAACGATAGATTTTATCGGTTCAAAGCTCTTACGATGAAGTGGTGTTACCCCTTGTTGTTCTACCGCTTCTTTATGAAGTTCAGTATAGTATCCCTTATGAATACCAAAAACCATAGCCAGGGATACTCCTCATCGAGTTGTTTCATGTAACGATCTCGGGTAACCTTAGCAATGATGGATGCAGCCGCAATATTAGCACTTTTGCTGTCACCTTTTACAATCGACTCCACAGGAATCGTTAAATCAGGCAGTTTCATAGCATCCGCAACGACTGCTTCCGCTGGTACGCTGAGGGTACGAATCGCCTCATACATAGCTTGACGCGTAGCTTCGTAGATGTTGAGTTCATCAATCTTTTTCTGGACCGTAGGAAATACAGCTCACCGCTACGGCTTCTTTCATGATTATATCGTAGAGGGCTTCACGCTTTTCTTCGGTTAGCTTTTTAGAGTCATTGAGTCCTGGAATCAATGTCATAGGCGGCAATATAACGGCCGCTACCGTTACAGGGCCTGCAATAGGGCCACGACCTACCTCATCGACACCAGCTACGTGATATATACCTTGGTCGTAGAACATACCTTCATAGTCATACATGCTCATGAGGCGTTGTTGTTCTTTTAACTCTTTTTCTTGACGCTTAATGTAAGAAGCGGCCAATTTTTGTACAGAGCTACGATCGTCCTCTTGAGCTAACGGCAAAATCTCTAAGGCTTGTTCAGTTTCAAAAAAAGTGCTTTTATATCTGCTACTTTTAATTTACTAAATATATCCTTATCCATTTTGTGTGTCCTCACCGTTTTCAGGATAGTATGGTTCTTCATCAACTTTATCGAGAGTAATTGTACCTAGTTTAGTATTGCGGTAGTCTTGCAAGATAATGCGACGTGCTTTATCGAAATCTACTACGCCACCACTAACGAGACAGCCGCGACGACGACCGATGCTTTCAAGAATAGTATCCACATCTGTCATCTCTTCTTCTTTTAATTTATAACGTTCTACCAAAATATTTGGTGTATTCGTCAATAAATGATTTAATAGCTGTTTCATTACATGCTCTAAGTCGTACACATCATCAGAAACAGCGCCCGTCATAGCAAGGCGAGCCGCAGCGTTGGTCCTCTAATTTAGGCCATAAAACGCCTGGTGTATCAAGCAATTCAAGATTCTTACCGATTTTAACCCATTGTTGACCACGGGTATGACCCGCTTTGTTAGCTGTACGCGTAGCTGCAGAGCCAGCTAAGGAGTTAATCAACGTAGATTTACCAACGTTAGGAATCCCTAAGATGATAGTACGTACAGAACGACTGCGAATACCTTTTGCGACCCAACAGTCGATGATAGGCTTGCTCAAACGCTCAACAGTGGATATTAACTTCTTATTACCCTTGCCAGACTTAGAATCGATAGCCAATACGGTGACACCTTGTTTAGTAAAGAATTCAGCCCATTCCTTTGTAGCTTTAGGGATCTGCTAAATCTACTTTATTTAACAGTACGATATGAGGTTTCTGACCAACAAGTTCAGTGATTACAGGGTTCGCACTAGAACGAGGAATACGCGCATCTAGTAACTCAATAACTACGTCTACCTTTTTGATATACTCCGTAATCATACGTGTGGCTTTCGCCATATGCCCAGGGAACCAATGTACGATAGGTGAATCTGCCATAGTATTTCCTTTCTACATACTCATATACATCTCTAAATTTTAGCAAAAAATAAAAAGGCTGCCAACGGCGACCTTTTTATAATTTGATAGCGTTTTTCGCGAATACGAGCAGCTTTACCAGTAAGGTTACGTAAGTAGTACAATTTAGCACGACGAACAACACCACGACGCATAACTTCGATTTTAGCTAAGCGTGGGCTGTGAAGTGGGAATGTACGTTCTACACCTACACCGGATGCAATACGACGAACTGTGAAAGTTTCACGTACGCCACCGTTTTGACGTTTAATTACCAAACCTTCGAATACTTGGATACGTTCACGAGTACCTTCCACTACTTTTTACGTGTACGCGAACTGTGTCACCAGCGCGGAAAGTAGGGATGTCTGTACGAAGTTGTTCTTGTTCAAGTACGTTAATAATGTTCATTGTTTCCTCCTGTTTGCAGACATTCAATACCTACACCTTATAGGCAGCGGACTGTCTCAAATTAACAGAAATATATTAACATAAATCACGTACTCTTAGCAAGTATTTTCTATATAATTTTGAGAATAAAATTATTTTCGTAAAATAGACCGTTTTAGCTTGCCTAATAAACGATATAACTCCTCTTGTTCGCCCTCAGATAAAATCGGAGAACAAAACACTCAAAAAATTGGTCATACGAATGTAACAGTGATTTGCCTAACCGTTTCCCTCATCAGTTAAACCTACCACCGATATGCGTTTATCCATAAAGTCGATATGTTTTGTAACATACCCTAATTCAATGAGAATATCCGTCTGCTCAGATACCGTTGCAGGACGCATATTAAAGACATCTACAAGCTGTTTCTGTGATGCTCCTTGTGACCGCATATATAATTCAATAATAATTCTATCACGAGACTTTTCTTTGCCACTTGGCACCTTACATAAGGCTTTATATAATTCATCATGATTCATGATTGGTATTCTCCTCATACAACTTTGTATATTATAAGGTATTCGCCATACCAACCAAAAGTCCTGCATAAAATCTGTATATTCTTCATAAAAAGCAAAAAAAGAGGCACCGTAAGGTACCTCTTCTCTTATATCATAGTAAAAAGTCGAATCGTTCTTTTACTAAATATATTATTTTAATGCGCTAATATCGCCGATAATAGCCATTACACTGTATGCCAACCGAAGAAGTTGCAAACGGTTAGCTTTAATAGCTTCATCTTTGTCCATAACCATTACATCTTCAAAGAATTGGTTAATTGTTGGCACAAGAGTTGCTGGAACTGCTACTACAGCTGCGTAGTCGCCAGCCTCCCATGCTGCAAGACTAGCTTCAGATGCTTTAGAAGCAGCTTCAAACAATGCTTTTTCAGCATCTTCTTTCAACAAGTCGCTATTAACACCTGTATATTCCACATCTTTTACAAGATTGTACATACGAGTATAGGCTTGAACAAGCTCAACATTTTCATCGATGCGATTTGCTAACAATGCGTTTACAAGACCTTCTGCATCAGCAACTGACAATTCGTTGTTGGACAACAACAAGTCGATCACATGATGAGGCACTTCGCGATCAAGGAAGATGTTTTTCAAACGAAGTGTGAAGAACTCTTCAACTTGGTTAAGCAATTCCTCTTGTTTATCAGCAGCTACATTTAATAACTCCATAGATTCTTTGAAGATTGGACGCAAGCTGATATTCCATTCAGCTGCCAAGCAAGATGTTCAAAATACCAATTGTTTGACGGCGCAATGCATATGGATCTTGAGAACCTGTAGGGATTAAAGCCACGGCTGAAAGTAGCAACGATGTTATCTACTTTATCGATGATGGATAATACTTTACCTGCTTCAGTTTGAGGCAATACATCGCCTGCAAAGCGTGGTAAATATTGTTCGAAAATAGCTTCTGCTACCTCAGGAGATTCACCATCAAGTAAAGCGTACTCTTTACCCATCACACCTTGTAATTCAGTAAACTCAGTAACCATACCTGTAGTAAGGTCAGTTTTAGCAAGCTCTGTAGCGCGTTCTAATACAACAGCTGCATCTTCGTGCAAGCCACACTCTTCACCAAATACACGACCTAATTTAAGCAAACGTTCAGTTTTATCTGCTAAGTTACCAAGACCTTCTTGGAATACGATTTTAGTTAAACCATCTTGACGATCGATAAGAGGTTTCTTGCGGTCTTCATTGAAGAAGAATTTAGCATCATCTAGACGAGCGCGCAATACGCGTTCATTACCAGCTTGAACTACTTCGATGGAATGGTCAGAACCATTGCGCACTGTTAAGAACATTGGCAACAATTTACCATCTTGACCAACCAATGGGAAGTAGCGTTGATGGTCTTTCATTGGTGTAATGATAGCTGCATCAGGAAGCGCCAAGTAGGACTCTTCAAAGCCACCACACAATGCTGTAGGCCATTCAACAAGATAATTGATTTCTTCTAACAAATCATCATCCCAAACGATGGATGCATTTTTAGAAGCTGCCATATCATGTAATTGTTTGGAGATCAACTCACGACGTGCGTCTTGATCAACCATAACAAAATTTTCTTTTAATGTGTCTACATAGGATGCTGCATTTTTAATAGTGATTTCATCAGCACCTAAGAAACGATGACCACGAGATACATTACCGGATTGAACAGTAGCAAACTCTACAGGAATAACTTCTTCATCAAGTAATGCTACAAGCCAACGTACTGGACGTACAAACTTAGCATCTAAATCGCCCCAATGCATGGATTTAGGGAAGTTAAGGCCTGTAATCAATTGTGGCAACATTTCACTTACGATATCTTTTGCAGGTACGCCTGCAGTTTTAGTTTCAGCGTAAATATAGCCGTCTTCTACAACGAGATCAGCTACATCAAGACCTTTACCGCGAGCAAAGCCGATAGCTGCTTTTGTGGCATTACCGTCAGCATCGTATGCGATGGACGCAGATGGACCTTTATGACGTTCGCTGATTTCAGCAGATGCGTCAGCAAGACCTTTTACGATAAGAGCCAAACGACGTGGTGTACCATATGTTTCGATGCTTTCAAAAGGAAGATGGGCATCATTTAATTTTGTTTCAGCCAATTGTTTCAATTGACCTAAGATATTTGGCATAAAGCCGGCAGGAATTTCTTCTGCACCGATTTCAAATAATAAATCTTTTGCCATCTTATTTATCTCCTTTCAAAAGTGGGAAACCTAATTCTTCGCGTTTAGCAAGGTATTGTTGTGCACAAATACGAGCTAATGCACGTACGCGGCCGATGAAAGCCGTACGTTCGCTAATAGAAATAGCGCCACGGGAATCAAGCAAGTTGAATGTGTGGGAACATTTCAATACATAGTCGTAAGCTGGTAATACATAGCCCGCTTCGCAAACGCGTTTTGCTTCTGCTTCGTACATATCAAACAATTTGAATAGCATATCTGTATCAGCTAATTCAAAGTTATAAACGGATTGTTCAACTTCGTTAGCATGCCAAACATCGCCGTATGTAACGTTTTCATTCCATTTAAGGTCATATACGTTTTCTACGCCTTGAATGTACATAGCCAAACGTTCTAAACCGTATGTAATTTCAACGGAAACTGGTTTACAGTCGATGGAACCAACTTGTTGGAAATATGTGAACTGCGTTACTTCCATACCATCGAGCCATACTTCCCAACCAAGGCCCCAAGCGCCCAATGTTGGAGATTCCCAGTTATCCTCAACAAAGCGGATATCGTGATCTTCAGCATGAATGCCTAATGCAGCCAAAGATTGTAAGTACAACTCTTGGATATTATCTGGAGATGGTTTTACGATAACTTGGAATTGATGATGTTGGAACAAACGGTTAGGGTTATCACCATAACGACCGTCTGCTGGACGACGAGAAGGTTCTACATAACATACAGCCCATGGCTCAGGACCAATAGCATGTAAGAATGTAGCAGGGTTCATTGTACCTGCACCCTTTTCGATGTCATATGGATTTTGAACGATACAACCTTGATCGCTCCAGAATTTTTGTAGATTTAAAATAATCTCTTGAAATGTCATTGCTGCCTCCACTTTACACAACCGACATAAAATCAACCATTTCGTTACAAACAAAAAAGTCCCTGTAACGAAAAACGTTACAGGGACGAGTATACCCGCGGTTCCACCCTATTTGGCTTGCGCCCTCTTTTTTCTATGTTGGCCTTTACTAACAGATACCTGCGTTCCTGCCAATGCTCTACAGCGCCTTCAACCCAAATGTGAGCTTACACCATCCTCACTCGCTAGAGAGGTTTACTACTCTGCTTCATCGCATATATTATACATAATATTGTAGCAATACAGGGGAAAAATGTCAAACTATTATTTTATACGCGTAAAAGCTAGTTTCAACACAATAAAAAAATATTGAGAAAACAAACAAAAGAAGTTAAGTAAAAAAATCATAATGGATTGGACTACCTGTTAAAAATATCATCTACTATTCCATATAAGATATTAAGTATAGCTAATACTGCAAATCCATATACTATTAATCGTCGCATTATATTTCTCCTCTCAATAAGCTAGTAATAATATAAAAATTTTTAACTTTAAGTTAAAGAATAAATTTATACTCTAAGAACAAGTTTTAGTATACCAAAGAATATCAACCAACAAATAAAGAATGCTCCATAGAAATCATAATGAATTACAGCACCGGTCATAAAATCATAAACAATTGAATAAATTATAGAAATTAATACTAAACAATGCAAATGCATAGAAAAAAATAATTTTTTTCATAATATTCACCTCAATAGTTCCCAGAGTAGAAAAAAACTATTCCAATAATACTAAAAAGAAACAATTATAATAATAGACAAAGAATTATTTATATCAAAAATATATTTTAGATATCCCTTTCCAATGTTCCTTTCTTATAACGATAATAAAAATATATATTCACCAGCCAAAAATAAGGAGTAATGTGCATAATGTATTGATTTTTTTCAATACCATTAATATGCTCATACGTAGAATAAAGATTTACGCCTCCCCATATATTAGTAAATAAAAAAACTATCATAAATTTTTTTGAGATTATTACGCTGATTTTTTTAATTAACATATAGTTAAATAGTAGTAAACCAATTAATAAAAGTTCCATGTCTTTTATTTCTTCCATTCATTTTTAATTTCTTCATTAGTAGTATTAATAGTTGATGAAATTGTCTGATTAACTATCAAACTGCCAGGAATAGCAAACAAAAGACCTTGATCCATGTTTAAATTATGAGGACTTGCCTTACAAACTCTCAAATAGAGAGTTATTATCCAACAACTTAGGGACAAACTTGACCAAAAGTGACTGCAGTTCCACTGAATTCAAGACCTTTATAGTCTGTCATATAACTTACAATTTACATTTAATAGGATTTATAAAGCCAATCATTTTTTTATCAAATCTCTTAGGTTGCTTATTCGTTATTTCATCTATAATCAATCTTTCATCTTCAGCAAAGTCATAAATAGATGAATAAATTCGTAGTCTATCACCATACACATTTTTTAAGCGATCAATACTACTATCATCAATACTATAGGCCCCATCTATATAGGGTAAAACCTTTATAATTTGGTAAAATCTTTACACTTCCGTTAGGCAAAGTATTAATAATTAAAAATTCCATAATCTCCATAAGTATAAATATAAGGATATTTAGCGACAAAACCTTTTATATCTACGATTTAATCCAAGTTTTATGATTTTTGATCAACAATAGAGTTTATAAACCACTGATACCCAAAAAGAGTAACTCAAAAATACATAAAATTGATATCGATACTATAAAAAGTAAGTATATAATATAAATATTTTTTTGCTAATTTTATAATCTTTCTCTAAGAGATTTTCCACTAACTGAAAATGGAATATGATAATCCTCCTAAAAACAATAAAACTCAGTCTAAATGTATATCCCCATAAATATACTCCATAAATATAAAAAAATTAAAGCAAATACTAATACAGCTAAGATAAATAATGCTAAAAAAAGTACGGACCAAAAAAAGCCAGCCTCTTTTTTTCATACTCTGTTAATGTTCCAGCTTTATTTTTTTCGCCATAAAATATAATTACATACTACACCTATTCCAAGCATAAATAGTGCATTAAAAGTCATCAATAAATTTAGGTAAACCAAAATATGATTCTATTAAAAATACTTATTAAAGAAATAGTTTGCCAATTACTGTTAAAAAGTGTAACCTTCCGTGTATCCCAAGATTTAATCATAAGATAATTAAAAACCTAAAAAGAAAAAAATATACTTGCTATTTGCTTTTTCCACACGTTTTATCCCTTAGAAACCATTCTATAACAAGATAACTTATTACATACCCATAATAGCTTTTTAACAATGCAAAAATAATAAGCCAGATTACGAAGGCAAGACCATAAGATTTATATTCTAGCTTATGACCTTTAATATAGTCATATATTATTTTTCCCATAATAGAGAATAATATAATTAAAAAGATCGTTTTAAGCGCTAGTTGTATCATTTAACAAAACCTCAAATTTTTGAATTAACACTATTTATACGCCTAAAATTGCTTTCAATATGCCAAAGAATATTAACCAACTAACGAATCCCGCACCATAAAAAAATCATAGTGGATTTCAGCACCTATCATATAATCATACGCCATACCATATATAATTGAAGTCAATGAAAATAATGCAAATGCATAGAAAAAAACAATTTTTTTATAGTAACCATTTTAATTTTTACCTAGCAAACACAAAAGAACAAATTTAGTAATACTCGCTTTACTCCATACAGTGTTATATCAGAATGTAGTAATTTAACATACAAAAATACATTTTCTCTAATTATTGATTTTTATACTTGCTCTAAAAGCTAATAAATCTACATCGTTATAAACCAATGTCAATAATTTATAGTTTTGATCTATTGAAAAGGTTCCTTTAAATCCTCCTGCATCAACAAACAAATAATTACTATCATCAACTTTTATAAAAACTCACTTTCTACAGGGTACAAAATATTTAGATAATGCAAAAGCAACCTTTTCAGCATCCTCTTCAGAGCATTCTAAGACATTCTGTACACGTTTATGAAATGGCTTATAGACATTTTCTATTCTTTCTTCAATTACATTATTTAATTCTTTTGTATGTCTTAAATCGATAAATCAAATATAAGATAGCTAGTAGTAAAAGCAAGATTCTCTTTCATAATCTCCTCTAAAAAAATACACTAATTTATACGTAAGTATATAAGGAATGAACTTAAACAAACCATTATAGTTATATAAATAAATTGTAAACCACCTACCAAAGATAATGATCTGCACCCATTTTTCTTGGACAGATATAATTAAGCTACTTTTTTTGAGAATGAGTTCGGTATTCTACCGGACTCATTCCTTTAGTTTGAGCTTAATACGTTTTTGTATTGTAATAATCAATATAATCTCTTAATTTATTGATAAAATCTTCATAGGAAGTAAATTTCTCCAAATATAACAACTCTGATTTTAGTAAGCCAAAGAAGTTTTCCATCACGCTATTATCCAAACAGTTTCCTTTTCGAGACATACTTTGGATGATAGCGTGATTTTTTAATGTTTCTTGATAACTGCTATGCTGGTACTGCCATCCTTGATCCGAATGTAAGATGCAACCTTTGCTATGTGGCCTGTTTTTTTAAAGGCTTTATCTAGCATAGATAATACCTGTGTTAATACAGGTCGTTCTGATATTTCATAGGATACAATTTCACCATTATACATATCTAAGATTGGTGATAAGTAAACCTTACGTCCAAACAAGTGGAATTCGGTAATATCTGTGGTCCATTCTTGATCTGGCTTTGTTGCCGTAAAGTTTCGCTTAATGATATTAGGAGCAATTTTTCCTTCGGTACCCCTATATGAACGGTACTTCTTTAGACGGACTTTGCATGTTAAGTTTTCTTCCTTCATAATACGCATCACAACTTTATGATTTATATTAAAGCCTAATTTATGTAAGGCTATTGTGATTCGGCGATATCCGTAGCGACCTTTATTCATCGTTACCAGTGTACGAATAGCTTCTCGTTCCTCTGCATATTTGTCTCCCTTTTTTATGCTAGCTAAGCGTGCATAATATGTACTACGACTAATGCCAAAGTACTCTAGCATAAACTGAAGAGGATAGATTTTTTTCTTAATTTTTCGATGGCAATTGTTTGTGCTTTTTTACAGCTCTATTAGGTTTAGCAATTTCACGCATTTCTTTCATAAAGTCGTCATAAAAAGATATTTCATATTTCAACCTAGCGATTTCAGCTTCTAGTTCTTTTTATCCGTTCTTTTGTCTGATTTAATACATTGATCTTTTTGTGGGTGGTATTTGTTCTTTCGGTTTCATAGATGGTCTACCTTTTAGGCTAGCTTGTAATCCTGAGATTCCTTCATCTAAGTATCTTTTTTTGCCATCTTTGCAATTAGGCTAGGATTATCTAAATTAAAAATGTTTTGCTACTTCCTTAAAGGATAACTTATTTTTCCATCTAGTTTCAATAACTTTACGTTTGAAGTCTGCTGAAAAATACCTGTTTACTAATTTTATGGGTCAAATTATGAGTAAGCTTAAACTTGTATAGCCAATCTCTTACAGTACTTTCTGGAACCTTAAGCTCTTTAGCAATTCTAAAGCGACTCCATCCTTTTTTTAGAAAGATAAATAGCCTTTTTCTTTTTACTTCTTTTGAATATTTTTGACATAAAAAACTGCACCTCCAAAAATTGTGTCCAATTTTTGGGGTGCAGTTCATAATCAAATCATCTTCGATAGGTGGTTTATTTTATTCGCCCTTAGCAATATTATCTAAGAGTTCAATATAGCTTTGTTTTGTTTTAATGCTGGTGTAAAGTTGTCTAATACATCTTTAGCACCTGCGGCATCATCGTATAGTAAAGTCTACGATTGTCATAGCCAATGCTTGTGCTGTTTTGATGTATGCTACATCAGGTACAGAGATTTCGTATTCTGCGCTGTGCAGTACACCATTGATACAGCCCACCCAAGGATGGATAACCGGCATCAAGTGAGATACGTCGCCCATATCTGTACTTGCTGTCATATGATCCCCTTGGAATACATTTTCTTCACCAAATAATGGATTAGAGTTTTGGCGTAACATTTCATTCATACGAACATCGTTTCTCATCGGTAAGTAACCTGGCAAATCCTTAATTACGCAAGTAGCCCTACTGCGTCGCCACCAGCTTTTAAGGCGCGGTTAACACGATGGTTGCCATTTCACGATAGCATCGATATTAGAGGCGCGAACGTAACTTTCAACTTGAACATAATCAGGCACACAGTTAACCAATGTACCACCTTGGTTGATAATCGGATGGAATCTGAAATAGTCGCTTTCTTTGAAAGTTTCACGAATGGAGTTAACCCCCATTACGCCCATTAAGGCAGCATTAAGAGCATTGATACCTTCGTGAGGCGCTGCCGCTGCATGAGCTACTTTACCATGGTATTCAATCAATTTAGCTACGAAGCCATTGGAGGTACTGCCAAGTCCCATTTCCCCTGCAGGCGTTTTAGCCGTTTCTACATGCATTTGCATAGCCATGTCGATATCGTCAAACGCACCTTCGTAAATAAGCTGTTGTTTACCGCCCATGTATTTAATCTTGACTTGTTCACGCAATTTATTGCGGTAATCAACTTCAATCATTTCTTCGGCTGGAACAGCAAATAAAACTACATCGCCAGCAAGTTCATCCATAACAGATTGCAAGCCCATAGCTACGGCAAACATATTCGTAATTTGAATATTGTGGCCACAGCAATGTGCTGCCCCCGTTAAGTCATCAGCACGAGGATGGCGCGGACAAAGAATGGCATCTAGTTCACCGATCATAGCAACTGTATATTTGCTATCACGGCCTTTCATACGACCTTTTACGCCAGTAAGAGCGTGTTCAGTAGTATAGGGAATGCCGAGCTCATCAAACATATCCCGTACTTTCTTAGAGGTCTTTATCTCTTTGTAACCGAGTTCAGGCTCAGCCATAATGGACTCAGCTATTTCACGTAAACGTGGTTGTGCTGCAACGATAGCCTCACAAACCCTTTGTTTTACTTCTTCCTTTGTCATACGGCTAATCAGCTCCTAAATTAAACCTTCTAAGTGAAGTACGAATTGTGCTAATGCTGTGGCACAGATGAAAGTACCTGCTGTTACAGCTAATGCAACAGGGATAATTCGCCAAGATAAGCGGCGGAATGCACCAAGGTCTTTACCTAAGGATAGACCTGCATAAGCAAGTACAGGTGTTGTAGTGGCAAGGAATGTTACTTGGCTGGTTTTAGCGATAATCCATTCTTGACCAGGCATACCTGGTAAGGATGCGACAACACCGACTAAGGAAACCCAGAATACCATAGGCAATTTATTAGCGTATGGCAAGTAAGAGATCAAAGCACCAATAGTAGCAAGACATGCTAATACGGCAACGCCGATTAAGCTGTCCCCAAATAGGTGTTTACCGTCCATTACGTTACCTACTGCAGTGATGATAGCAGCAATACAAATAACGATGACAAATTGTGTAATTTTTTCGCTTTTACTCATGATTTGCTGCCTCCTCTGCTAAATCTTGTTCACGGGTACGACCAGTAAAGAAGTTATAAGATTTTTCCATTACCGGTAAGGAAATAAATAGGCCGAAGTATACGCCTAATACTGTAGTCAACAAGTTTGCTGCCCCTGCAAGAGCCATAATTTGTTGTTCAAACTCAGGGTATACCGCAACGATAGGCGCTGTAGCAGCTGCCATCATACTAGCACTACCTACGCCAGCACCCATAGCAAGTGCTAACGGATGGAACCAACCAGATTGTGCCAACATACCTGCTAATACGGAGGACCACATAGCACCAATTAAAACGCCACAGATGTACATACCCATAACGCCACGACCCTCTGGAGAGCTAAAGCCGAATTTATCGATGATAATCGCTACGTTTGGCTCGCGGTCTACAGAGTAACAAGCACCTACTGCTTCACGGCGCATGCCAACTAATAAAGCCACCGGTAAACCGAAGATGATAGTACCGAAGAAGTGACCAAGTTCTTGTAATAATAATGCCCAACCAGCATTAGTGAGAATACCAAGATTTGGACCGATACCAAGACCTACTTTTACCATCAAGATCATAACGGCAATACCGATATAATCAGCGGATTTTTCCATTTGTTCAATCGTAAGAATCTTGAACTTAGGAATAGAAATTAATAAACCTAGAATCAATGTGTACAATAATGGTAATAGTACAACAGGACCTAGTTTCTTGATGCCCACATATTCAGCGGCTACGGTTAATACGAGCGCTAAAAAGTGGATTTTGAGATTACCCAAAAAGCTGCATAATGACCTCCCATAAAACATATAATATAAATATTATTTCATTATAAATAATATTTATTTATATAGTCAACTATAAATGTACATTTGTCTATTACTATTATATTTTTTTTCATATGTGACCATAGATACAGAAAAAAAGCACCAAGACTATGCTTGGTGCCTTTATATTAAAATGATAGAGTTCAAAAAAACTTTACGCTTTGCAATGGTTTACCTATTTCTTGCTCACAGTATGCAAAATAGTAGTTTTTCTAGTTCCTTCCATATTGTTTTAGGAAGTTCTATAGGTGTATCTTCGCCCCACTGGTAACCAAGAATGTGTGGTAATCCAGCTTTTACAGAAGGAGAAATACTAAGATTTGTCGTTTCTCGTACCTGCAACCAGAATAGATTGATACCATCTTGATGAGTAAAAGCATTAGCACTTGGCACAATACCGGCAAGAGATAATAGTTGCCACCCAAGCATAATCGTTCCCAATTGTACATTGCGGCGTCGAATTTGCTTGGAGTAATTAACAACGGTATCAAAGACCTTACGATCTACATCATACATAGCAAATAGCTCTTGAATAAGCTCGCTCGCAACGGCAGCATAAGCAATGTTATCAAGATTTACGTCTAACGATTCCACCACATAGGAACCATCAATTTGCGTAACATTTACATATTCCCCATCAGGTATGACTGTAATATACATAGCGCTGAAAGGACGTAGATATGAACTGTTGCGCATGGTCATCATTCGCTTATGAGGTATGGATGCTCTGATAATCCCCAAACTAGGGGTAATGAACGTAAATACAGAGTATAACTTATACTTTTTTCGACTGATTACGATGGCCGGTGTATTGAAGCCACCATTAAGCTTCTTCATTTTCTTCTTCCGTTGGTTCCTCTACAGGTAAAGGAGTTACTTTGATACGAGAAATACGATAGCCTTGCATTTGAGTCACTTCAAAGGTATAACCATGAGCATCTACTGTATCGCCAACGATTGGTGTGCGTTCTAACAAACCAAATACGTAGCCACCGATTGTATCAGAGTCAGAATTATCGATTTCAATATCCATAATCTCTGCTACTTCGTCTACGAGGACCTTACCATCAAATTCGAAGGAACCATCTGCATAGGACATGGTAGCCGGTAAGTGCGGCTCATGCTCGTCTTGAATATCCCCAACTAATTCTTCGATAATATCTTCTAAGCCTACGAGACCAACCATGCCACCATATTCATCTACTACAACGGCTAGATAAATACGGCGCGTTCTCATATATTGCAACAAGGTAGATAATTTCATTACTTCTGGAACAGTAAGGATATCTCGTTTAATATTGCGCAAATCTTTACGTGCTTGGTTAGGACGTTCCATTAAATCTTTAATGTGAACGAGACCGATGATATGATCCTTATCCTCTACGCAGAGTGGATAACGAGTATGTACTTTAGAGCGAATAACCTTCATCGCTTCATCGTAACCGTCCTCAACGAATACGCAGTCTACGTCTTGACGAGGCACCATAACCTCTTTCGCCATGCGATCAACAAAGTTAAAAACATTATCGATTAACTCAGACTCTACTTGGTCTAACTGACCTTCCTCATGACTTCGAGAAATCATCATGCGAATTTCTTCCTCAGAGTACACAAGATCTAGCTCTGTTAAATATTTTGTTTTGTAAAAGCCTAAAATAACATTGGAGATTTTACTAGCAATCCAAATAAATGGATATACTAATTTACCTGCCGCTACTACGATGCGGCTATAGGTATTTACGTACTTTGTTGGGAACGATAAACTAATGCTTTAGGTACAATTTCACCAAAGATTAAAACGATTAAGCTAATTAATAGCAATAATACGATATCTAGTACAAGATGCATCCACTTGCTATGTACATTAAGAACAGCAGCTAGCTGATCTACAATATTATCGAATACAAATGTACCAGTGCCTGCAAGGGCTAAGATAAAGAAGAGAATCAAAAACTGTGTAGTATTTAAGAAATACTCAGGGTTTTTGATAAAGCTTTAATAAAAACTCTCTATCCTTTTCTAAAAGGATATCCATATCCTCTACATGTTCTTTACGAAGGCGAGCAAAGGAGAACTTTGCGACCACAAAAAAGTTAATTAAAAAAATACATAAAAGACCAAACCCTATAGGTAACAGGCCATCTACACTATCCATTACTATTCCTTTCATCTAACTATGGAAATACCTTATTTCTATATTATATCAAATTATTTTACGATACCCCAGTTCGGATAACATACCAGATTTATTGCGCCAATCCTTTTTAACTTTAACCCAAAGATCTAAGTATACCTTTGTAGCTAATAGCTTTTGAATATCTGCACGCGCCTCAGCACCTAGTTGTTTCAATAGAGCACCTTTTTTACCAATGATGATACCCTTTTGAGAGTCTCGTTCACAGTAAATGGTAGCCCGAATATAGGTTGTACCATCATCGCGTGTTTTCATCTCATCTACGTCTACAGCAATAGCATGAGGAATTTCATCACGAGTAGCTAACAAGATTTTTTCCCGCACGATATCAGAAATGATAAGGCGTTCTGGTTGGTCAGTAATCATGTCCTCTGGGAAGTATTGTGGACCTTCAGGCAAAGTTTCTTCTAGTACCTTAAGAATCTCTGATAAGTTCTCTTTATCTTTTGCAGAAATTGGAATGACTCCTGCAAAGGGATATGCATTTTGATAAGACACGATGGCTTCTAAAAGCTCTTCTTTTTTAAGAGTATCGATCTTGTTTACTACCAGGAATACAGGAACTTTTACGCGTTGTAATTGTTCAATAATAAAGTTGTCCCCAGGACCGCGTTTTTCATTGCCTGCTACTACAAATAAAACGGCTTCTGTTTCTTTTAAGGACTCGATAGCAGCATCTACCATGAATTCACCTAATTTATGTTTTGGTTTATGCACACCTGGTGTATCCATAAATACGATTTGTTTTCTTTCATCTGTATATACGCAGATGATACGGTTACGAGTTGTTTGAGCCTTATCGGATACGATAGCGATTTTATCACCAATAAGAGCATTAATTAAGGTAGATTTACCGACATTTGGTCGACCTACAACGGCTACAAAGCCAGATTTGAAATGTTCGTTGTTATTCATTATATGGTGCATCCTCCCGCACATAACCGAGATTGCCAAGGATAAACTCCTCCTCTGTACGCATCTCTTTTTTATCTTCGTCGTTCATATGGTCATAGCCTAAAATATGTAAACAACTATGAGTCGTTAAGTACGCTAACTCGCGTTCAAAACTATGTCCATATTCAATAGCCTGTTCACGAGTGCGTTCCAAGGAAATAATCATATCACCTAGTAAATGATGCTCCTCTTCACTGCCTTCGTAATCGTCCCCTTCATTAAGTGCAAAGGACAATACATCTGTAGGTCTATCGATACCGCGATATTCTTTATTAAGCTCGTGAATCTTTGCATTATTACAGAGTAAAATACTCATTTCATCTTCTTCAAGACCATATACGCGACTCACTTCGTCACAAACTTTACGGATAATGGCCTCTATATTAGAATCTTCTTGAATTCCTTCATCATAGCTAATATGTATGTACATACTTACCCTTTCGCTACATTCTCTGCAGATGCATCAGTTGTTGTAGTATCACCTGCTAATTTACGCTCATGGTACGCATCGTATGCTTTTACGATACGGCCTACTAAATCATGACGCACCACATCTTGATCGCTAAAGTAAACCATATTAATGCCCGATACATGACGCAATACCTTTTCAGCCTCACCAAGACCTGATACAACTCGTGGCGGCAAGTCAATTTGTGTTTTATCGCCGTTTACGACCATTTTAGAGTTGTTACCTAAACGAGTTAAAAACATTTTCATCTGTTCAGCCGTCGTATTTTGCGCCTCATCGAGAATGACAAAAGCATTTTCTAAGGTACGACCACGCATATACGCTAGTGGTGCTACCTCGATAGTACCGCGCTCCATGAAGCGTTGTACTTGCTCGATACCAAACATTTCATGTAATGCATCATAAAGAGGTCTTAAATATGGATCTACCTTATCTTGTAATTCACCAGGTAAGAAACCTAAGCGCTCCCCAGCCTCTACAGCAGGACGAGTCAAAATAATTTTATCTACATTACGGTTCTTTAAATAGAAAGCAGCCAATGCTACTGCTAAGAAGGTTTTACCTGTACCTGCAGGGCCGATACCAAAGGTTATGGTATTTTTACGAATGCTATCTACATAGTACTTCTGTCCTTCCGTTTTAGGCGTAATATTTTTACCGCGCATATTGACAGATAGCGTATCTTCGAACATATTATGTACCGCATCGGCTTTGCCATTAGCTACGAGTTTAGCAGCAATGCGCACTTGAGACTCTGTAATAGTACTGCCTTCACGGTAGAGGAATACTAATTCTTCAAGAGTACGATAGAGGGCATTAACTTGGTCCTCATCACCCTTAATGACTACCGTATCTCCCCGAGCCACTACATCAGCAGAGATGACCTCAAGCATCATATGTAAATAACGATTATGTTGACCTAGTATGGATTGTGCTAGGTCATATGTAGGAAATGTAAATACTTGTTCGCTCATACAACCTCCTAGTCTATAAACTTACGAACTGCTTTACCATTGAGATAATCGCAAAGATCACCTTGATGTGCATCTAGTTCGTCTAACTTATCATCAATTAAATCTTGTACGCGCCACCAACCCATGGACCAATTTGTAAAGAGCGTATTATCTTCAGGTGCTCGTCCAACAAGACGCTGCAATACAATGTCAGGGTGTAAATGACGGACAAAGTTGACTACCCGGTCAGCATATTCTTCTGCACTGATTAAGGTGAACTGACCTTCTTGGTACCACTTGGCCATCAAATGTATTTTTAACGATATACAAGGCATGTAATTTAACTTGATCCACACCGAGGGCTGATAAGATGCGGGCCCCTTCGATGGTATCTTTCATGGTATCCCATGGAAGATTAACAATCATATGTGTAGTAATGTTAAATCCGTATCGTTTGATGCGCAGTACGGCATCAATAAACTGCGCTAAATCATGACCGCGATTAATTTTCTCTAACGTATCATAATTAACCGTTTGTAGGCCTAATTCAATATAGATATCCTTTTGAAAGCGGTCACGAATATCCGCCAAGATTTCTAGGTATTCATCGGCAATACAATCTGGTCTCGTTGCAATGGCAATACCTACAGCTTCATTGATGCAACCTTGCTCCATATAGCTTTTAAAATCGTCAAGACTCAAGTAAGTATTACTGAAGTTTTGATAATAAGGAATGAATTTTTTCGCCTTGTATTTGGGGCCTATGTGAGCAATGTTTTCCTCTAATTGCATACGCACTGTCATCCACGCAGGACGATTTTTCATAACCGGCACCAATTTCTCCGCAGAAGGTGCAGCCCCCTACGCCAGCCGAACCGTCCCGATTAGGACAAGTCAGGGGCAAAGCAACAGGCAGTTTATAAACCTTTTCCCCATAGGTTTCTTTATAATATTTAGATACCATACGGTATCGTTTTGGTCTCGTTGTATCGGTCATAACACTCCTATTTAACTAACCAATCATCGCTTGTGATAGTTAACAAGCCTCTATTTCAGGACGTATAAAGGGTTTTACCTCTTTATTAACGTCGATAACTACTGTAAATGGTGTATTAGGTACATTTTCTATGCCTAATACATGTGCCGTGTCCTCAGACATTGGCATTTCCACATATTGTTGGCGAATCTTACGCCATTCTTTAAATGTATAGTTTGGAATATACTGAGATGCAATCTCTTCGTTGCGCCAGAATGCTTCCCCTTCTTGTAAAAGTTCTTTTGTCTGCTTCGGCAAACCAACGGCTTCGCTGCGAACCTTACCACGATAACTTACAAGTGTATCGTACTGTAATAATTCAGCGGCTACAGTATCTCCTTTAGACAAGAAGAAATTATATAAAAACTCGATCTGGTCAATGTCTTTTAAATTAACCTTGTGATGACCAGCGTCAAGCCAAGCCTGTGTCATTTCACAGAAATAAGAAAAGGCATCTTTTTTAGGCTCCACTTTAGAAGGATCATACTTTTTCATAGGTGGTACATGATTTGTTGCTGTATCTTCACCAGTTATGGATGTATCAGTATGTTCCTTTATGAGCTTGCTTCCAATATAGCCAAAGACAGTTCTAAAACGTTCACTATTATAGAAGCGTTCAAATACGTCTTCAAAGTGTTTTAAAAAACGTATATCTTTATACGGTAATACATGAGTGGTTAGTACCTCATATGGCGCTAAAGGATCACTAATATATTGGTATTCCTCCATGCGGCGTACACCAGAACCTTTTAATAGTTTCAAGAAACCTATCTGCAGCGCATGAGGTTGTAAGCTAAATAAATCGTTAAAGGATAATCCAAATCGCGCTTTATTTTCGTAAGGTAAGCCTACAATTAAATCCATATGAACATGTGTGCGTCCCGCCTCAATAATTGGACGAATTGCCTTTTGAATGTACGGCCAATCGTTATATCGATTGATGGCATCTAAAGTTTTCTTATGTGTACTTTGTACGCCCACTTCGATTTGAATACGCCCTGGTGGTGTTTCACAAAGAATATTTGTTTCCCATTCCGTCATGAGCTCAGGTTCCATTTCTAAATGAAAGTTAGTCTCTGTATCAGCATCTCGCATAAATTCCATCAATGGACGATGGTGATGTGGTGCACAGTTAAAAGTTCGATCTACAAATTTAACTTGCTTTACTTTATGGTCAATAAACCATTGCAACTCTTTTAATGTTCTGTCTTGTGGAAAAAATCGAACCGTATTCTTATTGCCAGATAAACAATACTGACAGGAGAATGGACATCCTCGAGAGGATTCATAATAAATGATTTTATGTTCTAAATCGTCCATATCCTCTTCCACGTATGGGAATGGTATAGTACTGAGATCCTTAACCTCTACGGTCTCAGAAGAGCCCATGAGTTGGCCAGAAATATGACGACCACGAATGCCAGCAATTTCCTCTGTAAGACCATCCTTGCCATTAGTCAATGCGGTAATCAGTTGATAAAAGGCTTCTTCCCCTTCGCCTTGTACAACATAATCTACAGCATGACAACGATTTAGAATTTCATCGGCAGTAAAGGAAACCTCTGGACCGCCTAAGATAATTTTAATATCTGGTCGAACAGCTTTCACCAGGTCCACCACATGTAAGGTCATTTCAATGTTCCAGATATAGCAAGCAAAGCCCAATACATCTATATTGCGCTCTGTAATATCGCTAAGAATATGTAAAACAGGCATATTAATAGTATATTCTACTATATCGTATGCCTGTCCGTAAGCCTGCCCATAGGCTTTGAGATAACGCAAAGCCAAGGAGGAATGTATAAATTTTGAGTTTAATGTGGATAAAACTACGTTCATATGTCCCCTTTACATCATCGAATGGCTCAGCCACCGTCTAGTCATAATATATATATTATACCATTAAAAGAGGCCAAAGATAAAGGAAACAATAGCACCCACTAAAATGACAACACCTATTACGGATAGGATAATGCCGCCAAAGAAAACTACTGCCGCTAAAATAACGGCTAAAACGATAATCAAAATGATGCGACTAAGCCAGCTTGTACTATTAAAGCTATACACCTTAACTTGCGGTCCATATTGATTATACTGTTCGTATCGTTGACGCTCTTCATCCATGTATGTTGGCGTTGAATCGACGTGCACAGAGTCACCTACCTCTTCAATAGTTACCCCATCAAAGTCTCGGCGCTCATCATCGGATAATACACGCGTATTAGGCTCAGTAGTTCTCGTATTGCCACCAAAAATAACTACCTTGTTGACTATTTTTATATGTATTTTTGATTGTTATGTATATTCTGTTGATCAGACATAGTTAATACCTCTATATGACCAAAAATAATAATTAATTTTATACAACCTATTATATCATATTTTTAGATAAAAAAATGCAAATAAATATCCCCTACAGATATAAATTTATATATCTATAGGGGACGTATTATATTGGTATTGTTTGTAACTAATATATGCTAACGCACAGATTAGTCATTCAAGAATTTTTGAAGTAATTCATTAACCATACCAGGGTTAGCACGGCCTTTAGATTCCTTCATAACTTGACCAACTAAGAAGCCAATAGCCTTGCCATTACCGCTCTTGAAGTCTGCCACTGGTTGTGGGTTGTTAGCGATAACTTGTTTAACGATTTCTTCAATAGCGCCTGTATCTGTAATTTGAACAAGACCTTCTTCTTTTACAATAGTATCTGCATCTTTGCCGGATTCCCACATGGATACAATAACTTTTTTCGCAATTTTACCGGAGATAGTGCCTTTATCGATAAGAGCAATCATACCAGCCAAGTTTTCAGGGCTTACTTTAGATTCAGCAAATGTTAAGCCATTTTCATTGATCATCTTGGACAAGTCACCAAGCATCCAGTTAGCAACCGTTTTAGGCTCTGCACCAGCTTTTACAGTTGCATCTAAGAAGTCTGCAGTCTTACGAGCTACAGTAAGAATTGTTGCATCTTCACGAGGCAAGCCGTATTCAGATACAAAGCGTTCAATTTTAGCATCTTGTAATTCTGGTAATGCACGGCGTTCTTCTTCAATTTTTTCGTCTGTAATTACGATTGGTACCAAATCTGGTTCTGGGAAGTAACGGTAATCGTTTTCTGCATCTTTTTTTACGCATACCAAGAGTAATGCCTTGAGCATCATCCCATGTACGAGTTTCTTGGTCTACTTTACCACCCAGCTTCGATTAATTTTGCTTGACGCAATGCTTCGTACTCGATAGCTTTTTGGATACCCGTTAAGGAGTTAACGTTTTTAGTTTCTGTACGTGTACCGAATTCTGTAGTACCGCGAAGGCGTACGGATACGTTACAGTCACAACGCAAGGAACCTTCTTCCATACGACCGTCAGATACTTCTAAATATTGCAAAATAGAACGTAACTTTTCAACGTATGCTCTTGCTTCTGCACCAGAACGAATATCTGGTTCAGATACGATTTCAAGAAGAGGTACACCAGTACGGTTGTAGTCAACATTAGAAGATTTGGAATCGGAAATAGTGTTGCCACTATGAACGAGTTTACCAGCATCTTCTTCCATGTGAATACGCGTAATACCAATGCGTTTAGTTTCACCATTCACTTCGATGTCTAAGTGACCATTCAAGCAAATTGGCAAATCATATTGAGATGTTTGATAGTTTTTAGGCAAATCAGGATAGTAGTAGTTTTTACGGTCAAATTTGTTAAAGTTAAGGATTTCGCAATTCAATGCTAAACCTACTTTAATAGCAAATTCTACTACTTGTTTATTTAACACAGGCATAGCACCAGGCAAGCCAAGGCACACTGGGCATACATGTGTATTTTGATCGCCGCCGAATTCAGTGGTACAACCACAGAAGATTTTAGACTTAGTCTTAAGCTCTGTATGAACCTCTAAACCAACGACTGTTTCGTATTTACTACTCATAGAGAAACCTCCCCAGTTGGTGCTACTAATTGACAGTCTGGACGCGCTTGTTCAAATGTGAAAGCCGCACGTAACAATGTTTCTTCACCCATAGCAGGACCAAGCAATTGCATACCGATTGGTAAATTGCTGCTACTCATACCTGCTGGAATGCTGATACCTGGGATACCTGCAAGGTTAGCTGGTACTGTACAAATATCTTCTAAGTACATTGCTAATGGATCATTTGCTTTTTCACCAAATTTATAAGACGTATTAGGTGCAGTTGGTGTTAAGATTAAATCCACTTTGGAGAAAGCTTCATCAAATTCGTTTTTAATGAGGCGGCGTACTTTCAATGCTTTCAAATAGTAAGCATCATAGTAACCAGCGCTCAATACATAAGTACCTAATAAGATACGGCGTTGTACTTCAGGACCAAAGCCTTCTGTACGAGTTTTAGTAGACATTTCTACTAAATTGTCAGCAGCTACGCGCATACCATAGCTTACACCGTCATAACGAGCCAAGTTAGAGCTTGCCTCTGCCAATGCGATGATATAGTACGCAGACAATGCATATTTAGAGTTAGGCAAGGAAACCTCAACAATTTCAGCACCTAATTTTTTATATGTTTCGATAGCCTCTTCCATAGCTTTGCGAACTTCACTATTGAGACCTTCGCCGAAGAATTCTTTTTGGCACGCCAATTTTAAGATTTTTTACATCATTTACAAGGGCTGTAGTGTAATCTACACGAGCACCTGGAATAGATGTAGAATCTTTAGCATCGTAACCAGAAATTGCATTCAATACTAAGGCAGCATCAGTTACGTCCCGTGTAATAGGGCCAACTTGGTCCAAAGAGGATGCAAAGGCAATAAGGCCATAACGAGATACATTACCGTAAGTTGGTTTCAAACCTACAACACCACAGAAGGACGCTGGTTGACGGATGGAGCCACCTGTGTCAGAGCCAAGAGCCCAAATAGCAGTACTACTAGCAACAGCTGCAGCACTACCACCAGAGGAACCACCTGGTACACAATCAGTATTCCAAGGGTTAGTTGTTTTTGCTAATGCAGAATTCTCTGTAGAGCCACCCATAGCAAATTCGTCCATGTTAAGTTTACCAAGGCTAATATAATGATTGTCTTGTAAACGTTCGATAACAGACGCATTATATGGAGGAACAAAGTTTTCTAACATTTTAGACGCACATGTTGCAGGCTCATCTTTAATACAAATATTATCTTTGATGGCACCAGGAATACCTGCTAATGGAGAAATCGCTTCACCTTTAGCAATTAATTCGTCTACAGTTTTAGCTGTAGCTAAAGCGCGGTCATGAGAATCAGATAAGTACGCATGTACAGTCGGTTCCACTTTCGCTTTATGTGCAATGACAGCATTCGTCAATTCAACGGCGCTGATTTCTTTATTCACTAGTTTCTTGTGTAATTCATGAATTGTTGCCACAGCGAAACCTCCTATTCTTGTACAACGCGAGGTACTTTAAAGTACCCATCCTCTGCTTCTGGAGCATTAGACAAAGCTAAATCATGATCGAGGGATGGTTTCACTTCATCCTCTCTAAATACATTGTGCAATGGTACTGCATGGGCCATAGGCTCAACACCGTCAAGCTCTAATGCATCTAGTTCAGCAACATAAGACAAGATATCGGACAACTCTTTTTCTACATGCGCCATATGTTCTTCCTTAACTTCCAACCGTGAAAGCAAGGCGATTTTTTTAATTTCCTCTTGGCTGATTTTCATCGGAACACATCCTTTCATAATTATTTATTATAAAGCAAATAATATATATTTTTCAAAAACATTGTAAGAATGTATATCTATTGGATTTCTCCCAGCTCTCGTAAAAGTTCTACAAACTCTTCTTCGTTCATGACGCGAATGCCTAATTCATTGGCTTTCGTAAGCTTACTGCCGCTATCTTCGCCAGCAATAACAAGGGTTGTTTTCTTTGAAACAGAGCCTGTAACCTTCGCCCCATGAGCTTCAAGAATTTTACCGGCTTCACTGCGGCCCATGACCTCAAGCTTACCTGTGAGAACGACGATTTCTCCTTCCAGTTGATTGCCTGCGGCTTCAACAACATCTACAGTCATCTTTAAGCCTGCTTTAGTTAAGCCTTCAATAATAGCCACATGAGCAGGGTCTTGACGATATTCAACGATACTATCGGCCATTGTTGGACCAATCTCTTCCACCCCGACAAGTTCTTCCTTAGTGATAGTCATAAACCGTTCCATAGATTTCACGACATTAGCAATCGTTGCGGCTGCTTTAGAACCAATTAGACGAATACCAAGACCATATAATACGCGGTCCAAACCACGATTTTTAGAGTCTGCAATAGCTTTTACTAAATTCTCTGCCGATTTCTTGCCCATTCGGTCCATCGTAACTAGTTGATCTACCGTTAAAGTGATATAGATCCACCACATTAGCAATTAACTTATTATTGATTAAGTTTTTCTACAATGCTAGGGCCTAAACCATCAATATTCATAGCATCTCGAGAGGCAAAGTGAATGATTTGCTCTTTCTCAATAGCAGGACAATGTTTATTCGTACAACGTACAGCCGCTTCCCCTTCACGACGAACGGCAGGCGATTCACATACTGGACACGTATTAGGAATTGTGAAAGGTACTTCAGTACCAGTACGTTTTTCAGGAACTACGCGAATAACTTCTGGAATAATTTCTGCTGCCTTGTGAATGATAACATGGTCACCAATGCGGATGTCCTTTTCATTGATAAAGTCTTGATTGTGTAATGTTACACGACTCACATTTGTACCAGACACAAATACAGATTCTAACTCACCAGTAGGTGTAAGAACGCCAGTGCGGCCTACATTAATCGTAATATCTTTAAGAATGGTTTCTACCTCTTCTGGCGGATATTTATAGGCTGTAGCCCATTTAGGATCTTTGGCAGTACTGCCAAGTGCCTCTTGATCAGCAAAGCTATTTACTTTAATAACCATACCATCCGTATCGTATGGCAAGTCATGGCGTTTTTCATCCCAATAATTGATAGTTTCAATAACTTCATCAATGGTTTGACACACGCGATAGTGAGGATTTACAGAGAACTTAAAGTTTTCCAGGCTTTTAAGTAACTCCTCTTGACTATGAATACTAGCACCTTCTACAGAGCCAATAGCATAGGCAAAGAAGGCTAGGTTACGACTTGCTGTAATAGCTGGATCTTGTTGACGCAAGGAGCCTGCCGCAGCATTACGAGGATTCACAAAAGTTGGCAAGCCCTCTTCATCGCGTTCTTCATTTATGCGTTTAAATTCGCTATGAGGCATATATGCTTCACCGCGAACCTCGATAAATTCTGGCGCATTCTCTAGGGATAAAGGAATCGATTTAATGGTGCGTACATTGGCGGTTACATCCTCCCCAACGCGACCGTCACCGCGCGTTACGGCACGTACAAACATGCCATTTTCATAGTGTAAATTGACAGCTAATCCATCAATTTTTAACTCTACTACATAAGCAGATGGCTTATGTCCTAATTCCTTTTCTACGCGATTCGCAAATGCTCGAACTTCATCAGCATTGAATACATTGGAAAGACTCAACATAGGGCGTCCGTGTACAACCTTTTCAAAGGAGCCTTCCACCTTCATACCTACACGTTGTGTTGGAGAAGATGGCACAATATATTCAGGGTGAGCTGTTTCTAAATCTACAAGCTCACGATATTTTTTATCATATTCAAAGTCACTCATTGTAGGAGCATCTTTTACATAGTATAAATACTGTGCATGAGTTAGCTCCTGTTGCAACTCTTTGATTCTATCTTTCGGATTCATATTACATCCCTTTTACTATGCAGTAACATTCCATACTATCTCATACAAACAAGGTAAAGAGGTTAACTGCTATACACAATTTTATCCCTTTTTGACAGGTGCAAATTTTGCCATCACCACGCGTACACCTTGTGTTGGGAATTCAATAGTTAGCTTCATTCCAGCCCCTTCACCAGCAACGTTGATAACCTTACCATTGCCCCACTTACTATGAATGGCAGTATCGCCAACCTTCCAATCAGCAATTACTTCATTGCGAACGATTGGCTTCGTAACTGGTCTGCTTGTAACACTCATATGTTGCGGCACATGACGCTTAATATCATCAGGTACTTTGCGCTTAGCACGCAAACCATCTACTAACTCTTCAGGAATTTCGTCGATAAAGCGAGATGGTAAATAGCTGCTTGTACGACCAAATACGGTACGCGTCGTAGCATTAGAAATATATAATTCTTTCTCCGCTCGTGTAATACCTACGTAAGCAAGACGACGCTCCTCTTCAATTTCCTCAGGGTTCATCAAGGTGCGACTATGAGGGAATAAACCTTCCTCCAAGCCTCCTAAGAATACAATAGGGAATTCCAAACCTTTAGCAGCATGTAATGTCATCAAGGTTACCTTGGACTCTTCTTGCTCAAAGGAGTCAACATCGTTAACGAGTGCTACTTGTTCTAAGAAATCCTCTACAGTACCAGATGGATTTGTATCTTGGAAGTCCTTAGCTACAGATAAAAAGCTCACCGATATTCTCAGCACGTGCTTGATCTTGTGGATCTGTACTTTCTTCCAACTGAGCTAAATAACCTGTTCTATCTAAAAATTGATTCTAGAATATCTAGAACTGTTCTGTCTTCCATTTTCAGCTACAAGAGTAAAAGATAAGAATACCAAACTCTTCTAACTTTTTCTTTTGTTTTTCCCCTTAATAGAATCTACCAAGTGTAGCTGCGTTAAGGTCATAAATAAAGATGTTCCATTAGCACGGGCATAATCCTGTAGTTTGGCTACAGTAGTAGCGCCGATACTTCGTTTAGGGACGTTGATAATACGCAATAAACTCAAATCATCGAAAGGATTATATAATACGCGCAAAGTACGCTAATACATCCTTAATTTCTTTACGATCATAGAACTTTGTGCCCCCTACCATGGTGTATGGCAAAGCACGTTTGATAAGTGCCTCTTCAAGCACACGAGACTGAGCATTCGTACGATATAAAATGGCCATATCCCCATAAGGAACACCGTGGATATCGTGCTTTTTAGCAATTGTATCGCCGATAAAAGCAGCCTCCTCATGTTCAGATTGAGCCGTAAAGTGCTGGATCTTAGCACCTTCCGTCTTGTCAGTCCAAAGATTTTTCTTTGGACGACCTTCATTATTCTCGATAACAGCATTGGCTGCATCTAGAATAATCTTAGTAGAACGATAGTTTTGTTCTAGTTTAATTGATGTGCAGTTCGGATAATCCTTTTCAAAATCTAGGATATTTTGAATATCTGCACCACGCCAAGCGTAAATACTTTGGTCAGCATCACCTACAACGGCGATGTTCTTCCAATGAGAAGCCAATAATTTAGCCAATAAATATTGAGCATGGTTCGTATCTTGATACTCGTCGATCATAACATAACGAAAACGTTTGCTATATTTATCTAGGACAGCCTCATTAGACTGTAATAATTTTACAGCCACCAATAATAGATCATCAAAATCTAGAGCATTATTTTTACGCAATTCACGTTCGTAATACTCGTAGACGTCGGCAACCTTCTGTTGGTAAAAGTCTCTCGCTTGCTTTCTAAAGTCAGAAGCAAAAAGCAATTTATTCTTTGCATCTGAAATTGCTCTAACATAGCACCAACAGGGATAGTATTTATCGTCCAGATTTAGTGCTTTCAAAAGTAGCTTTAATAACAGCTTGCGAGTCAGACGTATCATAAATGGTAAAGTTACTGTTATAACCTAAGAAATTATCTAACTCAAAACGTAAAAACTTAGCGCAGAAGCTATGGAACGTACTGAGCCAAATACGATTAGCTACATCCCCTACTAAACCTTCTACACGGCTTTTCATCTCTTTAGCAGCTTTATTGGTAAAAAGTAATGGCTAAAAATTTCATAAGGATTAACACCTTGAGCTAATAAATGAGCAATTCTAACTGTTAATACTTTTGTTTTACCTGATCCGGCACCAGCTAAAATCAATAAAGGGCCTTCCGTATGTTGTACGGCTTGTTGTTGCTCTTTATTTAAACCTGTTAATAATGAATTCATCGGAACACCCCTAACGCCCTTACATAATAACTATATAGACAACTAGAACAGAGCTAAATGAAGTAAAGTTTTATAAATAACAACTGACATTTCTTATTGCTATACATATAACTAAAAGCTACCTAATCTCTATACATAGAAGAAGAACGTTGCAAGCAACGTTCTTTTCCTTTTGTATACTATTTCATAGCACCAAGGATTGGTGGTACGATTTGTTTTTTACGAGACATAGTATTTGGCAAGAATACACCATTGTCTTTAACTTCTTTTTCAAATGCTTTTGTAACTACAGCTTCTACATCACCACTGAATAACAATGTAGTACTTTCATCAAGAATATTTGTAATCATGATGTAAGACGCATCATAATTGTTAGCACTGCGAAGAGCTTCTAAAGCTTGTACTAATTCACCTTGTTTAGCCAATACATCTGTTGTGTCCATAACAGAAATTTGACCGATAGAAATCGTTTTACCAGCTTCGGAGAATTCTTTCATATCTGTACGAACGATATCATCATTAGTCAAATCAGAAATATCTGCGCCAGCTTTTAACATATCAAGGCCATAGGACTCGATATCTACACCAGCGATTTCAGCCAATTTGTGAGCCATTTCTTTATCTGTTTCAGTGCATGTTGGAGAACGGAATAAAACAGTGTCAGAAATGATAGCGGATAACATCAAACCAGCAATACCTTTAGGGATTTCCTGATTATTTTCCATATACAACTTAGTTATGATTGTATTGGAGCAACCTACTGGTTCTAAACGCATAAATACAGGACCATCAGTTTCAAAATCACCAATGCGGTGATGATCAACTACACCACACATATTCATGGATTTATAACCATCGATGATTTGCTTAGATTCATTGTGGTCAGTTAGGTATAGATTGCCACCTTCTGGAGCAAACTCTTCCCAGTTCTTAACGATTTGTGGATGTTCAAAACCAAAATAGTTCAAAATATATGTTGTTTCTTTGTTTGCTTCACCTGCACATACTGGAGTTGCTGGTGTACCCATTTGTGTTAATAAATTAGCAAAGGAAATAGCAGAACAAATAGAATCTGTATCAGGGCTTTTATGACCTGCTACATATGTTTTTACGTCACTCATAATATACCTCTTTTATATTTAGTTTCACACTGTATATTGACTTACGTCAATCCGATTTTTAACTATATTATTATATCATAAAATATACAAAAAACACGCCACTACTTAGTAATGACGTGTTTTTTTATCTGTCTATATTAATAGCTAATATAGAAAATTATTCATGGTCTTTTTTTACGATTTGTTAACAAACCAGGACCAAGTGTTTCAATGATGATGAACAACATAGGAATGATAAAGATACCAAACAATGTTGCTGTTGTCATCCCTGCTACTACTGTAATACCCATGGATGTACGTGCACCAGAACCAGCACCCGTAGATACAGCCAATGGTAATACACCGAGGATAAATGCAAAGGATGTCATCAAGATTGGACGCAAACGAATTTTTTTGCGACTTCGATCGCGACATCAACTACGTTCATACCGCGCTCGTCAACACGAATCTTCGCATATTCGATGATCAAAATCGCATTTTTTTGCGACCAAACCAAACCAAGGTTAAAAGACCGATCTGCATATAAATATCGTTAGCTAAGGAATATCTACCAGTAAAGTTCAACAAGAATGGTACTAAAGCGGCACCAATCATACCAGATGGTACGGAGAACAATACGGCAAATGGAACCTTCCAAGATTCATACAAAGCGACTAAAAATCAAGAATACGAAGACTAGACCTAAACCTAAAAATCATCATAGTTTGAGAACCAGCTTTCAACTCTTCTCGAGATTGTCCTGCCCAGTCATAAGAATAACCTGCAGGCAATGTTTTAGCTGCGCCTCTTTCAATGCATTAATAGCATCACCAGAGGAGTAACCACGTGCTTGAGAACCGCCAATTTGTACGGCCATAGCATTATCGAAACGTGTAATACTAGATGGCATACCGGTTTGTTCCTTCGTAATGTAATTAGAAACAGGTACCATTTGACCACTGCTATTACGAACAGCAAGCATATTAAGCTGATCTGCATTTTGACGATATACATCTTCTGCTTGAACTACTACTTTATAGTTTTTTTGCCATATGTAGTAAAGTCATTGACTTGGATACTACCATAGAAACCTTGTAATGTAGTAAAGATATCTGTTAAAGCAACACCATCTTGTGCCTCTTTTTCACGGTTAATATCAAATTGCAAGGACGGAGTAGAAGTATCAAAAGTAGTATAAATACTTTGGATAGCTGGACTCTTACGAGCTTCTGCTAAGAATTCATTAGCACGCTCAGACATAACTTGTGGGCTGTCACCAGCTTTTGTTGATGATGTACATGCTAAAAGCCACCAGTCGTACCAAGACCTGGGATAGATGGTGGATTCATTGCAATTACTGTAGCTTCTGGTACGCCTTGCAGGCAAAGCCAAATGTTTGGCCAACCATAGCATTAATAGATGTAGCTTGTGTAGTACGATACTTCCAATCAGACATGGTTGCAAAGATTACACCCGCACTAGACTTTTGACCGCCACCTAAAAGGTCAAAACCAGCTACTGTAAATACTTCTTGGAACAATTGTTCTTCCTTAGGTTTTTCTGGATCATTTTTGCCTTCCAAGAAAGATGCAATTTTTTCAAGTGTTGCCATAGTGCGCTCAGATGTAGCACCTGGTGGTTCATTAACGGCAATCATATAATAACCGCTATCCTCTGCTGGTACGAAAGACGTAGGCAAGAAGTGGAATACTAAGCCTGTCCCACCTGCAAAGATTAACAATGCAATAACGGTTAAGCTCAAACGATGACTTAAACGGGCTAATTGGATACCATACCAATTGCTGAAACGTTCAAGACCTTCATTAAACTTGTTTAATTGACGATGCAACCAATCTTCATGCTCCTTAGGAGTATGAGGTTTTAACATAGTAGCACACAAGGCCGGTGTTAACACAAGGGCCACAATGGCAGAAATAACAACGGAAACCGCAATGGTCAAGGCAAACTGTTTATAAAGAATACCTGTCATGCCACCCATGAAGGCAACTGGAATAAATACGGCTGACAACACAAAGGCGATACCGATTACAGGACCTTGTACATTTTCCATCGCTTTAATAGCTGCCTCTTTTGGAGGTAAGCCATTATACTTCAATTCATATTCAACAGCCTCAACTACTACGATGGCATCGTCTACTACGAGACCGATGGCCAATACCATGGCAAAGAGTGTCAATGTATTAATAGAAAAATCTAACAATATGAACGCACCAAATGTACCGAGCAAAGATACTGGTACGGCAATCATAGGAATGATTGTGGAGCGCCAAGATTGTAAGAATACATATACTACTACTAAAACCAATAGTAATGCTTCTACAAAAGTATGTTCAACCTCTTTAATAGATGCACTTACAAATTTAGTATTATCTACAACTACGTTATATTGCATATCTGGTGGGAAGGATTTAGATTGTTCGTCCAATACCTTCTTAACATTTGCAACTGTTTCTAATGCATTCGCATCATTTTGTAAGGAAATAGCAAAAGCCTGCTACCTCTTTATGAGCAGATTTCGCAACGAAATTATAATCCTTAGCACCAATTTGAATGCGAGATACATCTTTTAAATGTAGAACTTTACCATTGGAGTTCTTAATCGCAATATTACCAAATTGTTCAGGCGTCACAAGACGTCCATCAATTTTGATAGGATATTGGAACGCTTGTTGACCGTTTGTAGGATTTTTGACCAACTGTACCAGCTGCAGCTTGTAAGTTTTGACCCTTAATCGCTGCTGTTACTTCAGAAATCGTAACACCAAGCTTTTGCATCTTCGCAGGATCTAGCCAGATACGCATGGAATAGTCGGAACCGAACTCCTGCACAGAACCTACACCCTTAATAGATTTAATGGCATCCATCATATAGTTAGAACCATAGTTTTTCAAGAATGTAGAATCATATGTACCATTAGGGAGAGCTCAAGGAAAAATATCAAGGCCATATCGCCAGACGATTTTAGTAGTAGTAACACCTACTGCTTGTACCTCTGCAGGCAATTGTGAAAGCCCTGCTTGCACACGGTTCTGTGTATTAACCGTATTCATATCAGCATCTGTACCTTGATTGAACTGAACTGTCAAGGAATAAGTACCAGAACTGGAGCTATTAGACGTCATATAGTCCATATCTTGTACGCCTACAATTTGTGTTTCAATAACACTGGCCACTGTATCATTAACAACTTGCGCTGTGGCACCAGTATAGGCCGTGTTAACACGCACCGTAGGAGGAGAAATTTGTGGATATCGAGCTACCGGGAAGGCTCATCATGGAAATGAGACCTACCAAAGTAATAACAATGGCTATTACAATGGCAAAGATAGGTCGATTAATAAAGAATTTCGACACGATCTAGCCCCCTTCTATTTTGTAGCTTTTAACTGATCTTTTGTAAGCTCTTTAGCATTTACTTTCATACCATTCTTAACCTTAGTTAAGCCATCAACAATGATTACATCACCAGGAGCAAGACCAGCTTTAATGATAACTTCATTACCTTTTGTAGCGCCAACTTCAACTGTTTTTTGTTCAACTACACCAGCAGCATTCACAACATAGACAAAGTTTTTATCCATAATTTGTAAAATCGCACGACTTGGTACGAGAATAGCTTTTTTAAGCTTTTCACCTGGAGAAATAACTGTTGCATACATATTTGGCAACAATAAATGATTAGGATTTGGGAAAGAAGCTTTTTAAAAACAAGTTTACCTGTAGATGGGTCTAAGCTCCTCATGCTTGTACAATAGAGCCTAACTCATTATACGTATCTCCATCAGCAAGTTGTAATTGAATATTTGGACCATTGGAATCATCCCCAGTTGGATTTTTCATGAAGTCAAGATATTCTTGCTCAGTCATGCTAAACTCTACAAAGATTGGATCAATAGAATCAATAGTCACTAATGTAGTGGAACCTGCTTGTACAAATGTCCCCATATCTACATCGTCCATGCGCAATGTACCAGAATATGGAGCATATACCATTGTGTCACCCAAGTTATCTTGAGCAATTTTTCACGGATGCTTCATAAGCTTCATAAAGTCTGCTTTAGCTTGTTCGTAAGTACTGCGTTGTGTATCGACACGTTGCTGAGCAATAGCATCTTGTTGAGCTAATGTTTCATAACGTTGCAAATCAAGTTCAGCATTTTTCATATTTGCATTGGCTTGAGCTGCTTGTGCTTCTGCATTGGCAACACTAGCTTCGTATTGACGAGAGTCAATACGATATAGTGGTTGACCTGCTACTACTTGCTCCCCGCCTTTAACAAACTTCTCAACGATGTAACCAGATACACGAGCATGTACCGCTACAGAATTCTCTGCTACTACTGTACCTGCAAATGTTTGATCTACTTGAGTATCACTTGCTGTGATTTTATATGTATTGACATTAACCTCACCGGCTTGCTGTTGGTTGTTACCGCAACCGGCCACCATGACAGCAGACACTACAAGAGCCGCCAACATGCGGGAATAACGATACTTCATTACCTGTACTCCTTTACACGAAACTAATCATTTATGTTACATAATTTCATAAATATCTCTATATATTTTACAGGATTCTATAGACAAAGTCAATTTTTTTAAGCACCCTCTCCATCTTTGTAAAAATGCAGATAAAATCTAATCAAATCACTATTCATTGTATACAACAAAAAAAGATAAAAAAACCATTGACTTTTATATTTTTTTGTGAACACTTTTTCATGATTTATGGAGAGCAATTTTTCATAATATATTGTGTAGTGTTCCGTGGGAAAATGGTGGGTGAAATCATGGTGAAATTTCAAGCGAATAAATGCGTATTTTTAACAATCATATACGAACATTAAAAAAAGCTAGAAGATTAGGTACCTACTGCATTTGATACAGTAAATACGTATCTTCTAGCTTTAGCTTGAATATTGGTGGAGATGAGGGGAGTCGAACCCCTGTCCAGAAGTGTTGCCATATAGACTTCTCCGAGCACAGTCTATGATTTAGATCTCAGGTTGCTATCGCTCACAGACAAGCTACACAACCCCAGTTCATATTGTCTCACCTAATTCATATGAACAACTGAATTAAGCCAGCCTACGGTTTGACGTCCATTCACACTTGGTAGGCACAAGTATGAGGGACGTAGCTTATGCAGCTAATGCAAAATTTTCTTCTGCGTTTAAATGTTTTCCCACCGTTTAACGGCCTCATGGAACGCCGACTCGCTATCTATACCACACGCACCCCTGTCGAAACCTTTACATCCCCGTGCGTTGGTCTAATAATTATAAGCCTATTTAGTATTACTGTCAATTATAATAAGCCTTACCAACCCTTGTATATCTTTGCTTTTTGCAGCAATTTATGACAATTCTTTTATAGCTTTATACAACATATCGCACACATAGTCAATTTGATCTTTACTGTGTGCTGCTGTAACAGTCAAGCGAATCCGACTTTCACCAACAGGGACTGTAGGTGGACGAATAGCTGTGCCAATGATTCCAGCCTCATATAGATAATTAGATACAGTTAAAGTATCTTCATTCTTGCCAATAAGAATTGGAAAAATTGGCGTATCATCTGTAGCATCTATGCCCAGAGAATTTAATCGGTCTGACATATAGCCTACATTGTGTTGCAAATGTTCCAAAACAGATGTTTCAGAATCAATAATTTGTAGTGCAACGAGAGCGACTCCGATATCTGCTGGAGACAATGCGGTAGAGAATATAAAACTACGGCTCGCATTAATAAGATAGTCAATAATCGTGCTATTAGCAGCCACATAGCCCCCCACCGATCCAAGGGATTTGCTCAATGTGCCAAGTTGTATATCTATCTCTTTTTCAAGACCGAAATAAGCAGCTGTACCATGGCCATTGCCGATGGTTCCTGTAGCATGTGCATCATCTACCATGAGCAATGCATTATATTCACGGCTCAGCTCATATAGCTTATCCAATGGTGCAATATCACCATCCATGCTAAAGACACCATCAGTAACGATGAGTTTTCGTGCATTTCGATCCGCTTGTTTTAGTAGGAACTTTAATTCCTCTACATCGCAATGGCTATACGCCTTTATGGATGCTTTGCTTAGACGACAACCATCAATGATACTAGCATGATTTAAAGCATCGCTAAAGATAATGGTGTTCTTATCTGCAATAGCCGAAATTGTACCTACATTAGCCATATAACCAGTATTAAATACTAATGCTTTTTCTGTATTCTTAAATGTTGCCAATGCATTTTCAAGCTCTGTAAACAATGGAAATGTTCCAGACACAAGTCGAGACCCACCTGAGCCAGTACCATATTGTTGAGCCCCTTTTAAAGCCCCTTCTATGACACGAAGATCAAAGGTAAGGCCTAAATAATTATTAGAAGCCATCATCAAGTATTCTTTATCATCTCGTTTCACACGGACAGCATCTAGAGGGCAGTATTCTTTTAAGGTCCGTAAATTATGATTGTCAATTTTATGATTTAGTTGTTCTTTAAAAAACTTATACATTATGTCTCCGTTGCACAAGTACTGGAGTCTTCTCCAAGTACTCAATTACACTGTCTCTATCTATGTCTGACCGCACAAAAAAATACACGGCCTCCTATAGCCGAGCCCAATTCTTTCATGTTAGGAATGCGATGGTATGTTCCGTTACATGCAACATATCCTACCGTATAATCTGGATCATCAGACCAACATAATTCACCTACAATCCCCTCAGCAGATTGGACCTTAGATGCTAATACTAAAGCCTCACGCATATGGTCATTGTCCCCTAATGCTTCAGAATCAAAGGAGTCCATATGACTAACGCGAACGCCTCTATTACCTGCATCAATTCGTTTTACCAGTTGTAGCATCTACTAACATAGCACCACGCATAGAAGAATCTAAGCCTTTTTAAGAGCGCAATAGCATTTTTAATAGCCACTTCGGTAATATCAGCACCTTGTAAAAGCTCGATAGCTAATTGATGAGCCGCTGCAATCGTTTTGGCCCTATGTTCTTCTACTTCTAAACAATCGATATATGTTATCTCATTAGATGGGATTAGATCTACTGTAATGTTTATAAAATCAGCTGTGCCCTTACTGTGATGCAAGGCGCGGTCAGCTAACGATTGAGCTATAGCCCCTACTTCTTCTAATTTTACAATACGCTCTGCCCCAGAAATATGGTGGCCCCCCTTTTTCATGGGGACCACCTTGAGCTGCACGCATGCGTACACTATATAATTCGGCCATTATGACACCTTGCCTTTAAGAAGGTCATTTTGTGGTACTTGGCTGTGAATTTTACGGAATACTTTCACAAATACAGGTGCCATAATAACTGTAAATCATTCCTGGAACGGCTAAGGCAATCATTGGTAAAGCAGCCTTGCCAATATACAAAGACAAAGATAAACGTGCCAAAGCAGATGCAATTGGACCGGAAATCATAATGCCAATCATATGATTTTGGCACATCCATAGGATAAGACCTACGATAAGTCTAAATTGCATAGCAATCATAACGTTTAAAATAGATTGAGTACCTAAAGCTAAACCAATCAAACTAGACAAACAACCACTAATAATATATTTTTTGAAACCAAACACGGCACATATAGCTACCGCTAATGGCGCAGATAATTGAAACTCTATACCTGGAATAATATTAGGTATCTTGATAGCCCCTAATACTGTAATCATCGCTGTTAAGATGGCAATTTCTGTGATGTACCGGATGTTCTGATTCATAGTTTTCTCCTCTACTTAGATAATGTTAACTACAAACATCTCTTCTTGTTTACATTATAAATTCTACATGTATTTTTTTATCAACTTAAAAATTGTGATTAAGTTAACAAATAAACCATAATAACACTTTAAAAATGTAGCCCCCAAAAAGTACAAACTATATTCTAACTAAAAAAGGAATCAAGTACTAATAACTCGATTCCTTTTTAATTTAATATTTTTGCTGCTCTTTAATCCGCTTAGCAATGTCACGCTTAGCATCGCGTTCTGCCATATCTTGACGTTTATCGTATAACTTTTTACCAGTTACGAGACCTACTGTAACCTTCACATAGCCATGACTAAAATGGAAGTTAAGTGGCACTAGAGAGAACCCCTTTTCCTTAACTTGAGCGTGTAATTTATTGATTTCAGATTTATGCATCAACAATTTACGTGTACGCTCTGGCTCATGGTTGAAACGGTTGCCTTGTTCATAAGGACTAATATGAACGCCATACAACAAAATTTCCCCTTTATCTATGCGACAAAAACTATCTTTTAGATTAAGCTTGCCTTGACGGATAGATTTAATTTCAGTACCTGTTAAAGCAATACCGGCTTCATAGGTTTCATGAATATGAAAATCATGACGCGCTTTACGATTGTCAGCAATAAGGGATGGACTTGATTTCTTTGCCATATTTACCTCTATCGTTTACGTTTACTTTTAGATTTCTTGGATTGACTACGTTTTGTGGATTTATTCGACTTCTTACGGCTTGACTTACCTTTTCCAGATTTTTTACTGAAAGCATCATATCTAGAACGACTTGATTTTGAATCATCTCTTCTAGAAGACTTTCTGCCTTTCTTACTAGAAGATTTACGATCTTTAGGACTACCAAATCCATCCCGACTAGAAGCATAATCAGAACCATTGCGCAATTGTTCTTGAATCGCCATTAAATTATGGACTTCACCTAGTACAAAGTCAATTTGTTTCTTTTCTACATCGGCTTTTACAAGGGTAACAGTAACCTTATCACCTAAGTGATATGTTTTACCTGTACGTTTGCCAACAAGAACAAAAATGTTCTTCGTCAAAGAAATAGTAATCGTCGTTCATCATGCTAATATGCACGAGACCATCGATACCATTTTCTAACTCCACAAACATACCAAAGGATGTAATACTTGCAATACGGCCTTCAAAGACTTCACCAACGAATGGCACCATATATTGTGTCTTTTTAAGATCTGTCGTTTCTCGTTCTGCCTCAGTAGCCACTTGCTCTTGAATAGAAGAGTGTTCCACTGCACCAGCTAAAAAAGGCTTCCTCTACATCTCGCTTGGAGTACCCATTTTTCCAATGCATATCTGCTTTTAACAGACGATGAACCATCAAATCCGGGTAACGGCGGATTGGAGATGTAAAATGCGTATAACAGGTAGATGCCAAACCAAAGTGACCTGCATTTTCTATGCTGTATTTTGCTTGTTGCATAGATCGTAAGGTCATAATTTGAGCTACTTGCTCAATATCCTGTCCCTTAACCAAATCTAAGATTTTTTGGAAATCTCGAGGTGTTACGCCCTCTGCACTAAGAACGAGATTTTGGCCCAAGTAATTTAATACCTTTTGGAATAAATCTAGCTTTTCTTCACTTGGACTTTCATGAATACGATATACCGAAGTACGATTTGTATTCTTCAAGTGAGTCGCAACCGTTTCATTGGCGATGAGCATACATTCTTCGATTAGGCGCTCTGCCATTGTGCGATCTCGTTTAACGATACGCAACGGCGTACCATCCTGGTCAAGTAAAACCTTGTATTCAGGAAAATCAAAGTCTAACGCACCTCTGCGACGGCGCATGCGATTTAAAATCTTAGAAATCTCTGCTAAATCCCGTAACATAGGCATAAAGTCTTGTAAATCATCGGGAATGATGTTTTCTTCCAGTGCTTTATATACTTCTTTATAGCTACAACGTCGTCCAACATGGATAATAGATGGTCTAATACGATAATTAACTACCGTACCAGAATCATCAATTTCCATCATACAGGTCATAGCATAACGATCTTCATGAGCATTTAAGCTACAAATACCGTTTGATAATACCTCAGGTAACATCGGTACTACTCGGTCTACTAAATAAACAGATGTTCCTCGCTTATAGGCCTCATTATCGATAGCTTGGCCAGACGTTACATAATGGCTTACGTCTGCAATATGTACGCCTAATTCATAATTACCATTTGGTAATTTACGACCACTCACAGCATCATCGAGATCTTTTGCGTCCTCACCATCGATAGTGACCATTTGTAAGTCCCGAAGGTCCCAACGTTTTGGGTCTTCATGGATAATAGTATCGATTTTCTTACTAGCCTTAATAACCTGATCGGGGAAAGCAAAAGGAATCTTATGATTAGCCATAATGCAGTTAATATCAAGGCCCACATCGCCTTTATAGCCTAGAATTTCTGTTATAACACCTTCTGGCTTTTTATCCCCTTCAGGCCATTTTGTGATGTTAACTAATACTTTAGCGCCACTACGAGCATCTAAGGTATTTTTTAAATCTACAAAGATATCTGTACCGATACGTTCATCATCAGGTATAACAAAGCCAAAGTGTTGTTGTCTATCATAGGTGCCAACTACAGTTTCATTAGCACGCTCAATAACATCAACAATAATGCCTTCTCGTTTATATTTTGTATAGTCAGATGGCACTACGCGAACACGCACCTTGTCATTATGCATGGCAGTGCCCTTATTTTGTTCAGCCACATAAATATCTTCATCATCGAGCATGATAACAAAGCCGTAGGATTTACGATATCCTTTGTAAATGCCTTCATATTCTTCATGCTGTTGCTCTTCATATTGATATACATCAGGTCGCGTACAAGTTAATACACCTTCCCGAGCAAGCATTTTAGCAGAGCGAATAAACATTTCTAGGTCCTTACCACCTCGAATATGGTTATCCATTGCTGCATCTTCAATATGATATGCATGTGGTTGGATAGATTTATAAAAGTCCAATACTTTTTTTCTTCAAATTTTCACCCCTTTGGATGTAAAAGAAAAAGCCTGCAATGCAGGCTTTCATCGATTAGAATTGATTAATCATTGCCCTAATACTAAGCTCAACACAGCAAAGATAATCCCTAAAATAATTGTACATCTAGATAAGAAACCGTCTACACCGCGGGCCTTACCACCAAAAGAGGAGTCTGCCGCACCAGAAACAGCACCGCCCATGCCAGAGCTTTTGCTATTTTGTGCCACAACTACTACGATTAATAAAAATAGATACGATTACTTCTAGGATCATTAAAAAATTTGTCACGACTGTCATCCTTCCTGTGAGGCTCTAGGCGAACCCAATACACGATGTTCTAAATACTTCTCTAATTTACGTTTAACCCTTTGCAGTGCATTGTCAATAGATTTAACACTGCGATCTGTGACCTCAGCCATTTCTTGATAAGAACGTCCGTCTAGATATCCTTCCAAGACCTCCCACTCGAGATCACTTAAAATATGACCGATGTTGCGCTCGATATCATCCAATTCCTCTTGGCTGATAATGAGATCCTCAGGGTTTGTAACCTTTGCGGATGATAGCATTTCGATCAATGTACGCTCTGATTCCTCTGTATATACCGGTTTATTAAAGAGATATATAGGAATTTAAAGGCGCATGTTTTTGTCTTGTAGCCGATTTAATGGCCGTTATGATTTGTCTAGTTATACACAATTCTGCAAAGGCTCTGAAAGACGCTAATTTATCATGTTTAAAATCGCGCGTCGCCTTGTAGAGTCCAATCATACCTTCTTGGATAATGTCCTCTCGATCCGCACCTACTAAAAAATAGGAACGGGCCTTAGCTCGAACAAAGTTCTTATATTTATTTACAATATAATCGATTGCAAAACACATTTTTGCTCTTCTTGAGCTATGACCACAACTTGCTCATCGGTCATTTCCTTGAAATTGTAATCGGACTTGCGTGTATGAATTAGTTCCATAAGCTCCTCCTTACAATTGAGCGTGAAAAACCAATATATTTATTATACTGGAAGTGTATTTGATTTTCAACTATCAATGGCCACGTCGCAATTTCTCTAGCTTTTCAGCCACTTCAGGAGATAATAAGCCCCCTACTTCATTACGTCGTAAGCTAAATTGATCTCGTCTATGTTCATGAGCATATTGCTGTCGTTCCTCTTCCTTAGCAAGACGAATCATATTCTGTAGTTCTCGTGCAGGGATTCGCAACCCGCTAGACCCAAGAATTTGATTCTGTTCTGCCCCATCAGAAGTCACAACATATACATTGGTATATTTGCCTTTACGCAAAAATACCTCTCGTTCTATAAAGGAATCTGCCGTTTCTCCATCCTCAGTATAGACTTCTATGAAACCATCAGTAATAACTTCAACGGAACCACCAGATTTCGTATATTTGCCGTCAAATACAAGGATTACTTCATATCCCTTAAATTTTCCGTAATTTAATAGCTTATCTCTCAGTTCCATTCGAGCATGCTCTAATGATTCATGTGCTAATTTCTTTAGATGAGTCCAGGCGAAGATCACATTATAGCCATCTACAATTAAGATATCTTTTTAACATAGTTATTTCGCTTGGCGTTGACGTACCGCCTCATACATGAGAACAGCAGCTGCAACAGATGCATTTAAGGAATTTAAATTCCCATACATAGGGATCGTTACAAGGAAGTCACAAGCCTCTTTTACAACGCGACTAATCCCCTTTCCTTCGTTACCAATGACGATAACCGTAGGAATCGTCATATCCGCCTCATACAAGGTACGATCACCTTCCATATGGGCTCCCCATAACCCAAAAACCTTGTTTTTGTAGTTGTAATAGTTTGAGCCACGTTGCCGACTTGTACTAGAGGAATTTGTTCAATAGCCCCAGCAGAAGTTTTAGCAACTGTCGCATTAATAGGCGCATTATGACGCTTAGGAATGAGTACAGCCGTAGCCCCTACACATTCTGCAGTACGAATGATAGCCCCCATATTATGAGGATCCTCTACACCATCTGTTAAGATGAGCAAAGGTACTTCATGTGTAGTTTCTTGTAATACTTCGCCCAATTCCTTAAATTGTACCGCCGATACTAGGGCAATAACCCCCTGATGTGGTACATCTAAGTCGTACTTATTCATCTGTTTAATAGGTGTTGGTCTAACTTCAATACCTTGGGATTTAGCAAGACCAACAATATCAGCTAAACCAGTTTTCACCTTATCTTCGCTGACCATAATACGTTGAATTGAACGACCACTTTTAAGGGCTTCTTTAACCGCATTGCGGCCTACAATATAATTGTCCATACTACATACCTCGAAGAGTTATAGAAAAGGCTTGCCCCATAATATGTTGTAAGCGCTCATCTTGACGCGTTTCATAAAGAAAACCTAGCACAGCTTCAAAGGCCGTACTACTGCGATATTCTTGAACAGAACTGCTCTTTGGTACATTGACATTACTATTTCTAGCTCGTCTAGCAATAGCTTGTTCTTGTTCTGTGAAAGTATCTTCTATCTCAAGCAATACTTTCGCTTGTGACTTAGCACAAATAAATTCAGTAACAATAGTGTGTAACACTTGTACCTTCGTAATATTCATTTGTACTACTCGCTCACGTACATACATGGAGTACACTGCATCACCAATATAGGCAAGCATGACTGCATCAGCACTAAGGCACTCCTCAATAGTTCTATTACGCAAACGAAGCGGCTCTTGTTCAAGAGCCGTCAGTTTTTTTATCGCTTCATTCTTTAAGAATTGAAATTGTTTAAACTTCACGTTTTTCCACCGTGCACCTTGAGGGGAATCCTCAATAGTAATACCGATTTCAGCCAAGCGATCGCGGATGCAATCAGCTAATGCCCATTGTTTTTGTTCACGGCACGCTTGACGTACAGACAAGATAACTTGCATTAATTCTTCGTATTCAGCGACGTTAGCACCAGTGTTGCCTTCCCATGCTTTTTCGAGAACGCCAATCACATCTGTCATGAATTTGAAGATGCGTTTAACTTCGGCAATCGCTTCTTGGCAAACAACGCCTTCTCTGCTTGTTACAGCTTGGTAATAGATATTGATTTCCTTTGCGAGACCAAACATGCTAGATGTTGCTAAAGCAGTGTTAAAGTCGTCGCTCATAGCAGCCTCAAATTCTTCTTCGTATTCTTTTGCTTTTTCTAATAAACGCTGAGCTTCATCACATGAGCCTGGTTCACATTTTTCAAGGTAAAGAAGGTTTTCAATAGCTGTGCTTAAACGTTCTAAAGATTTATTTGCTTCTTCTAAACGCTCATCAGAGAAATCCAATGGGCTGCGATAATGCGTACTCAACAAGAAGTAACGCAAAGCATCAGGGCTATATTGTTCTAAAATATCTTTTACCAAGAAGAAGTTATTCAAGGATTTAGACATTTTTTCAGAGTTGATAGTAATAAAGCCGTTATGTAACCAGTAACGAACTGCTGGGTGTTGGCCAGAACAACCTTCGGATTGAGCGATTTCATTTTCATGGTGTGGGAAGATCAAGTCACTACCACCACCATGGAAATCAAATTCTGTACCTAAGTATTTTTGGCTCATAGCAGAACATTCGATATGCCAACCTGGGCGACCATTACCCCATGGGCTTTCCCAATATGGCTCACCTGGTTTTGCCGCTTTCCACAATGCAAAGTCCATAGGATTTTTCTTACGACCGTCTACTTCAATTCGAGCGCCTGCTTCCATATCGTCTAATGTACGGCCAGACAATTCACCATAATGTTCAAATTTATCAACACTATAGTACACATCGCCATCGAGTTCGTAAGCATAGCCTTTTTCAATCAATGTATTAATCATCCCGATGATATCTTCGATATGCGTAGAAACACGTGGATAAATATCAGCTCGTTGAACACCAAGAGCATCCATTACTTCGAAATAGCTATCGATATATCGGTTTGCAATAGTATCCCAAGATACGCCTTCACCATTAGATGTATTGATGATTTTGTCATCTACGTCAGTAAAGTTTTGTACATAAGTTACTTTATAACCAACATGTTTCATGTATCGACGAATTACATCCCATGTTACGAACGGACGTGCGTTGCCGATATGAGGATGATTATATGGTGTAACACCACATACATACATTTTTGCCTCACCTGGTGTAACAGGATTGAATACCTCTTTTTGGCGTGTCATAGTATTATAAACTGTAATTTCTCTCATCGTTACCGATGCCTCCATTTTTGTAAATAAAAAGACCTCTCATCTCATACAGAGACGATGGTCCGCGGTTCCACTCTGTTAGGGTACCAGCAGTGGCACCCACTCATCGCATAACGGCGCGTCACCGGACAAACCTACCTATAATCGGGTGTCAGCTCGTGAATGCATTTCGTCTACCTATCCATGAACCCTCCCACCATCGGTTCTCGCTAAAAAAAGTTAGTTGTAGAGTACTTCTTTCAGTCCTAGCTTTTTAATTTTATCTATATTTAGATATAGAGTTATTTTATCAAAAATGCTATAGAAAGTCAATATTTATAAAAGAAATCCCCATCATTCAAAATTAGTTATTAGCTTATTATACATAGGTTTTCAGCTAATTAATTTTCAAATGATGAGGATTACTATAATCAATATATTTGACTGCTATTATCACTATTAACAATAACTTTTATATAAAACACGTTAATAGTAATTGCTATAGCCTAAATCAATTAAGACTAAGCGTTCTCCAACTTCTCTTGATCGTCATGTTTTACGGCAAATACCAGCAAAGATAGAGCCTGTAAAGTTATGAATAATAGAGAACACTGCACCTGCTACCGCAGCTTGTGGTGTAAAATGTTTAAGTGCAAGAGAAACGGACAATGCAGAGTTTTGCATCGCTACTTCGATTTGCATTGCACGACGAGAAGAAATATCAATGCTTAATGCTTTACATATAAAGTACGTTACAATATAACCACTCACATTTTGCGCTAAACAAGCAACGAAGATGATGAAACCTGTTTCAGCAATTTGTTTTTGGTTTACTGCTGTAACAGCAGCTAAAATGAGCAATACTGCAATAGCTGCAATTGTTGGACATACATCTTTAACAGGTTCAATTTTAGATCCAATGAAGTAATTCAATACGATACCTAGAACGATTGGTACTAATACGATTTTTACGATAGACATAAACATCGGCATGAATTGAATATCAATAGAGGAAGTGGCACCTGCATACAAAACAACAAATAAAGGTGTTAAAATTGGCGCTAACAACGTAGATACAGTCGTTGCAGATACAGATAATGGCACATTACCATTCGCAAGGAATGTCATTACATTAGACGCTGTACCACCTGGACAAGCACCTAACAAGATGAAACCAATACCAATTTCTGGTGGGAAATTAAATAGTATGGCAACCAAGAAGCCTGCCAAAGGCATCCATAAGAACTGAATAACAGATACGAGGATGACCTTCATTGGTTGTTTGAATACATCAAGGAATACTTGTGCGGTCAAAGTTAAACCCATTGCAAACATGACGAATTGTAACATGTACGCAATGTAAGGCGTCATCCAAGAGAAAACTGTCGGTAATAAATAGGCTAATACAGCCATCAATAGTACGATCCAAGATAAGTAACTATTGAATAAGTGGTTAATAGAACGAATAACACTCATAAAAACACTCACTTTCATAATATATAAAAATAAAAATACGCCGACTATTATAACATTTCTATAGAATAATCTCAATATACATAAAAAGCTCTCATAACTACAGTTATGAGAGCTCTCTCATTCTCTATAAAGATTATTTTAGTTAAAAGCACCTACATTGTCTAAATTATGTAAGCATTTTTCTTTACCAAGCAAGGTAACTATATTGTTCAAATCAGGACCATGCATTTGACCTGTTAATGCAACGCGAATTGGCATGAATACAAATTTACCTTTCAAAGCAGTTTCTTTCATTACTGCCTTAATAGTTGCTTTTACAACTTCAGGTGTAATTTCATCAAGTTCAGCTAATGCATTGCGGAAAACGCTGAGAACTGTAGGAGCTGTCTCTTCATTCAATACAGCACGCAATTCCTCTTCGTGACCTTCTTCAAGGAATACAGTTTCACCCATGAACATGCCTACGTGATCTTTAATTTGAGCACCATAGCTAATATGGTCGCGGAATGTAGAGCATAACAATGTCAACCAATCGATATCAGCTTGATTTAAGCTATCTGGAGCCAAACCAACCTCTTTCAAATGTGGCAAGCAAAGATGGAATAACTCTTCGTCGCTCAAATTTTTCATATAGTGGAAGTTGATATGGTTTAATTTATCAATATCAAATACTGCTGGGTTCTTAGCTACGCGATCCATAGAGAAGGCTTGAATCAATTCATCTGGTGTGAAAAACTCTTCTTCCCCTTCAGGCGCCCAACCAAGAAGTGCTAAGAAGTTTACAAGTGCTTCCGGCAAGTAACCCAATTGTTTGTATTGTTCAACAGATGTAGCGCCGTGACGTTTAGACATTTTCTTGTAATCTTTACCGAGAATCAAAGAAATATGACCAAATTTAGGAATATCCCAACCAAGAGCTTCGTAAATAGCCATTTGACGTGGTGTATTAGATAAATGTTCCTCAGCGCGAATAACATGAGTAATGCCCATCATGTGATCGTCCATTACTACCGCAAAGTTATATACAGGAATACCATCGGATTTAACGATAACGAAGTCACCTACACCGTTGGATTCAAAGGATACGCGACCACGCACCATATCGTCGAAAGTATATGTTTTATTCAAAGGCACGCGTAAACGAATTGTCGGTTTACGACCTTCTGCAATATATTTAGCCTTTGTCTCTTCATCCAAGTGATCACAATGACCATTATATTTAGGTGTTTCACCGCGATCCATTTGATCTTGGCGCACAGCGTCTAACTCTTCAGCAGAGCAGTAACATTCGTAAGCATGACCTTCATCTAATAGACGTTGTGTTACCTCTTTATATAGTTCAAGACGTTCTGTTTGACGGTAAGGGCCATTGTCACCACCTACGTCTACGCCTTCATCCCAGTTCATGCCAAGCCATTGTAAAGAAGCCTTGATATTTTCTTCACTTTCACGAGTAGAACGAGCCAAATCTGTATCTTCAATGCGCAATACAAATGTGCCTTTTTCTTTACGTGCTAATAGCCAGTTAAATAAAGCAGAACGAGCACCACCAATATGGAATGGACCCGTAGGGCTTGGAGCAAAACGAACTTTCATGGAACTCATGATTATACCTCTCCTTCATATACAGAAACGACAGCTTGTGCAGCAATGCCTTCGCGGCGCCCAATAGCACCAAGCATTTCATTCGTTGTCGCTTTAATACTAATGCGATCTAATGGTATTTCCAATACGGACTGTAAATTAGCCTTCATTGTATCAATGTGAGGTTTTAATTTAGGAGTCTCAGAAATAACCATAATATCAATATTATAGGCTTGTAACCCACGTTCTTTCAATAAGGAATTTACCTTTTCTAGTAAAAGCATACTAGAAATCCCTTTATATTGGTCATCTTCAGGGTGGGAAATAATAGCCAATATCTCTTAAACCGGCAGCACCTAACATAGCATCCATTAATGCGTGAATGAGTACGTCCGCATCGGAATGACCATCAGGGCCAAGCTCAGACTCAATTTTGAACGCCCCCTAAGATGCATGGACGGCCTGCTTTTAATTGATGAATATCATAACCAAATCCAACGCGCATACGCTTATCCTCAATTCCTAAATACCGTTTTGCTACGGCAATATCATTTGGCGTTGTAACCTTGATATTACAGTAATCACCTTCTACTATATGTACGGACTTTCCTAAAAATTCCACAAGAGATACATCATCAGTCCCTAAATGGTTTAGATCATGAGCCTTTTGATGGGCCTCTTTAAATAAATCTTTTTGAAAGCCTTGTGGTGTTTGAATTTGGTATAGCTCACTGCGTTTCAATGTTTCAATTACAGTATGTTCTGTATCAACACGTTTAATCGTATCTGTAGCAGGCACACCAACTGTAGCAGCACCATATGTGTTAGCTGCATCAGCGACAGCACTAAACATTTCTGTAGACGCTAATGGACGTGCTCCATCATGAACAAGGACGATGTTACTAGATTCATCAACCGCCTTAAGACCGCAAGCAACGGAGTCTTGACGCTCAGCACCACCAAGAACGATGTGCACAGGTACTGTGAGGTCCAAAACCTTAATATGTTCAGCCATATAGTCTTGTTCACCATCGGCCACAACGAGAATAATTTCGTTTAAGCCAGATAAGTTAGCAATATTCTGCAAAGTACGCTGGATAATAGAATAACGGCCAAGGGGGTATAAATATTTTATTTTCTTTATATGCCATACGGCGTCCTGCCCCTGCAGCGAGAACGATACAGCTAATTACCTTGTCCATTTTGTCCCCCATCTACACGAGCAAAGATCATGCGACCTGCACTCGTTTGTAGTATAGATGTAACCATAACTTCAACATTTTGCCCTACATAAGGTTTACCGTCTTCTACGACAATCATTGTACCATCATCTAGATAGGCTACACCTTGGTGTACTTCCTTACCTTCTTTCATGACTTGTACGCGAATCCACTCACCTGCAATAAGAGCTGGTTTTAACACATTTGCTAATTCATTGAGGTTAAGCACTTCAATACCTTGTACGCGAGCTACCTTATTCAAGTTAAAATCATTGGTCATCAACTTCCAATGTTTATCTAAGGCAAGGCGCATCAACTTAGAATCAACTTCTTTAAGATCATCATAATCGTCTTCTACAACTTCAATAGCAACCTTATTAGCATCTTGCATATCTTTCAAAAATATCGAGGCCTCGACGACCACGGTTACGTTTTGTAGCATCTGCAGAGTCCGAAATAATTTGTAACTCATTTAATACAAAGAGTGGAACCATTAGAGGTCCTTCAATAAAGCCTGTATTACATAGTTCTTTAATACGACCATCAATGATAACAGATGTGTCTAGTAATTTAGGCGTACTAGAACCTTTATCTGATTTATGGGTGGAGAACATTTTAAAGCGACTTGTTTTTTTAGTGCCGTCTCCGCCCCATTGTTGTACGTAATTATTGTATATTTCAGGACCTTTACGGGCCATGAGCTTAAGGCCACTATAACCAAAGATAGCGCTAAGAATTATAGGAATATAAGGTCCTATAATAGGCACTTGATGGAATGCAACACCAATTAAATTTGCAATAATAAGACCGAATAATAAACCGATGGTGCCTGCAATCAATTCTTGATTTGGAATATGAGTGAGAATGCGCTCTAAACGTTTAGCAATTACTAACCCTTGTTTCAAAATAAATGATGAAATCAAATAGCCAATAATAATACCTAACAATGTACCAACAATTAATACTGCAATACGTGCAATTGTTAATGACATATCTCCCATAGTTTCAAACTGAGAAACTAAATACGGATCGATAATAGGATCTAATGTATCCATCCCTACATAGGCAGCTGTACCTACAAGGATAGCTATTACATAGCGCAAAATCCGATAAATCATCAAATCACCTCCTAATTAAGAAAATACGAGCTGCATCGCCTCTTGAATAGATTTGACGCCTCTAATCTTGATAGAACTATCATTATCCTTGATTTGCTTATAATTGCCTTCAGGAATAATAAACTTTTTAAAGCCTAGTTTTTTAGCTTCATTAATACGCTGCTCGATGCGTGGAATGCTTCGAACGTTTCCAGTTAAACCGACCTCTCCTAAGATAACCATATCTGTAGGAACGATGCGATTTTTTAAATTAGATACTATTGCTACGGCCATAGACAAGTCACATGCTGGCTCGTTTACTTTAAGTCCACCAATAACGTTAACATACACGTCCTTATTACCCAATGTAAAGCCACAACGTTTTTTTCTAATACCGCTAAAAAGTACAATCAAACGGTTTAGATCATAGCCTATTGCCGTTCTTCTAGGCATACCAAAGGCCGTGGTAACCACCAAACTTTGCACCTCTACTAAGATTGGCCGAACCCCTTCGAGGTAAATCATGACAGCACTGCCGCTTTCCTCATCAGACCGTTCTGCCAATAATGAAGCTGAAGGGTTAGATAATTCTTGCAAGCCTTCTTCAACCATGGCAAAAATACCAGTTTCAGATGTGGAGCCGAAACGATTTTTTTGATGGATCGCAATATGCGGAACTGATAGGATCGTTCTCCCTCAAAGTAAAGCACTACGTCTACCATATGTTCTAACATACGTGGACCTGCGATATTGCCTTCTTTTGTAACATGACCAATAATAACCGTAGGAATATTGCGTTCTTTACAAAATCGAAGGAGTCGTGATGTACATTCTCGAACTTGACTAACACTGCCTGGAGCAGCGTCAATATCACCAGTATAAATGGTTTGAATAGAGTCAATGACAAGTAAAGATGGCGTCATTGCATCAGCTTGCTCAAGGATATGATCTAAATCTGTATCTGCAATAACTTGTAAACGTTCACTATTGATATGTAGTCGTTCTGCCCGAAGCTTGAGTTGTAACTGAGACTCTTCCCCCGATGCATAGAGAACTGTACCAACAGTATCTGCTACCTTTTGGGAGACTTGCAATAAAAGTGTAGATTTGCCAATACCTGGATCACCACCTAATAGCATCAATGCACCAGGTACTATGCCACCGCCTAATACGCGATCAATTTCACCAAAGGTTGTAGACACACGTGCAATAGATGAAATTTCAATATCTGGTAAAGCTGTAGGCTTAGTGGTTTGATTCCCTACACCACGGGAAGGAGTACGGCTATGTTTAGTTTCTTTAATAATTTCTTCAACTAATGTATTCCATTCACACATTGTGGACAACGGCCCATCCACTTAGAAGATTCAGCCCCACAATTTTGACAGAAGAATACTGATTTTGCTTTTTGCCATAATGCCTCAAAAATGTTTTAATAAGAAAGAAAGGTCATGAATGATAACCATTCATGACCTTTTATGCATAATTTTACTACATGGTTAACTATCATTATTTTATAGTATACCATTTAACCCATATTTTTTTATATGAAAGGTAGTCATTAACTGTATATTTTGTATTTTTTTATACGCTGACAACGATTTCGTTATCCTTCACATCTGCTTTTATAGTTTTTCCTTCTGTAGCATCTCCTTTCAAAAATAAGGTCTGATACAGGATCTTCAATCAATCGTTGAATAGCTCGTTTTAGTGGTCGAGCCCCCATCGTAAAAATCAGAACCCTCCTTAACGAGTAACTGCATCGCCTCAGGTGTGATTTCTAATTGAAGCTCACGATCTTTAAGGCGCTTTTGTAATATCACTCATCAAGATAGAGACAATTTGTTGTAAGTCCTCATCAGTTAATGGATGGAATACAATCATTTCATCAATACGATTTAAAAACTCAGGTCTGAAATGACGTTTTACTGCATCCATCACAAATTTCTTAGCTTCTTTAAAAATCTATACTATTAGATTGATTTGCAGAAGATTCAGATTTTTTTAGGAGCTAAGAATCCAAGCTCTGGAGAGTTCTTATGTAAAGCTTTAGCACCTAAGTTACTCGTCATGATGATAACTGTATTTCTAAAAATCTACAGTTCTACCTTGGCTATCAGTAAGGCGACCATCATCAAGAACTTGTAACAAGATATTAAAGAAATCTGCATGTGCTTTCTCTACTTCATCGAGAAGAATGACACTATATGGTTTACGACGTACCGCATCTGTTAGTTGACCGCCTTCTTCATAGCCCACATAGCCTGGAGGGGCACCAACTAAGCGTGATACAGTATGCTTTTCCATATATTCAGACATATCAAGTCGAATCATAGCAGATTCATCGCCGAACAAAGAGGATGCAAGTGCTCTTGCTAGCTCAGTTTTACCTACCCCTGTTGGCCCTAGGAATAAAAAAATGAACCAATAGGACGTTTCGGATCCTTTAATCCAGCCCTTGCACGGCGCACAGCTTTAGCTACAGCAGTAACAGCATCATCTTGACCTACTACACGTTTATGGAGTTCTTCTTCCAAATGGAGCAAAGTTTCAGATTCTTCTTCTGCTATTTTAGCCACTGGAATCCCTGTCCATTGTGCCACTACTGCTGCTATATCGTCTTCCGTAACTACTAACTTTTTGATCACTTTCTTCTTTTGCTACAGATTTTTTTATCATCAATGTCTTTTTACTAGACTTTTCTCTTCATCACGTAGTTTAGCAGCCTTTTCAAAGTCTTGGGCTGTAACGGCTGCTTCTTTCTCGTTTTTGACTACCTTTAGACGTTCTTCTAGAGCCTTAACATCAGGTGCTGCAGAAAACACTTCCATCCGCACCTTAGATGCAGCTTCATCCACTACATCAATAGCTTTATCAGGCAAGAATCGGTCTGTAATATATCTACTTGATAAGGACACAGCTGCTTTTAACGCTTCATCGGTTATTTTAGCCTTATGGAACGCTTCATAGCGATCGCGTAAGCCCTTTAGAATTTCAAGAGCATCCTCTTCGTTAGGTTCTCCTACTTGAACAGTTTGGAAACGACGCTCTAAAGCAGCATCCTTTTCAATATGTTTTTTATATTCATCAAGGGTTGTAGCACCAATAACTTGGAACTCCCCACGTGCTAAAGCAGGCTTTAAAATATTGGCCGCATCCATAGCCCCTTCAGTGGCACCGGCACCAACTAAAGTATGAATCTCATCGATAAAGATAATCATGTCGTCATGTTGTTGTACTTCATCGATAGCTTTTTTCAACCGTTCTTCAAATTCACCACGGTATTTAGCACCAGCAAGCATAGCGCCAATGCTAAGGGAAATAATTCTCTTATTCCGTAAAATCTCAGGTACATTACCGGTAACAATGCGCTGCGCTAAACCTTCGGCAATGGCAGTCTTACCTACCCCTGGCTCACCGATGAGAACAGGATTATTTTTGGTCCTACGGCTTAAAATTTGAATAACCCGTTGAATCTCAGTATCTCGACCGATAACAGGGTCAATTTTACCTTGTTTAGCATACTCATTAAGATCTGTAGCAAAATCAGATAAATCACCTAATTCGCCATCTCCATGAGAGCCTTCTTGACCATCATTATGGCCCTTGGAATTAGAACCTAGAATACTACGAATAGCATCTACTACATCATTAGTTCTAACATCCATGGATTGTAATATGGCAGCTGCCACACCGCTACCATCACTTAGTAAGCCTAGTAGAATATGCTCAGTACCTACATAATTATGGTTCATTCGGTTTGCCATTTGAACTGCAAGTTCAAGTATATATTTAACGCGAGGGGTCATATATATAGAGGTCGCTTGTTTATTACCCCGACCTACATGGTCCTCTACAGCTTCAAAAATATCTTCTGTAACTATGCCAAGCTCTTCTAACGCCTTAGCCGCTACACTATTTTTAACCTTTGTAAGGCCGATGAGTACATGTTCAGTTCCCACATAGTCGTGCCCTAGCTCTAAAGCAGCCTCTTGTGCTAAAGAAAGGACTCGCTGTGCATCGTCTGTGAACCGTTGCATCATAATATCACCTCATCTATCTATGTAAATTGTAATTATATCTCTTCAAATTTATGTAAACAATGGTGGGAAACACCATTGGAATATCAATTGATAATTTGTAAATTTAATATTATTTTGAAAGTTTTTGACGTATTACTTTAGCTCGATAGCTATCGCGATCGGCTTCTGTTAAATCTTCGTTACCTAAATATTTAGTAAGGAAATTAGGTCGAGTTATGGCCACCAACTCATTGAAGGTATCATTCCCCCAAGGTGGTAAGATATCTAAATCTACGCCTAATTGAATATCGCTAAGTTTTGTTAATGCTTCTTTACCATTAACACGGCGTGCATATTGTAGAACGCCATAGGATCTCCACAGAACATCTTCTAAACCTTCTTTATCATTATGTAATAAAGACTGACGAGATTTACGCTCTTCTGCAATTATGCCTTCTACAATCTTGGTTAATTGCTCAATCGTTTCCTCTTCACTTATACCCATAGTACGTTGATTTGAAATTTGGTATATAGCGCCTAAAGCCTCTGATCCTTCACCGTACAAACCTCGTACAGAGTATCCTAATTGAATGATGCTGCGAATGAGTCGTGTAATTCGACCAGACATCGTTAAGGCAGGCAAATGTAACATTACAGATGCTCTTAATCCAGTTCCTACATTTGTAGGGCATGCCGTCAAATACCCAAAGCGTTCATCAAAAGCATACGGATGCTTTACTTCAATAGCCTTATCAATTTTCACCGCATGGTCATAGGCCTGTTGCAATTGAAGTCCAGAAGCCATTGATTGAATCCGTAAATGATCTTCTTCATTCACCATAATTACAATGGATGCATCATCAGATACAACCAAGTTACGATATGGCAATTTTTCTTCAAGAGCAGGGCTCATTAAATGTTTCTCAACTAATACAGCCCGCTCACTTTGACTTAACTGCTCTAGACTAATATTGGAATATTGATGTCCGTCTGCATCTTTCAAAGGTTGCAACAAGCCTCTAGAGATTGCATTTACCGTTTCTAAAGCAGATGTATCATTACGATTTGTAAATAATAGGCCTTCAAAGTTCCGTGCCAAACGAATACGACTAGAGATTACAATGTGATCTGTCGCATCTGTATCGTGATGTAACCACTGACTTAAAGGAGAGTCCAATATAGTATCTAACATAAGAACCTCCTACTCTTTATCGCCATCGATGATGGCTTCTAGTTCTTTAATTTTATCTCTTAAGATAGCAGCCTCTTCAAAGTTTTCAGATTGAACTGCTGTATCTAATTGATGACGCAATCGCTTCACTTCATATTTAGCTTTTAAATACATTAGTTCCACGACTAGGTACAGTTCCTTCATATTCAGAACTACCTTGAATACGTTGTAATAAGGGATCTATTTCACTATTAAAAGTCTCATAACATTGACCGCAGCCAAATTTACCTACACGATTAAATTCGTCATAAGTAATACCACACTGAGGACATCTTTTAGATTGATGAGATTTTAATAAGTTATCTGGGTAAACCATATTTTTAAAAAAATCATTAGTAAAAAAGCTATTATCCCACATATCATTCATAAAAGAACTATAGGGGGATAATTTGCCCTCTTGCTGTAACTCGGTAGCGCAAGTACTACAAAGATGTTGTTCCGTCTTTTGATTATTGACGATATTAGTCATATGAATGGTAGCTTCATTCTTATGGCAATGATCACATAACATCGATCATCACTCCTTCCGCAGTGTATCCACCATTGTTGCGTAAAGCTGACGAATAGCCTCATTGCGCTCTTCAATATCTACATTCTCAATCAAAGTAGCAAAAGAGTTATGCATTAATTGAGCTTCACGACGAGTAATCTTTTCAGATTGAAGTAATTGGAACAAAGATTGATCTACGTCTCGCATATCAATTAATCGTTCCACCGTATTTTGACCTTCATAAATACGATATGTCGTTACGGCAGGTAAAGAATCAGAGCTTTCTGGATTTAATTTTTTGATGCGAATATAACCACCTAAGCCACGTCTAGATTCAACATCGAAACCGCGCTCATTAGAAAAACGTGTACTCAATACGTAACTAATTTGGGATGGTGCACAATCTAGTTCATCAGCTAATTCGTTACGTTTTAAAAATTAGCTTTTTCTTGTTCTTCACGCATACGGTCTAATATAAATTTTTTTCTATTTTATCAGCTATCATACTCATAAAAAGACACCCCTTTAAAAATTTTTATTTACTATAGCTTTTTGACTATTTGTTCTTTGATATAATTCTATTATATTTGACTATTTGACCTTAGTCAATATAAAAGTCAAATTTAATAGTATTCATATTTGACTTTTTAACTCCTTTTACGTATCAAAAATAAGTATTATCGTGATATTAAGCGCATTTTCTTTACAAAATTAATAAGTCAATTTACGCTAAAAAAATTTTTGACTTTTTCTTTTACTTTTTTTAATTCATTCTCCTATGATTGGACTTAATCATTAATTCTATGTATAATAAATGAGATATTATATTCCGAAAGAAGGTGTTATTATGGCAGAAGCATTAGGACAAGAACTATTAATTGATTTATATTCCTGTGATGAAGATGCAATTTCATCCGCTACGGCTGTACAAGAAAGTGTAGCTACTGCATTTGATTTAGCTGAACTTGATGTTGATGAAATCAGTTGTCAGGTTATGGATGAGGAGATTGCCCTCCTTTCTGTTGCACCAGGCTTTCACTTTACATTGCACACATATCCTGCATTAGGTTATGTAGCAGTTGATTTGTACTCCTTCGAGCAATCTTTACCGCTTACGTTAATTATGAAAGCATTACGTAAATCTTTCAGAGCAGAAAAGGTAAAAAGCAACGAGTGTACAACGCGGTGACTTTTGGTAACGAACGAGACATGAAGCCTCGTCGTAAAAACTAAAAATCACAACTCTTGGTCGCGTATCTCGCACAAGAATTCAACTCAAACAAACAGGTGGCAAATTGAAAAAACAAAGTGCTAAGGTTATTAAAACATTAGCTAAAAAAAGTGGCTTAAAAAAATAGCACAAAAGGACTGACCTCATGGTCAGTCCTTTTTATTATAATCGTGAATGCAGTTGTTCTTACATATAAATTGTGAGAAAACAATATGACAAACTAGAAAAATTAATAAATCATATTTACAAAAAAGCTAGAGGTAATCCTCTAGCTTCTTTATCTGTTATTATCTACTTATCTACGAACCATTAATGCTTCAAGATCAAGAACATCTGCAATTTCATCAACGTCATCACAGAGGTATTCAGCATCAGCTTCTTTTTAGTTCAGCTTCTGTACCATAACCATAAGTAACACCGATGGAGATACAACCAAGTTCATTAGCTGCCTCTACATCATACTTACGATCTCCAACCATGAATGCCATACGGTTACCATTTTCATCAGTTAATGGATTACCACAAAGTTCAAGAGCTTTTTCAAGAATCTCCTTCTTGTGTAACAATCCACTTTCATAATTAGCACCAACGATTACATCAAAGTAAGGTGTCAATTCAAAATGATCTAAAATGTCCTTAGCATAATGTTCTGGCTTTGCCGTAGCTAAAGCAATCGTGTATTGTTCTGTTTTACATTTAGCCAATAAGTCTACAATATTTGGATATACTGTATTTTCAAACTTACCAATCGTGCCATATCTTTCACGAAACTTGAAGTATGTTTGTTCGGCTTGCTCAAAAGTCATACCACAATGTTCTTGGAAGGCATCTACCAATGGTGGTCCTAAAAACAATTGCAATGTTTCTTCATCAGGTACGTCATAGCCAAAATGTTCTAAAGCAAACTTAATACTTTTTAAAATGCCTTCTTGAGAGTCTGTCAAAGTACCATCTAAGTCAAATAATATTGTCTTTTTTTCATATTACTTCTTTAAAGCCTCTTTTAATGTATGCCATGCAAGAACTGCACATTTAACACGAGCTGGCATATTAGAAATATTTTGTAATGCCATAGCATCTTCTAATTGTTCTAACTCGTTTTCATCAGTAATCTCTTTTTTAATCATACCTAAGAAAACTTCAACTAAGCGTAGAGCTTCCTCTACGGATTTACCTTTGATAATATCAATCATCATAGATGCAGAAGCTTGGCTAATAGCACAACCAGAACCAGTATATGCTGCATCTTTTTACAATGCCATCTACTACATTAAGTTGTAATGTTAAATCATCACCACAACTAGGGTTATGACCATGTTCAGAAGTTGTGAATTCAGTTAACTCATGTTTATTACGTTTATCTTGGTTATGTTCCAAAATGAGTTCCGTATATAGTTGATCCATTTCCATTGATGGTAATCTCCTAATCTTTAAAGCCCATGACTGAACGAACAGTCTTCAATACTTCGAGGAAGGCATCAAGGTCTTCCTTACGAGTGTACAAGTACATACTTAAACGAGTAGATGCAGATACATTGTAGAATGCACCTAATGGTTGAGCACAATGGTGACCAGAGCGCACACAAATACCTTTTGCATCTAAAATAGTTGCTACATCGTGAGGATGTACATCATCTATAGTGAAAGCAATTACACCATGTTTCTCTTTCGGATTTGTAGAACCGATTACATTAACATGAGGTAGCTCTAACAATTTAGGCAAGATATAAGCAACCAATTCTTCTTCATACGCTTCAATAGCATCCATACCAAAGGATTCTAAATAATCGATAGCAGCATGTAAGGAAACAGCACCATCTGCATTAGGTGTACCAGCTTCAAATTTGTATGGCAACTCATTGAACGTAGCAGATTGCTCTTTTACATATTCAATCATATCACCGCCCAATAAGAATGGAGGCATTGCTTCTAATAATTCTCTTTTACCATAGAGCACACCGATACCTTGAGATGCACACATTTTATGACCAGAGAATACAAAGAAATCACAATCAAGTTCTTGAACATCAATTTTTTTATGAGGCGTAGATTGAGCACCATCAAGAACGACAACAGCACCAACAGAGTGTGCTTTTTCAGTCAATTCTTTTACAGGGAACTCCATGCCCAAAACATTACTAATGTGCGCAAAAGCAACGATCTTAGTCGTTTCATCAATTTTATTGATTTCACCGTCTTTTAAATGACCGCTTTCATCAAGGTACATATATTCCAATGTAGCCCCTGTCTTTTCAGCCACATATTGCCATGTAACAAGGTTTGCATGATGTTCAGCTACAGTAATAATGATTTTATCGCCTGCTTTAAGGTTATTAAGACCATAGCTATGGGCAATTAAATTCATAGATTCTGTCGTATTACGTGTAAATACAACCTCTTCTCGCTCACGGGCATTGATAAATTCCACAACACGATCACGAGCGTTTTTCATATGCTTCAGAAGCTTCAATAGCCAAAAACATGGGAACCACGATGTGGATTACCATTGTGCTGAGTCATATGCTCCACTACACGATCCACTACAACTTGAGGGATTTGTGCAGTGGCACCGCTATCTAAATAGATAACACGATGCCCATTATGCTCTTTATGTAATATAGGAAAATCTTTATATGCTTCTGCAATAGGTCTCATAAAACGCCTCTTTAAATCTTATTACGTACAGTCGCTAATGCTCGCTTCTTCAATCGTTTCATCACCAATGCGATCAATAATAGGACGAATCATAGATTCAACGATGATATGTTTAGCTTCTACTTCACTGAAGCCACGGCTCATGAGGTAGAACAATTTATTATGATCAATTTGGCCTGCACTTGCTGCATGGTTACCTACTACATTGTCCTCTTTACACAACAAGAGTGGCAAAGAAATAGATTTTACAGTAGGGTCTAACAACAAGCAAGTATCTTCTTCCGCACCTTCAGATGCAGTTGCACCATGTAGGAAATCAAGGGTGCCACGGAAGGATTTTTTAGCATTACCACTAAGAGCACCTAAGTTATGAATATCGCTAACAGATTTTTTACCGCCATGGCTCATAACCATTGAAATATCGAATTTTTGCTCTTTATTACCAAGATAAGCAATGTCGTGAATAATGCGAGATTCTTTACCTACTAAATCATGATAGTAGTTCAAAATATTTTCGCTACCACCAATTTCGATATTGATATATTCAACATCAGCATTATCTTCTAATTTAGTGTATCGATGCTCGATATGTTGTACATGTTCAGGTAAAAGATTTTACCTTTTTCACTACAACTTTACCAGTTGCCTTTTACATCATATTCGTCAAGGTAGCTTACATTAGTTACTGCATCACCAGAACCAGTCACAAAAAATTGAACTTCTAGTTCAGCACCTTCACCAACGATAAATTGGAATCGATTTGCTACGCGAGCTGTAGCATCTATGCGGATACCTACAACTTCTTTTTGCATTTGCAGGAACGTTAATAGCGTAACCTTCTGCTTTTTCCACCAAACCTTCAACAGCTTCTTTATTAGCGCCTTCATATTTGCCTTCTAATAATGCTGTGCCTACAGGCAATGGTGAAAGTATATTTTCATTCGCTTCCACAGCGATAGATTGTACTGCTGTATCTTCTCCAACTAGAGAGCCTACAGTATGGTTAACACGTAACCATCTGAACGTCGGTCTAGGGGAGTTCATTAAATAGTAATTCGCTCATAATTCCTCCTTAACCGATAGAACCTTCTAATTCAAGATTGATTAGGTTGTTCATTTCTACTGCATATTCAAGTGGCAATTCTTTAGAGATTGGCTCTACGAAGCCACGAACAAGCATTGCACGAGCTTCTTCTTCACTAATACCACGAGTCATGAGATAGAAAATCGCTTCGTCAGAAATACGACCGATTTTTGCTTCATGACCTAAGTCCACATTATCATTTTCAACAATAATTGCTGGAATTGTATCGGATTGAGACTCAGCATCAAGCATCAAGGATTCACAAGAAACTGTTGCTTTTGAATGCTCAGCATTAGGACCAATTTTCAAAAGACCACGATAGATAGCTGCGCCACCGGATTTCGAAATAGATTTAGAGTTTACATTACTTGTTGTATATGGTGCGTTGTGAACCACTTTACAACCTGTATCAAGGAATTGACCTTCACCAGCAAATGTTACACCTGTAAATTCAGCATGTGCACCTTCACCGTTAAGGATACTCATTGGATACAAGCAAGATACTTTAGAACCGAAGGAACCAGATACCCACTCAATAGTACCACCTTTACCTACAACACAACGTTTTGTATTAAGGTTGTACATATTTTTGGACCAGTTTTCAATTGTAGAATAACGCAATGTAGCATTATCTTTTACGAACAATTCAACGGCACCTGCATGAAGGTTAGATACGTCATATTTAGGAGCAGAGCAACCTTCGATAAAGTGCAATTTAGCACCTTCTTCTACGATGATCATCGTATGTTCGAACTGACCAGCACCTGGTGCGTTCAAGCGGAAGTAGATTGCAATGGAATATCTACTTGTACGCCTGCTGGAACATATACAAAGGAACCACCAGACCAAACAGCACCATGAAGAGCTGCCCATTTATGGTCAGTTGGAGGAATCAATGTCATCCAGTATTTTTTAACGATTTCTTCATGCTCGTGAAGAGCTGTTTCAATATCAGTATAGATAACACCTTGTTTTACAAGATCTTCTTGAATACTGTGATAAACAACTTCAGAGTCATACTGAGCACCAACACCAGCTAGAGATGTTTTTTCCGCTTCTGGAATACCTAAACGGTCAAAAGTGCTTTTAATTTCTTCTGGAACTTCGTCCCAGTTTTCTTTCATATCTACTTTTGGCTTAACATACGTATGGATATTAGCCATATCTAAGCCAGAAATATCAGGGATCCAGTTAGGAATGCCCATACGATTATAAATTTCTAAAGATTTCAAACGAAACTCTAGCATCCATTCTGGTTCATTTTTATTAGACCAAATCTCACGGATAATGTCTTCAGTTAAACCAGCATCAGCGATATAAGAATATTCAAAGTCATTCTTAATGTCGTAGACACCACGGTCCATATCCGCGACTTGGGTTTTCTTTCTTTCTTCCATTGTGCCTCCTATGCTAATGCTTTGTATGCGTCGTAACCTTTTTCTTCGATTTCACGTACAAGAGAAGCATCACCAGTTTTAACGATTTTTACCGTTGATCAATACATGAACATAGTCAGGGTTCAATTTTTTTGTAAGATTTGGTTGTGGTGAGTGATGATTAAAACAGCGTTTTCTTCGTTGTGGAAGCGTTGTACGCCTTCGGACACAATACGAACCGCATCTACATCAAGACCGGAGTCAGTTTCGTCAAGAATAGCCAATTTAGGATTCAAAATGGACATTTGAAGAATTTCATTTTTTTCTTGCGTTCACCACCAGAGAAACCTTCATT